>Ga0105248_10000179_pt1 | contig 73845 bp, 59 predicted proteins | sample KBSS34metaG_FD_81524 | JGI IMG/M metagenome (GOLD analysis project Ga0105248, IMG submission 81524) | Switchgrass rhizosphere microbial communities from Kellogg Biological Station, Michigan, USA - KBS S3-4 metaG | ecosystem: Host-associated > Plants > Roots > Rhizosphere > Soil | place... | reverse complement strand
GTGGACGCGGATCCTGCATCCGTTCATCGGCCTGGTCATGGTGTGCGCGTTCGCGCTGCTCGCCGCGCATTTCTGGAGCGACAACCTGATGCGGCCGCGCGATTGGGCGTGGCTGCGGCAGATGAAGGACGTCGTCGAGAACCACGAAGAGCGGCTGCCTGAAGTCGGCCGCTACAACGCCGGGCAGAAGCTGCTGTACTTCACGATCATCGTCTGCCTGCTGGCGCTGCTGGCGTCGGGCATCGTGATGTGGCGCGCCTATTTCTCGCTGTATTTCCCGATCGAGGTGATCCGCTTCGCCTCGCTCCTGCACGCGGTGGCCGCGTTTGTGCTGATCTGCTCGATCATCGTGCACATCTATGCCGGCATCTGGGTCAAGGGCTCGATCCGTGCGATGACGCGCGGAACGGTCTCCTACGGCTGGGCCTGGAAGCATCATCGCGCGTGGTTTCGCGAGGTCGGCAAGGACGCTGCGCAGCGCAACAAGTAGCACTGCGTCCGGCACGCGGCCGCCATCGACCGCCCCGTGCACGAAGACGCTGGACGCGCACGCCCGCTCCGGCGAGGATAGGCCGACTCCTTCACGGTCCGGTCTCGCATGGCGCAACGCATCCTCGAACCCGGCCAGATCGAGACTCTTGCGCGGCGCTCGATCCCGCGCGTACGCCTGCCCGATCGCGATCGCCTCTTCGCGCGCCGTGCGGAGCGGCTGCGCGAGCTCGCCGACGGCCATGCCTTGGGCGGTTACTTGCGTCTGATGGCCTCGCTGGCGGACGCGCAGCAGGGTGCGCTTGCACACTTCGACACGCCATTGCCGAGTGCCGAACAAGTCGAGCAGGCGCGCGAATTCAAGATGCCGCCGATCCTCGCGACGGGCTGGCCGCGCGATCCGCATTGGCAGCATGTCGTGCGCGGACCGATCGCGGCGGTCGCCGCGGCGCCGGAACTTCCCGCCGGCGTGACCGCGCTTGCCGCGCGTCTGCGCGAGGCGTCTTCGGCGTGGCTCGAAGCGCAGGCCGATGCATTGCTCGCCGTGAGGCTGGAGCACGTCGATATCGCGACCGCTCCGTTCGTGATGGCGGCGCTGCAGGTCCATTGGGTCGCGTTGACGGCGGCCTTCGCTGCCGATCGCGTGCAGGCGCTCGACGTGCCCGGCGTGTGTCCGCTCTGCGGTACGCTGCCGGTGGCGAGCCTCGTCGCCGCGCAATCGCCGTATACCGGCTATCGGTACCAGCATTGCGGTTTGTGCGCGAGCGAATGGCATCGCGTGCGGGCGCAGTGCACGCATTGCGGCGCGAACGGAAAGGACATCGGCTACCACACGCTGAGCCGCGCGGAGGCGGCGCACGATGCCGCCGAGTCGTCGTCGGCCGCCGTGCGCGCCGAGTCGTGCGACGCGTGCCGCAGCTATCGCAAGATCCTCTACCGCGAAAAAGATCCGGCCGTCGAGCCCGTGGCCGACGACCTGGCCAGTCTTTCGCTCGATCTGCTGCTCGGCGAGCACGGCTACCACCGCGCCAGCGGCAATCCGCTGCTTTGGCAAACCGCCGGGGACTGAACCGTGGCAGCGACGCCCGCGCAGCGCGACATCGCCACCGCAGCCGATATTCCTGCGCTCGACCGTCTGCTCAACGATGCGACCCTCGCCGATGCACTCGCGCTCTACGGCCATGACGAGCTGGTCGCGGCGCTGCGCACGCATCTGGATCGCCTGCGCGCGCAGGTCGTCGCCGGCGGCGTCGAGCGCACGGCGCTGATGCCCGAACGCATCGCGCCGCTCGTTCGCGCCGAACTCGACGCGAAGCATCGGCCGCGCCTGCGCGCGGTGTTCAACCTGACCGGCACCGTGCTCCACACCAACCTCGGCCGCGCGATCCTGCCGGAGGCGGCCGTTGCCGCCGTCGTGCAGGCGATGACGGCGCCGGTCAATCTCGAATTCGATCTCGACGCGGGCGTGCGCGGGGATCGCGACGACCTGGTCGAGCACCTGATCTGCGAGCTCACCGGTGCCGAGGCGGCCACCGTCGTCAACAACAACGCGGCCGCCGTGCTGCTCGTGCTGAACACGCTGGCGAACCGTCGCGAAGTGATCGTCTCGCGCGGCGAACTGGTCGAGATCGGCGGCGCGTTCCGCATTCCCGACGTGATGCGCGGTGCCGGCGCGAAGCTGGTCGAAGTGGGCACCACCAATCGAACGCACGCGTCCGACTACGCCGAGGCGATCGGCCCGCGCACCGCGCTGCTGATGAAGGTGCATACGAGCAACTATGCGATCAGCGGCTTCACGGCCAGCGTCGACGTCGCCGGGCTCGCCGACATCGGTCGCCGCCACGACGTGCCGCTCGCGGTCGATCTCGGCAGCGGCAGCCTGGTCGACCTCGATCGATGGAATCTGCCGAGCGAACCGACGGTTCGCTCGACCCTGTCTGCCGGCGCCGATCTCGTCGCGTTCAGCGCGGACAAGCTCCTCGGCGGTCCGCAGGCCGGCATCGTCGCCGGGCGCGCGGAACTGGTGCGGCGATTGAAGAAGAATCCGCTCAAGCGCGCCCTGCGCGTCGGCAAACTGACGCTGGCCGCGCTGGAGCCGGTGCTCGCGCTGTACCGCGCGCCGGACCGATTGGCCGAACGCCTCGCGAGCCTGCGGCTGCTGACGCGCAGCGATGCCGCGATCGAGGCGCAGGCGCAGCGCTTGTTGCCGGCGCTGCAGTCGGCCATCGGCGACGCCTATGAGGCCCGCGTCGCCGCGATGGCCGGCCAGGTCGGCAGCGGTGCTCTGCCGGTCGACCGGCTGCCAAGCAGCGGCTTCGCGATCGGCCGCCGCAAGGGCAGCGGCAGTCTCGACCGGCTCGAAGCGGCGTTGCGCGGACTGCCGCGCCCGGTAATCGGGCGCATCGCCGAAAAGACGCTCTGGCTCGACCTGCGCTGCCTGGAAGAAGTGGATGAAGCCGCTTTCGTCGCACAGTTGCCTTTGCTGCACCGATGATCGTCGGCACCGCCGGACACATCGACCACGGCAAGACGAGCCTGGTGCGCGCGCTGACCGGCGTCGACACCGATCGCCTGAAGGAGGAGAAGGCGCGCGGCATTTCGATCGAGCTCGGCTATGCCTATGCGGCACTCGACGAAGACGCGGCGCAACCCGCCGACGTGCTCGGCTTCGTCGACGTGCCGGGCCACGAGCGACTGGTGCACACGATGGTCGCCGGTGCCGGGGGCATCGACTTCGCGTTGCTGGTGATCGCGGCCGACGACGGCGTGATGCCGCAGACGCGCGAGCATCTGGCAATCCTCGGCCTGCTCGGGATCGCGCACGGCGCGGTCGCCTTGAGCAAGGCCGATCGCGTCGACGCGGCGCGCATCGAACGCGTACGCATGGACATCGAGGCCTTGCTCGCGCCGACATCGCTGCGCGGCTCGCCGATCTTCGTCGTCGATGCGACGGCATCGGACGACCCCGGCGTCGCCGCCTTGCGCACGCACCTGGAAGCGGCGGCGCGGCAGTGGCCGCAACGCCGCGACGACGGTCTGTTCCGCCTCGCCGTCGACCGCGTGTTCACGCTGGCCGGGCATGGCACCGTCGTCACCGGCACCGTGCACGGCGGGACGGTCCGCACCGGCGATGCCTGCGTCACGATGCCGGCCGCACTGCCGGTGCGCGTGCGCAGCATTCACGCGCAGAACCGCGCGTCGGAAAGCGGCCGCGCAGGGCAGCGTTGTGCGTTGAACCTCGCCGGCGTCGACAAGAGCGCGCTCGCGCGCGGCGACTGGATCGCCGACGCGCGCGCGTTCGTGCCGACGACGCGCATCGATGTGCGCCTGCAGCGACTGGGCGCATCGCCCGCGCCGCTGTCGAACTGGGCGCCGCTGCACATCCATCTCGGTACGTCGCACCGCCTGGCTCATGCGGTGCCGCTCGAGGACGTTTCGTCCGACGACGGCTCGTTGCGCGTGCAGCTCGTCTTCGATGCGCCGTTGTGCGCGGCACCGGGCGATCGCTTCATCGCTCGCGACGCGCAGGCTGCGCACACGATCGGCGGCGGCGTCGTCATCGATCCCTACGCGCCGGCGCGCAAGCGGCGCAGCGGCGAACGACTCGCGTGGCTCGATGCGATCGAATGCATGCTGGACGGCGAGGGCATCGGCGCGTTGCTGCAACAAGCGGCCTATGGCATCGGCCTCGACGAGCTGGTCCGCCTGGCCGGCTGCGCCGCCGAGAGCCTTGCATTGCCGGCCGATGCACGCGTCGTCGCGACCTCGCGCGGACGCTTCTTACTGGCTTCGGCGCGCTGGCAGGCACTGCGCGAACGCGCCGTCGCCGCGCTGCGCGAGTTCCATGCGCAGGCGCCCGACGAGCCCGGCGCCGATATCGGCCGGCTGCGCCGCATCGGCATGCCGAACGCGCCGGATGCGCTCTGGCGCGCCTTGATCGATGCGCTGACGCAGGACCACACCGTGCTGCGCAATGGTCCGTGGCTGCATCTTCCGGAGCATCGGGTCAGCCTCGGCGACGCCGAGCAGGCGCTTGCGCAGAAGCTGCAGCCGTTGATCGCGGCGGGCCGTTTCGATCCGCCCTGGGTGCGCGATCTCGCGGCGAGCGTGCACGCACCGGAGGACGACGTGCGCAGGATCCTGCGCATCTGCGTCACGCAGGGAACGGTCTACCAGATCGTGCGCGATCTGTTCTATTCGCAGGGCAGCGTGCGCGAACTCGCCGACATCCTGCGCGTGCTGGGCGAACGGCACGGCGCCGTCGAGGCCGCGCAGTATCGCGACGCGATCGGTCTCGGCCGCAAGCGCACGATCCAGATCTTGGAGTTCTTCGACCGCGTTGGCTACACTCGCCGCGTGCGCGATGCGCACGTGCTGCGCGCGGACAGCAGCTGGCGCACGGACGGCTAGGCGGCCGCAAGCGACACTCTGGAAGGCATGCGCATCCGGTGGTGCGGCTGGGCTTCAAACCCAGTGGGGGACGTCAGCCGTTCCCTGGTAGGTTCGACTCCTGCTGCCTTCCGCCAATTCGAAGAGGAATTCAAAGGTCGAGCGCCTTCGGGCCCGGCAATCCGATTTTCGCGCAGAACGCCGCGAAGCGAGGGTCCTTTCGCAGCGCCGGAGTCAAGATCGGGTCTTCGTAGAGCGACGTGACGCTCGGGTCGCGCTGCTGCCATGCACGCTCCATCCAGGCGAAGGCCTGGTCGGCGTCGCCGCGATAGGCGTAGTACTGCGCGATGTTGATCGGCCAGACGTCCGCCTCCTGCTTCAGCATCGCCTGCAATTGCGCGTCGGCCTGTTGCTCGTCGCCGCGCATTGCGTACGCAAGTGCGAGGGCGATGTGGCTGTTGGTCGAATCGCTTCGCTCCGCCTTCGCCGCGGCGAGCGCCTCGTCGGCGCGCCCCTGCTTGATGTAGAGAATGGCGAGATAGAAGTGATAGGCGTTGGCCGACGGTTGCAGGTCGATGGCGCGCTGCAGTTCACGCTCGGATTCGTCGAGGTGTCCGAGCGTCAGCTGGAACTGGCCGACATAGAAATGATACGAGGCGTTGAGCGGCTCCAGCGCGAGCACCTTGCGCATCCTCGCGACGGCCTCGTCGAGGCGGTCGAGACAGCCGGTGACGTCGGCGAGCTGGTAGAGCGTTTCGGGATTGGACGGCGCGAGTTCCACCGCGCGCTTCAAGGTCGCTTCGGCGCTCGGGATGTCGAGATCGGACCACGCTTGCGTGACGCCGAGCGCACCCTGCGCTTCGGCCAGCCGCGGAGCGAGCTCGACGGCCTTGCGCGCGTTCGCGCGCGCGAGCGCCACCGTCGCCGTGCGTTCGCCGACGTCGACGATCGCCCAGTCCAGGAACCACTGCTCGGCAATGGCCATGCGGGCGTAGGCGAGGGCGTAGGCGGGATCGAGGTGGATCGCCTGCTGGTAGAAGTCGACGGCCTTGAAGTAGTCGTCGCGGTTGCGGCGTTCGGCGTAGAACTTTCCTTGCAGCAGCGCGTTGTAGGCGTCGAGGTTGCCGCTCGGCGGCTTGTCGCCGGAGTCCGCCACCTTGGCCAGCAAGGTCGCCTTCAGCGCGCCTGCCACCGAGGTGGCGATGTCGCTCTGCACGGCGAAGACGTCCTTCAGTTCGCGATCGTAGGTTTGCGACCACAGCTGGCTGCCGTCCGCCGCGCTGATCAGCGAGGTGACGATGCGCACCTGGTTGCCGAGTTTGCGCACGGTGCCTTCGAGCAGCGTGGCGACACCGAGTTTCAAGCCGATCGTGGCGCTGTCGTTCTGCTGGTTGCCGCGGAACTGGAACGAGGAATTGCGCCCGATGACCTTGAGGTCGTGCACCTGGCCGAGCGAGGAGATCAGTTCCTCCGACAGGCCGTCCGAAAAATAATCCTGCTGCGGATCGCCGCTTTCGTTGATCAGCGGCAGCACGGCGACGGACTTTTCCGAGCCCGCGTTCGCGTCGGGATTCCTGTGCAGCACGAGACGGTCGGTCAGCAAGAGCACGACGGCGAGCGCGAGCACCGCGATGATCGCGCGGTCCAGTGCCTTGCCGGTGCGGCGCGTGATCGACGCATCGGGCGCGATCTCGCTCTCACGCATCAAGCCGTGCGGGGTCCATTCGTAGAACCACGCGAAGGCGAGGGCGAACGGAAATCCGACGATCGCCGCGATGACGATCCAGCGCACGATCCATTCTGCAATATGGAAAAAGGGAAAAACCTGGGTGGCGACCTGCACCAGCAGCCACGCTGCAGCGGCGTAGAACGCGCCCGAGCGGAGCACGTTGCGGCGCTGGAGTTCGGCAAGGAAGGAGCCTGCGCTCACGTCGGCGCCCTGCGAGTGAGGGCGATTGCAACCCGACGCCGCGGAAGCCGCGCCGGCGCCGCGCCGGGCAAAGCCGCAAGACGACGGGCGGAGGCTTGCGCCGGCGCCCTTCGGTCGATACCGCAGATCCGCTGCCGGCGCGTCAGGCGACGATCTCGCGCGAAGTGATCGAGTAACGGAATGTGCTCGGATCGAGGCTGTTGAGCTGGCGCTCGGCGGTCGCCCCGTTCGGATACATCAGGAACGGCACCGGCTTGTGTTCGGAGCCGGGAAGCGCGATGTCGTGGCCGTGGTTGTACGCGATCCAGTTCATTTCCCAGCTGCCGAACAGGAAGGCGCGTGCGCTCTGCACCTTCGGATCGGTCGCTGGCAGACCACCCGGCGCTTCCTCGAGCATGAGTTTGCGCACGTCGGCCGGGTCGACCGGAATCCAGCCGTGCCCCTGGGCGTAGAACTCCGCACGGCAGTGCTGCGCCTTGCTGACGTCGCCGCTGCGTCCGAGGCAGTGGTAGTCCAGGCGCGAATCGGCGACGCGCACGCCGTAGGCATCGCGCGCGGGAACGCTCGCGGCGCGCGCGAGCGCGACGAACAGGGCATTGATGTCGGCGCACTTGCCGCTGAGGTGGCCGGTCTCGAGCATGCTGGCGACGTCGCCGACGCCGCAGCCGGGTGTTTTCGGATCGCGGCTGGTGTTGTCGACGACCCAGGCGTAGATCGCGCGTGCCTTGTCGATGTCGGTGTGCTGTCCGGCGGTGATCTGCGCGGCCGTCGATTTGACGATGCCGTCGGTCGGCAGCAGGCGGGTCGGGCGCAGGAATGGATGCAGGTCCTGCGTCTGCGCGCCGCTGCGCTTGGCGGCGGGCGCGTCGACCGCAACGCGCCGGTCACGTGTGCGCACCTGGCTGGTCAGCGTGACCGGTCCGACGGACTTCGCATCCGGCCATTCGACCGCGAGCAGTTCGACGCCGTAGCCGGGCATCGTGACGAGCTTCGCACGCGCGCCCGGAGCGTCCCAGCGCGTGTCGAGCGCGCGTTGATAGTCGGTAGCCTGGCGCATCGGCACCGGCAGCCACACGCGCGTCGTGCCCGCCGGTTCGGCAACGTCGACGCGGGTGACGACTTCGAAAGTGCGCCACCCCTGGTCCGCAGCCGCATCGGCGGCGCGTGCGCTCTGCATGCGCAAGGCGAGCGCTGCGGAACCGGCTGCAGCGCCGAGCAGAAAATCACGACGTTTCATCGCAGCTTCCCCGTGGTGGACGTAGGATGCAACTCTGCGCCGCCAGTATACGACTGCGCAAAGTACAAAGAGGACCTTCCGGCCATGTCGATCGAACAAACCGCCCCGCCGCGCCTGACCTCCCTGTCCCACGGCGGCGGCTGCGGCTGCAAGCTGGCGCCGGGCGTGCTCGCCGACCTGCTGCGGGAGTCGGCGCCGGCGCGCGCCTACGCCGACCTGCTGGTCGGCCGCGAGACCGCCGACGACGCTGCGGTGTATCGGCTGAACGACGAGCAGGCGATCGTCGCGACGACCGATTTTTTCATGCCGATCGTCGACGATCCGTTCGATTTCGGCCGCATCGCGGCGACGAATGCGTTATCCGACGTCTACGCGATGGGTGCCGCGCCGATCTTCGCGCTGGCGATCGTCGGCATGCCGATCAAGGTGCTGCCTGCCGACGTCATTCGGCAGATCCTGCGCGGCGGCGAGGCCGTCTGCACCGCGGCCGGCATCCCGATCGCGGGCGGCCACAGCATCGACTCGGTCGAACCGATCTACGGGCTAGCGGCACTCGGCCTCGTCCGCCCGAGCCGCATCAAGCGCAACTCGGCAGCGCGCGCCGGGGACGTGTTGATCCTCGGCAAGCCGCTCGGCGTCGGCATCTATTCGGCGGCGCTGAAGAAAGGCGTGCTCGATGCAACGGGCTACCGCGACCTGGTCGATACGACGACTCAGCTCAATCGCGTCGGTCCCGCGTTGGCCGAACTCGATGGCGTGCATGCCCTGACCGACGTCACCGGCTTCGGACTGCTCGGGCACTTGCTCGAGGTCTGCCGTGGTTCGCTGCTGGGGGCGCACCTGCGCGGCAGCGACATCCCTCTGCTAGGGGCCGCTCGCGCACTGGCCGAGGGCGGCTGCGTGACCGGTGCCTCGGCGCGCAACTGGACTTCGTACGGCGCCGACGTGCGTCTCGGCGCCGCCGTCGACGCGACCACGCAGGCGCTGCTGTCCGATCCGCAGACGTCGGGTGGATTGCTGGTCGCCTGCGCGCCGGAAACCGCCGATGACGTGCTCGATCGATTCGCGCATGCGGGCTTCGGTGCAGCCACCGTGATCGGCGAAATGATCGAAGGGCCGCCGCAGGTGCTGGTCGACTAGATCGACTCTCCGACCGTCGTCATGCGACCTGGCGCGTGCATCGATTCGCCGCGATCGAAGCCGTCGTTCACGCAGACCGCATGCCATCAAAGCCAGTGGATTCCCGCTTGCGCGGGAATGACGGCAAATAGGCGCTCTCGACGTCATACCCGCGAACGCGGGCATCCATTTGCCTGGGGCCGACGATCCGCTGATCGCAGTGCGGGCGGTCCGCTCCTCTCGCCGATCGAGCGTGGTCAGCGTGGATCGTCGATCGGCAGGATCGAGGTCGACGTCGTGTCGCCCTTGCGGCGCGTCTGGCCGATGTGCGTGCCGTGCACGAGGAAGTAGACGTTCTCGGCGATGTTGGTCGCATGGTCGCCGATGCGCTCGAGGTTCTTCGCCATGAACAGCAGGTGCGTGCACTCGGTGATGTTGCGCGGGTCTTCCATCATGTACGTCAGGAGTTCGCGGAACAGCCCGGTGTACTGTTCGTCGAGCTCTTCGTCGCGCGTCCAGGCTTCGAGCGCGCGGTCGGCATCGTTGTCCTTGTAGGCCGCCAGCACTTCGCGCACCAGTCCCTCGGCCAAGCGCGCGAGGCGTGGCAGCGCGTAGGCGAGCTGCACCGGCGCGGACTGGTTCAGCACGATCGAGCGCTTGGCGACGTTGGCCGCATAGTCGCCGATGCGTTCGATGTCGGCCGCGATGCGCAGGGCGGCGAGGATTTCGCGCAGGTCGCGCGCCATCGGCTGGCGCAAGGCGAGCAGACGCACGACGTCGTGGCTGACATCGTGTTCGAGCGCGTCGATCGCGGCGTCGGCCTGCACGACCTTCAGCGCGGCGTCGCTGTCGCGTTCCATCGCCGCATCGATCGAGGCGTCCAACTGCGCGAGCGCGAGGTCGCCCATGCGCTGGATCTCGCCGGTCAGGCGCTTGAGCTCGTCGTCGTAGCTCTTGACGATGTGTTCGGACGTGGAGGCTGTCGTGGTCATGGATAGTCTTCCGCAGTGCTTGAAACGCAGGCTGATACTTGGCGCGATGCTGTCATTCCGGCTCGAACGGGAGATCGATTCGGCATCGTGCGCCGGTCGACGCTTGTCTCTCATTTCGCGAGCAAAATGGATTCCCGCTTTCGCGGGAATGACGAGAACAAAACTCCGCCGGAGACCCCATCAACCGAAACGCCCGGTGATGTAGTCCTCGGTCTGCTTCTTGGTCGGCTTGGTGAACAGCATTTCGGTGTCGCCGAACTCGATCAGTTCGCCGAGATACATGAACGCGGTGAAATCGGAACAGCGCGCGGCCTGCTGCATGTTGTGCGTCACGATCGCGATCGTATAGTGGTCCTTCAGCTCGGCGACGAGCTGCTCGATCTTGCCGGTGGCGATCGGGTCGAGCGCCGAGGTCGGCTCGTCGAGCAGGATCACTTCCGGGCGCAGCGCGATCGCGCGGGCGATGCACAGGCGCTGCTGCTGGCCGCCGGAGAGGCCGAGCGCGCTTTGCTTGAGCTTGTCCTTCACTTCGGTCCAGAGCGCGCCCTGCGTCAGGGCCTGCTCGACGCGCACGTCCATCTCGGCCTTCGGCAGCTTTTCGTAGTGGCGGATGCCGTAGGCGATGTTGTCGTAGATCGACATCGGGAACGGCACCGGCTTCTGGAACACCATGCCGACCTTCGAGCGCAGCCGGTTCAACGGATAGCGCGGGTCGAGGATGTTCTCGCCGTCGAGCAGCACCTCGCCCTTCGCCTCGAGCTTGGGATAGATCGAGTAGATGCGGTTGAAGATGCGCAGCAGCGTGGACTTGCCGCAACCGGATGGTCCGATCAGCGCGGTCACGCGCTTCTCGGCGATGTCGAAGTTGACGTTCTTCAGGGCGTGGAAGCCGTTGTAGAAGAAGTCGAGATTGCGCGCGGCCATCTTCGGCCGTTCGGTCGAGGCGGCGACGGCGGCCGCTGCGGAAGCCGCGGCGGGCGCGACGGAGAAATGGGCGTCAGTCATGGCTTGCCTTGTTGCGCAGCAGGATCGCACGGGAAAGGATGCTGAGGAGCAGCACGAAAACGGTCACGACGAACGCGCCGGCCCAGGCGAGGCTCTGCCAGGATTCGTACGGACTCATCGCATACTGGAAGACGACCACCGGAACGCTCGCCATCGGCTTGGCGAGGTCGGCCGTCCAGTACTGGTTGTTGAGCGCGGTGAACAGCAGCGGCGCGGTTTCGCCGCTGATGCGCGCGAGCGCGAGCAGGATGCCGGTCATGATGCCGGGCAACGCCGAGCGATAGAGCACCTGCATCGTCACTTTCCACTGCGGCACGCCGAGCGACAGCGCCGCTTCGCGCATCTGGCTCGGCACCAGCTGCAGCATCTCGTCGGTCGTGCGCACGACCACCGGCAGCACGATCAGCGCGAGCGCGAGCGAGCCGGCCCAGCCGGAGAAGTGGCCGGTCTGGCGCACGACCAGGGTGTAGACGAACAGGCCGAGCACGATCGACGGTGCCGACAGCAGGATGTCGTTGACGAAGCGGATCACTTCGCCGATCGCCTTCTTCTTGGCGAACTCGGCGAGGTAGGTGCCGGCCGCGACGCCGATCGGCGTGCCGATCAAAATCGCGATGACGCTCATCAGCAGGCTGCCGAACAGCGCGTTGGCGATGCCGCCATCCGAACCCGGCGGCGGCGTCATCTGCGTGAACAGGCCGGGCTTCATCGCCGCGATGCCGTGCATCAGCGTGGTCCAGAGGATCCACACGAGCCAGAACAGGCCGAATGCGGCGCACAGGCCCGATGCGATCAGGTTGAAGCCGTTGATCAGGCGGCGCTTGCGGTAGAGGCTGTCGGAGACCGCGCTCGTCGAAGCGGCGGCGTTCGTCGCTGCGCTCATTTGACCCCCTCGTGGCGCGACAGGCGACGCAGCATCAGCTTCGCGGCGGCGAGCACGATGAAGGTCACGATGAACAGCAGGAAGCCGAGCGCGATCAGCGAGGAGCGGTAGATCTCCGAATCGGCTTCGGTGAATTCGTTGGCGATCGTCGCGGCGATCGAGTTGCCGGGCATCAGCAGGGATGCGGTCAGCTGGTGCGCGTTGCCGAGCACGAAGGTCACCGCCATCGTTTCGCCGAGCGCGCGGCCGAGTCCCAGGAAGATGCCGCCGATGACCGCCGAGCGCGTGTACGGCAGCACGATGTCCCAGACGACTTCCCAGGTGGTGCTGCCGAGCGCGTAGGCCGATTCCTTCAGACGCGTCGGCACGGTCAGGAAGACTTCGCGCATGACCGAGGAGATGAACGGAATCACCATCACCGCGAGCACGATGCCGGCGGTCAGCATGCCGATGCCGAGCGGCGGGCCGGTGAACAGCGGACCGAGCAGCGGGATCACGCCGAGGTGGTCGTTGAGCCAGGGCGTGATGTATTCGCCCATGATCGGCACGAACACGAACAGGCCCCACATGCCGTAGATGATCGAGGGAATGCCGGCGAGCAGTTCGATCGCGGCGGCGACCGGTCCGCGCAGCCAGTTCGGCGCGACTTCGGTCAGAAACAGGGCGATGCCGAAACTGACCGGTACGGCGATCAGCATCGCGATGAGGGCGGTGACCAGGGTGCCGTAGATCGGCACCAGGGCTCCGAATTGGTGGTTGACGGCGTCCCAGTCGGTCGAGGTCAGGAAGCCGAAGCCGAACGTTCCGAACGCTTGGCGTCCGCCCCAGAGCATCGACAGCGCGGCACCGGCGAGGGCGCACAGCACGAACATGCCGGCGGCGGAAACAGCCCACTGGAACAGCCGGTCCGCGCGCGAATCGCGTGCGTTGCGGCGGTCCGCATCGACGACGGCCGCGGTCAGCGACGGGGTAAGAGCATCCGGGTTGGCGGCCATGAGCAGGTATCTATCGATATGTGCGGAAAAACCCTCTTCCTCGCCGCGAACGGCGAAGAAGAGGGCGGGGCGCAACATTCATTGCTGCGGCGCCGCCGCGGCGGGCGGCGCCGGGATCCATCTCAGAGCTTGATCTGCGCCTGCCAGTAGGCTTCGACTTGATCGATCAGGGGCTTGGGCAGCGGAACGTAGTCGAGTTCCTCGGCCTGCTTGCCGCCGTCGGCATACGCCCACTTGAAGAAGTCGAGCGCGGCCTTGGTGCCTTCCTTGTCCTTCGGCTGCTTGTAGACGAGGATGAAGTTCGTCGCGGTGATCGGCCAGGAGTTCTCGCCCGGAGCGTTCGTGATCACCAGGAAGAAATCCTTGGCATTCTTCCAGTCGGCGCTGGCGGCAGCGGCCTGGAAGCTCTCGGCGGTCGGCTGCACGAACTTGCCGGCAGCGTTCTGCACGGCCGTGTAGGCCATCTTGTTCTGCAGCGCGTAGGCGAGTTCGACGTAGCCGATCGAGCCCTTGATCTGCTTCACGTAGGCGGCGACGCCTTCGTTGCCCTTGCCGCCGACGCCGACCGGCCACTGCACCGAGGTGCCTTCGCCGACCTTCGACTTCCACTCCGGCGACACCTTCGACAGGTAGTTGACGAAGTTGAACGTGGTGCCCGAACCGTCCGAACGATGCACGACGTTGATCTTCGCGTCGCCGAACTTGACGCCCGGGTTGATCTGGGCGATCGCCGGATCGTTCCAGGCGGTGATCTTGCCCTGGAAGATGTCGGCGATCAGCGGACCGGTCAGCTTGACTTTGCCTGCATCGATGCCTTCGATGTTGATGACCGGCACGACACCGCCGATGACCGACGGGAACTGCGCCAGACCGGCTTCTTCCAGTTCCTTCGGTTCGAGCGGCTTGTCGGACGAACCGAACGAAACGGTCGCGGCCTTGATCTGCGCGATGCCGCCGCCGGAGCCGATCGACTGGTAGTTGATCTTGTTGCCGGTCTTGTTGTTGTAGCTGTCCGACCACTTCGACAGGATCGGGTAGATGAAGGTGGCGCCGGCGCCGGTGATGTCGGCGGCCTGCGCCGATGCGGCGCCGAGCAGGGTCGCGAGACCCACTACGGCAAGACGGGATTTGATCGAGGTGAGCACGCGGGGACTCCTCCAGAGCGTGGGAAAGCGAATTCGGCGTTAAGCCGCCTCCGCGCTTTGTAGGCCCGCGAGATTGCAGAACGATGAGTGATTTATTTCACTCGTGTGACAATGGGCGAAAAAGGAGCACGTTAGGGAATGTAAAGATCAGTCGATTCAATGAGATGCAGGACTGACTTGACGTGCTTCAATATGACGACAGTGTGCGTGGCTCAGTCGCCGCTGATCGTGTCCGGCCCCTTGCCGGCGGTCTTTTCGTACTTGCCCTTGCCGACGCGGCGATACTGCGTGAAGCCATGCTTGGCGATGTGGCTTTCGCGCAGAACGTGCCCTTGACCGGCCACGACCTGCGGCGCGCTGAGCACGCGATGCACCGGCGCGCCGCAGTCGGGGCACGCTTCGACAGGCGCATCGGCAACCTTTTGCAGGCGGTCGAAACCGCTGCGGCAGGTCGGACAGCCCGGTGCCGTGGTGGCGACGTATTCGTAGATCGGCATGCGATGAAGATGCGCCCGCACGAGCTGCGGATCAAGCGCCGCCGTTCGCGCGGAAGAAATCTTCCATCTGCTTCCAGCGATTGACCACGCCGCAGAAGAGTTCCGCGGTGCGTTCGGCGTCGTACACCGCCGAATGCGCGGCGCGCGCATCCCAGCTCTGCCCCGAAGCCTCGACGGCGCGGCTGAGCACCGTCTGGCCATAGGCGAGGCCGCCGAGCGTGACGGTATCGAAGCAGCTGAAGGGGTGGAACGGGCTGCGCTTGTGCGCGGTGCGCCGGATCGCGGCATTGAGGAAGCCGAGGTCGAAGGCGGCGTTGTGACCCACCAGGACCGCGCGCTGGCATTCGGCTTCGCGCATCGCCGCACGTACCGGCTTGAACACGACCTCGAGCGCCTCGCGCTCGGGCAGGGCGCCGCGAAAGGGGTGGTCCGGATCGATGCCGGTGATCTCGAGCGAACGCGGATCGAGCAGCGAGCCGGGAAAGGCGGCGACGTGGGTCGAAACCGGCGGCTGCGGATGGACGAAGCCCTCGTCGTCCAGGCGCACGATCACGGCTGCGATCTCCAGCAGCGCATGGCGCTCGGCATCGAATCCGCCGGTCTCGACGTCGACGATCACCGGCAGGAATCCGCGAAAGCGCTGTGCCATGCGCGAAGGTGGGGCGGTCATATTCATCGCCGCAGCATAACAAGCGCGGCAGCGGCACGGACATGCGGCTTCGGTCGCAGCGCCCCGGCAAACGCTCGTCGGAGCCCGTCTGCTGCTTCGCGCGCGTCGGTCGACGCATCATCTGACGCGTCGCGGAGAGGGCGTCGGCAATCGCCCGTGGTCGTCATGGTCGTCGTTCACGGTGCGCGCGAGGCGTACGCGAATCGGTCGCCAATGCCGGTGCTGCGAAGGAGCGCGCCCGAGAGCGATTGAGGTTCGCCTGCCGCGACGAGTAAAAAAAGAGGCGGGGTTTCCCCCGCCTCTCGAAGTATTGCTGTCTGACGCGTTCTTACTGGACCGTGATTGCCGCGCCGGTGTTGTCGAACCACCATTCGACGACTGTGCCCGGATAACCGACCGGTGCCGTCGTCGTGATGTGGGCGTAGCCGTAGCACACGGAGGCCGAGCCACCCAGCGACGAGCAGTCGAACGTGAAGCCGAGGTTGCCGTCCGCGCCCGCATACCAGTTGGTGTAGTCCGCACCGGTCGTCGCTGCGATGAAGGTCGAGGACGGACCCACGACGTCGCCCGACGCGAGGATCGCGTAGGACGTGCCATCCAGGCTGACGCCGCCTTCACCGGCCGCGTTGTTCGGCCAGTAGAAGGTCAGGCCCGTGCCGGCATCGTACGGGTTGAAGTTGAAGTCCGGACCTGCGGTACCCGTGATCCAGTTCAGATACAGACCATCGAACGAATCGGTCATGTCCAGATTGACGACGCCGCTGTCGACGATGTTCGGATTGCCGCCGCCCGAACCGTCGAAGCCATCCTTGAAGATCGTGTCGTCACCGCCGACCGTCAGCTCCACCGGAACCGCGACGAGGCGATTGCTCGCATCGTTGCTGTGGACGCAGAGGTTGGCATCGTAGACGCCGATCGCGAGGCCCGTCGCATCGAACGTGACGGTCGTCGGGGTCGAGGCGCCGCCCGCGGTCGTGCCGCTGGCCGGTGCCACCGACAACCACGGCACGTCTTCCGGAGTGGCGCAGCCACCGGACGGAACGGCGATCGAGAACGCCGAGATTTCGGTGCCGTTCGGGAACGGAGCTACCGGCGTAGCCGTACCGGTCGTCGTGTCCAACGTGTACATGACACCCAGGTTGTACTTGTCGTAGCCCGCGTACCACAACACGCCGGTGGACGGATCGAAGTCGATGTCCTGGGCGTAGTTCGCGTTGAATCCGATCGGGCCGATCGCTTGGTAGTCGCCGGTCGTCTTGTCGATCGCGACCAGCTGGTCGCCTGCGATGTCGAGACCATACATGTTGCCCGACTGATCGAACGCCGCGCTGACGAGGAAGATGCCATCGGACTCGCCGACCTGCGTGAACGCGCCGGTGCCGAGATCGACCGTGTACAGGTAGGACGTCGGGCCGGAGCCATCCGCGCAGATGCCGTACATCGTGCTGGTCGACGCATCCCAGCGCAGCGCGCCACAACCGAAGCCGGTGCCCGGATCCGGATTGATGACGGTGAGAGCGCCGGTCGTCGTGTCGATCGACGCGAAGCCGCCGGTGCTGTAGCCGATCAGGTATTCCTTGCTGAAATCGTTGTTCGCGAACGAACCGCCGATGTAGTCGCCACCGATCGGACCGATGGTGGTGAACGGATCGGGAGCCGCTGCGTCGAACGAGTAGTAGTTGCCGTCGTTGCCGCCGCCGTAGGACGGAACCTGCGCGCCGCCGTTCGGATGGATGGCGCCGAAGTTCGTGAACAGCGGTTTGCCGTCCTTGCCGCGGAGGGTCGGAGCGCGCTTGCCGGACAGCTTCTGGTGCTGTTCGGCCGTCATCGCCGGAGCGTGATACGGCATGGCCGGGAAGTGCGCGCGCACGTTGCCGGTGCTCGGCGCTTCGTCGATGCTCCAGTTCAGATCGCGGTTGCCGGTGTTGCCGATCGTCAGCGTCGCGGTCGAGGTGCTGCCCGCGTCGACGTTCGCGCTGAGCGTCGTCGGGTTGACCGAGATGACCGGTGCGCCGACGTCGAGCGTTGCAGTCGCCGTTGCGGTGAACAGGTTGTTGATGACGCTCGGCGACCATGCGATCGACTGGCCGTCATGCAGCGAGGCGGTGTCGAACGAGTACTGGTTGGCGAGGGTCCCATCCTGCTGGACGCCGACCGTCGCGCAGACGCCGCCGTCGCAAACGGCCGGATCGGTGCCGGAGACCGCACCGTTCGCCGTGTACTCCACGTCGCTGTATTCGAACGAGAAGTTGCCGGTCGCTTCGTTGATGATGATTTCGAACGTCGTGCCGTCGGTATCGCCCGGCGCCCCTCCGTAATGAAGCTGGTCGGAGTACTCGATGACGAACTGGCGGTTCGGTGCCGTTCCCAGGGTCGCGTAGTAGATGTCGTGCCCGGCGCTGGCGGTGAAGAAATCGTCCCACAGCGGCACCAGCGCAGGAGTCGCGTTCGTTCCGTCGAGCAGGCCGGGCAGGGCCGTGTTGTCCCACGTCAGCGAGGCGCCCGGCGTACCGACGATGACGGCGCCGTTGTTGCCGATCGTGAGCTGGTTGGTCGTCACGCCATAGAACGGGAACGAGAACGGCATCGTGATGTCGACGGTGCTGTCGTCGCCGAGTCCGAGCGCCGTGCCCGTGCCGGTGATGTCGACGAAGTTGGACGTGCCGGTGTCGTCGGAGCTGTAGCCCGGCGTGCCGTCCTGCGACGTCCACGTCGCGGTCACGGCGCCGTTGTTGGAAGCGCCCGCGGTGACGATCCGGTTGTACTGGATGCTGGCGCCGTCGGGCAGATCTTCCTGCGTCAACGAGAACAGCGTGCCGCCGATCGTGTCGGCCAGCGTCTGGTAGTTGAGGTCGACGCCGGTGTGGTTGGTGACGGTGTAGCAGAAGTTGACCTGGTCGCCGACGACGACGCTGAGGTTCGACGAGCCGCCGCACTGCGCCGGATCGCCGTTGTCGAGAGCGAGCGTGAGCGACAGGTCGAGGCCCGGAGTGCCGCCGCCGGTGGTGCCCAGCACCTGGAACGCGAAGTCCGTCGCGCCGCCGACGCAGGTGGCCGTGGAGCCCCAGTCGGTGCAGCCGGTGCCGAAGCCGTCGTTTGGATTGCGGAACGCGCCGGCATTGCCCGTGACCGTGCCGGCTTCAAGCCAGTAGTACAGCAAGTTGGTTGCGTCGGACTCGAACGACAGCGACACCCAGTAGGTGCCTGCGGCGAGATCGCAAGGCGCGTTGAGGGTGATGCCGGCCAGGGTCGTGTAGGCGTCGTACGCGCTCGGCGAGTTTGCCGAACCCGGCGACGAGCAGACCGGCGTCGCACCCGGCAGACCGCCGTCGTCCGCATAGACGTAGACGTCCGCGAGTGCCGAGACTTCCGTGTGGAAATAGTTGAACGACAGGAAGTTGAAGCCGGTGACCGTCCAGCCGCCCGCGCCGACGACGAAGTCGTCCGCCGAGTCGTTGGACAGCGAAGCGTAGCTGCTGGAAGCGCTGAACGTTTGAGCGACGAGGCCGTTGCTCGTCAGCGAGCCGGTCTGGTCGTACAGGACCGTGCCGGTGCCGCGGTTGCTGCGGGCCAATCCGTGATTGTTGAGCGGCACACGCGCCTGCATGTGGCTCTTGACGCTAGCGCGACTCTTTCCCGATTTCGCGTTAGGGTGGATTTGCGTGATCTTGGACTTCGCGCCCGCGGTCTGCGGCGACGCGTGATTCTTCGATGTGCTGGTGTTGTTGGTAGCGTTCGAATCTGAGGCCGCGAGTGCCATCAGAACTGCAGCGGAGAGAAGTGAGAGCCTGCCTTTCATCATGTGATCCCCATGGAGTGGCTGGTGCACGAGTGCCCGCCGAACATAGCAAACATCGCAACACAGTAGCAACAAACTTTTCAGGTCTTCTTCACATGCCGAGCTGAATGCCGTTCATGCAGTCGCAGCAAGCTCCGCAAGGGCTCTGCTGCAGGCAAAAACGGAGTCTTTATTTGGCCGTATGAACACCCGTTTCCGGCGCAAAGTGCGCCGTCGGCGGTGCATGTCGGCGGCGTCGTGCCGGGGTTGGCGCAGTGGGCTCAGCGACCGTGCGCGAGCGCATGGCGCAGCGGGTCGAGCAGGCTGCCGTAGTGGGCGCTGCGTGCCGTGTCGCGGCGAAGCGGCTCGCGTACCTGGCTGGCGCTTGCCGTGCGGACGCTGCGCGCGGCTTCATGGAAGCGCAGGCAGGCCGCGTCGAACGGCAGTCCGCAGAAATCGAGGAGCGCGCGGACCTCGTTTTCCGGATCGGCCACGAGCTGTTCGTAGACCTGATCGCGGATGCGTGCCGGGGCCTGTTGCTGCCATTGGTGCATCGCACGGTCGTAGTCGTGCCAGAACGCGGCGAGGTCGCCGAGGTCGTAGCTGAACTCGTTGCCGCTGGCGAACATCTGCTTGTAGCAGGACCAGCACGTCTCGACCGGGTCGCGCCGGCAATTGACGATGCGCGCGCCGGGCAACATCGCCATCGCCGCGCCGACGAAGAACCAGTTGTTGGGCATCTTGTCCGTCGAGCGCGGCCGCCGGCGGCGCCAGCGCGCGGTGCGCGCAAGGTAGGCCTGGCCCAGGCGTGTCCAATCGGCAGGGGTCGCATCGGCCACCCAGTGCGGAAACTCGACGCGGCGCCGCTGCGACTCCTCGCGCAGGACGGAGGCCAGATCCGGCAGCTCGCTCGCTCCTTCCACTTGCGGGTGCGCGGCCAGGATCTGTTCGGTCAGCGTCGAGCCCGAGCGCGGCAGGCTGACGATGAAGATGATCTCCTCGCCGAGCGTTTCAGTCTCCGCGTGCGCATGCGGCCGTGCGAAGGTCGCCAGAGTCTGCTCGACGATGGCGCTGAACTTCGTCGCGCTCCACGGCTGCAGCCGGCGCATGCGCGAATTGGCTGCACTCAGCGTGGCGAAGGCCTGCTCGTAGCGGCCGGCATCCTCCTGCGCCTTGGCCAGCGTGCAGCCCATCGCGATGCGATCGGTTTCCGGGATGTCGGTCCGCTGCAGCAGGTCGGCGAGCCGGTCCGTTTCGTCCTCGCTCAGACGCACCGTCTTGATGCTCGCCAATCCCCACCAGGCGGCGCCCGTCGCAGGAGCGCGCTGCAGGACGTCGAGATACTGCGTGCGGGCCTCTTCGAAATGGCCCAGATTGACCAGGACGTCGGCGTAGATGGTTCGCGCAAGGAGATTGTCCGGCGCCAGCGCCACCGTGCGCTCCAGCGCCGGCAACGATTCCTCGATCCACGCCTGCGCCTTCAGGTTGCGCGCCAGATTGAACCAGCCGATCGCGAAGTCCGGCTGCAGGTCGCAGGCGCGCTGCCAGGCGGCAAAGGCGCCCTCGTAGTCGCCGCAGCCGCGCAGGGCGCCGCCGAGGTCGTTCAGCAGCGCCGGGTCTTCCGGATGCGCGAGCAGCAGGGTGCGGATCAGATCGCGAGCTTGCGCGTGTCGTCCGGAGTGATTGAGCAGGAGGCCGCGCGTACGCCGCACTTCGACGTGATTCGGGGCGATCGCCTCGGCGCTGGCCAGCACCTGCTCGGCCAGTGGCAGCCGGCCTGCGCGCAAGTGCTGGCCGGTTTGCCGGAGCAGATCGGCAGCCGTCGGCGACAGGCCGGCGAGGCGGTCCGGCGGCGGCGTCGCGGGCGGGGGCGTGGCACCCGCTGCGGTTTGCGAGGAAGACGATGCGTTCATGAGATCGGATCGCGGCAATCGATCGAGAGTAGCAGCTGCGCAGCCGTTGCGGTCAGCGTGCGCCGGCGCCGGCGCGCAGTGCATTGCGCAGCGGGTCCAGCAAGGTGCCGTAGTGCACCGCGCGCGCGGTATCGCGCCGGATCGGCTGGCGGACCTGGGCAGCGCTCGGCGTGCGGATGCTGCGTTCGGTCTCGTGGAAACGCAGCGTGGCCGGATCGAACGGCAGCGCGCAGAAGTCGAGCAAGGCACGGGTCTGCTGCTCGGGATCTTCCAGCAGCTTCTCGTAGACCTGCTCGCGGATCGCACCCGGATAGCGATCGCTCCAGGCGTGCATGGCGCGCTCGTAGGTCTGGCGATAGATCGCCAGATGGCCGAGGTCGTAGGTATATTCCTGGCCGCGCGCGAACAACTGCTTGTAGCAGGACCAGCACGTTTCCAGCGCGTCGCGGCGGCAATGTACGATGCGCGCGCCGGGCAACATGGCGCGGATCGCGCCGACCAGCATCCAGTTGGTCGGCATCTTGTCGGTGAAACGGGGACGCCGCGCGAGCCAATGTGCCGCCAGCGCCAGATAGCGCCGCCCCATGCGTTCCCAGTCGGCCGCGGTCGCCGACGCGACCCAGTCGGGGAAATTGACGCGGCGGCGCTGCGATTCTTCCGCGATCACCTGACCCAGATACGGCAGCTCGCTGCCGCCCTCGACCTCGGGGTGCGCGGCGAGGATCTGCTCGCTCAGCGTCGAACCCGACCGCGGCATGCTGACGACGAAAATCACCTCGCGGCCGAGGTCGGCGGTTTCCGCCTGCGCGCGCGATCGTGCGAACGCCGCGACGATGCGCGCGACCAGCTGGGGAAACCCGTTCGGGTTCCACTGGACGCGGCGGCTCATGCGGGCATTGAGGTCGCTGAAATACGCGAAGGCTTCGGTATAGCGTTCGCGATCCTCGAGCGCCTTGGCCAGCGCAAATCCCATCGCGACACGGTCGGTGTCGCCGAGGTCGCTGCGCGCGAGCTGCCCGCTCAGGACGTCGACTTCGTCGTCGCCCAGGCGCAGCGTCTTGATGTTGGCCAGATCCCACCAGGCGCGACCGATATCCGGGCGCTTTGCCAGCACCTCGCGGAATGCGGCAGCGCCTTCGTCGATCCGGCCGAGCTGGACCAAGGCGTCGCCGAAGACGACGCGCGCCTGCCAATGGTCCGGCAGCAGCTCGACGGCGCGGCGCAAGGGCTGTTCCGATTCGGCGACGCGGCCGTGTTCGTGCAGGTGGCGGCCGAGGTTGTACCAGGCGAGCCCGAAGTCCGCGGCGATTTCGATCGCATGGCGCCAGTGGGTCAGCGCTTCGTCGCTGCGCTGCGCACCGGCCAGCGCATTGGCCAGGTCGTTCAGGATCAGCGGATCGTCCGTCCATGCCGCATGGGCTTGCCGCAGCGCCGCGATCGCGATGTCGCTGCGGTTCTGCCGATAGCAGACGACGCCGAAAAGACGCAGGATTTCGGGATGGGTAGGCGCCAGCGTCAGCGCACTCTGCAGCGTAGCGGTCGCCTGCGCCAATTGCTCTTCGGTCAGTTCGGCCATCGCTTGCGCCACGAGGTTTCGCGTCGTGGGCGACAGCCCGACCAGGCGATCAGGGGCCGGCGGTTGTGGCCGGTCCGACTCGGTAAGCGCGGAAGGCTGCGTTGGATTCGTGGTCGCCATGGACGAGTGCGGTGCCTGCGAAGTGCTCGATCGCCCTAGCTTAGCAGGGCTCGTCGGGCCGCTTCCCGCTGTGCTTCGCCGCTGCGTGCGCGGCGGCGGGACTAGCGGCCGAGCGCATTGCGCAGAGGATCGAGCAGGGCGCCGTAGGCGTGGCTGCGCCGCGTATCGGCGCGCAGCGGTTCGCGCACCTGCGCCGCACTCGCGGTGCGGACCGGCCGAGCGGCTGCATGAAACTCCAGGCAGGCCGGGTCGAACGGCAGCTCGCAAAAATCGAGCAGGCGCCGGATCGTCGCGACCGGATCGGCCAGCAGCGCCTCGTGATCGACATCGAGCCAGCGCTGCTGCTGCGTCGCGCGCCAGTGCCGGCTCAAGCGGTCGTAGTCGCGCCAATAGGCGCCGAGGTCGGCGAGGGCGTAGCTCTGCGCCTGCCGGCCCGGCCCGAACAATTGCTTGTAGCAGGACCAGCACGTCTCGACCGGATCGCGGCGGCAGTTGACGATGCGCGCTCCTGGCAGCATCGCCAGCGCGGCACCGGCGAAGCGCCAGTTGTCGGGCATCTTGTCGGTGAAGCGGCGGCGGCTGCGCCATCGGCGCGTGCGTTCGAGGTAGCGCTCGCCGAGCCGGCGCCAATCGGCGGCGGTCGCTTGGGCGGCCCAGTCGGGGAATTCGACCTGGCGGCGGTGCGACTCTTCGGCGATGACGGCCTCGAGGTCGGGCAACTCGCTGGCGCCTTCGACATCGCCATGCGCGGCCAGGATCTGTTCGACCAGCGTCGATCCGGAGCGCGGCAAGCTGACGATGAAGATGACTTCCTCGCCGAGCTGTGGACCGCCATCGTGCGGCGGCACCGGTTGCTCGAACGCGGCCGCGATCGCGTCGATGCTGCGCGAGAACGCGGCCGCATCCCACGGCAGCCGCCGGCGCACCGCGGCATTGGCGGCCTCGAACAGCGCGAAGGCCTGTTCCGGCTCGTTGCCGTCTTCGCGCACTTTGCCGAGCGCGAAGCCCATCGTGGCGCGCTCGGTTTCGGCGATGCCGGGATCGGCCTGCAGCCGCGCCAGCGCAGCCGACTCGCTCGCATCGAGCCGTACCGTCTTCAGATTGACCAGGCCGATCCAGGCTTGCGCCGCGCCCGGCTGCAGCGCTATCGCGCGCCGGTAGTGCTCGGCCGCGGCGGCGATGTCGCCGAGCGCCGCCAGGACACTCGCATAGAGCACGCGGGCGGGCACATGGTCGGCGGAAAGCTCGAGCGCCTTGTGCAGCGCCTCGCGTGCCGCCTCGGTGTCCGCCTGCGCATCGAGCAATCGCCCCAGATTGAACCAGGCGGCGACGAGGCTCGGGTCGGCGTCGCAGGCGCGGCGCAGGAGCGCCTGCGCCTCGTCGGTCTGGCCGACATTGCCGAGCAGGCCGCCGAGCGTGCTGAGCACGACGGCATCGTCCGGCCATTGCTGCAGGGCTCGGCGCAGCAGCGCGATCGCCTCGCCGATCGCGCCCTCGCGGTAGCGCACCAGTGCGAGCAGCCGCAAGGCTTCCGGATGCCGCGGCGATACGGCGAGCACCTGGGCGAGCGACGCGGCCGCGATCGCGTTGCCGCCGCGATTGATCTGCAGCAGGGCTTGCTGCATCAGGCCGCGGGCTGCAGGCGCAAGCCCGGCGAGGCGATCGCGTGGCGACGGGCGGCTGCGCACCGGCGGCTTCATCGGCGCTCGCGTGCCGCGCTCAACGCAGTTCGCGTGCGAACGGATCGAGCAGGCGGCGCAGCGGGTCGAGGCGGGCGCCGTAGGCGCGCGCCGGCGTTTCGGCGCGCTGGGCCTTGGCCGCCTGTACGCTCTGCCGGTCGAACGGCACCGCGCAGAAGTCGAACAGTGCGCGAAGCGCCGCCGCCGGATCGTCGGCGAGACGATCGCTTTCGTGCTGGTGGATGCGCTGCGCGTGCCGTGCATACCAGTACAGCATCATGCGTTCGCGGTCCTGCCAGTGCCGGGCCAGATCGCCGAAGTCGTAGCTGTAGGCCTCGCTCGAGCGTGGAAACGTGCGGCGGTAGCAGCCCCAGCACGTTTCCGTCGCGTCGCCGCGCACATCGATCACGCGTGCGCCGGGCAGCATCGCGAATGCGGCGCCGAGGAACGGCCAGTTCGGCAGCGCCGGGTCGACATGGATCGCGTCGGGACGACGCCACTGGGCGCTGCGTTCGAGGTAGCGCTCGCCCAGACGCCGCCAGTCCGCTGCCGAGGCGGACGCGACCCAGCTCGGGAACGGCTCGCCGACGCGGTTGGATTCTTCCTGGATGACGCTCGCCAACTCCGGCGCACCGTTGCCGATGCTGACATCGGGATGTGCGGCGAGCGCCGCTGCAACGTGCTCGGCGCCGGCGCCGGGCAGTCCGACCATCAGTACGATGTCGGCGCCTCGCGAGGGGTCGCCATCGGTGGCGGGAGCGACGGCGAACGCATCGGTGATGCGATCGACGAGCTGCGAGAACTCCGCTCCGTTCCAGGTCGAACGTTTTCGCCGCGCCGCGTTTGCTGCGGTGAACGTGGCAAGCGCCGCGTCGTAGTCGGCGCGGGCATCGAGTGCGCCGCCGAGCGCGAACGCCAGCGCATCGCGGTCGTTGTCGCCGAGATCGGCACGCGACGACTGCTGCCGCAGCGCCGCGAGTTCTGCGTCGGACAGGCTCGCGCCATCCGCGACGGCGAGGCCGATCCAGGCGCGCGCCAGGCCGGGGTCGCGCGACAACGACGCACGGTACTGCGCGGCGGCCGCTGCCGGGCGATGCAGCCGGGTCAGCATGTCGGCGTGGCCGAGCTGGGCGGCAAGATGATCGGGATTGCAATCGAGCGCGCGTGCGAACGCTGCCGCCGCTTCGTCGTTGCGCGTCCCGCGCGAGGCCAGCACGGCACCGAGGTTGTACCAGCCGGCGGCAGCGTGCGGATCGGTTTCGCAGCCCTTGCGGAACGCCGCGATCGCCGCTTCCGTGTCGCCTGCGTCGCGCAGCGCGCCGCCGAGGTTGTTCAAGATCGCCGCATTGTTCGGCCACCGCCGCTGCGCGGCCCGCAGCGCTGCGAGCGCGTCGTCGAGACGGCCGCGCAGATGGTGCAGCAAGCCCTGCAGGCGCCACGTTTCCGGATCGTCCGGAAGGGTCTTCGCCGCGGTCTCCAGCAGTGCGTCCGCCCGATCGAATTCGCCGCGGCGAAGGCACGCTTGGATTTCCTGAAGATGCAGGCGCCCTGCAGCGAGCGTTTCCTCGTCCGTCACGATCACGCCCGCGGCCCTTGCCCCGGCGTCGCCAATCCAGCGCCGAGGGCGAGCCGCAGCGGAGACAACAGGTCGCCGAAGCGCGCTGCGCGCGCGGTGTCGCCGCGCAGGGGTTCGCGCACTTGCGCGGCGCTCACGGTGCGCACGTTGCGCTCGGTCTGGTGAAAATTGAGGCAGGCCGCGTCGAACGGCAGATCGCAGAACTCGAGCAGGCGGCGTACTTCGAGCTCTGGATCCTGCAGCAGCGCTTCGTAGGCGAAGTCGTGCACGCGATGCGGATAGTGCGCGTTCCAGAAACGCATCAGGCGATCGTAGTCGCGCCAGAACGCGGCCATGTCCTGCAGGTCGTAGCTGTAGCCGTGGCCTTCGCCGAACAGCTGGCGAAAGCACGACAGGCACGTTTCCACCGGATCGCGGCGCACGTTGACGAAATGCGCGCCCGGCAGCATCGCCGCGGCCGCGCCGAGATAGCGCCAGGTGCCGAGCGACTTGTCGGTGAATCGATCGTGCGACTCGCGCCAGCGTTCGGTGCGTTCGAGGTAGCGTCGGCCGAGCCGCTGCCAGTCGGCCGGCTTCGCGTGAGGCGCCCACGCCGGCAAGTCGCCGCCGCGGCGCTGCGATTCTTCCTCGATCACCAGCTGCATGTCGGGCAGCTCGTTCGCGCCCTCGACGAGCGGGTGCGACGCGAGGATCTGCTCGGTCAGCGTGGAACCGGAGCGGGGCAGGCTGACGACGAAGATGACTTCGCGTCCCAGGCTCGGCGCAGACGACGACTTCGGCGGCGTGTGGAAGGCGCGCATCGTCGAATCGACCCGTGCGCTGAACGCGGCCGCGTCCCAGTCGGCCGAACGCCGCTTGATCGCATTGGCGGCCGTATAGATGGAGAACGCCTCCTGGTTGCGGCCCTGGTCTTCGAGTGCCTTGGCCAGCGCGAATCCGAGATTCACGCGATCGGCATCCTTGATGTCCGGTGCCGCGAAGACCCGTTCCAGCCAGGTCGTCTCCTCCGGCGTCAGCCGCACCGTTTTCAGGTTCGCCAACGCCGACCACGCGCGCACCGCGGTCGGCTGGCGGCGGATGGCGTTGCGGAATTCCTCCGCCGCGTCGGCGGTCCGGCCGGCATTCGCGAGCGTCTGCGCATAGCCGATGCGAGCGCGCACGTGCGCCGGATCGTTGTCGAGCGCGCGCTTGTACGCCTCCATCGCCTCCTCGGAATAGGCTTCGCTGCCGAGCGTTCGCGCAAGGTTGTGCCAGGCGGGCGCGAAATCGGGCGCGAGATCGCAGGCGCGCCGCAATACCACCAGGGCCGCTTCGATCTGGTCGGCCTCGCGCAGCGACGTGCCGAGATTGGTCAGGATGATCGGATCCGCCGGGCGCCGTTCGAGCGCCTGCTTGAGCGCCGCGACGGCATCGCCGAACCGCTTCTGCAGATGGCGCGTGATGCCGAGCAGGCGCAGGTATTCCGGATGAACCGCGGCGAGCGGCCGCGCGCGTTCCAGCAACGCATCGGCCGCTTCGCTGTTGCGCTGCTCGATCGCCTTGCGCGCGTCGCGCAGCAGGCGCCGGGCGCGCAGCGGCAGGCCGTCCAGGCGCGCTTCGAGCGAACTTTCGCCGCTGCCCGAAGGCATGGCCGCGGGAGGCAGCGACGCGAGACCGCCGTCGACGCCGGGAGCACTTTCGGAAGCAGTCATCTAAGAGGGTCGCCCAGAACAGCAGAGGGCTAGCTTAGCAAATGCCCGCCGGCACGGCGGAGCGCGTCGCCGCCGCGCCGCACGGGGCGTCGAGGCGGTCCGCGAATGCATCCGACCCCTGCGCGCGGCGGCTTCGGCGCACTTGCCATCTCTGTACTTGTGAACATTTCTAAACTGCGTGCGCAGCGGCGGGGGCGGGGCCGGTAAAGCCGCTTGCGAGGCGCGAGTTCGGCAGAGTAGTGTCCGAGCCGGCCGGATATCCGGAACGCGCGAGGGGACCAAACCATGCTCTGGCAGAAGGGTCGCAGCAGCGACAACGTGGTCGAGGACGACGGCGGTGGCGGCGGCGGTGGCGGTCCCGGCTTCGGCGGCGGGCGTGGCCTCGGCATCGGCGGCGTGATCATCGTGATCATCATCGGCCTGCTGTTCGGCAAGAATCCCGGTGAGATACTGCAGATGCTCGGCGGCATGAACGGCGGCGACGGCAGCGGCCAGCCGATGCCGCAGCAGCAGGTCGCGCCGGCCGGCAACGACGAGCAGACGCAATTCGTGCGCAAGATCCTCGGCAGCACCGAGGACGTGTGGGGACAGATGTTCCAGGCCAGCGGCAAGCAGTATCCGGCGCCGCGCCTCGTGTTGTTCCACGGCGCCGTGCAGTCCGCTTGCGGCGCGGCCTCGGCGGCGATGGGGCCGTTCTATTGTCCGGGCGACCGCCAGGTCTATCTCGATCTCGATTTCTTCCAGGAGATGCAGCAGCGCTTCCACGCGGCCGGCGATTTCGCACGCGCCTACGTGATCGCGCACGAGGTCGGTCATCACCTGCAGAACCTCCTCGGCGTGATGGATCAGGTCGAGCGGCAGGCGCAGCGCGGCGCGCCGATGCAGGGCGCGAACGGCCTGTCGGTGCGGCAGGAGCTGCAGGCGGATTGCTTCGCCGGCGTCTGGGCGAACCTGGCGCAGAAGCAGCTCAACTGGCTCGAGACAGGCGACGTGGAAGCGGCACTGAATGCCGCGAACCAGATCGGCGACGATACGCTGCAAAAGCAGGCGCGCGGCTATGCGGTGCCCGACTCGTTCACGCACGGCACCTCGGCCGAGCGCGTACGCTGGTTCCGCGCCGGATTCGCGTCCGGCGACCTGAAGAGCTGCGATACGTTCAGCGCGGCGCAGTTGTAGTCATCGAGCAGTGTAGTGGCGACTCGCAGGAGCGGTTCGTCCGAACGGCTCCTGCGAAGTCGCTTCTGCTCGATCGATTCTTCAATCGCTTTCGCGAGGCTCTTCCCGGGCCGATGGCTCAGGGCTTCTTGGCTGCGGCCGGCGCGCGCACGGGGATCGGCACGTTGCACAGGTCGATCTTTCCGGCCGGCACCTTGTACCAGTCGTCGCGCCGGTTGCGGCGCGATTCGACCAGGCGCGTGAAGGTCGGCGTGTCGGTACGCAGGATTTCCAGTGGCGTGCGTTCGCTCGCCGGCACGTCGGCGGCGACGCGTACCGATTTGATCGGGAGCCGCTGCTCGGGCTTGTCGTAGAAGCCGAGCGCCGCGGTTCCGCGCGGCAAGTCCGCCAATAGTTCCATGCCCTGCACGACGCGGCCGACCACCGCGATGTTGCGATCGAGCTGGCGAGGCGCCTGGCCGATCACCACGTAGAGTTCCGCGCCGCTGCCGGTCTCTTCGCCGACGTCGCGGCCGGCGCCGACCATGCCGTAGCAGTGCGCCAGCCAGGTCTTGCCGGCCTTGGCGTCGCGCGCGGCGGGCATGCCGTCGGCGAAACCGACTTCGGGCGCGTAGACGTCGCCGTCAGGCAGTTTCACGAACGAGGCATCCTTGCCGATCGCGCGCTCGAATTCCGGCGCCAGCGTCTTGCTCGCCTTGCCGAGTGGACGCGCCTTGTCGGGCTTGTCGGCATCCGGATCGCCCCATTGCGTGACGAAATTGTCCTGTACGCGCAGGATCGCCAGCCCGTCGAAGTAGTGCTCGCGCGCCATCGTCTTGATGTTCGCCGCGTGCAGCGGTGCATACCCGGGCGCCAGCTCGATCACGACGCGACCGCCGGCGAGATCGAGATACAGCGTGTTTTCCGGATCGGGGCTGCGCCAGTCGGATGCCTGGGAGGCTTCGAGAACCTGCTGCGTGGTCGGCGGCTTCGCGGCCGGCGCCGCAGCGGAAGGTGCGGCGCACGCGGCGTGAGCGAATCCGCTCAATGCGAGCGCCAGCGCGCAGTGCCGAAAGCCCGTCGATGCGTACTCGAAGCGATTCATTGTGATCCCCCGGATTCGTGCCTGTGGTCGCCTTCGACTTTAACCGATGAACGCGCGGCAACGGTGGCGTGGCGCGACGGTTGCTGCCAATGCGGCGACGGCCGCCGCCGCGATACGATGAGGGCTGGGGCCGGGGAGATGTCGCATGCGTTCATGGTGGGTCGTGGTGCTCGCGCTGGCGTTCGGCGCTTTGCCGGCGTGCGCGAAGAAGGCCATTGCGCCGCCGCCGCCAGCGGCCGTGGCTGGCGAGCAGAGCAAGGCGGAAGCGTTTCTCGCCTACGAACACGAGGTCCGCGTCGATCTCGGCGACAACAGCGTCGGCACGCACGTCGACGCGGTGCGCGAGGCGTGCACCACCGAGCGTTTCGGCGCGTGCAGCCTGCTTTCGGTGCAGCAGAGCGCGGGCAACTATCCGCGCGGCGAGATCGTCGTGCGCATCGTGCCGTCGGGCGTCGAGCCGCTGGTCAAGCTCGCTTCGGAGGGCGGCACGATCGGGAATCGTGCGACGCACGCCGAGGACTTGGCCGACGCGGTGGCCGACAACGCGCACCGGCGCGAGTTGCTGACGAACCAGCGCGCGCGTCTGGAAGGATTCCAGGCACGCAAGGACCTCGCCGTCGCCGACATGCTGGCGTTGTCGAAAGAACTCGCCGAGCTCGAAGTGCAGCTGGACGCCGCCGCGAAGGAGTCGGCGCAGCAGCGCCGGCGCATCGAGACGAACCGGCTGACGATCGGCTTCAGCGTGCCGAACGCACAGGCCGATACGTCGCGCATCGGCAGCGCGTTGAAGAATCTGTGGAACTCGTTCGACGAAGGCGTCGCCGACGCGCTGGAATACCTCGGCTACGGTCTGCCGTTCCTCGCGCTCGGACTTCCGCTGCTGCTGGTGCTGCGCTGGCTGTGGCGCAGGGCGACGCGTCCGCGCGCCTGACGCGCCGCGGCGCCTGGTCGAGATCGCGTTTGCCGCGGCGCTGCGCCGGCTTGCGGCGCCCGCCGATCAGGCTTTGTGAAAGCGCCGGATGAAGTCGCGCACGTCCGGATAGACGATGTCGCGCCAGCGGCGCCCGCTGAAGATGCCGTAGTGGCCGGCGCCCTTCACTTCGAGATGCTCGCGGTTCTTGGCGGGAATGCCGGTGCACAGCTCGTGCGCGGCCTTGGTCTGGCCGAGGCCGGAGATGTCGTCGAGTTCGCCTTCGATCGTCAGCAGCGCCGAACGCTTGATCGCGGCCGGCACGACCGGTTCGCCGGCGACGACCCATTCGCCGCGCGGCAGCGCGAACTGCTGGAACACCGTGCGGATGGTATCGAGGTAGAACTCGGCCGGCAGGTCGAGCACGGCGTTGTATTCGTCGTAGAAGCGGCGATGCGCGGCCGCGTCGTCGTCGTCGCCGCGCAGCAGGTTCTCGTAGTAGTCCCAGTGCGCGCTGAAATGGCGGCTCGGGTTCATCGCGACGAAGCCGGCGTGCTGCAGGAAGCCCGGATAGACGCGGCGTCCCTTGCCCGGATAGTTCGACGGCACGTCGAAGACGACGTTCGTCTCGAACCACGAAAACGGCTGCGTCGTGGCGAGGTCGTTGACTTGGGTCGGATGCTTGCGCGCGTCGATCGGGCCGCCCATCATCGTCAGGGTCAGCGGCGTCGTTTCGCCGTTCGCGGCCATCAGCGCGACCGCGCCGAGCACCGGCACGGTCGGCTGGCACACCGACATCACGTGCAGCCTTTCCGCACCGAGCTGCCGGATGAAGCGGCGCACGTAGGCGACGTAGTCGTCGAGGCCGAACGGCCCCTTGTCGACCGGCACCATGCGCGCGTCGACCCAGTCGGTGATGTACACGTCGTGGTCGCGCAGCAGCGTGCGCACGGTATCGCGCAGCAGGGTCGAGTGATGGCCCGACAGCGGCGCGACGACGAGGATCGCCGGGTCTTCGCGCAGCTGCCGCAACGCATCGGGATCGTCGCTGGCGCGCTTGAAATGCAGCAGGTGGCAGAACGGCAGTTCCAGCACGCGTTCCTCGATCACCGCCGCCTCGCGCCCATGCGCGGCGACCGAGGTGATGCCGAACGCCGGCTTCTCGTAGTCCTTGCCGATGCGGTAGAACAGTTCGTAGCCGGCGGCGATGCGATCGAACCCCGGCACTTTCGACAACCAGTTGTCCGGCGCCGACAAGGCGTGAGCGGCAGCGCCGGACCACGTCACCCACGGATTGAGCAGGGTGCGGTTGATTTCGTGCAGGTGGTACAGCATTCGGTGTTCCTGTTGCACTGCGACAAACCATTCTAGGCGATCCGGGCGCCGCGTGCGTCTGCGACCATCGTCGCAAACTGTGTCATGCCGTCTGGCCTATTGCCGTGCCGGGCGAGGATGCAACAATCGAGGGTCGGTCGACGCGGCCCTCGCGTCCCATGTCCTTGGGGTTCCTGATGAAATCGAAGACGAGCAGCCTCGTGCTGCAAGCGGGTCTTGTCGTGGCTGCCGTCGCTGTCGTGCCGTGGGCGCGGGCCGAAGGAACGCCGCCTGTCGATACCGACTATCCAGGCACGCTCAAGCTCAGCGTCGATGCGACCGACATCGATCGGCGCATCTTCCGCGTGCACGAGGAGATCCCGGTCGCCGCGGGTCCTTTGACCTTGCTGTACCCGCAATGGCTCCCCGGCAACCACGCGCCGCGCGGGCCGATCGAGAAGCTGGCGGGGCTCAAGATCAGCGGCAACGGCGCGGCCATCGCGTGGAAGCGCGACCCGCTCGATGTCTATGCGTTTCGCATCGACGTGCCGGCCGGCGTTTCCACGCTGGCGGTCGATTTCGAGTTCCTGTCGCCGCAGGACAGCGGCCAGGGTCGCGTCGTGATGACGCCGGATCTGCTCAACCTGCAGTGGAACACGGTCGCGCTGTATCCGGCCGGGCACTATTCGAGCCGCGTCCTGTTCGCGCCGAGCGTGAAACTGCCGCAGGGCTGGCAGTTCGGCACGGCGCTCGATCGCGCGGAGGGCAGCGGCAATGCGACGGACGCGAACGGCACGGTCAGCTTCAAGCCGGTTCCGTTCAATACGCTGGTCGACTCGCCGATGTTCGCGGGGCGTCACTACAAGCGCGTCGACCTCGGCGGCGCGAAGGCGCCGGTGCACCTGAACCTCGTCGCCGACGAGGCCAAGAACCTCGAATTCAAGCCCGAGCAGATCGAGGCGCACAAGCGTCTCGTGCAGCAGGCGCAGAAGCTGTACCAGTCGCAGCACTACGACCATTACGAATTCCTGCTGGCGCTGACCGACAACCTCGGCGGCATCGGCCTGGAGCACCATCGCTCCAGCGAGAACAGCGGCGACCCGGGCTATTTCACCGACTGGGACAAGCTCGCTCCGGGCCGCGACCTGCTGCCGCACGAGTACACGCATTCGTGGAACGGCAAGTTCCGCCGGCCGGCCGACCTGTGGACGCCGAACTTCAACGTGCCGATGCAGGACAGCCTGCTCTGGGTCTACGAAGGGCAGACGCAGTACTGGGGTTTCGTGTTGTCGGCGCGTTCGGGCCTATGGACGGCCGATCAGGCGCGCGACGCGATCGCGATGGTCGCCTCGACCTACAGCGACAATCGGCCCGGCTTCGACTGGCGCAACGTCGAAGACACGACCAACGACCCGATCATCGCCGGCCGCCGTCCGCTGGCGTACCGCAACTACCAGATGAGCGAGGACTACTACAGCGCCGGCCAGCTGATCTGGCTCGCCGTCGATGCGAAGCTGCGCGAACTGAGCAAGGACAAGCGTTCGCTCGACGACTTCGCGCGCGCGTTCTTCGGCGTCGAGGACGGCAGCTACGTGACCAAGACCTACACGTTCGACGACGTCGTCGCCACCTTGAACGGCATCGCGCCGAACGACTGGGCGGCATTCCTGCGCGAGCGCGTCGATGCGAAGGCGCCGCCGCTCGACGGTCTCGCGGCGAGCGGCTGGAAGCTCGTCTACACCGACAAGCCGAGCGACTACCAGAAGAGCGCCGAGGCCGAGCGCAAGGGCATCGACTATTCCGCTTCGCTCGGCATCGTCTTTGGCACCAAGGACAACAAGATCGCCGACGTGCGCTGGAACGGTCCCGCGTTCAAGGCCGGCATCGCACCGACCAGCACGCTGATCGCCGTCAACGGCCACGAGTTCAAGGCCGAGCGCTTGAAGGATGCGATCGTCGCCGCGAAAGGCGGCACGGCGCCGATCGAGCTGCTGGTCAAGAACGGCGACGAGTACAGGACCGTGCGCGTCGACTACCACGATGGCCTGAAGTATCCGCACCTCGAGCGCATCGCTGGTACCCCGGATAGACTGGCTGCCATTCTCGCAGCGAAGAAATAGCGGCATGGCAAAAAGATCGGTCCCGCCGGCGCCGGCTGCGCCGGTCGCGCCGGTGAACGCGGCACTTCGAATCTCCGCGCAGCAGGCACGCCTGCTTCATCTGTCGGCGCAGGGATTGCTCGCGCCGCCGCGCCGCCGCGCGCGCAAGGCCGATGTGCGCGACGCGATCGCGCGCATGCGCGTGCTGCAGATCGACACGATCAACGTCGTCGCGCGCAGCCCGTACCTGGTCCTGTTCTCGCGGCTCGGCGCGTATCGCAAGGAATGGCTGGAAGAGTGCCTGGCCGAAGGATCGGTCTTCGAATGCTGGGCGCACGAGGCAAGTTTCGCACCGATGGCCGACTACGCCTTGCATCGCCGCCACGCCAACAACAGCCGCGACGGCCATTGGTCGATGAAGAACGCGCTGCGCATGCGGCGCGAGCATGCCGGCGAAGTCGACGGACTGCTCGCGCACATTCGCGGCGAAGGCGCCGTCAAGGCAGCCGATTTCGAGCGCGGCGACGGCGCGGGCGGCGGCGGCTGGTGGGGCTGGAAGAACGAGAAGCGCTGGCTCGAATCGCTGTTCGCGCTCGGCGAGCTGATGATCGCGCGGCGCGAGAACTTCCAGCGCGTGTACGACCTGCGCGAGCGCGTGCTCGCCAACGCGCGCGACAACGGCATCGCGGTGCCCGAGGAGAGCGACGTCTCCGAAGACGCCATGCGGCGCGAGTTCACGCTCGGCGCCGTGCGCGCGCTCGGCGTCGCGCAGGCGCGCTGGATCAACGACTACTTCCGCAGCGGCCGCAAGCTGAAGGACGCCGACCTCGACGCGTTCGTCGATTCGGGCGAACTGGTGCGGATACACGTAGAGGAATGGAAGAACCCTGCCTACGTGCACGCGGACCATCGCGAGGCGCTTGCGACGGCCGCAGCCGGCCGCCTGCGCGCGACGCAGACGGTGCTGCTGTCGCCGTTCGATCCGGTCGTCTGGGACCGCGAGCGCGCCACCGCGATGTTCGGCTTCGACTACCGCATCGAATGCTACACGCCGGCACCGAAGCGCAAGTACGGCTACTACGTGCTGCCGATCCTGCATCGCGGCCGCCTGGTCGGCCGGCTCGATGCGAAGGCGCACCGCGCCGATGGCGTGTTCGAGGTCAAGGCGTTCTATTTGGAGCCCGGTGTCGAACCGACGGCCGTCTTGGCCGAGCCCATCGCTGCGGCGATCCAGCGCTGCGCCGACTGGCACGCGACGGCACGGGTGAGCATCGAGCGCTGCGAACCGAAGGCGTTCCGGCGCGAGCTGCGCGAGGCGTTGCGAAGGCAGATCGCGGTGGCCTGACGCGCTTTCTCGCCACGCCAGGGCGATTGCCGGCAGCGGCGAACTTGCGCAAGATGCGCGGCGATACAGGAGATGCGCGCATGGCGACCGACGAATGGCTGGTGATCTCGCTCCGGCTCGGCATGGCCGTGTTCGTCGGCGCCCTGATCGGTCTCAATCGCGACCTGCACCGCAAGCCGGCAGGCGTGCGAACGCATGCGCTCGTCGCGCTCGGTACCGCGCTCATGGTGATCGTCGTGATGCCCCCCGGCGTCGACGACTCGCATCGCTACGATGCGCTCAGCAGGGTCATCCAGGGCGTGCTGACCGGCATAGGATTCCTCGGCGCCGGCGTGATCCTGCGCAATCCGAACAAGCAGCACATCAGCGGCCTGACCACGGCAGCGACGATCTGGGTCACGTCGCTGCTCGGCATCGCCTGCGGCATGGGACTCTACCTGCCGGTCTTGATCGCGCTGCTGTTCGGCTCGCTGGTGCTCTTGTTCGGCGGCCGCCTCGAACGCGCGTTCCGGCCGCGCACGCCCAAGGGCGCACAGGGCCAAGGGCAGGACGGCCCGAACGACCTGTCCGAATCGTAAGTATCTGTGGAGAAGGTCCGTGGCTGAATTGCACGAATGCGAAATCCCGCGTCTGCGCCCGACGCAGATCACGGTCGGCATGATCGAGGTCGAGGACAAGCGCAAGCACCTGGACGGGATGGGCCATCACGAGCGCAGGGAATACCTGAAGGCGCGACCGATCCCGGCGGTGCTCGGTCCGGACGACAAGCTCTACATCACCGACCACCATCACCTGGCGCGCGCGCTGCACGACGCCGGCTACGACACCGGTTTCTTTCTGGTCGAGGCCGATCTTTCCAAACTCGCACCGGAGGCGTTCTGGAAGGCGATGGACGAACGCCGCTGGGTCCATCCGATCGATGCGCAGGGCAAGCGGCAGTCGACCGACGACATTCCGCATCACGTGCAGAAACTGCTCGACGACCCGTATCGCAGCCTCGCCGGCTACGTGCGCGAGGCGGGCGGCTACACGAAGACGGATACCGCGTTCGCGGAGTTCCTGTGGGCCGATTTCTTCCGTGCGCGAATCGCGATCGGTCATACGCGCAGCGATTTCGAGGCGGCGGTGAAGCAGGCGCTCGCACTGGCGCACAGCGAGCACGCGCGCCATCTGCCCGGCTACACCGCGCAAGCGCCGCGTTGAGCGCTTAAGTTTTTTTCCGGCGCGCGGCGGTTTTCCTGGCTGCCGTGCGCTTCGCCGTCGATTTGCGTGCCGTCGATTTTTTCGTCGCCGGTTTCCCTGCGCGGCTCGTCGAGGTTTTCTTCGCGGCCGGTTTCTTGTGCGCACCCGCCGATGTCTTCGTGGCGGAACGCTTGGTGGACGCCGTATTCTTTTTCGCGGCCGCTTTCTTCTTGCCGCCGCCGTCCTGGCGATTCACCGTCGCCCAGGCACGCCGCGCCGATTCCTTCGCCGATACGCCACGATCCTCGTAGCTCTGTTCGATGTGGCGCGCCTCGCGTTTCTGCTTGGCGGTGTAGGACGACTTGTCGCCGCGTGGCATGAGCTGCTCCTCGCCGATGGGACGAGGCGATGCTCGGGTCGGCGTCATGAATCGCTTTTATCCACACATCCATTCGTTCAGCCGGCATATCGACCCGAGGTCGTGCCGCGTAGACTTCCGGCATCGAACAGGAGGAGAGGCTCATGCGCGCAAGGGCGAAGAACATCCTGCGGCTCGCGACGGCGGCGAGCGGTTGCGCGCTCGGCATCGCGCAGTCGCACGCCGACGACGCTGCGTGGAAAACGCGCGTGCCGGCGCAGGTTCACGTCGGCACTGGGGCGCCGGTCGCGGCCGCGTTCGAGATCGCCTGCCGCGACGGCAAGGGCGGAGCGCTCGGCTGGTCGCTGATCATCGCGCAGCCCGATGCGCTGACCGCGTTTCCGCTGGTCGACTTCGAAGGGCCGGGCGGCATCGGCGAGAAGCGCGTGCTGGCGCAGTGGTCGGTCGGCGAGGCGAAGGACGACCGCGCGCGGACGTCGATCTCGGGCTGGTACGGCGTCGACGGCGATGGTTTCGTCCTGGCGACGTCGCAGCTGACGGCGAAGCCGGGCGATCTCGCGCGGCTGTCGCGCCGGCTGATCGAATCGACCGGCGGCACGATGCACCTGATCGTGCAGTCGCCCTCGAAGGGCGAAGCGTTGAGCGCAAACGCGCAGATCGGCGATCGCCGCGAGGCGATCGCGCGGATCCTCGAACCGTGCCTGACGCCGGCGACACAATGAGGCCGGCGTAGGCGGATTCGATCCGGGTAGGGCTCAGGCCGGACGCGAGTAGCGCTGGCCGCCGCGACCTTGCGGCTTCTTCTTGTTGCGCGCGCCCGGGTGCGCATCGTTGTTGGACGTATGCGGGCGGCGGGCGTGGCGCTGAGGGCGCGCGCCGCCGGGCTTGCCCTGGCTCGGACGCGAGGTGCCGTCGACGCGCAGCGGCTGCGCCGGCTCGAAGCCTTCGATCGGCACGATCTCGATGTCCTGCTTGAGCAGGCGGCGGATGTCGCGCAGCAGGCCTTCTTCGTCGCGCGAAACCAGCGACACCGCCAGGCCCTCGGCGCCGGCGCGGCCGGTGCGGCCGATGCGGTGCACGTAGTCCTCGGCGACCATCGGCAGGTCGAAGTTGATCACCATCGGCAACTGGTCGATGTCCAGGCCGCGCGCAGCGATGTCGGTCGCGACGAGCACGGCGATCTTGCCGCTCTTGAAGTCGGCGAGGGCGCGCGTGCGCTGGCTTTGGCTCTTGTTACCGTGGATCGCCGCCGTGCGCAGGCCGGCTTTCTCGAGCACGTGCGCGAGCTTGTCGGCGCCGTGCTTGGTACGGCCGAACACCAGCGTCTGGCGTGCGTCGTTGGCGAGCAGGTGCAGCAGCAGATCGCGCTTGCGCGCGCCGTCGACCGGATGCACGCGATGCGTGACGGTGGAGGCGATCGCGTTCGGCTTGGCGACCTGGATCTCGACCGGGTCGCGCATGAATTCGCCGGCCAGCGCCTTGATCTCCGGCGCGAAGGTGGCCGAGAACAGCCAGGTCTTGCGGTTCTGCTTCGGCAGGCTGCCGAGGATGCGCTTGATCGCCGGCAGGAAGCCCATGTCGAGCATGCGGTCGGCTTCGTCGAGGATCAGCACTTCGATGCCGGACAGGTTCACGCTGCGGCGCTCGATGTGGTCGATCAGGCGTCCGGGCGTGGCGACGAGGATCTCGACGCCGCGGCGCAGCGCGTCGACCTGCGGCTGCATGCCGACGCCGCCGAAGACGGTGGTCGCGCGCACGCCGAGGTGCTTGCCGTAGCCGCGCACGCTCTCGTGGACCTGGGCGGCCAGCTCGCGCGTCGGCGTTAGCACCAGCGCGCGGGGGATCTTCGGTTGCGCCTGGCCGCGCTTGCTGACGTAGATGTGGTTGAGCAGCGGCAGCGCGAACGCGGCCGTCTTGCCGGTGCCGGTCTGCGCGCCGGCGAGCAGGTCGCGGCCTTCCAGCGCGGCCGGAATCGCGGCGGACTGGATCGGCGTGGGATTGGTGTAACCCTGTTCGGTGAGCGCGCGCAGGAGCGCAGGCGCCAGCCCGAGTGTTTCGAAAGACATTGGAAAACTCCGTGATGTGTTGAGAAATCCGCACATGCACGCGGAGCTGCCCGATCACGAATGATCGAAACACAGCTGCACGCACGGGTGCGAAAGATCGATCGCGAGGATCGAGTGCCAACCCGGAGCGTTCCCAAAAACCGCGCTGCAGGCGAGTCGAGTGGCGGATCGGCACGCCGAAGGTGGCGGGCGATTCCGGATTTGCGGCGTCGAAAGCCGAGCGGGTGCGGGAGGCGGGCGGTACGCTGGATCAGCGCACTGCCGATGCTCATCCCAAAGGGAAAATCGCAGAGCGGCGCAACAAACGTCGGCGAGTATACACGAAGCGGCGCTGCCGGGCTGGCGTACGCGACGTCCGTTCAGGCAAGCGGCGGCAAGAGGGCGATTTGACGGTGTTCTTGCGGCGAACCTAGGCTCGGCGCTCCCCAACGCATAGGCGCACGCGCATGTCCGTTTCGAACGTTTCCTGGGCTTATCTGCTGCTCGCCGGACTTTCGGAGATCGGCTGGGCCGTCGGCCTCAAGTACACGGAAGGCTTTTCACGGCTGCTGCCGAGCGTTGCGACGATTGCCGGCATGCTGGTGAGTTTCTATTTCCTCGCGCTGGCGATGCGCACGATCCCGCTCGGCACCGCGTACGCGGTCTGGACCGGCATCGGCGCGGTCGGCACGGTGATACTCGGCATGATCCTGTTCGGCGAGCCGCGCGACCTGCCGCGCATCGCCTGCATCGTGTTGATCGTCGCCGGCGTCGCGGGCCTCAAGGTCTTGCACCGGGGCTGAATCGAGGCGGCATGCGCCGATTCGTTGCCGGCGCGCGTCCACAAGAGAATGAAAGACGCCATCGAATCGCTACGATGAACCCTCGATTCCGGCAGGTTTGTCGATGACGCGGAAGTTTTCGTGCCGGCGGCGCGTCGCTGCCGCAACGCTGTGCGCACTGCTCGCCTGCGGTATTCCGTCGAAGGAGGCGGCTGCGGCTGCGGATGCGCTCGCTGCCGGAGCGCACCAGGAAGTGGTCTTCGACGCATACTCGCCACTGGCCGGCAGCGCGGAGCAGCAGCGCCGGCTGCTGACGCCCTTGCTGGCCAAGGCGTTGCAGGAGCACGTTGCCGCCAGCGGCCAGGCCCTCAGCGAACAGAGCATCGATCTCTCCCGCGAGCGCTTCGCCTACTACGTCCCGAACGGCGCGGCGCCGGCGAGCGGCTATCGCGTGCTCGTCTTCGTTCCGCCGTGGCAGCAGGCGACGTTGCCGCGGCAATGGTTCGGCGTGCTCGATCGCCATGCCACGATCCTGGTGACGGCCGCCGCGTCGGGCAACGACGAGAACGTGATCGGCCGGCGCATTTCGCTCGCGCTGGCCGGCTACGAGAACATCGCGCATCGATTCCGCATCGATGCTTCGCAGACCTGGATCGGCGGTCTCTCGGGCGGTTCGCGCGTCGCATTGCGCATCGCGCTCGGTTATCCGGATCTTTTTCGCGGCGCGTTGCTGAATGCCGGTTCCGACCGCTTCGGCGCGCTGGAGCTGCCGTTTCCGCCGGCTCCGTTGATGGAGCAGTTCGAACAGCGCACGCGTCTGGTCTATGCGACCGGAACGAAAGACGAGTCGAATGCCGCCACGGACCGCGCGAGTCGCGATTCGGCGCGGCGCTACTGCGTCGACGACCTGATCGAACTACCGATGCGCAATGCCGGCCACGTGCTGCTCGATGCCGGGACGCTCGATCGCGCGTTGTCGGCGCTGGAAGCCGAACGCTCGCCGCCGGCGAACCTCGATGCATGCCGCGCGCAGCGCGCGCAAACGGTGAACGAGGACATCGCGCGCATCGAGGCGCTGCTTTCACGCAACGACAACGCGGGCGCGCAAGCCGAACTGGCATCGCTCGATGCGCATTTCGGAGCGCTCGCGTTGCCGCAAAGCCTGGAACTCGCACGACGCATCGCGAAAGCCGCGCGCGGCGCATCGTCAGATCCTGCCGTCTCGCGCTAGGATTCTTCGCATGAAATCCGAAGACATTCTCGCTTCCGCGGCCGGCGTGCGCCTCGACCTGTGGCTCTGGGCCGCCCGCTTCTTCAAGACGCGTTCGCTCGCCAAGCAGCAGGTCGAGGCGGGCAAGGTCGAGGTCAACGACATCGCCGGCAAGCCGTCCAAGCTCGTGCACGCCGGCGACGTGTTGAAGATCGTGCGCGGCGAGGAGCGCTTCGAGATTGCCGTCGCCGCGCTCAGCGTGCAGCGCGGTCCTGCAGCGACGGCGCGCCGGCTCTATCAAGAGACCGAGCAGAGCGTCGCGGCGCGCGAGAAGGCCGCCGAACTGCGCCGCCTGCAAGGCGCCGGCTATGCGAAGCCGCCGACCAAACCGGACAAGCGTGCGCGCAGGCTGATCCGCGCGCTCGGCGACATCGACGCATTCTGAGAAAAAGACCGGCGACGCCCGAGCGTCGCCGGTGCCCGCATGCCGCATCCCGCGGGAGGGAGGATGCGGCGTCCGGATGCTCAGGCGACCTTGTCGACCGCGCGGCCGCCGCTGGCGAGCGCCTGCTTCACGCCGGCGGCGTAAGCGGGATCGGCCTTGGCGAAATGGCCGAGCTGGCGCTCGACGATCTCGGCAGGAACGCCTTGCATCGCTGCCGCGATGTTGCCGAACAGCTGGCGCTTCTGGTCGTCGTTCATCAGGCGAAAGAGGTCGCCGGCTTGGCCGTAGTCGTCGTTGCCGGCGCGGTGGTCGTAGCGATCGGCGTCGCCGGAGATCTTCAGCGGCGGTTCCTTGGCGTTGGGCTGCTGCACCGGCCCGTTGAACGAGTTCGGTTCGTAGTTGACGCTGCCGCCGCCGTTGCCGTCGAAGCGCATCGCGCCATCACGGTAGTAGTTGTGCACCGGCACTTTCGGTGCATTCACAGGTAAGTGCTCGTGGTTCGCGCCGAGGCGGTAACGCGCGGCGTCGGCGTACGAAAAGATGCGGAACTGCAGCATCTTGTCCGGGCTGTGGCTGATGCCGGGCACGACGTTCGCCGGCGAGAAGCTCGATTGCTCGACCTGCGCATGGTAGTTGTCCGGATTGCGATTGAGTTCGAGCACGCCGACCTCGATCAGCGGATAGTCCTTGTGCGGCCACACCTTGGTCAGGTCGAACGGGTTGTACGACGTCTTGTCCGCGTCGGCCTCCGGCATGATCTGCACGTACATCGTCCACTTCGGAAAATCCTTGCGCTCGATCGCTTCGTAGAGATCGCGCTGGTGCGACTCGCGATCCTCGCCGATCACCTTCGCGGCCTGCTCGTTGGTCCAGTTCCTGATGCCCTGCTGGGTCTTGAAGTGGAACTTGACCCAGAAGCGCTCGTCGGCCGCGTTGACGAAGCTGTAGGTGTGGCTGCCGAAACCGTGCATGTGGCGCAGCGAGGCCGGCAGGCCGCGATCGCTCATCAGCGTGGTGACCTGGTGCAGCGATTCGGGCGACAGCGACCAGAAGTCCCACATCGCCGTCGCGTTGCGCATGTTCGTGCGCGGATCGCGCTTCTGCGTGTGGATGAAGTCCGGGAACTTGTACGGATCGCGCACGAAGAACACCGGCGTGTTGTTGCCGACGAGGTCCCAGTTGCCTTCGTCGGTGTAGAACTTCAGCGCGAAGCCGCGCACGTCGCGCTCGGCATCGGCTGCGCCGCGTTCGCCGGCCACGGTCGAGAAGCGCAGGATCAGCTCGGTCTGCTTGCCGACCTTCTCGAACACCTTGGCCTTGCTGTATTTCGTGATGTCCTGGGTGATCGTCAGCGTGCCGAACGCGGCCGAGCCCTTGGCATGGACGACGCGCTCGGGGATGCGCTCGCGGTTGAAATGCGCATGCTTCTCGAACAGTTGATGGTCCTGCACCAGCAGCGGCCCGCGGGGGCCGGCGGTCAGGCTGTTCTGGTTGTCCGGCACCGGCGCGCCGGCGGCGGTGGTCAAGGGGTCGCGTGGCTTGCTCATGGCGGATTCCTGCTGGCTGTGGGAGGGCTTGCGGCGTTCGAGGCGTCTGAGGATCTGCACGATCCGCTGGCTGGCGCTCGGCTGGCTGGCGTTCGGGGCGATACCTTGGACCCGGATCGTGACCGGACTATAGAAAGTCCCTGCCTCTTCGAAAATTCGATTGTTTAGATGCGTTCGATAGGGTAAGGCTATCGATAGCGACGTGCAGGAACTTGATGCTTCGATGTCCAGCCTGCCGCGAGCAGCCGAGGCTGCAGAGGCACGGGATCGAGCGCTTGACTATCGAAAAACATATCGTAAGATACATCGTACAACACGATAGGAGCCTCTCCATGCATCATCATTTCTTCCGTCGCGGCCATCGCGACGCCGACGATTTCGAATCTTCATTCTTCTTCGGCCGCCACCGCGGCGGCGGTCACGGCTTCGGTCCGTTTGCCGGCGGCTTCATGGGCGGCATGGGTCTTGGCGGCCATGGTTTCCGCAGCGGCCGCAAGCTCGGCTCGAGCGAGCTGCAGATCGTCCTGCTCGCGCTGCTGGCGACGCAGCCGAGTCACGGCTACGAGTTGATCAAGGCGCTCGACGAGCGCTCCGGCGGGTTCTACAGCCCGAGCCCCGGCATGATCTATCCGGCGCTCACGTATCTGGAGGAAGTGGGCTACGCCAGCGTCGAAGCCGACGGCGCGAAGAAGCTCTACAGCATCACCCAGGCCGGGCGCGAGTACCTGCAAAAGCACCAGCAGGCGGCCGATGCGATCCTCAGCCAGCTCGAGCACATCGGCGCGCGCATGGGCCGTGTGCGCGATGCCTTTTCCGGCGAGAGCGATGGCGACGACGAGCGCGGCGGCGGACCGGCCGAGGTCTGGATGGCGCTGCGCGAACTGAAGAGCGCGCTGCGCGGCAAGCGCCACGCCAGCGTCAACGAGGCGCGCCGCATCGCCGCGATCCTGCAGCGCGCAGCGGCCGAAATCCTCGGAGGCGGCTGATGGCCATCTTGAACGCCGTGGTGCCGCCACCGCCGGCGCCGAGCGCGATCGCAGACGCGCGCGTCGAAGCGGTCATCGCCGGCATCAAGGCAGCGTATCGCCGGCCGCCGAACGGCGGGCCGAACCGCAGCGCGCTGAACGATCCGCACGCCTATGCGGACTTCGGCTTTTCGATCCATCCCGATCAAGGCGAATTGATCTATCTGCTGTGCCGGGCGCTGCGCGCGCGGCGCGTGGTCGAGTTCGCGACGTCGATCGGCTTTTCGACGCTCTATTTCGCCGCGGCGATGCGCGACAACGGCGGCGGCAAGGTGATCGGCTCGGAGATCGTGCCGCAGAAGATCGCGACCGCGCGGCGCCACCTCGAGGCGGCCGGCTTGTCCGACTACGTCGAGATCCGCGAGGGCGATGCGCGCGAGACCTTGCGCGACCTCGGCGGCGACGTCGACTTCGCGTTGATCGACGGCTGGCCCGGCGACGGCGGTCCGACGCTCGCGCTGCAGGTGATGCGCCTGATCGCACCGCAGATGCAAGGCGGCGCGATCGCGCTGAACGACAATGCGGAGGACGACTATCTTGCGTGGATCCGCGATCCGGCGAACGGATTTCGCTCGATGAGCCTGCCGTTGAAAGGCGGCACGGAGTTGTCGGTCAAGGCCTGAAGCGGCGCATCGGCACGTTGAGCGCGCGGCCGCATCAGCGGCGCGCACGTGCCGGGTTGCCGACGACGGTGACGCCGGCCGGCACGTCGCGCGTGACCACGCTGCCGGCGCCGATCAAGGCGTCGTCGCCGATGGTGACGCCGGGCAGGATGATCGCGCCGCTGCCGATCCACACGTTGCTTCCGATGCGGATCGGCCGGCCGAATTCGAGGCCGGTCGCGCGCGTCGCCGCATCGCGCGGATGGTCGGCCGAGAGGATCTGCACGCCCGGTCCGATCTGCGTGCGGTCGCCGATGACGACCTCGACGACGTCTAGGATCACGCCGTTGAAGTTCACGAAGACGCCGGCACCAATGCGGATGTTGAAGCCGTAGTCGCAATGGAACGGCGGGCGGATCACGGCACCTTCGCCGACGCTGGCGAATCGCTCCCGCAGCAGCGCGTGCCGCTCGGACGCCGGCATGGCCGTCGTCGCGTTGTAGCGCGCGAGCCAGCGCTGCGTCTGCGCCTGATCGGCTTGGATCTCGGCCGCACTGGCGTCGTACAGCTCGCCCGCGAGCATCTTTTCTTTTTCGGTGCGTGGCATGGCGTTTTCCTTCATGCGAATCGATGGCCGGCGTGTCGCCGCGCCGGCGTGTTTCCGATCGCCGCCCTCGTCCTATTTGCCGGCCTTTTCCTCGGCGATGCGCGCGTCGAGAATCTTGTCGAAGCGTTCGGCGTACGCGCGGCACGCGTGTGGATCGATGAACGGATTGACGGACGGCTTCGCGGCCAGCTGCTGCAGCTTCTTGTCGACGCCCGCGAGTTCAGGGTGCACCGAAACGAGGATGTCGCAGGGCAGGTCGGCGACCGTGCGGATGCTCTTGCGTACGCCCGGGGTCAGGTCCGGATGCGTCGCGTCTGCGAGGAAATGGAAACCCGGCGCGGAGATCGCGTTGAGGCTGTCGGCATAGACGACGTCGAGGCACTTGTCGTGCTCGCACGATCGCCACGTCCACGTCGTGCTGCCCGGCGTGTGTCCCGGCGTGAAATGCGCCGTCACGGCGATGTCGCCGACGCGCACGATTTCTCCGTCGTGCACCTCGCGCACCTGCGCGACGGGAGGCCAGGTCCAGTCCTTCACGTAGCCGGCTTGCGGATCGTCGTCGACCGCGTGGCCGAGGCGCAGTCCCTTCGCGCCCGAGGGACTGGCGACCACCGCGGCGCCGCTGTCGCGCTGCAAGGCGGCGATGCCGCCGGCGTGATCGCCATGCGCGTGCGAGTTCAGGATCAGCTTGACGTCCTCGACCTTGAAGCCGAGCTTGCGGATGTTCGCCTCGATCAGCGGCGCGTTCTTGTCCAGCGTGCCGTCGAGCAGGATCGCGCCGGCATCGGTGTGGATCAGCACCGAACTCAGCCCGACCGTGCCGACGTAGTAGGTGTTGCCGTAGATGTGCGCAGGTTCCTGCGGCTGGCTCCAGCTTTCGTCGGCGAGAGCGGCGAGCGGCAGGGTGGACGCCATCGCGAGTGCGAGTGCGGCTGACAGCGAATGCTTCATGCGAATCCTTTGACCGTGTGAGAGGTCAAACGAGTTTCTTCAACCGATATAGCGCTTCGAGGGCATCGCGTGGCGAAAGCGTGTCCGGATCGAGCGCGCGTAGCGCTTCTTCGGCGGGCGAGGGCAGCGGGGGCGCGAACAGGCCGAGCTGCGGCGACGGCATCGTGCCGGCCGGCGGCGGGTCGGCGACGCGCGTCGCGTGCTGGCGTTCGAGTCCTTCCAGATATCCCTGTGCCTGCGCGATCACCGGTTTCGGGAGACCGGCGAGCGCGGCGACCTGCAGGCCGAAGCTGCGGTTTGCCGGACCTTCCTTGACCGCATGCATGAAGACCAACTGGTCGCCCCGCTCCTTGTCATGGAATTCCACGGCATCGAGATGCACGTTGGCGATGCCTTCGTAGTCGGCGGCCAATTCGGTCAATTCGAAGTAATGCGTGGCGAACAAGGCGAGCGCTCGATTCGCCGTCGCCAGGCGCACCGCGCACGCACGCGCGAGCGCGAGGCCGTCGTACGTGCTGGTGCCGCGGCCGACTTCGTCCATCAGTACGAGACTCGACGCTGTCGCGTTGTGCAGGATGTTCGCGGTCTCGCTCATCTCGACCATGAACGTCGATTGCCCGCGCGCAAGATCGTCGCCGGCGCCGATGCGCGTGAAGATGCGGTCGATCGGTCCGATCGTCGCCGCGTCAGCCGGCACGTAGCTGCCGATATGCGCGAGCAACACGATCAGCGCGGCCTGGCGCATGTAGGTCGATTTGCCACCCATGTTCGGACCGGTGACGATCAGCATGCGGCGGCCGTCGTGCAGGTCGAGGTCGTTCGGCTCGAACGGATCGGAGCGTACCTGTTCGACGACCGGATGGCGGCCGCGCACGATGTGGATACCGCCGGCTTCGACGAGGTCGGGCCGGTTCCAGCGCAGCGCGTCGGCGCGTTCGGCGAGCGAGGCCAATACATCGAGCTCGGCGATCGCGGCCGCCGCGACCTTCAGCGGCGCGAGCTGGGCGGTTAGGGTATCCAGCAACGCGTCGTACAGTGCGCGCTCGCGCATCAGCGAACGTTCGCGCGCGGACAGCACCTTGTCCTCGAACGACTTCAGTTCTTCGGTGATGTAGCGCTCGGCGCCTTTCAGGGTCTGCCGTCGCGTGTAGTGCGTCGGCGCCTTTTCCGCCTGCGCCTTGCTGATCTCGATGTAGTAGCCGTGTACGCTGTTGTAGCCGACCTTCAAGGTGGGAATGCCGCTGGCGGCCTTCTCGCGTTCTTCGAGATCGATCAGGAACTGATCCGCATTCGTCGACAACCGGCGCAGTTCGTCGAGTTCGGCATCGAAGCCTTCGCGGATGACGCCGCCATCGCGTTGCAGCACCGGCGGTGCTTCGACGATCGCGTGCGCCAGATGCGCGGCGATCGCCGCATGTTCGCCCAAGCGCGCGACGAGTTCGCCGAGCAACGGACTGTCGCAGTCGGCCAACCCGTCGCGCAGCTGCGGCGCGAGCAGAAGGCCGTCGCGCAGCGTCGACAGATCGCGTGGGCGCGCCGAGCGCAAGGCGACACGCGCGAGGATGCGTTCGAGGTCGCCGACGCCGCGCAGGATCTCGCGCAGCGGTTCGAAATGGCGGCGATCGATCAGCGCGTCGATCGCTTGCTGGCGCCAGCGCAGCACTTCGCGCGCGCGCAGCGGGCGATGCAGCCAGCGCCGGAGCAGGCGCGCACCCATCGGCGTGATGCTGCGATCGAGCACGCCGAGCAGGGTGAACTCGACGTTTCCGCTCGCATGCGCGTCGAGTTCGAGGTTGCGCCGCGTCGCAGCGTCGAGCGCGATCGTCTCGCTCGCGCTCTCGACCGCGAGGCCGGTCAAGTGCGGCAATGCCGACTTCTGCGTCTCTTCGACATAGCCGAGCAGCGCACCGGCTGCGGCGATCGCGAGCGGCAGGGCTTCGCAGCCGAAGCCGGACAGGTCGCGCGTGCCGAAGAAGCGCGCCAATTCGCGCGTCGCGGTCGCCGCATCGAAATGCCAGGGCGCGCGCTTGCGCAGACCCGGCAGCGCTGTGACGAATTTCGGCCAGACCACATCCTCGCCGACCAGGGTTTCGGCCGGCGTCAGGCGCGCGAGCTCGGCGGCGAGCGTCTCGGCATCGGCGACCTCGTTGAGCAGGAAACGGCCGGCGGACAGATCGACCCACGCCAGGCCGTAGCCACCCGATTTGCCGGCCGCGATCGCGAGCAGCAGCGTGTCGCGGCGTTCTTCCAGCAGCGCCGCGTCGGTCACCGTGCCCGGCGTGACGACGCGCACCACCTTGCGTTCGACCAGCCCCTTCGCCAGCGCCGGATCGCCGATCTGCTCGCAGATCGCGACCGACTCACCGAGCTTGACCAGCCGCGCGAGATAGCCTTCGACCGCGTGATACGGCACGCCCGCCATCGGAATCGGCGCTCCCGCCGACGCGCCGCGCTGGGTCAGCGTGATGTCGAGCAGACGCGCGGCCTTGCGCGCGTCGTCGTAGAACAGCTCGTAGAAATCGCCCATGCGGAAGAACACGAGCGTATCGGGGTACTCCGTCTTGGCGGCGAAGTACTGGCGCATAAGGGGCGTATGTTCAGCGCCTGAGCCTTGCGAACGCGGTATTTTAGTTAAATCAATCATTTAAGCGCGCTTGCGGACGAGGTCAGTGGTAGCGGATGGGAGTCTTTGGGAGAGGTTGCACGTGCATTTTGTATCCAAAACGTAGCCAAATCACTGCAATGGTTCAAAAGATGCGAGAATTTGGCTACAGCGCATCGATAGATCCGGGCGCGTGTAGCCAAATGACGGGAGTGCGCCGTGGCGTTGAAGTTGAAATTCACCCAGGATCAGTTGCGAGAGCTTCGCAGCACGCTGCGGCCGAAGCTAGACACCGAAGGCCAGCCCGTCGTCGCGCGGGGAAAGATTGCGGTTCTTGAGTCCAATCCGGATGGTACGTCGTGGCGCTTTCTGGATGGCAACGAGGGAGCTCCGGTGGGTTTCGGTGTCTACGTCGGAAAGCTCAAGGCCACGTACGAGGTCCAGCGGCGGATCAACGGTCGGGTCATGCGTTTCACGATCGGCGGGACCCGGGACATGTTGCTCGATGAGGCCCATCTGAGGGCTCATCGCCTGCTGCTGGAGGCCAAGCAGAAGGACGCACATCCGCGCGTCGTCGAGCGCGACGAACTGTCCGAGCAGGCGATGCGGCGATTGACCGTCAACGGCGCCATCCGGCTCTACCACGACATGCTGGCCCGGCGCGTTCGGCCGGCCACGGACAGCACGTTGAAGATGCTTCGAAGCGCGATGGCACGACTCGACCGGCCGGAAGTCGGTTTGGGCGCGGTCGAGCTCAAGGATCTGACCGAGGAACAGGTGCTCACGGCGTTCGAGGAAACGCGCTTGTCGGCCGCGCTTCAATCCAACCGCCTGACTGACCCCATCAAGCTCTACATGCAGAGCGTGAGGCGCGTCGAGCTGACGGACGAGGAGCTGCGGAAGCTCGGTGTGAAAAGCGAAGCAATGCGGGTTCGCATCCGCGCGGCCGGCGTGAGCGCCGCCGAGCAGACCTTCTCTTCGGCGTTTCGTGCCGTACGCTACGCACTCGACAAGGAAGCGCGGCAGGCCAAGAGCGCCGGTCGCGCGCCGCTGCTTGCTGGCAACGATTTCCGGGTCCTTTGGGAGGAAGGGCGGATGCGCGACGCCAAGCAGCTTCATGAGTATTACGAGAAGGCCCGGGTTCGGAACCCGTTGGGGCAGGAGGACAACACCCTCAGCAAGGCCATCGACTACCTGTGGAGCCGGCGCGTTGCCCAGCGCGGTCAGAACGAAAGCGGCGTGTACTACTTGCTGACCACTCTGTTCCTGGGCGCGCGGCGCAACGAGACCGCACAGCTCGCGTGGTACGACCGCGTGCCCGAAGACGAACGCAGTTCCACATCGTGGGTCTGGCTTGACGACATGGATCCCAACGCCAAACGCGACGGCAAGCCAGCGCAGAACCCCACTACAAAGAAGATGGGTCCGCAGGTATTTTTCGCGAAGACGAAGAACCGGCGCGACCACAACATGCCGCTCGGACCGTTCTCCCTCCGCCTTGTCCGTCAGCGCTTCGAGCGCCGGTTACAGTCCGACGATCCCCGAGGCAAATGGGTCTACCCCGCACGCAGCACGAAAGCGGTGGACGGCCACTACAAGGACAGCAAGGCCATCATGGCCGGACTGGGAAAGCAGTTGTCGGTGGAGTTCGGACCGACACCGCACGACTTGCGCCGCACGCTGGGCCGTTACGCCGGCAAGCTGGACATCCCCGACCGCATCACGAGTCGTCTGTTCAACCACCTACCGCCCAAGCACGAGAAGAACGAGGACGGAAACGAAGGCTCCAAGTCGACCCGCCGCTACCAGGAGCCGGAGTGGTACGAGCTGCAGGAAGCCTTGAGCAGAGTGGAGCAGTTGATGGCTTCGAGCGCGCCGGCGTTCTACAACGCGATGAAGCCCGTGGACTGGCCGCTCCTTCCTGTTGTGGTCTCGAAATAGCGGCCGATACACTGGTCGCCATGAACGGCACCTTTCCTCTTCAGCGCGATCCGGTCGCGGCCTCGCCGCCGTCCGACGAAGCCGGGTTGCAGCGCGAAATCGCCGAAGCCCGACAGGGGGTGCGCTCGAAGATCAGCACCAAGGCCGCGGCGTACTACCTCGCCATACACCCCAAGACACTGCTCGACTGGGTGAAAGGAGGGACGGGTCCGGACACGGTCAAGAATCCGTCGCGCCCCGGCACCACCGCGCTCAATCAGCGTTTAGGGTTCACGCTGGCCGCGCTCGATGCGTTCATTGCGTCGCGTACCGGCGATGCCATCACCCGCGGCAGCCGCAGCGATGCGGAAGCGGTTCGGCGGGAAAGCGACCGCATCCAGGCGGCCATCGACCTGAAGGCCGCCGAAGACCAGCTGGCGAAGGCGCGCGCCCGGGCGCAACGTCTCGGCGTCGTGTGCTTCCAGACCTTGGCGGACGCGACCGAGGTGCAGCCTTGGGCGCGAATCGAGGGGCGCATAGCCGGCCACGCGTGGGCGGTGGACGACGCCACATTCGATGCTGCCGGCGACGACATCGTGGAAGCGACGCTGGAGGAGGTGCTGTCGCTGCCATGGAATCATGAAGCCGGACGGCGTCCGTACGCCGATGCGATGCTCGCCGTGCTGGCGAGTGCTCGTACCGTCGTCGACGACGGGCGCGTCCGTCAAATAGCGGCGGACCTGGGCGGTGAGCTTCCTTCGCCGCTCCCGGATGCGCCGGTGTGCCGGCGATGCGGGGAGCCGACGCATCCGGGAGCACCCTGCAGGCTGTGAGAGCATTGAATCAGGAGGGCGGGGTGGCGAAATCGAAAGGCAAGTCAAGTGTTCCTAACCCGGAGAAGCTGGTGGCTCCGGCAAGGGCCTACGTTGACGACATCGAAGTGGCCGAGATCGCTTTGAAGGATGATCCTGAAGCTCTTGCGAACGCGAAGATCTACCTCAACAGGCGGCTTGCCGACGTAGGCAGCGTGGATCGAGAGCGCGGCCACTGGTTTGCACTGAATGCGGAAGGCCCGATCAATGATGTTGAGCGAGCGCGCCAAAAAGTGCGCGACTGGTTGATTCGTTTGCTCATGAAAGAAGACGGTACGAAAAAAATCAGAAAGTCCGTCGCAGCAGTGATGCTTGGGATGTCTCAACCGAAGTACGACGCCGAGTTGCGACGTTTGAAAGATGAGAATGCCAAGAAGGCAGAGGGAATGAGGGATCTCATCCCGCTGCGACCAGGCTTGGCAACTCCCCTGGCTGGACAAAGTGCACGGCACGGTCGAGCACAAGTTTTCATTGAGGAAGTTCGCCTCATAAAAAGGTTCATAGAGAAGGACAAGGGCAGCAAGCAGGGAGAGCTACTCGATAAAACTCTGCCGCCGGCGACCAGCGTACCGAAGCCACGCCGTCTGGCGCCCGATCCCGTTGATCGTGCCGCTGCCGATCCCGCGCTGAACCATCCCTTGGTCATCGAAGCCAGAGCCGTGCGCGGGCTTATCAGCGGGCAACTGGAGGCCGGAAGGTACTACCTTTCTAAGGTGACAAACGACGGTCGAATCGTGCAGACGGAAGTGATGATCACCTCGATTCCAGAGCGGGAGATCGTCGCATTTTTGACTTCTGGAAGCGACCTCGAATACCTGACGATCCACGAATCACTCACCAAAAGGGAATGGTCGATCGAAGCGGAGATGGGGCGGTGGGTTGATTGCTTTATCGTCCTGGCTCGGCGGATGCAGGATGCCAATACGGCTTTACTCGGAGCCGCCAAGCAAGCGGCCTCGGAGAGCGACGTGGCGGCCGTGGATGCACTCGACACGACGATCGCCATCGAAAACCGGAATCTTGATGTGCGGATGGCGGAGGTGAACGCTGCCCACTTCCAACGTCTGTTGCCGGTTGGCCCCAAGAAGACGCACGTCCCTTTCTAGCCTAGCTCACCGCCAAGCAACTTTGACGAAGGTCGCGATTGCGGGCCTTTCGCTTCTGGACGATCAGTCGATCAATCGACGATCCGGTGCTCAATCGACGACATCGTACTCATCCAATCCACGCATTCCGCTGTGGAGACGATTGAGGAGTCGAACATGGGTATGGATCTTCTTGCGGTCAATCCGACCGCCGACGCACGCCGCTTTCCGGTCGATGGCGTCAACTGGTGCACGAGCACGCGGCTCGGAATGATGTGCGCAGTGTTCGCCCCCGGCGGCTACACGATGCCCCCGGAAGGACCATTGCGCGCGCAGATCGAGCACCGCGCCGGTGCTGTGGTGCCCGCACGCTTTACGAACTGCGGCTGGTTTCGCTTCCTCGAAACCGTAGCAGCGTGGGGCGTGGACACGGCCTCGTTTCCACGCAACAACGACGGCGATGTGATCTCCGGAGCGAAGTGCCGTTGCGTGGCCGATGCATTGGCATCCCACATTGACGAGTACGCCGGCGCCTTCTTCGACGGCGATAGGGATGCAGCCCAGGATGACATCGATGGCTGGCGCACGTGCGGCGGTTATGCCGTTTGGTAGCCCAGCCTGGGCCAAGGATGGCCCGACTTCTTCCCCGATCTCACAACAGAGGTGCTTCATGAACAATCGAACGAAATTGATGTTGTCCAAGGCTGCGCAGAAGAAAGCGGATGCGGCGCTGTTCAAGGCGGTCCGCAGCAACGACGTATCGGGCATCGAGAATGCATTGAGCAGCGGCGCCAATCCACGCGCCGTATCGAGGGGGTGCACGCCGCTGGAGCGGGCCATGAAGTTCTTTCCTCAGCACTGGTCGCCAACGGCCGTTGGTTGCCTGATGGAATCTGGCGGAGTGATGCCGGCAGAAGTGCCTGAATTCTCGATGAAGCTCTTCGTCGACGGATTGACGCGGAGTGGACAGGCTGAAGCGCTGACATTACTGATGGCGAATGCGCAAGAGCAGGAGCGTGAACACATCATCAAAACGATGCGCGACTTTCTGTGCGACTCGCGCCGAGATGAAGATGAGGCCGTTGAAAAGGTTGTAGCAGTGGCCTATACGAGCGCCCGTGATGTCGAGATGGAAGCCGAGCTGAGCGGCGTTTCATGGCTCCATCAGATTGTGTGCAGCGGCGAAGCCACGAAGGTCGGTTGTCGTTTGAGTGGGATGTGTGGAACGGACACGTGGGTATGGCGCGTCGCAACCTTCAGGCATTCCAATCCGGTGGTGTTGAGGCATGTGCTTTCACTGCGTACCCGGCTTGATGGCCGCTGGCTGGGAATGACTCCGCTTCACATGGCGGCTTTCATCGGCGACGAAGCCGCGACCGAGGCGTTGCTCGAAGCCGGCGCTGATCCGGATCTCCCCGACCACTGTGGCGGCGTCATCGGACCCGAGTACGGCGACATCACGGATGCGCAGTTGGCGCTGATTGAGAGCTACCGTTTGCGCAACGCTTTGCCTCGCGCGGCTTCAGCAGTGAGAGCCAGGCTGTGATGACCACCAACAGGAACACTCTGCTGACCTGGCTCCCCGTTCGAGTCGCTGCGGCAAGCCGGCGCGGCGACTACGACTTGGATGCACTGCTGGAAGAGATTGACGAGAAGGAGCAGTCCCTCGACGAGCGCTGTGCAGCCAGTGGTGGCGAACAGACGTGGGACGACGATGAACTGGTGGACGCAGTGCTGGACGGTCGCAGCGCGGTCGTTGACGAGGGCGACGAGAAGCTTGTTCGAGAAATCGTGGCGCATCGTCGCGAGCTGCATGACGACGTGATGCTCCAGGCGGTGGAAGAGCAGATACGCAGGCATCACTCGGCGCGTGAGCTGGACGTCGAGATGCCGCGGAGCGTGGGCAGCGTCGAGCGTTCCCGGCTGTAGGGCTGCTGCTGGATGTGCTGCTACATGACGTTGTCGAACCAGCAGCAGCTGCAAAGCGTCGATCGCTCTTCGAAATCAAGCGTCTAGACGCCACCAAAGAGCCCTGCTGCTACTGCTGCTGGATACATCGTGGTTTATCGACACCTGCATGCATTGCGCCAGCCAAATTGAGTTCGTCACGTAAGTGCATTTCATCCAGCAGCAGTAGCAGCAGTAGGGTCGATTGACCAAAAACGCGGCGGAAAACGAGGGTTTTAACTGCTGCTGGATACGGCGAAGATCCAGCAGCAGATGTAGCAGCACTCGCAGCAGGCTGCGCCAGATAATGGAAACAAAATGGATTAAATGAACAACAAAATCATGTTCTTGACGTATGCGGGATTGCATCGGATGTTGAGTCGTATCACAGGCATTACACACGAGGGACACATGAACGCGAAGCGCCACGCATCGAGCAAGGTCCGCGTCAAACGGGACGGGTTTCTCAAAGCACGTTGGGAACCGGAGTTGGTCGACCGTTTCGCGAAGGCCGCCGAAGCGCAAGGCCAGACGTCGTCTGAGGTTCTGCGGACGCTCGCGTTCGGCTTCATCCGCCGCCGTATAGATCGCCCGGAGTGTTCTGCGTGAAGGACAAATGAAAAGGCCGCCCTGGCAGGCGGCCTTCGTGAAGCATAGAACTGTCGAGGTTCACCATGGTTATCGCTGCAAACGGCGCGGTCGTCAATACGCCCGCTGCTTTCCCGGGTCGCCGCAAGTCGAGCGACGTTGCTCCCATTGAGCGGGCACGTCGTCGTGCGACCGGCCGCGTCGAAGGTGGCGCGAAGAACTACAAGGCATTGCGCAAGAGCGCCGGTGAAACCGTCGCTGCGCCGTCTGTGTCGAAGCAGTTCGCCGATCGCCTGTTGTCGGGTGTGGATGGCCCGTGGGCTGTGTCCGCGGGGCATACGAGCGGTGGCGTCATCGTGCACCGCTGGAACGGCATCTATTGGGAGCACGTCGGGGGCGCGGATGGCTCGGCCATGGCTGCAGATTGGCTCGATGCAGCAGCCCCTGACAAAGCCAGCGACAAAGCCGCAACGAGCGCGTGGATGTACGCCTCAGCGCGCCTTCGCCACAACCGCCCGCTGCCCGAGTCGGACGAGCGCCGAAACCTCATCCCATGCGCGAACGTGTATCTGGAAATCCAGCGGGACGGTGGGATCGTCGGCGTTGCTCCATCGCCAACCCTGGGAATGACCCATGCAACGAAGATCGACGTTCCCGTGGAACCGGGTGAAGCTTATAAACCGCAACCGTTGCCCGAGGACAGCAACTTCCGTGCATGGCTGGAAACCGCGCAACCCGATCCGGCCGTACGCGCGCTCATTCAAGAGCAATGCGGCATCACGTTGCTGCCGGGCAACTACAGCGTCGCAGCATGGTGGTACGGCGATGCCGGCAGCGGCAAGTCGATGATGGCGGAGATCTGCGCGGCGATGCAGCGGCAAGTCGCCAGCATCCACCTCGACGAACTCAGCGATGCCTTCGGCCTGGAATCGATTGTCGGTGCTTCGCTCATCGTGGTGGACGAAGTCGAGCAGGAGAAGTGGGCAGAAAGCCGGTTCAAGTCGCTGGTGTCCGGCAACGGCGTGAACGTCAACCGCAAGCACGAAAAGGCGCTGCTCTCCTACCATTCGAAGGCCAAATGGATCATCACGTCCAACCCGCCGCCCTTTGTCCGCGACAAGTCCGACGGCGTCTGGCGCCGTCTTTGCCCGGTGAAGTGGTCGGTCATCGTTCCCGAAGATCAGCGCAAGGAGAACTACCAATCGGAGCTGCTGGCGAACGAAGGCCTCGCCATCCTTGACTGGATGCTGGAAGGGGCTCGGCGTGTCGTCCTGCGCGGCCGGTTCATGCCGGAGCAGGAGCGCCCGGATGCCGTTCGCGAAGCGAAGACGTACGCGCAGACGAACTGCGACAGCGTCCTCGCGTGGATTACCGAAAACAACGTTCGAGCGGAGACGAACCTAGAAAAGGACAGCTGGAAAACGCAGAACAAAGTCTACGAACACTACTGCGAAGCGACGGAAGCCGCGCACCGTGCTGTTCTCGACAAGACTCCATTCTGGCGAGCTGTGCACGCGAGCACAAAGCTGCGCGGCTTCGCGAAAAGCAACCGGCGTCAGGACGGTAAGCAAGTCTGGTTCGCCAACCTTGCGTGGGGTGAACCCCAGCAAAGCACACTGGAGGCGCTGGCCGCGCAAGCGCAGAAGCTCAGCACATCGTCAGCGTTGGGGCAACCGTATGCGATGCCGGTCGACCTCCACGGCGATCCGTTTGCACCAGGCTTTTTCGAGCGTGAGCCCGATGCATGGATTGTGTGCGGAGGCGCCGATGCGCCGGTGCAGGTCAACTCGCCGGCGGCGCGCGATGCTGAGGTTGAACGCAGGCGCGGCGCGGTTCATGGTTGCATCAACTCAAAGGGATAATTCATGCGTATTCTGCTCGACAGCAACATCTGGCGATACGTTGTGGATGCCGGGGCGGTGCCTGCCTTGAGAAACGCGGTGCGGCGATCGAAACACATCTTGGTGGTGGCGCCCGCCGTGCTTTATGAGGCAGCGCATACCACCGACAAGGTTGTGCGCAACGCGCTTCTTTCAGCGATGGTCGATCCATCCTGGAAGCGGCTGATGCCCGAGGCGTACTCGGAGGCGGAGGAGTTCAAGAGTGAAGTGCGGAGGCTGCGTCCGGAATGGCTGCAAGCACGACCGAACCTGGAACGGTTCAAGAGGATTCGCTACGACTGGCTGAGGTCCAAAGGCGGGCTATGGGACCGGATGCCCTCGGATGCAGATGTCCTCCAACGGTATGAAGACGAGGCAGGCTTGCTCGCGCGTGCGCGACGTCAGGCTCGTGAGCTGCGTGAAGACGCTTCATCCTGGTCGCCCAAATTTCTCACCGCGACGCTGACCAAGACGCTTGCAGGTTTCCCGGAACCTACTCCCGGCTGGAACGGCAACCCTGTCGAACCTTGGCGCATCGATGCACTGAACGTGCTTGTGCAAGCGGTGCGCACGCCGGGCCACGCGACTGTTGACTGGATCGAGGGTGAGATCGACGTACCGCGCGTACTCCAACAAACTGCTTCGCACCTGAAGTTTTGGTGTCACGATGTCGGCGTGGAGAAAATGCCCCGTCATTGGTTGCGTTGGGCGTTCGAGTTCCTTCAACGGCAGAGGCGCGTCAGCGACGGAACACCGGTTGATGCTCAGCTCGGCACGTACCTTGTCGATGCAGACATGGTTTTATCCGCGGACAAGATATTCATTTTCATCGCACAACGCTGTCGAGACGACGCCCCGTTCGCCGTGGCGGAGCCTCGATTGCTCCCCGGAGGCGAAGCCGCCGTTGAGGCTGTTCTGTCTGCGTTCGCCTCGACAGGTCGCGTTAGCTCCCCCACTACGAACCGTTCTTGACGCGCAGCAGCTTCAACACGACGCTCTGCTTCCGCTTTGACGCCGCTGCGAACAGCGCTATGACCTCCGCCAGCCGCTCGTCTTCCGCATACAGGTACGCCAGAGGGACGCCCAGCGCCTGAGCCAGCTTCCCCGCCACGTTGGACGGGGGCTCGTGCGTTCCGCGTTCGTAGCGGTTGATCCGAGCTGACGCCACGAAGCGGTCCAGGCCAGCTTCGATGCCGAGATTCTTTTGCGACAGCCCGGCAGCGAGGCGTGCTTCGCGCAAGCGGCGGGCGAACACGGACGGATGGGGTTCCAGCGGCATGGGTAGACCCTGGCTGAACGGGTCTACGAGATTCGTAGCATTGGGTTGACCGGCATACTTCGTATTTCGTAGCTTTGCATTGGGTGGTCAGCGAACCGCCCAGCTTGAGATTTGTCGGGCCGCGCGTAGGTCCGCCTCCAATCACCGCCCACCGAGGTCAGTCATGTCCGTCTTCCAGCGCATACTTGGAACCACCAGTGAGATCACCCGAAACAGCGAACGTGAGCGCCTGCAACGGGAGCGGCGTGATCGCGAGCGCGCGGATGACGCACAAGACCTTCGGGACCGGAACGTCCTGCACGAATTGGACGAAGCCAACCGGTTGCTGCACGAACAGAACAGCCAGCTTCGTCACGAGAACGAAGCGCTTCGTCTGCGCGTGGTCGAGCAGGAACAGCAAGCTCAATCCGTTCTGCACCGGGTGGCGGATCGCAGCGAAGCGTGGCGACGTACCGCTAACCAAATCCGAACAGGCTGGGGTGGCCTCCTTTCCGACATGCCTCCCGATGAAGACGCGATTTGCGATGTCTTCAGCGCCAAATTGATGGAGATCGAGAAGGACGCCGATTGGCAGCACCAACGCAACGCGTACGTCAAAGAGAGCCTTGGGCTGGGAAAACTAACCTGAGCGACCCGACGTCAACCTGGGCAGCAGCCTCCCTGCTCGCTAAGCGTCGCGGGGAGTAAGCCTTGCCCGCGTGAGATTTTCCTGCTGATTTTATTTCGCGAAGTGAATTTTCCTGTGTCGATCTGGACACACGCCAGTCTTGCGGTTTACTGATCTTGAGGGCGAATGCATCGCCCACGGTGAACCGCCATGACCCTGACCGAAGGCTGCACCCCGCTCCACCTCGCGGCACTACGCCTTTGCGCGCCGGACATCCAAGCGGCGATTCGCTCCGGCGATGACCCCAACGCCCGCGACGCGCTCGGACGCACGCCGCTCTGCTGCGCGCTCGGCCACCTCGACTCCGGCGACGCCCGGTTTCGGGTCGTATGGGCCACCGCGATCATCGCGTTGCTCGACGCCGGCGCCGATCTCGACGCCCGCCGCTACGTCGGCGGAAAACTCTTGCGAGAGTACCTGCCGGATTGGCTGCGAGCCGCCGTCGCGGCGCACGAGAGCAAGCGGCTGGCGTGCGCGTTCGACGCGGTCTTCGCCGCTCCGAAGCACGAATCGATGGCGGGGAGGGCGCGGCTGTGAACTCCCGTCTCCGACACCACGATAGCCATCGCGCACGGCGCAACCTCCGTCGCCAGCGTCAGCGCGCCATGGCATCCGTCGCGCGCGACCCCAGCGCCGACCTCTGGGTCGGCTACTGGTGCAGCCTCGATGACCTTCTGCTGGAGTACGCCAGAGCGGGCGTTGCCGACGCCATCCGCGAACACCTGGACAGCCATCCGCGCGCACAGCGCGAGACGCTGACCCACGCGCTGCTCTTCGCCGAAGCCGAGTGGCGCGACCGAACAAACGACCGGCAAACCTACATCGCGACGATGGAGGTCCTGCTGGCTGCCGGCGCCGACCCGTCGATATTGTCCGCTGACGTGATGGGCGTGCTGCCCACGTTCCAGGCGCGGGAGTTCGATGCCGAGCTATCGGCGCCTATTGCTCCCGCGCGCACCGCGAGCCGCCTGTGAGCAATCGGACGATGGCTCAATGGCGCGCGCTGCTCGCGCATCTGCGCAAGCCCGGCGATGCAGTGGATGTCGCCGTCGGCACGACGCGCGCACAGCAGGTGCTGAATCGGTGTGGCCGTTCCGTCAGTGAGTACATCCGCACGCATAAGATCGAGGGCGGCGCTCGATTCGTGCGCCTTGCCGCGCCGAAGAACATCCGGCGGCAACTGGCCGAACTGACGGTTGGCGAGTCGTTTGTCTTGCCGGCGCGCTGCGAGTCCACCTTGGCAACCATCGCAACGCGGGTTCGGCGCGCCCATCCGAAACGTCGGTACCGCACGCATCGCGATCGGTTGGGCGGAACTTTTTCAGTGGTTAGGGAGGCGTGAGGTTGACGATATGGCTGGGTGCTAGCAACGCGTCGAGTTGCCGGCAAGCTCCCTGATTTTCCACCCCTTGGCGACCCGTAAGCCAGGGTCGACAAGATCATTGCTCAACAGCGGATTCGATTTTCCCCAAGTCTCGTTGTCGTGGTAGTCGAAGCGAAACCCCAACTTCTCCCAGAACCGATTGCGGCGTTTGGTCGCGGCATCTGTCGCTGCGTCCGTTGCAGATAGCAGGATCGGTACCACTGGGACGCATGGCTGTCGCTTGACCCAGCAAACGAGGAAACTCATGAAGTACGAGCCCAGCCCTAAGCCACGGAGTTCGTCGACTTCGATGTCGCATTGACCCTGGCCAATATCTACATGGCCGGGATCGTTTCCCGGGATCGGTGGCTCGTAGTCCGCTCGCCATTTGGCGATTGTCGCCCCTGCCGCTAGGTCGAGATCGCCAGATTCATAGCATGCCTCCAGAGTGGCGTGCGCGCTGCTTGTTTCGATGCTGATGAAGATTTGGTGGCGTTGTCCGGAAGGCCCGGTCAGTTCAAGCTTTGTTTTCATACAAGGTCCTCGTGGCTTGACCATCGCGCGGCCGTCCTAACGTATGAATCAAGCACCGAACCTAACGCGATTGATCAAGCAGCGGGCGAGGGGCAGGCACCGAAGCCGTCGGTGCTGAAACGACATTTGGCGGCCACCGGGCCGAAGGCCCGCCGCCCTGCCGTTCTTCCGCTCCGCTTTTGCTCCGACATCATTGTCCGACAGCGCCCCCCATTTGCCGAGCACAACACATCCACTGGTGGTTCGGGTCTCCCTTCGGCAGTGCGCCTCTCGAAAAAACTCTGGCGCGGTCTGCGCGTCGCGCAACCCTTCGGGTGCTCCACTGCGTTTCGCCCTTCGGTGCGCGCCGCGCTCAGCGACCGCGCTTTCCGAGGCCCACCGGCGCACCGAGCGCCGACGGGAGAAGCCTCATGAACACCACCAGCGGACTTGTGCGTGATTTGCTTGGCCACTACCACTTGGGCGCCACCCTGACGGACGATGACATCCTCCACGCCGCGGAAGGCATTCTGGAGCACAAGCTGATGCGCACGGGCCAAGCGCTCACGGACCCGGCGGCGAGCGCCCGCTACCTCAAAGCCCGGCTGGCCGCGTATCCCTATGAAGTGTTCGCCTGCCTCTTCCTCGACAACCGCCACCGCGTCCTCGCGTTCGAGGAGCTTTTTCGGGGCAGCATCGACGGCTGCTCGGTCCATCCGCGCGAAGTCATCCGCAGCTGCATCAAGCACAACGCAGCCGCCATCATTTTCGCCCACAACCATCCTTCGGGCGTCTCGGAACCTTCGGCTGCCGACCGCGCAATCACGCAGCGCCTGAAGGAAGCGCTGGAGCTCATCGAGGTTCGATGCCTGGATCACTTCGTGATTGGCAGCGGCACGCCGACCTCGCTGGCACAGCGCGGCTGGATGTAGCGCCAGCCGTCGCCTGAAGGACCGCATCGGCGTCAGGCGTCTTTTGCATGCGCACTGTCGCGGGTTGACGGAATAAGCCGATTCTTAAAACGCAGCGTTACGTTTTCCGCGCCTGAGCAGCAGGCTCTTATAAGGAAATTACCTACTTCGGCAAAAAAGTCGTACTGCTCTCGGGCTCTGCGTAGCGAAAGGTTCGATCTTCGAGTACGACAATATGATATTGGTGCAGAAGAAGGAGATGCGCGTCGTTCTAGAGGTAGACGCGGGAAGGATCAAATGCGTGAAACGATCTTTGTGTCGACCAACGCCTTCAAATGATCATGCAGCAGCCTCGGGATTTCCCCGCCCGTGAGGAGCACGCCGGCCTCCATGTTCTGTTCCATTGCGTGCCCGGTCAGGTTGGCGCTAGTGATGAAGCACACTTCGCCGTCGGCGGCCGCGACCTTGGCGTGAACGCGGCCGTCCGCGAACGAGGCCGCTCGTTCACGCCAAGCATAGAGCTTCGCGGAAGGAACTAGCGTCCTCATCTTGCCGATCACGTCGAACGCGATGCTGCCTCCATGATCCTGAGACGATTCGAGCAGCATCGAGATGCTCACGCCATGTGCAATCGCATCGTTCAATGCTTTCACGATCGTCGAGACGTCGTAGGCCACGAAGCTGGTAACGAACAGGGTTCGTTTGGCCGCGCCGATGACTTGCAGCAGTGCTTGCTCGGTTCGGCGGGCGGAGACGAATGGTGTCGTTGGCCCCGTCCACACGAGTTCGGTGGACTGGTGCTTCGAAACGTTCTCGAACGAATGGCTGGCGGCGAGTAGCATCGAGGCCAATTCGGTAGAACCAACGGACGTTGCCCGCCAAGCATTGACGAGCCGTTCGACGACGATTTTGGCCGTGGCTGTGCCGACGACATCCGACAGGGCGACATTCGCCTCCACGTTTTCGGTTTTCCGAATCGCTCCTACTAGCGCCCGCACCTTCTCTGGCGAAACGAGACAGACCACGGCTGTAACGGCTTCCAGCAGTGTTTCCATGTCACAGTCCTACGAAGAACGCGGCATCCACTCGATCAAGGGTCTGTACCAGCAGTGACCTGTCGAGGTAACGGTTACCCCGTTCGCAGGAAGTTTCGGCGACCAAACTGCACGCGTGACAGGCCGCCGCGTGCAACGAGCGGTCTTTGGCCGGATCGTGCTCGGAGCACAACGGGTCGGACGAGCAGATCTTCGAGCGATTCAACGCTTGCAGGAGCAGCCTTCCGAGGTTTTCCGGTTTGCCCAGATCGACGAGACCACCTAACGTTCCATCGGAATCAGCCGCTGCCGTGTAAATGAGGATGCCTGCCTGTGGGTTTGCACCCGACACGTCAGCGTATATGCGTTCGCGGATGCTCGCCGCGTTGTAGCCGCATTCCAGCGCCAGTTCTCGGATGAGCAGGTGCGAGAGCGTGTGGAGCATGGCGTACCGAATGCCGGGATAGCCCTCGTTCGGATCAAGATGGCGCGAATTTCGCCATCCCCGATGTCCTCCATCGAGCATCCGATCGACGTGCTTGACGCCATCAAGTGCCTTCCACGTTCGGAGTGCCGTTTCGTTGAACTGAATGAAGATGCCTTCGCCGTGAACCTGATTCGCGGGAACCCAATCCGGCTTGCGGCGCGCGAGGCCCGCCATCTGGGGGCGCTCGTTCGGATCGCTCGTTTCCTCTGGTGCCTCCACGCGAGTGAAGCCCAACAATGCATTGACCTCGCGCAGCCTCTCCAGAAGCAGCACTCTGGTAATGTGTTTCTCGAACCCGGGTGGCGTAGCGACCTTCTTGCTCATGAAGTGCGGGTAGTCAGCAGGTGGGTTGGTCGCCGTCAGAACTTCCCATTCCGGCCCCTTAATGTCCGCCTCTCCGACAAGCTCGTGTCCGCCGCCGTCGCGATGGGCTTTGACGGCCGACCAGATGTCGGAAGCAGGGTAGTTGTCAATTCCTGGCAACGCTCCTGTTTTTTTTAGCGTCCTCACGGTGATGGCGACGGCGGCCTCGGAATCGAGGTCGTTGAAGAACTCCCAACCGTCCTGAATCAGCTGGCCGAGCGGGTCTTTGGCCTGCGGGATGGCCAGCGCCGACAGCGTGATCGGGAACCAACTGTTCGTCGAGCCCAGCAGGACTGCCCGTGCTTCCTCATCGCACTCCTCGTCGAAATGATCGAGGTGGGGATGCCTGCCTCGACAGCTTGGCAAGTTTTCCTTCCCCGCCTTGCCAAAAGCCTGCGCCATGCTGCGCGATGCGCTGCAGGCATCGCACTTCGCCCACAGGTTCTCTGTCTGCAACGAAGCTCCGCTCTCGAAGAAGCGCAGCGTTCCCTTGCACGAGCTGTTGCCGCCATGGACGAAGTAATGCCAAGGGAAGTCGTCGAGATGGCCGTCTCGGCAGGCCAAGAGAAAACGTGCTGGAACCGCATCAGCATCCTTCGCAGGCTGGTCGCCCCTGGACCCACGGCATGCTTTGTGAACGAAGCGGGTTCGCTCCGGTCGAAAACGGTTTTCCTTGATCTCGAACAGTCCCGCGTCGAAGGGCGACAACAGACCGCATTTCACGCAGCGCATCCAGCGCGGGAAGGGTCGGACGGGGACACCGATGTTCGCCTCCGCCGACCATGGATCGACGATTTCACTCTTTTGAAACGGCGGCACGCGAAGGTTCTCCACCTGCAGCCCGAGAACTTTTCGGACGGCAGCGAGCAGCCGAGGTTCGGGAATGGGTTGACACCGATCTTTCTCCCACTGGTCGATGCCCAGCGTCACCACCGAGAGATTCGGGAGATCGATCAGCGCGCCCGGTCCATACGTCCAAAGCAACTGACTGGGTCGTACTTCGCCCACGGGAATTCGATTGGTGGTCATGGTCAGTCCTCATCCTTCGGCATCGGACGGGGCTTCCATTGATGGTCGTCAGGGATGTGTCCCGTGTTCATGATCAGGCGGACACCTGGTTCAACCTCGCGCATCGACATTGGAACCGTCCAATTGTCCCAAGCATGGATGCCAGGCGACTTGACCAACGCGACCATCGTTGCAGCTTGTGGCCCTCGCTTTTCATAAGCCAGTGTCCGGCCAGGCACGCTCACCTGTTTCGCCCATTCGTCGGCGCGTTCCCTCAGTTCACGTTCGGCCAGATTCTTGATGGTGGTCGCTTCGCTAACGTTCCATGCCCGCTTCACCAGCACGTCGATGGCTTTTGCTATCTCGGGCTTGACGGGCGTATCCAACTTGCTCGCGCCCTCGTTCGGGCTGAAGTCGGCGTTCTCCAGGCGCATCAGGCTCAGGAGCGTACCGGTCAAGCCACGATCCAGGGCGCGAGGCGAAAAGGGTGTCACCGACTGCGCTTCCACATGTTTGTAGAAAGTCGCGTGGTAATGCTCGAAGGTCTCGTAGTGCGAGAGGTCGCGCGGACGCGCCCATGTGAGCACCGTGCAGACCAAGCCGGGGAAAGCACGGCCCACGCGGCTGGTGGCCTGGATGTATTCCGCCGTGCCCTTGGGCTGGCCGTTGACCGCCATCAGGCCCAAGCGGTTCACATCTACACCGACCGACAGCATGTTGGTCGCCAGCACCACGTCGATCGCGCGGATGTCGCCCGGGTTCCATTTCGTCACGTACTTCCCGACGCTCGCATCAAATTCCGCCTTGAACTTGACCTCCAAATCGTCCAGGTACTTCGGGATGTCCTGACTGGAGACGCGTGAGGTCAGCTCGCGAATGTTGCTGACGCTGCGCTGCGCGAGCGCGGGCCGCTCGACCATGCTCATCTGCACACGGTAGGAACGCGTCTGCACGTCGTCCTCGGCCAAACGGCGCATACCGCCCAACTCACGCAGCGAATTGAAATAGCCGACCGCGGTCATGTACGGATCGGCGGACTCGCCGAAGCGATCGAACAAAGCCTGCGCTGCGGTGAGGAAGGCGGTATAGACACGGATCAGCATCGCGGGCCGCGAGCTGCCGGGAGAGCACACGCCGAGATAGCGTCGTCCGGGTCGCTCTTCGATGGGGCGCTGCACGGAGAAGTAGTTGTCCTCCACGTCCAAGCCGTGCGGCGGGAACACCGATACCCGCCGCATGAACACGTTGTTCACCTGTTCGTTGGCTTTGCGCACCGTGGCCGTGGATGCGACGATCTTCGGCTTGACTGTCAAGCCATTGAGCGTCCAGCCACACAGTTCATCGACGGCGGATTCGTACAAGCCGACCATCGTGCCCAATGGGCCGCTGATGAGGTGGAACTCGTCTTGAATGATCAAATCGGGTGGCCGAAGGGGACTGATGGGTTTAACCGCTGCAGCAGGCAATCCTTTAGCCGCGCGGTGCCCGGTGTTGCACTCGCAGCCGGGCCAAAGCAGGCCGTGACGCTCGCATTCCTGAGTCACGCGACCGAAAAGCGTGCGCACCTGACCGCGCCACGCCATCATGGCGAACTTGTCCACGGTGGCGATCATCATCGTCGGCGGGCGGTGGTAGATCTCCTCGTCCACCGTCAGCACCGGGATGCCGGGGCGCAGCGACTTGCTGGACCTTCCACGAGAGAATTCGCAGTTGCCTTTCTTATCGCCGCAATAGACGAGCGTGCGTCCATGGTTCTTGTCGATCTCCACGTCGCGTCCCGGCGCGATGTCGGATCCGCACCACGGGCAACTGGTCAGTTGCACGGGTGACGCCGCCCCGGCGTGGTGTTTGCCGGGGTTTCGGATGTCCTCGATGGCCCGGTGGCTGTCCTCGGTCGTGCCAGGCGTCACCTTGTTGCCGACCCACAGACCGATGGTGAACGGCTCTTGGCCCAAGGCCGAATCGCCGCTGGCAAACGCCTCTCGCCGCAGCATCTCCATCGCGCAGATGAGGGCGGTGGCACGCTGGAACTGCTGCAAGGTCAGTAGGCGCAGCGTGTAGCGCATGATCACGGCCAGACCGCGCGAGCCGTCGTAGCCGCCGAGCTTGCCTTGCAGGCGGCGGATCGCCATCGTGAACGCCGCCACGCCCAGATAGGCTTCGGTCTTGCCACCGCCCGTGGGGAACCACAGCAGATCGGCATGGGCTTCCATCGGTTGCACTCGATCCGGATGCATGGGGTCCGCGAGCGACGGGATAGACAGCAGCAGAAACGCCAACTGGAATGGACGCCAACTCCGGTTCTTCGGCAAGTCGAACTGATCGAGCGTTACGTCCCGGCCTCGCCGGACTTCCAGGGCGTACTGACCACGCACGCGCTGGATTGCCATCGCCCGATTGGCGAATCGGAAGGACGCCAGTGCCTTTTCGTCACTCTTCAGCGTGTTGATACCCAGCTGCAGGCGTGATTGGATACTCTGAGACCGATCCAGCGCCTGCGCGGCCTGCGAGTCATACCCGAGTACGTCTTCGCCGATGCGGGCACGTTGCTCGGCGATCCACGCTGCGTAATCCTTGGTCAGCACGTTCAGGGCATCGACCAGCTCGGTGACGCCGAGCGTGGCGAGCCGCTGCATGTCGAGCAGGCCGCTCGCCAGCATCTCCCTCATCGCCGGACGGTCGGCGGGGTCGAGGCCCGGCGTCTCCGTGACCTGCACTTCGTATTGCGGCAGGACGGTGGTGCGCACCTCGGTGGCCAGCGTCACGTCGTCCACCGTCTCGGCGTGGACGGCGACGCCATGCCCGACGGCGAACTCCACGCGGTTGCGGTAGATCATCTCCAGCGATTCGCGCTCCGGGTCGTTCCCGTCGGCATCAAGCACGGGGCGGCGGCGGAAAATGGCGCGCTTGGATGCCTCTCCTTCGGCGCGCACGACCAGCTCCGGCTGGAATAGCCAAGCCGTGTCGCGATTGGTGTCGGGTTCTTGCTGCGTGTTGATCAGGAACAGCGTCACCAAGCGGTCGCCGTTGGCGTTTTTGGCGCGTATGGAGCCTTGAATCCGCACTGCCGGACGGTTCGCGTCCGGTGCTCGGTGGGTGATAATGCCTTCAGCGAGCGGCAGCACCAGCTTCCCGCCACAGGGGATGCGCTGCCAGACCTTGATCTTATGCCCATTGGGGCGCGTCAGCTCGTGTTCCTCGTTGGGCACGCGCTCGTAGCTGCCCCAGCGCGCCTCGACCTCGATGCGTTCCACGTCGCCATCCACACAGAAGGTCATGCCGAAGCTGCTGGGCACCAGCGACTGATTGCTGGCCGCGTCGATCTCGTCCGAGGAATCCGATTCGGGTTCCACCCGCCCCGTCGCCGTACCGAACTCGGCACCGGGTTCGTGCTGGCCGGGAACGATGGGGTCGGAGGGTTCCTCGATCTCGTCCTCGGCCAGCGGGCCTTCCAGCCCTTCGATGCCTCCCTGAGCATCGTCCCGCGGTGCCAACTTACCGACCAGATAACGGTCGCGCACGCCCATGTCCACGATGCGTTCGTGCGGGCCACCCGCTGGGCCGAGCAGGTCGTCCATCACCGCCAGTTGCAGCAGTTCACGGATGTAGGTGCGATCCTCGACCGGCGGCATGCCGGTGACGGTCTGGTGCAGCGCCGTGGACAAGGCTGCGACAAACTCGTCCCATTGGATGCGCCCGACGTTGCCCGACGACGGGAGGGCCAGCGAGACGCTGGCGACTGGCATCGGAGCCTCGGCGGCGGACAGCCGGTCGAAGAAGAGCGTGGTGGTTTCGAGGTCGGAACGAAGCCGCAGCACACGCCCGACGCGAACGATCTCCCCGGCGGGGTTCAGCACGAGCACCCAATCGTCCTCGGCGATGGCCTGATACAGGGAGCGATCGCCCTTCAAGACGAGGGTGTAGGGCGCAAGCCTGCGATCGGTGCCGAGACCATGATCGACGGCGATCCATGCGTTGACGTTCGGAGTCACCGGGATACTGGGCATCACGCTTTCCTGATGGAAACGATTGTTCCCAAGTGCGCCTTGTTTTGCGCACGGGTCTTCTTCTTGTAGCCAAGCGCATCGCAGACCGCCTCGATCTTCTGGCAGAAGATGTCCGCATTCAGCGGAATCATCCAGAGGTCGCCACTGGGTTTGTCCCGATTCGTGCTTTGCCATTGCACCTCGTCGTTGAGCGGGTGTTCTGGCCGGAAGGGGTGGATGTTGAAAATCTTGTGGTCGATCTTGGTGATCCAAGACGCACCGACTTCCGTGATGGCTCCCCAAGAGACTTTCGTGTTCTCACTGGTCACGAAGAGCACGAAAATCTTCTGAGTCGAATAGCTCTCGACGAAGAACTCGCGGAGATAGTCATAGACCTCACGGCCTTCCGGAACGCGGCATACTTCGTCGTCGCAGTTCGTGTACAGGATGTCATCAGGCGGGACATCGTTGAACACCAGCATCTGGTGGATGATGTCGGCGAACGGCTTGTCCGGGTACGTCTGGCTGATGAGGATCTTCTTCTTCTGAGAGTCCACCGCCGCCTTCAGCCCGAGGTCTGGACTGTTGGCATTGATGGATGCGGAGATCGCCTTCTCCATCGCGTCGCGCGAAACCTTTACCCCCATCTTGACCAGCGCGGCGGCCGCCTCCTCACTGGCCTTCTTGCGGAACCCGTCCACAGACGCCTTCAGTCTGGCCTCGGCATCGCGCTGAGCCTTTTCCTTCACTTTTTTCTTCTTGGCGTTGACGAGATCCGTGTACGTCTCTCGCCGCTTGAGAATGTCGGCGAGCAATTCCTTTCTTACGTATTCGCGCACCGCTTCATAACGCGGATCGTCGGACTTGTAGCCCTGACGGTTGCTCAATGCCATGTCCGGCAGTTCGGTCAACTCGAACAAATCGACGTGCAACTGGCCGACGACATAGACTTCGTTCAGCTTGTTCTGACCGACGACTGGGAGGATGTTGAACTCGCCCATTTTTTCGTTGGCGAACAACGAGATGAAGTTGTCCGGAAAGTCGGTCATCTCCGCCTTCCGTCCACGAGTGGTCTTGTAGGTTCCAATCCAACCCAGCACTTTTAGTGAATATTCGTATTCCTTCCCATCGTTGGCCTTCATGGTGACGGGCAGAATCCTCGCTTTCTGTGCCGAGACGAGATCGTTTCGCCGCTTCGGATAGCTGTCAGGAACTAGGCCGCCCAACGACGCGAATCTGTCGCCCAGCGTGATCAGCGTGCATAGCTCGCCCATGACGCTGCGGTCGAAGTCCTCGATCGTCAAACTTTCCTGGCCGCGAATGACGTGTATCCGGAAGCCCGAATCGACCAGCGGGAATATTTTGAGGAGATTCCGCTTCACGGCGGCCAACGTCTTGTGCAGCCGATACTGCGGGTTGCGCATGATGATGGCCGAACCGTGATTCTTGATGCGCTCGAAGACGATCTTTCCATCCGGAATCGCTTTCAGTTCATGCCCATTTTCGGGGTGACGAGTCAGCACGAATCCCGACTTTTCCCCTTTGGCGACGGTCAGAACATCGACGTTCTCGGATACGGAAAGGGCCGCCAGCTTGCCGACGCCCTTGCGTCCCATTTTGCGGCGTTTCTTGGACTTCGTGAGTGAGTCCTTCTCTGTCGTCCTCGATACTCCTGCCACATTCAGGTACTTGGTGATATCGCCTGCTTTGTAGGACATGCCGTGGCCGTCGTCTTCGACGCGGATGTCGTCCTTGCCGGCGATGATGTAAACGTTCTTGGCATCGGCGTCATACGCATTGGCGATTAACTCCGCCAAGACGTAGTAGATGTTCGTGTAGAGGTTCGGCCCCAGCAGTTCGAGGATGCGTGGATCGACTTCCAGCCGGTATTTTTTTGTTGGAGTGGCTTTAGTTCGAGTCATGACGTTTCCTCGTTGTCATCGAGCAAGGACTGCGATGTGTTGGCGCTGGCGCGTCGGCGTGTGCGGGCTGGAGCACGCGCACCGCCACTGGCACCACCGTGCAATCCACGGGCGACTTCTTCCTCATATCGCTGGCGGTTTAGTTCCGACAGGCGGCGCAGCACTTCGACGCGTGCGGTCTCCGAGATGGTGAAGCGGATGCGGTCGTTCTTCGGGAGGTACGGCACTTCGTGGATGCCGTGCTGTAGGTCTAGGTCATCCCAGCCGTAGGCGCGTGCGACGACGGTGTCCATTTCGCGCTGCAATGAGCGCAGCCCTTCGATGCGGAGATCGCGTTCGGTGTCGGTGTGGAAGCGGTTGTAGAGCTTGGTCAGGCCAATGCGATCTGCTCGCATAACATCAATGCGGGCTTGATGAAATTGACCACCCATGCGATCAAGCTGACTTCCTGTCCTATCATGAAATCCGGCAGGGAAAGCAAATGTCTCGAACGCATTTCCAGGCGAATATTTCAGCCTCGTTTCGAGTCTTGACGAGTGCTGCCGCGCCCAGACCTCATGCAACGAGGACTGACAGATGGCGAGCATATCTACGGTTTTAAAGACATCAAGATTGGCGGACATGATGTTATTGTTCGGCATCTCCGCAAATCCAAGATGCTTGGTCACTTCGCTGCAAACAAGTACAGCATCCTGTTTCGGCTGGTTCGGGTTCCATCCTGTTGGGTGTTTTTCAAACTGATGTCCCCAGCCAATTGCGTGATACAAGGCAGGTCGCTTCTCGGCGAACTGCCACCAATAATCCCGGTAGACCTTCCGATTGTTGCTCTGGCGCTCGGCCTTCACCATATCCTCGATTCGCTGCCAAGGTAGTTCGTATTCCTTGGCGCGCTCCTCTGGCCAGTCCCAGAAATTGATCACCCACCGGCTTGGACGCTGCTCGGGGTCTGAGTTGAGATCATCGCCATTGATATAAGGGAAGATCACTTCGGCGTTTCTTGAATTGGCATCCAGCATCCGTTGTGCTTCATCTGGCGTAAGCACGAAGCCCATGCCCAGCACGATTGAGCCTTGATACGCCAGCCCCTCGTTTGCCTTCAGTCGTTCTGGACTCCATTCCTCACGATCGGACAGAAAGGCCGATATGAAGGGAGCCGGTCGCCCAAGCAGCGAGCGTTCGCCTGACCATTCGCCCTTGTGGATATGCACACGGCTGGTGACTACCGCCGCCTTTCCGGGCCAAGGCTCGTTCGGATAAGCGGCGTGGATGACCGCGCCCGCGCCGACCATCGCTTCCAGTCCAACTTGCCGCGTGTCGCCTTCCGCGATGGTGTTGACCGCGAGCAGCCCGAAGCCGCCGCCGTCGCGCAGCAGGCTCCATGCCCGCAGGAAGAAATAGGCGACCAGATCTGCCGAACCGCGCCGCCGCTCAGCGATATACGCAACCAGCCAATCGCGGAAGGCCGTGCCCGCGACGCCAGTGATGCGTTGCCCGCCCAGAAAGGGCGGATTGCCGACCATGCCATCGAAGCCACCGCGCTCGTGTGCGAACACCTCCGGAAACTCCAACGGCCAATGGAAAGGCCGACGCGCGGGCTTGTCGGCGGGCAGATCGGTCGAGAGCACGGCAACCGATCTTCGGTGCATTGAGGCGAGCACGTCGCGGTCGCCCTCAATGGCCTGCCCAGCATGGACGGTCAGCGATACAAGCGCGTTCTCCAATGCCGCACCACTGCCGCCCGATGCGAACACCTCTCCGATGAACGCATCGGCGATGCTTTCCGGCACTGCCAGCCTGCGGCGCGCGTCTGCGTCCAGATGCGCCATCGCCTCCACATCGCGGATGTCGCGGATGGGCATCTCGCGCAGACGTTGCCGCAGTTCGATGGCCTCGCGCACGGCCTGTTCGATGTTCTGGCCGAACAGGCGCAGTTGCCCCTGGCCCGTGGGGTTCATCGAAAGCTGCGTGAGCTGATCTAGCTGGTGAATGCCGAGCAGGCTGTCGCCGCAACGCAGGTTGTGGTCGAGGAAGCCAAAGGGGCGGCCCTTGGCCAGCGTCACCAGCCAGATGGAGAGTTTGGCCAGTTCCACCGCCAACGGGTTCAGATCGACGCCGTACAGGCAGCGTTCGGCGATGAGGCGTCGAGCGGCGATGAGGCGCACCTCGGTATCGCGCGGCAGCGACTCGACGTTGGCATCGGCGGCCACCACACGCCCATCGATGCCGACCGTGTGTCCCTGCGCCTCGGCCTGTGCCCATGCCTCGACCAGCCGATCGCCCAGCCACCGGCAGGCTTGCACGAGGAACGCGCCCGAACCCATCGCAGGGTCGCAAATCTTCAGGTCGAGCAGTTCGGCGGAGGATTTCAGCGCCGACTCCGCGCGCGGCGTGCCCTGCGCCGGGCCGACGTAGGCGATGGGCGTGAGCGTCTCGGCGACGATGGCCTCGGTGAGCGACTTCGGCGTGTAGTGGGTACCGGTCTCACGCCGGTCGGAGCCGGTGGTGACGATGAAGGCACCGCCAGGATAGATCAACGGGTACCCCCATGGGTCGGTGCGCACAAGATGGCCGAAGGGCCTGATCCGGTCGCGCAGTGCCGTGTCGCCATTGCAGGCCGTTAGCAAGCGATCGGCGAGCGCATCGTCCACAGGGCGGGCCAGATCGTTGCGCATGCGACTGGCGGAACTGCCGGAACGCTGCTGGAGCAGTTCGGCCAAGCGCGCGGCACCATCCAATCGTGCGGATTCGAGTTCGGCCAGAGTCACCCAAGGCGACTGGGCGCTCTTGGTGCCGTCGAGTTCCAGCGTGACCTCGGCGGTGCGCTTGACGGTGCGCTCCAGCAGGCCCTCATAGACGTAGCCGATCTGTTCGACGTCCAGCGCCCGATACGACAGCGTGCGTCCCTGGAATTGCTGGATGGCTTCGAGCAACAACAACACCGTCCGGTTGTCGATCGGCAGCGGCTTGGCGACGTCGATGCGCCAAGTGGAGCCACGAGCGCGGCCTTCGAGGAAGGGGAAGCGATCCGGGT
>Ga0105248_10000178_pt1 | contig 74170 bp, 49 predicted proteins | sample KBSS34metaG_FD_81524 | JGI IMG/M metagenome (GOLD analysis project Ga0105248, IMG submission 81524) | Switchgrass rhizosphere microbial communities from Kellogg Biological Station, Michigan, USA - KBS S3-4 metaG | ecosystem: Host-associated > Plants > Roots > Rhizosphere > Soil | place... | reverse complement strand
GGTGGTGGCGGCGGAGACGGTGGTGGCGGCGGCGGCGGCGAGATCGTCCACGGCGGACCCCTTCACTGTCGATGGGACGGAGGCACGGACGAACGGCTCAGCGCGGCGCGCGGGCGGGCGGGACGTCGGCCACCGGGACCGCCCGGCAGGCCTGGACGAACCGGTCCAGCTCGTCGACGCGGTCGGACGGGGCGTCGACGGCCCGGCGCACGACCCGCACCAGGTGGTCGTAGGCGTCGGTGTGGTCGTACCGGGCGGTGTCCGCGATCCGCAGCGCCCAGCGCCAGTAGCCGCGCAGGGTGTCCGCGAGCGGCATCCGGAACTGCGCGATGGCGTCGCGCATCGGCTCGACGACGGCGTCGCCGTACCGGCGCAGGTACGCCTCGACCACGTCCGCCATGAACGTGAAATGGCGCGCCTCGTCGCGGCTGAGGCGGCCGAGCAGGTCGGCGAGCACCGGGTCGCCGACGACGGCGCGCAGGTTCTGGTAGTAGATCTGCGTCGCCTTCTCCTGCACCAGCGTGTAGGCGAACAGCGCCGCCGGATGGCCGGGCGGGAAGGTGAACGGCTTGCGGCCCTCCTGCGCCAGCTCGCGGCGCAGCGTGTCGGCCCGGGCGATCCCCGAGTCCACCTGGTAGCGGAACAGGGCGCGGGCGTGGCTGTCCTCCTCCTGCGCCAGCGGACGGTGAAGTGGTAGACCTCGCGGTTCACCAGAAACGTCTCGACGTCCACGTCGGCGTTTAGCGGGAACCGGTCGCCGTAGACGGCGAAGTAGCCCGGCAGGTGGTCCTCGATGAAGGTGATGAACTGGACCGCGGACCGCTGCCCCGCGGTGAGCCGCCCGGCGTCGGCGGCCGCCCAGTCGACGACGCTTTCGACGTCCCACCGCCGGGTCACCGGCGACGCGGTCATGAACGCCGTCACCGCCCGGTCCAGGTCGTCGGCGGGCAGGCCGACGGAGCGCTCCGGCACCGCCGCGGGTCCGGTGGCAGTGCGGGCGACGGAGGCAGCGGAGGCAGCGGGGGCGACGGAGGCAGCGGGACCGGAAGCAGCGGGGGTGGCCGGCCCCGGCCCCGGCACAGCGGTCACGCCAGCGCCTCGGCGAGCCGGCGGCGGATGCGGCCGTTGGTGCTGACGTCCAGGCCGGTCAGCGCGGCGAACGCCCGGCGGATGTTGTCCTGCAGCCGGTCGAACTCGCCCTCGGCGGCGATCCCGGCCAGGAACATCTCGAACGCGGTGTCGATCGTCTCGTGGTCCGCCAGCTCGTCCAGGCCGCTCTTGAACACCCCGACCGGATGCTTGATCCGCGACTCGGACGTGTAGACGTAGAGCGTCTCCAGCACCGACGGCAGCTCGTCGGGATGCTCGGTCAGCCGGCGGCGGGCGTAGTGCAGGAACTCCCGGGCGTGGCCGGCCTCGTCCCGGCTGGCCCGCAGCATCAGCCCCCGCAGAACCGGCTCCTCGACCCAGGCGGCGACGGACCGGTAGACGTGGTTGACCGTCAGCTCGGAGATGACGTTGGTGGCCAGCGTCGCGCTCGGCGTGCTGCCCGGCGCGTACGGCGCCCGCATCGCCTCGACCGGGCCGGCCGGCATCGGGGCGCCCACCGCGTCCAGCCAGGTCCGGAACGCGAAGTGGTGCTGCAGCTCCTCGTAGCCCCAGACCGCGACGAACGCCGAGAAGTCGTAGTCGTCGAACTCGTTGAGAAAGCCGTGCTGGGCGGCGATCGAGTTCGCCTCGCCCATCACCGAGCTCTTGACCATGGTCACGTACTCGGGCCGGACCAGCTCGGGGTCGATCTCGTCGAACGGGAGATCGTCGAGTGTCCACCGCTTGCGCTCGTAGTGCCGGAAGACATCATAGCCGTGCATCGGAACCACCTCCGTCGAGATCCGGCTCAGCCGGCCCGGGCGGGTGCCGGCACGGCCGGAGGCGGCAGGGCCGGTGACGCGACGGCCGGGCGGACCGGGAGGGGCGGGAGGGGCGGGAGGGGCGGGCGCGTCAGGGTGACCGCCAGCCGGTCGAGGACGAGCCCGACGACCGCCGACCACTGCGCGTCCAGGTAGAAGTGGCCGCCGGGCAGGACACGCAGGTCGAACGGCCCGGCGGTGTGGTCGCGCCACGCGCGGACGGCGTCGACGCCGACGGCCGGGTCGGCGGCGCCGGCCAGCCCAGTCAGGCCACAACGCAGCCGCTCGCCGGCCCGGTGCCGGTACCGGCTGACCGCCCGGTAGTCACTGCGCAGCGCCGGCAGGATCAGCGGCAGCAGCTCGGTCTCCCCCAGCAGCTTCAGCTGGGTGCCGCCGAGCTCGCGCAGATGGCTCAGCAGGGCCGCGTCGTCCCGGTCGGGCAGCCCCTCGGCGCCGGGCACCGAGGGCGCGGACCGCGCCGACGCGAACACGTGCGCCACGACGCCGGGCGTCGCCCGCTCCAGCTGCAGCGCGACCTCGAACGCCAGCAGGGCGCCCATGCTGTGGCCGAACAGCGCCAGCGGCCGGTCGGCGTAGTCGGCCAGCGACTCGCAGATCCGGTCGGCCAGCTCGCCGAGGTCCTCGATGCAGGGCTCGGCCCGGCGATGCTGGCGGCCCGGGTACTGCACCGCCAGCACCTCGACCGCGGGCGACAGCACCCGCGACAACGGGTGGTAGAAGGTCGCCGAGCCGCCCGCGTGCGGGAGGCAGACCAGCCGGCAGGCGGCCAGCGGCGCGGGGTGGAAGTTCTGGATCCAGAGATCCGCTGCGGTCTTCGTCGGCATTCGTCCTGCCTCGGGTGTGCGGGGTGCGGCCGGGAGTGGACCCGCGCGGTCAGGCGGGCGTCGCGGAGTCGATGAGGGCGAACAGTGTCCCGGCCCCGACCGCCGCCGGGCGTTGCTGCGACCGCGGCGCGAGCTCGGCGCGCAGCTGGTCGGCGACCGCCGTCACGGACGGATGGTCGAACGCGAGCGTCACCGGTAGCACCAGGCCGGTCGCGGCGGCGAGCTGGTTGCGGAACTCGATCGCGGTCAGCGAGTCGAGGCCGAGGTCGGTGAACGGGTCGTCGAGCGGGATCGTCGCCGGGTCGGGATGCGCCAGCACGTCGGCCGCGGCGCCGCGGACCAGCGCCCGCAGCACATCGAGCTGCCCGGCGGCGTCGAGGCCGCCGAGCCGCGCCCGCAGCGCCGCCGGGGACGCCGCTCCCCCGGGCCTGGCACCGCCCGGCGCGGAGGAACGCCGGGTGCTCGCCGGTGCCAGGGCGCCGAGGACGCGCGGCAGCGTGCCCGCCGCCGACCGCCGGCGCAGCGCCGCCCGGTCGAACGCGGCGGCCACCGGCGCCGGCTCCGTGTTTGCGGCGGCGCCGGCACCAGCCCGCGCGAGGCCGGCCAGCGCGGCGTCGAGCAGGCCGAGCGCGTCGTCGGGCGCCATCGGGGCGATGCCGGAGCGGGCCATCCGCGCGAGGTCCGCCTCGCCGAGCTCGCCGCCCATGCCCGCGGCCGCGGCCCACAGTCCCCAGCCGATCGACACCGTGGGCCGGCCGGCGTGGTGCCGCTGGGCCGCGAGCGCGTCGAGGAAGGCGTTCGCCGCGCCGTAGGCGGCCTGGCCGGGGTTGCCGAGCGTGCCCGCGAGCGAGGAGAACAGCACCAGCCGGGCCCCGGGGGTGTCGCCGGCCAGCTCCGCCAGGTTCCAGGCGGCGTCGACCTTCGCCCGCAGGACACCGGCCACCCGCTGCGGGCTGAGCGAGCCGACCAGCCCGTCGTCGAGAACGCCGGCGGCGTGCACCACCATGCCCAGCGGGTGCTCGGCGGGGATGTCCGCGAGGACGGTCGCGAGCGCCGACCCGTCGGCGACGTCGCAGGCAGCCAGTGTGACCGCGGCACCTGCCTCGGCGAGCTGCGCGCGTAGCTCGGCGGCGCCGGGGACGGCTGCGCCGCGCCGGCTGACGAGGACCAGGTGGCGGACGCCGTGGCGGGCCACCAGATGGCGCGCGACCAGCGCGCCGAGGCCGCCGGTGCCGCCGGTCACCAGCACCGTTCCCGCCGGGTCGGCGTGCCCGGGAGCCGCGTCGCTCCGCCCGGGCGCCGCGTCGCTCCGCCCGGAAGCCGCGTCGCTCCGCCCGGCGGCGGGGTGGTCTGCCAGCGGCGGGGCGGCGTCCGGGGTGGTCGCGGCTACCAGCTCGGGGACGTGGGCGGTGCCGAGGCGCACCGCCAGCTCCGGCTCGCCGAGGGCGAGCAGGCCGGGCACCGCGGCGAGCGAGGCGCCGTCGTCATCGATGTCGAGCAGGACGATCCGGCCGGGGTTCTCCGCCTGCGCCGCCCGGCCGAGTCCACGCACCGCGGCGCCGGCCAGGTCGGTCACCCGGTCGGCCGCCGCCGCGCGTACGGCGCCGCGGGTGACGAGGACGAGGGTGGCGGCGGCGAGCCGGTCGTCCGCGAGGAACGCCTGCGTCACGGCCAGCACCCGCCGGACCTCCGCGTGCGTCACCGCGACGGCGTCGCCCCCGCCGGCAGCGCCCCCGCCGGCAGCGCCACCGAGGGCACCGCCACCGACGGCATCCTCGGCGACGGCATCCACGGCGACGGCATCGCGCCCGCTGGCGGCCGTGACGATGGCACTGGCGACGGCCTCGGCGCCGGCCGGGGAGCCGCAGGGCAGCACGAGGATCGACGCGCCGTCCGAGGCCGCCTTCGCGACGTCGGCGTGACGCTCGGCGTCGCGCGGCAGCCCGGTGAGCGTCACGGCGCCGTCGCCGACGACCGACCAGCGGGCGTCGACCGCGGGCCGCTGCGCCGGCGGGACCGGGTTCCAGCGGACCCGGTACAGCGCGCCGCGCGTCCCCTCGCCGGCGCCGACGAGCGCGTCCGGGCGGGCCTGCCGGGTGACCAGCGTGTCGATGGCCGCGAGCGGCCGGCCGGCCGGGTCGGCGAGCTCGACGCGGACGGTGTCGTCGCCGGTCCGGGTGAGTCGCACCCGCGCCCTCCGCGTCCCGGCGGAGGCCTGAGCGTCGTGGAACCGCACGCCGCGAAACGCGAAGGGCAGCCGCGGGCGGTCGTCGGCGCCGGCGCCCGCGGCGACGACCGCGCCGTGCAGCGCGGCGTCGAGCAGCGCGGGGTGCAGCGCGAACCCGTCCACCGCGACGTCGTCGTCGAGCGCGAGCTCGGTCCACACGTCGGCGCCGGACCGCCACGCCGCGCGCACGCCGTGGAACGCCGGCCCGTAGTCGAGGCCGCGGGCGGCGAGGGTGTCGTAGACCAGGTCCGCGGCCACCGCCTCGGCGCCGGCCGGTGGCCACGCCTCGTCGGCAGCCGCCGATCCGCCGGCCGCCGGGCCCGCGGCCGGGGCTGACGTGAGCGAGCCGGTCGCCACGACCGTCCACGGCCCGGGCTGGTCGTCGGCGCCGGCCGCGGGCCGGCCGCCGCCGGCCCGCCCGCCGGGCGGGGTGCCCGCCGACTCGACCCGGGCGAAGATCGTGATCCCGGTGCGCTTGGACTCGTCGTCCGCGTCCACGGAAACCTGAATGCCCACGTCGACGCCGGGCGGAAGCACCAGCGGCGCCTGCAGCGTCAGCTCCTCGACGCCGGGGAAGCCGGCCCGGCCGCCCGCCCAGGCGGCGAGTTCGACCAGCGCGACGCCCGGCACGAGGACGGAGTCGCCGAAGGTGTGGTCGGCGAGCCACGGGTGCTCCCGCGCCGAGACCGAGCCGGTGAAGACGAACCTGCCCGGCTCGGCCAGCTCCAGGGCCGCGCTCAGCAGCGGATGGTCCGCCGCGGCGATGCCCGGCCCGGCCGGCCCGGCGCCGTCGGAGGCGTCCAGCCAGTGCCGGCGCGGCTGGAAGGCGTAGGTCGGCAGGGCGACGACGCTCGGCGTGCGGGGGGCGAGGAACGCCGGCCAGTCGAGCGACGCGCCGGCGACGTGCAGCTCGCCGAGCGCGGCGGCGAGGCCGGCGGGCTCGGGCCGGTCGCGGCGCAGCGCCGGCACGAGGACGGTGCCGGCGTTCTCCGGCAGCGCCCCCTTCGCCATCGCCGTCAGCGTGCCGTCAGGGCCGAGCTCGACGTAGACGTCCCGGTCGCCCGCGCCGCAGGCCAGGGCCGCGTCGGCGAACCGGACGGGGCGACGGACGTGCTCGACCCAGTAGGCCGGCGTGCGCAGCCAGTCGTCGGCGCGGGCGCCGGTCACCGCGGAGACGACGTCGATGGTCGGCGGGTGGAACGTGAGGCGCCGCGCCACGTCGGCGAACTCGTCGAGCATCGGCGCCATCAGCGGCGAGTGGAAGGCGTGCGACACGGTCAGCCGCTTGACCTTGCGTCCCCAGCCCTGGACCTGGCCGACGACAGGCTCGACGTCGGCGGCCGCCCCGGACAGGACGACGGATGACGGCCCGTTGACCGCGGCGATGCCGACGAGGTCGCCCGCCTCGGCGAGCAGCGGCGCGACCTCGGCCTCGCTCGCCTGCACCGCGACCATGACGCCGCCCGCGGGCAGCGCCTGCATCAGCCGGCCGCGGGCGGTGACGAGCAGGGCCGCGTCGGCGAGCGACAGTACGCCGGCTACGTGCGCGGCCGCGATCTCGCCGACCGAGTGCCCGGTGACGACGTCCGGGCGGACGCCGAGCGAGCCGAACAGCCTTGAGAGCGCCACCTGCACGGCGAACAGCGCGGGCTGGGTGTACGACGTCTGGTCGAGCAGGGCCGCGGCCGGCGAGTCCGGCGGGGCCCACATCACGTCGCGCAGCGGGCGGTCCAGGTGACCGTCGAGCTCGGCGCAGACCTCGTCGAGCGCGGCGGCGAATGCGGGGAACCGCTCGGCGAGCCCGCGGCCCATCCCGAGCCGCTGGCTGCCCTGGCCGCTGAACAGGAACACCGGCCGCGCCTCGCGCGCCTGACCGCGCCGCACGTCGCGGTGCGCGCCGCCGGCGGCGAGCGCGTCGAGCCCGGCGAGCAGCTCGGCCCGGTCGGCGGCGACGACGACCGCCCGCTCGTCGAACGCGGCGCGGGTGGTGGCGAGGGAGTAGGCGAGGTCGACCGGGTCGAGGGCTGGCCGGCGCGACAGGTGGTCGCGCAGCCGCGCGGCCTGGCCGCGCAGCGCCTCCGGGTCGCGTCCGGACAGCACGAACGGCACGGCGACCGGCCCGGCCCCGGCGCCGGCCGGTGCCTGCGGGACCTGCACCCCCGCCGGGGCCTGCTCGATGATCACGTGGGCGTTCGTGCCGCCGATGCCGAAGCCGGAGACGCCCGCCCGGCGCGGGCCGCCGCCGTCCGGCCACGGCACCGTCTCGGTCAGCAGCGACACCGCGCCGGCGGTCCAGTCGACGTGCGGCGACGGCTCGTCGACGTTCACCGTCGCCGGCAGCACGCCGTGCTGCATCGCCTGGACCATCTTGATCAGACCGGCGACTCCGGCCGCGGCCTGCGTGTGCCCGATGTTCGACTTCAGCGACCCGAGCCGCAGCGGCCGGTTCGCCGGCCGGTCCTGCCCGTAGGTCTCCAGCAGCGCCCCGGCCTCGATCGGGTCGCCCAGCGGCGTGCCCGTGCCGTGCGCCTCGACGACGTCGACCTGGTCGCCGGTCAGCCCGGCGCTGGCCAGCGCCGCCCGGATCACCCGCTGCTGGGCCGGCCCGTTCGGCGCGGTCAGGCCGTTGCTCGCGCCGTCGTGGTTGACCGCCGAGCCGCGCACGACCGCCAGCACCCGGTGCCCGCGGCGCTGCGCGACGGACAGCCGCTCCAGGACGAGGAAGCCGACGCCCTCCGACCAGACGGCGCCGTCGGCCGCGGCGGCGAACGGCTTGCACCGGCCGTCGGCGGCGATCGCGCGCTGCCGGCTGAACTCGACGAACGACGACGGCGTGGCCATTACGGCCACGCCGCCCGCGAGCGCCAGCTCGCACTCGCCGGCCCGCAGCGCCTGCGCCGCCAGGTGCACCGCGACCAGCGACGACGAGCAGGCCGTGTCGACGGTGACCGTCGGGCCCTTGAAGTCGAACTGGTAGGAGAGCCGCCCGGTGGCGACGCTGCCCGCGCTGCCCATCCCGACGTAGCCCTCGACCGCGGCCGGGATCGACCGCACCCGGGCGCCGTAGTCGTGGTACATCACGCCGGCGAAGACGCCGGTGTCGCTGCCGCGCAGCCCGGTCGGGTCCAGGCCGGCCCGCTCCAGGGCCTCCCACGCGGCCTGCAGCAGCAGCCGCTGCTGCGGGTCGATCGCGGCGGCCTCCCGGTGGCTGATCCCGAAGAAGGCCGCGTCGAACTGGTCGATCTCGTCGAGGAAGCCGCCGCGGCTGGTGTACGAGGTGCCCGGGTTGGTCGGGTCCGGGTCGTAGAGGCCGGCGAGGTCCCAGCCCCGGTCGGCGGGGAAGTCGCTGGTCGCGTCGACGCCGGCGACGACCAGGTCCCACAGGTCCTCCGGCGACGCCACCCCGCCCGGGAACCGGCAGGCCATCCCGATGACGGCCACCGGCTCGCCCGGCCCCGCGGCGCCGGACGCCCGCGCCTCGTCCCGCTGCGCGAGCTGACGGCGGACCTCGACCAGTTCGGCGGTCGCCCGCTTGAGGTAGTCGCGCAGCTTCTGCTCGTCTGCCATGGAGTTCAACCCTCGTTGTCGATGAGCGCGAAGATCTCGTCGTCGGACGCCGCCTCGATCTGGCTGGGGATCGCGCCGGTCGGCGCTGGCGCCGCGCCGCCGCTCGCGCTGGCGGCCGGGGCTGGCAGCCGGCCGTCCAGGTAGTCGGCGATGGCCGCGACCGTGGGATGGTCGAAGACCATGGTCGCCGGCAGCCGCAGCCCGGTGGCCGATCCGAGCCGGTTGCGCAGGTCGACCGCGCCGAGCGAGTCGAAGCCCAGCGCCGCCAGCGGCCGGCCGATGTCGACGGCGTCCGGGCTGGCGTGCGCGAGCACCGCCGCGACCGTGGTGCGGACGTGGTCGAGCACGACCTTCCGGCGCTCCCCCGCCGCGCTCGACGTGAGCCGGGCGACCAGCAGCGGCGTCGCGGGCGTCGCCGACCCGTCGTCGTCGTGCCCGGTGGCGGGGGTGGGGGCGCCGGGGTGCCTCGTGCTCCGGCCGGTCAGCCGCGCGAGGATCGGGCGCTCGGCGGCGCCGTCCTCGCCGGCGGCGAGGCCGGTCAGGTCGAACCGGGCGGCCAGCACGTGCGCCGCGCCGAGCTCCAGCGCCGCGTCGAAGAGGCTCAGCCCGACGTCGGCCGGCATCGGCTCGATGCCGGCGCGCGCCAGCCGGGCCCGGCCCACCGCGTCGAGGCTCTCCGTCATCTCGCTGCTCGGCTCCCACAGGCCCCAGGCGATCGAGACCGCGGGCAGGCCGGCGGCGTGCCGCAGCTGCGCCAGCGCGTCGAGGAAGCCGTTCGCCGCGGCGTAGTTGCCCTGGCCGCCGTTGCCGAGCGCCGCCGCCACCGACGAGAACAGCACCAGCGGCACCGCGCCGTCCGTACCGGCCACGCCGTCCGTACCGGCCACGCCGCCCGCGCCGGCCACGCCGCCCGCGCTGGTCAGCTCGTGCAGGTTCCATGCGGCGTCGGCCTTCGGGCGCAGCACCCGCGCCAGCCGCTCGGGGCCCAGCGAGCCGATGACGCCGTCGTCGAGGACGCCGGCCGCGTGCACGATCGCGGTCAGCGGCCGGTCGGCCGGGATGCCGGCGAGCAGCTCGGCGAGCGCCGTGCGGTCCGCCGCGTCGCAGCCGACGACCTCGGCGTGCGCACCGCGGCCGGCGAGCTGCGCGACGAGCTCGGCGGCGCCGGCGGCCTGCGGGCCGCGCCGGCTGGTGAGCAGCAGGTGCCGAACGCCGTGCCGGTCGACGAGGTGGTGCGCCAGCAGCGCGCCGAGCGTCCCCGTGCCGCCGGTGATCAGGACGGTCCCGGCCGGGTCGATCGCGGCTCGGGGGGTGCCCCGCGTCGGTCGCGCCGGGGTCAGCCGGGGGATCCTCAGCGCGCCGGCGCGCAGCGCCAGCTCGGGTTCGCCGGTCGCGAGCGCGGCGGTCAGCAGCGGCGCCGGCGTGCCGTGCCCGCCGGCGGCCGCGATGCCGTCCTCGGTGTTGCCCTCGGTGCCGCCCTCGAGGTCGACGAGCACGATCCGGCCGGGGTTCTCCGTCTGCGCGGACCGCACCAGGCCGCGGACGGCGGCGGCGGCGAGGTCGACCCGCTCGCCGGCGGCGCCCGTCACGACGCCGCCGCGGGTCAGCACGACGAGCCTGGACCGCCCGAACCGGTCGTCCGACAGCCAGGCCTGCAGCAGGCCGAGCACGCGTTCGGTCACCGCGCGGGCCGCGTCGGCTGGCCGGGCCGGATCTGCGGGCCGGATCGGATCGGTTGGCCGGGCCGGATCGGTCGGCCGCGGGGGTTCGGTCGGCATGGTGCAGTCGGCGACGACGATCGGCGGCAGGTCGCCGGTGATCGCGGCCAGATCACCGGCCGCGCCCGTCTCCAGGAACACCCAGCCCGCGTCGGTCCCGACCGGCGCGGGCGAGCCCACGCGGCTCGCAGGCATCCACTCGACGGCCAGCAGCGGGTCGCGCAGCGTCGCGGCGAGCGCCCGCAGCCGGGCGACGGGAATCCCCCGCAGCAGCAACGTGTCGACCGCGCCGACCAGGGACCCGGCGGGATCCGCGACCGCTACCCGAACGGAGGCGTCGCCGACGGGCGTCAGCCGGACCCGCAGCTGCGTCGCCCCCGCGGCGTGCACCCGCACGCCGTGCCACAGGAACGGCAGCTGGATCTGGCCGGCGTCGCCGGTGCCGAGGCCGGTGAGGACCATCGGGTGCAGCGCGGCGTCGAGCAGCGCGGGGTGCAGGGCGAAGCGCCGGGCCGCCGTCTCCTGCCCGGCCGGCAGCGCCACGTCGGCGTAGAGGTCGTCGCCGGCCCGCCACATCGTCCGCAGGCCCTGGAAGACCGGTCCGTAGTCGTAGCCGCGGCCGGCCAGGGTGCCGTAGGCGTCGGTGAGGTCGACGGGCTCGGCGCCCCGCGGCGGCCAGGCCTCGGCCCAGGCCGCGGTGACCGGCTCGGCGTCGGCCGCCGCGACCCGGCCGACGGCGTGGCAGGTCCACGGCGCGTCGCCGGCGTCCCCGTCGGGCCTGGTGAAGACGCTGACCGACCGGGACGCGTCCGCGTCCGGCGCGCCGAGGATCACCTGGGTCGTCACGGCGCCGTCCGGCGGCAGGACGCAGGGGGCCTGCAGCGCCAGCTCCTCCAGGACCGCCGGGCCCGTCCGACCGGCGGCCGCGAGCGCGAGCTCGACGAACGCGGTGCCCGGCAGCAGGACCGTGCCGTCGACGGCGTGGTCGGCGAGCCATGGCGCCGAGCGCAGCGAGATCCGTCCGGTCAGCACCGTCTCGTCGCGGCCGGCGACGTCGGTCACCGTGCTCAGCAGCGGGTGCCCGTCGGCCGGCAGCCCGGCCCCGGTCCCGTCGCCGCCGTTGACGGCGGCGACCGCCGGCGCCGCCCAGTACCGCCGGTGCTCGAACGGGTACGTCGGCAGGTCGACCGTCCGGGCCGACGAGCCGAAGGCGGCCGACCAGTCGACCGAGCCGCCGCCGGTCCGCAGCTGGGCCGCCGAGGTGAGGAACCGGGCCGTCCCGCCGTCGTCGCGGCGCAGCGACCCGAGGACCGTGCCGTCGACGTCGGCCGCGTCGAGGATGTCCTCGACGGCGATCGTGAGCACCGGGTGCGGGCTCGCCTCGACGAAGTGCCGATGCCCGTCGGCGACCAGCGCCCGGATGGCGTGCTCGAACCGCACCTGCTCGCGCAGGTTGCGAAACCAGTAGGCGCCGTCGAGGCCGCTCGTGTCGATCGGCTCGCCGGTGACGGTCGAGACGAAGGAGACGTCCGACGCACTCGCCGCGACCCGGCCGAGACGGCTCAGCAGCGGCTTGCGCAGCCGCTCGACGTCGGCGGAGTGCGACGCGTAGTCCACCGGGATCCGGCGGGCGCGCACGCCGCGGGCGACGAAGCCGGCGACGAGGGCGTCCACCGCGCCGGGCTCGCCGGCGACGACGGTGACCCGGGGGCCGTTGACCGCGGCGATGTCAAGGCGCGCCCCGACGGGGATGAGCGCCCGCACGTCGTCGGCCGGCGCCGGGATCGACGCCATCGTGCCGGTGCCGGCAAGCGACGCCAGCAGCTGGCTGCGCAGCGCCACCACCCGCGCGCCCTCGTCCAGCGTCAGCGCGCCGATCGCGGTGGCGGCGGCGATCTCGCCCTGCGAGTGTCCGACGACGGCCGCCGGGCGCACCCCGAACGCGGCCCACTGCTCGGCGAGCGACACCATCATCGCCCACAGCGCCGGCTGCACGATGTCCACCCGCTCGAAGGCGGCCGGGTCACCGACGCCGCGCACGACGTCGAGGAGCGAGAAGTCGACGTGCGGCTCGAGCGCGTCGTGGCAGTCGGACAGCGCATGGCGAAACGGCGCCGAGCTCGCGTACAGCTCGGCCGCCATGCCGCGCCACTGCGATCCCTGGCCGGGGAAGACGAGCACCGGGGCGGCGTCGTCGGACGCGGTGCCGCGGATGACGTCCTCGGCGGTGTTGCCGTCGGCCAGGGTCCGCAGGCCGCGCAGCAGCTCGCCGCGGCCGCGGCCGAGGACGACCGCCCGCTGGTCGAAGGTGGTGCGGTTCACCGCCAGCGAGCGGCCGACGTCCCGCGGCCGCAGGCCGGGGTCGGCCTCGACGTGCTCGGCGAGCCGGCGGGCCTGGGCGCGCAGCGCGGGTTCGCTCATCGCCGACAGCACCCACGGGACGACGTCGTCCGGGCCGTCGGTGCTATCCGCGTCCGCGATCACGCCGTCCGTGCCGTCGCCGGACGGGTCGGCCACGCCCACGACCTGGGCGGGCGGCTGCTCGACGATGAGGTGCGCGTTCGTGCCGCCGATGCCGAAGCCGGAGACGGCCGCCCGCCGGGGCCTGTCGGTCCGCGGCCAGGGGGCGTTCTCGGTGAGCAGCGACACCGCGCCGGCGGTCCAGTCGACGTGCGGCGACGGCTCGTCGACGTTGCGGGTGGCCGGCAGCAGGCCGTGCTCCATCGCGTGGACCATCTTGATGATCCCGGCGACGCCGGCCGCGGCCTGGGTGTGGCCGATGTTCGACTTGAGCGACCCGAGCCGCCGCGGCCGGTCCGCCGGCCGGTCCTGCCCGTAGGTCTCCAGCAGCGCGCCGGCCTCGATCGGGTCGCCCAGCGGGGTGCCGGTGCCGTGCGCCTCGACGGCGTCGACCTGGTCGGCCGACAGGCCTGCGTCGGCGAGCGCCCGGCGGATCACCTTCTGCTGGGCGGGGCCGTTCGGGGCGGTCAGGCCGTTGCTCGCGCCATCGTGGTTGACCGCCGAGCCGCGTACCACCGCCAGCACCCGATGGCCGTGCCGCTCGGCGGCCGACAGCCGTTCCAGCACCAGGACGCCGACGCCCTCCGCCCAGGCCGTGCCGTCGGCCGCCGCGGCGAACGGCTTGCAGCGCCCGTCCGTGGACAGCCCGCGCTGCCGGCTGAACTGGACGAACAGGCCGGGGCCGGCCATCACGGTCACGCCGCCCGCCAGCGCCAGCTCGCACTCCCCCGCCCGCAGCGCCTGCACGGCGAGGTGCACGGCGACCAGCGACGACGAGCAGGCCGTGTCGACGGTGAGCGACGGCCCGTCGAGGCCGAGGACGTAGGAGATCCGGCCCGACGCGACGCTGAGCTGGACGCCGGTCAGCAGGTGGCCCATCGTCTCGCCGACCGGGTCGTGCAGCCGCGGGCCGTACTCCTGCAGCATCGCGCCGACGTAGACGCCGACGGGCCGGCCGCGCAGCGCCGACGGGACGATGCCGGCCCGCTCCAGCGCCTCCCAGGACACTTCGAGCAGCTGCCGCTGCTGCGGCTCCATCGCCGCGGCCTCGCGCGGGCCGATGTGGAAGAAGGGCGCGTCGAACAGGTCGGCGCCGTCGAGGAAGTGGCCGTGGCGGGTGTAGCAGGTGCCGGGGCGGTTCGGGTCCGGGTCGTAGAGGCCGTCGATGTCCCAGCCGCGCTCGGCGGGGAACTCGCCGACGGTGTCCGCGCCGTCGAGGGCCGCCTGCCACAGCAGCTCCGGGCTGGTGATCCCGCCGGGGAACCGGCAGCTCATGCCGACGATGACGATCGGGTCGGCGAGGTCACCGGCAGCGGCCCGGTCGGCGGCGCGGGCCGGGGCGACGCCGCCCGCCGGCATCTGGCCGCTGGCCGGCGCGTGGCTGGCGCCCGACGCCGGCCCGGCGGTCGGCGCGGCGGCGGCGGGCGGCTCGGCGGGCGCCGAACGCGCCTCGTGGGCCGCGGCCTCGGCCACGGCTGCGCGCACGTGGGCGCTCAGCAGCTCCGGCGTCGGGAAGTCGAAGACGAGCGAGCCCGGGAACCGCAGGCCGGTCGCGTCGCTGAGGCGGCCGCGGATCGCGACCGCGCCGATCGAGTCCACGCCGAGCGCGTGGAACGTCCGCGTCATGGGCACCGCGCCCGGCCCGTCGTAGCCCAGCACGTCGGCGACGGCCGTCCGCACCAGGTCACGAGCTGCCGTGCCGGATACCGGGTTTCCGCCGTTCGCCGGCCGCGGCGCGGTGACCGCCGCCGGCGCCGCCGCGGCACGGGCCGGCGCCGCGGTGGCGTCGCCGGCGGGGGCCTGCGCCGGCGCCGCGGCCTGGGCAGAGCGCGGCGCGTCGATCCAGTGCCGCGTCCGCTGGAACGGGTAGGTCGGGAGGTCGACGACGGGCCCGGCCGGCAGGCCGGCGTGCCAGTCGACGGGGACGCCGTGCACGTACGCCTCGGCGGCGGCGCGCCGGACCCGGTCCAGGCCACCCTCCTCGCGCCGCAGCGTGCCGAGCGCCGCGCCGTCCACGTCCGCGTCGTGTAGGACGTCGAGGATGCCGGCGGCGAGCATCGGGTGCGGGCCGCACTCCAGGAAAAGCCGGTGGCCGCGCTCGACGAGGTCGCGGACGGCCAGGTCGAAGCGCACGGTGCCGCGCAGGTTCGCGTACCAGTAGTCGGCGTCGAGCGTCGCCGTGCCGAGCACGCCGCCGGTGACCGCCGAGACGAACGGGATCTCGCCCGTGCGCGGGGCGACCGGGCCGAGCAGCGTGCCGAGCCGCTCCCGCAGCGGCTCGACGAACGGCGAGTGCGACGCGTAGTCGACCGGGATCATCCGGGTCCGGTGGCCGGCCGCCGCCAGCTCGGTGCGCAGCCCGCGCAGCGCGTCGACCGTGCCGGAGACGACCGCGGAGCGCGGCCCGTTGACGGCGGCGAGGTGCAGCGCGCCGCCGGCGGCGCCGAGCCGGTCCGTCAGCTCGTCGGCGGCCAGCTCGACCGCGAGCATCGAGCCCGACCCGCGAATGCCGGCCAGCTCGCGGCTGCGCAGCGCCACCACCCGCGCCGCGTCGTCCAGGGACAGGCCGCCGGCGACGGTCGCCGCGGCGATCTCGCCCTGGGAGTGCCCGACGACCGCCGCGGGCACGACGCCGAGGGACCGCCACACGGCGGCGAGCGACACCATGACCGCCCACAGCGCGGGCTGGACGACGTCGTCGCGGCCGAGGTCGGCCAACCCGCCGGCGCGGCCGGGGCCGCCGGCCCGCAGTACGTCGAGCAGCGCGAAGTCGGTGTGCGGCGCGAGCGCGTCGTGGCAGTCGGTCAGCGCCCGGCGGAACGTGGCCGAGGTGGCGAGCAGCTCGGCGGCCATGTCGTCCCACTGGGCGCCCTGGCCGGGGAAGACCAGCACCGGCGCCTGCACGCGGGGGGCGGTGCCGTCGACGACGTGCTCGCTCGCCTGGCCGGCGGCCAGCGCGGCGAGGCCGGCGCGGTACCCGTCGTGGTCGGCGGCGAGCAGGACCGCGCGCCGGTCGAGCGCCGACCGGGTGGTCAGCAGCGACCGGGCGACGGCGACGTCGGTTAGCTCCGGTCGCTCGTCCAGCAGCGCGGTGAGCCGGTCCGCCTGCGCGCGCAGGGCCGCCGTCGACCGCGCGGACAGGACCCACGGGACCGCGATCGGCACTTCGGTCGGCGCTTCGACCGGCGCTTCGGCCGGCGCTTCGGCCGGCCGGTCGGCTGCCGGGGCGGGGCCGGCCGGCGGCGTCCGGGGCGGGGCCTCGGCGAGCACGACGTGGCCGTTCGTGCCGCCGACGCCGAACGAGCTGACGCCGGCGACCAGCGGCTCGCCGGGACGCGGCCACGGGCCGAGCGCGGCGTTGACCCGCAGGCCGAGGCGGTCGAGCGGGATGCGCGGGTTGGCGCGGACGTAGTGCAGGCTGGCCGGCAGCTGGCGGTGCACGAGGGCGAGCGCGACCTTGATGAGGCCCGCGATCCCGCCGGCGGCCTCCAGGTGGCCGATGTTGGTCTTGACCGAGCCGACGGGCAGCCGCTCCCCCGCGGCCCGGCCCGCACCGGCGACGGCGCCGAGCGCGGCCGCCTCGATCGGGTCGCCGACGGGGGTGCCGGTGCCGTGCAGCTCGACGTACTGCACGGTCGACGGCGCGACGCCGGCGGCCGCGTACGCCCGGCGCAGCACGTCCTGCTGCGCGTCGGCGCTGGGCACGGCGAGGCTCGCGCCGTCGGCCAGGCCGCCGCTGCCGTCGCTGCCGACGGCGCTGCCGCGGATGACGCAGTACACCCGGTCGCCGTCGGCCTGCGCCGCCGCCAGCGGCTTGAGCACCACCAGGCCGCCGCCCTCGCCGCGCACGAAGCCGTTGGCCCGCTCGTCGAAGGTGAAGCAGCGGCCGTCGGGCGACAGCGCGCCGAACCGCTGCGCGGCCAGCGCCCCCTCGACGGCGAGGTTCAGCTGCACGCCGCCGGCGAGGGCGAGGTCCGACTCGCCGGCGCGCAGGCTCGCGCAGGCGGAGTGCACGGCGACCAGCGACGACGACTGTGCGGTGTCGACGACGACGCTCGGGCCGCGCAGGCCGAGCACGTGCGAGACCCGGTTGGCGATGACGCCGCGAGCGAGCCCGGTCATCGTGTAGCGGTCGGTGCGGTCTCGGTCCCGGCGCGCGGCGAGGATCGCGTAGTCGTCACCGGCGGCGCCGACGAAGACGCCGGTTCGGGTGCCGTGCGCCGAGCCGGGCGGGATGCGGGCGTCCTCGAGGGCCTCCCAGGCGAGCTCCAGCGCGAGCCGCTGCCGGGGATCCATCGCGTCGGCCTCGCGAGGGGAGATGCCGAAGAAGCCCGGGTCGAACTGGTCGACGTGCTCGAGGAAGCCGCCCGGCGAACCGAGCGTGCTGGGGCCGTCGAGCCGCCCCGCCGGGGCCTTGCCGACCGCGTCGACGCCGTCGTGCAGCAGGCGCCAGTACGCGGCCGGGCTCGCGGCGCCGGGCAGCCGGCAGGCGATGCCGATCACGGCCACGGCCTCGTCTCGAACCGGCCCGCCCGGCGCCTCGTGCGGCGTCGAGATCGTGGACTGCGTCGTCATCGGGACGGCCACCTCCGATCGGTCAGGTGTGTCAGTGCGAAGTCGGACGGCGGTGGGGTGGTCCGCGTTGGGCTGGTCCGCGGCGCGATGGCCGGTGGCGGGGTGGGCACGGCGGGTCTCGTCAGCCGACCGGCAGGATCCGGCGGGTCTGCCGGCTGACGGCCAGCAACGTGCCCGACCGGCTCCACAGGGCGCCCGAGTCGACGCTCCAGGAGCCGCTCGCCTGCTCGGTGCGCACCTCGATGAGCGACCAGCCGTCGCCCTCGCCGAGCCGGTCGACGCCGTCGGCGACGTGCACGGAGAACTCCGCCGTCGGGACCGGCACCGAGTCGGTGGTGAGCGCGTAGATCGCCGGCGGCATCGAGTCGAGCAGCACGACGGCGGCCTCGGCCGGGTCGAACCCGGGCTCGTCGAGCCGCATCCAGGCGACGAGGCTGGGCTCGGTGCCGCCGGCGAGCGGCCGGGTCTCGCCGGCCATCCGGACCCGCAGGTGCTGGACGAACGGCACGACCTCGGTGTCGAAGCCGGCGTCCGGGCAGTCCCCGGGGGGCGCCACGGCGGGTGGCCGTGCCGGCAGGTGCGTCGGCTCGGCCCGCCCGGCCAGCAGCGTCGTCGCCAGCACCGCGGGCACGCCGCCCTCCGCCAGCGTGGCCCGGGTCACCGCGCTGCCCGCGCCGCGGCGGACGACCTCGGTCGACAGGCGAAGCCCGCCGTCCTGGACCGGCCGCAGCAGCGACGCGTGCACCGTCCGGGCCGCGAGCCCGCCGGCGTGGGCGCGGGCGTGCCGCAGCAGCAACGCGTCCGTCAGGCCACCGTGGACACCGCTCCACGACCACCACGTCCGGTCGATCGGGGGGATGTCGAGATCGCCGCCGGACTCCTGGACGCCTGTCATCTGTGTCTCGCCTTCCGGCCGCGACGCCTGCTGGATCAAGCGCTGGCGGCGTATCCGGCCAGCCCGGTGACGTCGACGAGTGGTGGGCCGGCCGCGACCAGCCGGCTGATCTCGTCGACGTCCAGGTGCGGGATCGCGCGCAGGTCCGCGAGTACCGTGTCGACGTCGAGTTCGTCCTGGGCCAGCACGGCCCGGGCGATCGCCGGCGGCGCGATGTAGTCCGGCACGCTGATCAGCCGCGAGCCGAATAGGTAGAGGTGGCGGGCGGACACCTCGTCCCGCGCCGCGGCGCCGAACATCAGGCGCTCAAGCGGGTTGAGCGGCCGGGCCGTCGCGAAGCTCTCGAACAGCCGCTGGTAGCCGCCGATCTCGGCCTGGTGGCGGGCCGTGTACGAGGCCAGGCCCCTGTCGAGGTCACCCACACCACCCTCGCCGAGCGCGGCCGGGCCGACCTCGTCGACGAGCCAGGAGGCGGAGAGCATGCCCCAGGCGCAGCCGATGCCCCACATCGGGTCGGTCGACAGGGTGGCGTCGCCGATCAGCGCGAGGCCGGGTGCGTTCGCGGTGCGCGAGCGCAGCGAGAAGTCCTGCATCCCGATCAGCTTTCCGACCATCGGGACGTCGTCGATGGGCGGCGCGTCCGGCAGGTCGCGGACGAACTGCCGGAACGCGGCCTCCCCGTCGTCGCGGAACGCCGCCAGGTGCTCGGGGGTCTTCTTCGGCGCGACGATGAGGACGCTGATGCCGTCCTCGTTCGGCATGCAGTACGCGCCGTCCGGGTCGAGGAACCAGATCTGCGTCGGCGGGTGCTCGCCGGACTGCAGGTCCTGGAAGTAGCCGAAGTAGGCGAACCGGTGGTTCGGGGCGTCCTTGCGGGTCGCACCGGCCAGCTCGGCGACGGTCGAGTCCCGGCCGTCGGCGCCGACGACCAGCCGGGCGCGCAGCGACGTCTCCTGCCCGTTCGACGCCCGGGTCCGGACGCCGACGATCCGGCCGTCCTCCTCGATCAGCGCAACCACGGACTGGCCGAGCCGCAGCTCCACGCCGGACGTGCTCGCGGCGAGCTCGCGCAGCATCGGGTCGAGGACCTTGCGCCGCAGGTTGAAGCCGTGCGGCAGCGCCTCGCCCGGTGCCGCCTTGGGGGCGATCCAGCCGGACAGCGGCGTCCAGTAGTTCGAGACGTGCGGCCGGGCGCCGGCGGCCTCCAGCTGGGGCCGCAGCCGGAGCCGGTCGATCACGGGCACCGCGCAGGGCTGCAGCGTGTGCGTGCAGAGGACCTTGTAGGTCTCGATCCTGGAGTGCTTCTCCAGCAGCAGCACGCGCGCTCCTGCCCGGGCAAACAGCGCGGCCGCGGTGCAGCCGGCGACGCTCGCACCCACCACGATCACGTCGGGATCGCCTGCCATGGCGTCACCTTCCACGAGGACATGCCGCGGCCGAAGCCACAGCCTGATGTCTCTCCCGGCACGCGGGACTAATACCGCGGCCAGGTCTGACAATGCGGGGGCCGGGCGGGGCCGGCGGCCGCCGGGATTTCAGGGAGGCGCTCTCGGGGCGCCTTTTGCGGACCCGAGAAATTCACCTGGAAACAAGGGCCGCGACGTCGCGACGGTCGATTCCTGGACCGGCGCGCGGGCGTTGCTCGAACGGCCGGGCCGCCAGCATACAGTGGAAAATTACGACTGAATGGTCAGGGAGCTGGGTGCCTGAGTTGGGGCCGGGGGCTGAGACGGCGCCGGGGGGACCTCGAAGACGGCGCCCGGCTCCGCGGTGAGAACCAGCCCGCCGTATACGGATTGCGCGGCTGCCCGTTGTGCCTCGATCCAGGAGGGATCGGAGGTGATCAGGTGCGTGAGCACGAGCGTGTCGGCGCCCGCCTCGGCGGCCACCCAGCCGGCCTCCATGGCGCTCAGATGGCCGTGCGCCCCGTTGTCGGAGGTCGCCCGCGTCGCCTCGGCCAGTAACACGTTGACGTCACGGGCCAGCGAGAGCAGGCCCTCGGTCATGCCGGTGTCGCCGGTGTAGGAGACGCTCCCGGAGGCGCTCTCGACCCGGATTCCGCAGTTGGGGATGGCGTGCCGCAGCGGGTGCAGGCTCACCTCGCAGTCGTTGACCACGAAGGTGTCACCCGGACGGTACTCGCGGGTTTCGAACGCGACCTCGAACGCCTTCTCCAGCAGCGGCAGGGTCGGTATCGGGAAAAGACGGATCAGCCGGTCGAGCAGGTCTCGGCCGCCCTCGGGGACATACAGCGGGATCGGCCGGTCCGCCTCCGTACGGAAGGCGTCGAAGACCTCTTTGGGAACTCCGTGGTCGCCGCGCAGGCGGCCGGACATGAGCAGCCGGCCGATGGGCAGCAGGTCGTAGCAGTGGTCGAGATGAAGGTGGCTGATGACGACCGCGCCGAGTTCGCGGGCCGGAATAACCGCACCAAGCGCCGTGGCCGCGCCGGGACCGCAGTCCAGCAGGATATGCGCCCCGGGCGTCGTGGTCAGATAGCTCGAGCTGGGATGACCCTCAGAGGGCACTCCACCACGGCAACCAAGCACTGTCAGACGCATCTTGGCATCCAATCACTGGTCTGTGGACATCTTTTTCCGGTAATGCGATAACCGCCACATTCGGGGCGGCGACCTGCGTCGTGGGGCAGTACGAGTGGGCGGCGATTCGTCGACGAAAGCGCGAACCGGAAAGAAACTGGGAAACACGTCCGGCCGGCGCCGCCTACGCTTTCCGAACGCCGGGGAGCCGTCAGCGTGCGGCGGCCGGGGCCGGCCGGCTGCGCGCCGCCGCCGGCGGCTTCCCGTGGCGCAGGATCCGGAGCACGAGCCCGGGCCGCAGCAGGGCCGAGCGCGGGTCGACCAGGTGCACCTGCCGCATGAAGGTCCGCGCGACGGTCGGATCCACGTGCGAGGCCAGCAGCATCCGCTTCACGTAGGCGTTCGTCAGCCGGCCGCGCCGGGTGCGCCGGCCCTCGACGGCGGGGTGCGCGAGGTCGGTGCCCGTGGATGTCTGCCAGGCAGCCTCGACGAGCCGGCCGGCCTCCCGGTAGTACCGGCGCGGCAGCCCCGGCCGGGGGGAGGCCAGGCAGCGCTGCAGCGCCTTGGCCTCCTGGGCCGCGACCGTCATGCCCTGGGCGTAGACCGGGTTGAGGCTGCACACCGCGTCGCCGACGGCGAGGAAGCCCTCCGGCGGCGCGGCGAGCCGTTCCCAGTAGCGGCGCCGCGAGCCGCGGAAGCGGTACGGCAAAGCGTCGTTGAGCGGCTCGGAGTCGGCGATGAGGCCCTGGACGTCCTTCGCCGGCAGCGTCGCCGCGAAGGCCCGGAACCCCTCGTCGTCCACCGGCGGGTGGTCTCCGAGCGTGCCGGCGAGCGTGACCTGCCACCGGTCGTCCTCGATCGCGATCGCCGTCGCACCGCGCAGGCCCGGGGCGACCGACATGTTGACGGCCAGGTCGCCGTCGAGCTGCCCTGGCTTGCGCCGGTACAGCCGGGTCGTGTAGCCGAGGTCGATGTCGACCTTGTCCTCCGCCGGCCGGGGACTGCCCAGCGAGGCCAGCCAGTCGGGCGCCCGCGAGCCGCGGCCGGTCGCGTCGACGACGAGGTCCGCGTGGATGAGGTCCCCGTCGATGAGGTCACCGTGGATGAGGTCGCCGCCGTCCGCGGCGGCCGGCACGTCGCCCCGCGCGCCGCCGCGGGTGACCCGCACGCCCACGATCCGGTGCGAGCCGTCGGTCGCCTCGACGAGGCCGACGGCGGCCGTCCGCGGGCGCAGCGTCACGTTCGGCACGGCCGCGAGCCGGCCGCGCAGGACCGACTCGACGAACGGCCGGCTGGCCAGGATCGGCGTGAGGCCGGTCGGCGTGGGATGCGCCCGCAGGCCGCCGAAGTACCAGCGGGTGTTGACCAGCGCCTCGCCGATCGACGCGCCGCGCCGGGTGAGCTCGTCGGTCAGCCCGGGGAAGAGCTCCTCCATGATCCGGCGGCCGGTCTCCATCAGGCCGTGCAGGTGCTGGCCCTGCGGGACGCCACGGCGCGGGACCATCTCCACCAGGTCGTCCCGGTCCACGACCGTCACGGCGCGAAAGGTGTCGGCGAGGACCCGCGCGGCCAGAATGCCGGCGATGCCGGCGCCGAGGACGACCGCGTGCTCACGGCCGCCCCGCGGTGACGGCTCGGTTCTGGCGTCCGTTTCGGGGTCTGTCATCGTCCGTCACACCTCCCGGTCATCGGCCAATTCCTGCCGATTCAAATGAGCGGTCCGCAGGCGCGTCGGCCGCGTCCCGGCGTGGCCCCACGGCACCTCGGGCCACCGTTGGGATGGTGGTCATCACCGATCGAGCAGGTCAAGGCGGATGCGACCGCGCAAATGGGGCCAGAGCCGCTGGCTATCACCGACCGCCATTGAGCTGGGGCTTCTTCTGGAAAACCCACGCTGTTTGCCACGTGTTTACCTGCCGGCCGGATGCCCACCTGGCAGGTGGCGCCGCCCGGCTGTCATGCGGTTTGAGCCGCGAATCGTGATCGACCTCACCCGATGGAACAACCGCGGCGGGCCTACAATCAACCACCGCTCGGCCATGGCCTCGACGGATCATCGGATTGTGCATGACCTCGGCAGTTCCGTCCAGCAACACGCGGCCGTAACCGCTCGTTAGTCGAGCCGCACCTAGACTCCGAGCAAGAGGGAGCTGCGAGAGGAATTACGATGGAGTTCCGACACCTCCTGTCCTTTCTGGCAGTCGCCGAGGAACTACACTTCGGGCGGGCCGCGGCGAAGGTTCACCTGACCCAGCCGGCACTCAGCCAACACCTGCGCCGACTCGAACGAGATCTCGGCGTGCAGCTGATGGAAAGAACCTCGCACGACGTCCGGCTGACACCGGCCGGCCGGGTGTTCCAGATCGAGGCGCAACGTCTCATCGACCAGGCACGGCGCGCGGAGGCGGCCGTCCAGGACATCGCCTCGGGACGCACCGGCTGGATCAGAATCGGATTCAATCTGCCGGCCGCCGAGCGCGTTCTCCAGCCCGCGCTGGTGAAGCTGAGCGCGACCAATCCCGGGGTGGCGACCCATCTGTGGGAACAGGGCAGCGCCCAGCAATTGCAGGGCCTGCAGGACGGCCAGCTCGACGTCGGTTTCATCTTCGGCCCGCAGCCGACCGGCGATCTCCGCTCGCGGGAGATCATCCGAGTGCGACTGGTGGCAATCGTCGGCGATCAGCATGAATGGGCCGGGCGCGACAAGATAAGCTTTCGCGAACTGAGCGAGCAGCCGTGCATGCTGTGCCGGCGCGAGACCTCACCCGCAATGTACGACGCCATCCTCGCCAGCGCCCAGCGCGCGAAGGCCACCCTGCGCATCGTCGCCGAGGTCGACGACCCCGGCGGCGCGCGGCTGCGGCTGGTGACCCGCTCCGTGACCGCGATCGCCTCGATGGAGCGGGCCAGGACGCTGAAGGGCACCGTGCCGGTGCCGATCGTCGACCCGGTGCCGGCGCTTCCGCTGCGGGTCGTGTGGCGGCCGGTGGTGAACCGGGCGGTCGCCGCCCTGCTCGACAGCGTCGACGCCGTGCTCGCCGAACGCACCGCGACGGTGCCGACGCCTCGCCTCGGCTGAGCGCGGCGCCCGGCGGCCCCGCCACCTGCCGTCGGCCATTAATTTTCATGATGACGCGCTAACAACGTCTGTATTGCCGTCGGCCGGCCTGCCGAGCACTATCGCAGCGAGCCTGCCGCGATCGCCGCAGGCCAGCAGGGTGCGCCGTGTACGGCGGCGCGCCGCCAGCACGCGGATCCGAGCCTATTTCCGCCACCGGCGCGCGCCGGTCGCACGCCAGAAATGCGGACGTGTGCCGTTGTTCAGCGACTGTTCAAAGGCCGGTCGAATCCGGCCCCGGCACGTGACGCCAGACCATCGCAGAAAGACCTCTCGAGGGGGCTATGAAATGCTAGGCCGGATGAGCCATCGGCGGCTGTGGCGGCTGGTGCCCGCGATGTTCGCCGTGGCCGGCGTGCTCGCCGCGGCCGCGTGTGGCGACGGTTCGACGACTCCGTCGGCCGGGTCAACGCCCGCGGCCGCCGAGGCGATCCCGACGCTGGACGCCGCGACCAAGGTGACGATCAGCTTCCTGTCCTACAACTACGGCACGCCCGGCCTGGGCGGAACCGGCACCCAGGCGCTGATCGACGCGTTCCAGAAGGCGCATCCGAACATCACGATCAAGCCGCAGGGCGTGCCGGTCGCGGACGTGCTGACCAAGCTGCGCACGGACACCGCGGCGGGCACTCCCCCGGACGTCGCCCAGATCGGCTGGAGCAAGATGGCCGAGGCGTACACGGCGCTGCCGATCACCCCGGTGCAGCAGATCCCGCCGGCGACCGAGTGGCAGCAGCACACCGCCGGCATCTCGCAGAACATCCTGACGGCGGTCGCCAGCGGCGGCGTCGTCAAGGCGATGCCGTACACCATGTCGATCCCGATCCTCTACATCAACGCGGACCTGTTCCGGAAGGCCGGCCTCGACCCGGCCAAGCCGCCGACGACGATGGACGAGGTCAAGAAGGACGCGCTGGCCATCAAGGGGGCCGGCGCCGAGGGCGTGTACATCGGCGTCGCCGACGACAGCAAGTCCGACTTCATGACGCAGTCCGTGGTGAACAGCAACGGCGGCAGCCTGGTCGGCAAGGACGGCGTCGCGACGGTCGGCTCGAAGCCGGTCGTCGACGCGCTGACGGCGATGCAGGACCTCACCCAGTCCGGCGCACAGCCGGCCGTCAGCTCGGCGAGCGCCGTGGCGGCCTTCCAGGGCGGGAAGCTCGGCATGCTGCTGACCAGCACCGCGCTGATGGCCGCCGCGCAGAAGTCCGCTGCGGGCAAGTTCGAGCTGCAGACGGCGGCCTTCCCGACGTTCGGCAGCAAGCCGGCGAAGCCCACCTACTCCGGCGCCGGCCTGGCCGTCCTCGCCAAGGACGACGTGCACAAGCGGGCCGCGTGGGAGTTCATCAAGTTCGTGACCAGCGAGGCCGGCTTCGAGATCATCACCTCGCAGATCGGCTACCTGCCGCTGCGCCCGGCGGTGACGACGAAGCTCGCCGACACCCCGATCCTCAAGCTCCTGCAGCCGTCGCTGAGCCAGCTCGACACGGTCACGCCCTACACCTCCTTCAAGGGGACGCAGGCGAACCAGGCCGTGGTGGCGCTGCAGGACGAGGCGGTCGCGCCGATCGTGCTGCACGGCGCCAACCCCGGCCCGACACTGACGTCGGTCGCGGACAAGATCAAGAAGCTGACCACCTGACCACCTCGACCATGACCACCCTCGAGGTACCCACCTCGCCGGTGAGCCGGGGGCACGCCGCCAGGCGTGCCCCCGGCGCTGGCATCCGGACCCGGCTGACGCCGTGGGCCTACCAGGCGCCCGTCCTGCTCTCGCTGGGCATCTGGGTCTACGGCCCGCTGGTCTTCACCGTCGTGCTGAGCCTGCTCGACTGGAACCTGACGTCGCCGTCGGGCTCCTTCGTCGGTCTCGACAACTACCGCCGGCTCGTCGACGAGCCGGAGTTCCCCGCGGCGCTGGGCCGCACGGTCCTCTACGTGCTCGCCCTGCTGCCGTTCGCCACCATCGTCCCGATGGCCTTGGCGATCATGCTGTGGAAGCGGCCGGGGCGGGTGAGCGACGTCTACCGCTCGCTGCTGTTCCTGCCGGTCGTGCTCGCGCCGGTGGCGACGGCGCTGACCTGGCGGTTCATCCTCGACCCGCTCAGCGGCATCGCGAACGTCGTCCTCGGCGACCTCGGCCTGCCGCAACGCGACTGGCTCGGCGACACGTCGACCGCGCTATGGACGATGTCCCTGATCACCGCCGCCCGGTTCGTCGCGCTGAACATCCTGCTGTACGGGGCGGCGCTGGCCGCGCTGGACCGCCGGGCGTTCGACGCGGCCAGGGTCGACGGCGCGACCGAGTGGGAGATCACCCGGCATCTCGTCGTCCCGCAGCTCGGCGGCACGACCGTCCTGCTCTGCTTCCTGTGCCTGGTGTATTCGGGCCAGTGGACGTTCACGAACATCTCGGTGCTGACCCAGGGCGGCCCGGTCGGCACGACCGACAACGTCTACTACCGGCTCTACACCTACGCGTTCACGTTCTTCGACGCCGGGACCGCCGCCGCGGCCGCGGTGACGATCGTCGTCCTGCTCGCCGCCCTGTTCGGGGCGTCGTCGCTGCTCCGGAGGCACCGTGCGCAGCCCTGACACCGTGCCCGCCACCACCGCCACCACCGCCGCCCCGCCGCCCGCTCGGCCGGCCCGGCCCGGCGGGCGCGCGGCCCGCGGCGCCCGGGCCGCCGGGCGGCACACCGTGCTCGTGCTGACCGCGGTCGCGCTGCTGTTCCCGCTGCTGTGGGGGCTGTCCGGCTCGTTCAAGCCCGGCGCCGACGTGTTCGGCGCGAACCCGGTGCCCGTCCCGGCGACCCTCGAGAACTACCGGTTCGCCCTGGAGGACTTCCCGATCGCCCGGCTGATGCTGAACACGTTCGTCACGGCCATCAGCGTGACGGCGCTGCAGCTCGCCGCGGGGGCGCTCGCGGCCTGGTCGTTCGTCCGGTTCGCGCACCGCGGCCAGCGGGCGGTGCTCGGCCTGGTCACCGTCGCGCTGGTCGTCCCGCCGCAGGCGCTGATCATCCCGCAGTTCCTGATGATCTCGCACCTGCACCTGCGGAACACCCTCGTCGGGCTGGTCGTGCCGCAGCTGTCCACCTGCGCGCTCGCCGTCCTGCTGCTGCGCGAGCACATCCGCTCGATCCCGCAGACGCTGCTCGGCGCGGCCACGCTCGACGGCGCGACGCACGGCGAGACGCTGCGGCTGGTGGTGCTCCCGCTGCTGCGCCCGGCGCTCGGCGCGGTCGGGATCATCGTGTTCATCACCACCTGGAACGAGTACCTGTGGCCCGTGCTGGCCGCCCCCAGCCCGGAGCACACCACCATCCAGACCGGCCTGCGGCTGTTCGCCAACCAGGAGGGTCCGGACTACGGGCCGCTGCTGGCCGCGGCGATGCTCGCGACCCTGCCCGTCGTCGCCGTCTACCTGCTCGCCTCGCGGCGCATCACCGACGCGTTCCTCCAGTCCGGGCTGCGCTGACCATGCGGGCCGCGCTGACCATGCGGGCCGCGCTGGCCGTCCGGGTTGCGCCGACACGTCACCGTGCCCACACGGCGGCCTAAGGAGACTCATGACCTTCCCCACCCGGCAGGCCGCCTCGCCGACGGCGCTCGACGACGGGCCGCGGGCCGCCGCCGACCCGACCGACCCGGCCGACGAGGCGCCGCCCGCCGCGGCGCCGGCTCCCGCCGAGCCGGCCGACGGCGTGCTGCTGGACGGCGTGCTGAAGCGCTACGGGCCGCAGACGGTGCTCGACGTGCCGCGGCTGCACATCCCGCGCCAGTCGTTCACCGTGCTCGTCGGCCCGTCCGGCTGCGGGAAGTCCACCGGCCTGCGGGTCGTGTCGGGGCTGGAGACGCCGGACGCCGGCACCGTCACGATCAACGGCCGGGACGTGACCGCCGAACCACCCGGCGGCCGGGGCGTGTCGATGGTCTTCCAGGACTTCGCGCTGTACCCGCACCTCACGGTCGAGCAGAACATCGCGTTCAGCCTGCGGCTGGCCGCGAAACACGACCGGCGCGGCGGCCCGAACCGGGCCGAGATCGAACGCCGGGTCGCCGACGCCTGCGAGATGCTGGGCCTCGGGCCGCTGCGCCGGCGCCGGCCCGGGCAGCTGTCCGGCGGGGAGCGCCAGCGCGTCGGCCTCGCCCGCGCGGTCGTGCGCCGCCCCGAGGTGCTGCTGCTCGACGAGCCGCTGTCGGCCCTGGACGCCCAGCTGCGCCAACACGCCCGCGCCGAGCTGATCCGGCTGCACCGGGAGCTCGGCAACACCGTCGTCCTGGTCACCCACGACCAGCTCGAGGCGCTGTCGATGGGCACCCACCTGGTCGTCATGCGGGGCGGCAAGGTCGTGCAGGCCGGCACGCCTACCGACGTCTACCACCAGCCCGCGCACACCTTCGTCGCCACCTTCGTCGGCAGCCCGGCGATGAACCTGCACGAGGTCGACGTCGTCACCGACGCCCAGGGCAGCGGGCTGCGCGCCGCCGGCCTGCGGGCGACCGTGCCCACGGCGGTCGGGTCGGACCGGGTGCTGGTGGGCTGGCGGCCGGCCGACGGCGAGCTCAGCTCGCTCGACGGCGATGCCGATTCCGCCGGGCCGGCCGGGCCGGGCCTGACCGTGACGGGCACGGTCGACGTCGTCGAGTTCACCGGCGACTCCGCGGTCGTGCACGGCATCGCCCGGGAGTCCGCCGGCGGTGGCCAGGACCTGAAGTGGACGGTGGTCATCCCCGCCCGCCGGCCGGCACCGGCCGTGGGCGCGCGGGTGGCCGTCCACGTCCCGCCCGCGCATCTGCACTTCTTCGATCCGGCCGACGGCCACCGGCTCGGCGACGGGTCATGAGGACCGCCGTTCATGAGAATCGCCCTATTTCCATCGGGCGAACCCGCTTGACGACGAACCGGCCGACGACAGAAGCTCGAAGAACGGTTACGCATATCCGTCGACCTAGGACATCATCGGCTCGCCGTCGCGAATTCCGCGCAGGTCCGCCGCACGCCGTTCTTTCCGTGCACAGATCCTGTCGCGATGTCCTTTCTCGCCCCGTCGTCGACAGTTCATCGGGGCGACGAATGTTGTTTCGCCGGCATGAAATGTGCGCGCTTTCTGAACGACGCGTGGCCCACCCATGAATGTTTCCCGTGTCCTCGCGAGACAGGAGCGACGTGATGCGCACCGGAGCGACGTGATGCTCACCGGAAATGTGGGCACCCTCGGCGAAGCCCTCGCCGCGACCGTCGCCGCCGAACCCGAGTGCCTGGTCTCGTTCCCGGCCGCGAGACGGGACGTCCCGGTGCGCGAGCTGGCGGCCTCGGCCGGCGCTGCCGCCGCCGCGCTCGCCGGTCGCGGGGTGGCGCCGGGCGAGCGGGTCGGCGTGCTCAGCCGCAACAGCCCGGACTTCCTGGTCGCGCTGTTCGCCGCGGTCGGCGTCGGCGCCGCCGCCTGCCCGCTGCCGCTGCCGACGGCGGCCCGGGACCTGTCCGGCTACGCGAGCCGGCTGACCGGGATCGTCGCGACCGCCGGCCTGCGCCGGATCCTCGTCGACGACCGGCTCGGCGGGATGGCCGCCCGGCTGGCGGAGCTGCTCGCGCCGGTGGAGCTGATCCCGGTGGGAAGCCTGACCGCGGCCGGCACGGCGGGACCTGGCGGACCGGGCCGCCGCGGTGCCGCGCCCCGGCCGCACCGCGCGGATCCGGACGACCTCGCGGTCGTGCAGTTCACCTCCGGCAGCACCGCGGCGCCGAAGGGGGTGCGCCTGACGCACCGCAACATCCTCGCCGGGACCGCCGCGATCTCCGCCGGTCTGGGGATCCGCCCGGGCGCCGACCACGGCGGGCTGTGGCTGCCGCTGTTCCACGACATGGGGCTGTTCGGCACCCTCGCCGGCATGTTCGCGGGCATCCCGATGACGATCTGGTCCCCCGGGACGTTCGTGCGGGAGCCGGCGCGCTGGCTGCGGGAGTTCGTCGCCCGCGGCGGCACGATGTCCGCCGCGCCGAGCTTCGGCTACGAGGCCCTCGTCGACGCCGTCCCCCGCGGCGAGGTGCGCGGGTTCGACCTGAGCCGCTGGCGGGTCGCGCTCAACGGGGCCGAGCCGATCCCGTTGGGGAGCCTGGAAAGGTTCCTCGAGCACTTCGCCCCGGCCGGATTCGCGCCGGCGGCGATGCTGCCGGTCTACGGCATGGCCGAGGCGACGCTCGCGGTGACCTTCCCGCCGCTCGGCCGGCCGCCCGCGGCGCTCTGGGTGGACCGCGACCGGCTGGCCACCGACGCCGTCGCCGTCGACGTGAGCTGGGACGACTCCCGCGGCCGCGGGCTGCCGGCGCTCGGCCGGCCGGTGCCCGGGGTGCGGGTCCGGGTGGTCGACGACCGCGGCGCCCCGGCGGCCGACCGCATGGTCGGCGAGGTCGAGATCGCCGGCGACTCGGTCACCGCCGGCTACCTCACCGCCGCCGGCGGACCGCCCGTGCCGACGCCCGACGACGACGGCTGGCTCGCCACCGGTGACCTCGGCTTCTGGCACGCGGGTGAGCTGTACGTCACCGGCCGGCGAAAAGAAATGATCATCGTTCGGGGGGCGAACGTCTACCCCGAGGACGCCGAGGGCGTCATCCGGGACGCGCCCGGCCTGTACCGGCGGCGCTGCGTCGCGTTCGCCGACGTCGCGGCCGACGGCGCCGAGTCCATCACCGTCGTCGGCGAGTGCGCGCTGGCTTCCCCGGCCGACCGCGCCCGGCTCGCCGCCGACCTGCGCGCGACCGTGGCCGGCGAGCTCGGCTTGGCGGCGGTCGCCGTGCACCTCGTCGGGCCCGACGAGCTTCCCCGCACCTCCAGCGGGAAGTTCCAGCGGCTCGCGGCCCGGCAGCTGACCCGCGAGCTCGCCCGGTCAGGCGCCTGACCAGACAGCACCCGACCGGCCGATCCGCAACGACAGGAGACCCCGCATGCACAGCTTCCACGCCGCTGCCCGCCGGCCGTCGTCCCGCCGGCTCGTGGGCCCGTGCTCATGACGACCGTCGACGAGCCGATCGCGCTGCCCTGGTCGGTCCTGCCGGACTACCGGTGCTTCGGCTGCTCGCCGCACAACCCGCAGGGGCTGCGGCTGCAGTTCACCCGGCACGGTGACGACCTGCGCACCGAGTTCCGCCTCGGCCGGGAGTACGAGTCGTATCCCGGCGTCATTCACGGCGGCCTGCTCGGCGTGATCGCCGACGAGATCATGGGCAACCTGATCGTGCTGCGGACCGGCCGGATCCCGTTCACCACCGGCCTGCGGCTGCGCTACCTGCGCCCGGTGACGGTCGGGCGCGGTCACTCCTGCGCGGCCCGGCTGCGCGAGGACACCGGCCGGCTCATCCACACCGAGGCCGAGATCCACGACGAGGCGGGCGCCCTGGTCGCCGCCGCGACGGCCAGCTACCGGACCGTCTCGCTCGAGGCCGCCAGCGCGCGCATCGACGTCGACGCCGCCGAGGTCGACCGCCTCCGCGAGGCGCTGCCCGAACCCACCACCGACACGCCCGCCCGCGACGTCCCGCCGGAGGTTTCCCATGTCGCTTCCCCCGTCAAGGTCGACTGACGAGCTCATCCACGAGGTCACCGGGATCGTCGCCGAGGAGCTCGGCCTCGCCCCGGAGTCGGTGTCACCGGACGCCGACCTGCGCGCCGCCGAGGGCGCCGACTCGGTGAAGGTGTTGCGCGTCATCGCCCGCATCGAGCGCGCCCACGACGTCGAGCTCGACGACGAGGACGTGTTCGGTGTGACGACGGTCCGCGAGGTCGCCGAGGTCGTCCAGCGTGCCCTGCTCGACGCGACCGCCGCATGACCACCACGACCGTCGCGACCGAGACGGCGCAGACCAACCAGCACTACGACCTCGACCCGAGGATATTCGGGCTGTTCCTCGACCCGATGCGCAAGTACTCCTCGGGCTTCTACCGCCAGCCCGGCCTGACGCTGGCCGACGCCCAGGTGGCGAAGCTGCACCTCGTCGCGGACCGCCTCGGCCTGCGCGGGGGCGAGCGCCTGCTCGACGTCGGCTGCGGGTGGGGGGCGCTCATCCTGTTCATGGCCCGGGAGTACTCGGCGCGGGTCGTCGGGCTCAGCCCGGCGGGCAACCAGCACGCCCACATCGCGGACCGAGCCATCGAGCTGGGCGTCGCCGACCGGGTCAGCACCGTCCAGGGCCACTTCGAGCACGCGCCGCTGCCGGACGGCCCGCTCGACGCGGTCACGATGCTCGGCTCGATCGTGCACATGCCCGACCTCGCCCACGTGATGCGCCGGGCGCGGTCGCTGCTGCGCCGGGGCGGCCGGTGCTACGTCTCGGAAAGCTGCTTTCGCAATGCGGCAGCCCGGGAGGCGTTCGACCGGACGGCGGGCCTCGAGTTCGTCCGCCGGTCGATCTTCGGCTGGGGTGACATGCGGCCGCTGTCCGACCTGATCCGGGCGGCCGAGGACGCCGGGTTCGCCGTCGTCAGCGTCGACGACCTGACCGACGACTACCGCCGCACGATCGACGACTGGATCGCGAACGTCGACGCGAACGCCGCGGCCATCGACGCGATCTCACCAGGCATGGCCGCCGACCTGCGCCGCTACCTGGAGGTCGCGAACGCCGGCTGGGGCTACACGACCAAGCACTACGCACTCGTCTGCCAGCGGTCTCGCTGAGAACCCACACAGGGCACGGCCCACGGCGTCCGCTGCGGGTGGCGTCCGCGGCCGGCATCACGAAGGAGCGGCACCCATGACCTCAGCCCAGACCGAGACCTCAGCCCAGACCGAGCCGGTCCCCACCAAGCCAGTCCGCACCAAGCCAGTCGTCCCCACCGAGCCGGTCGCCACCGAGCGCGCCCTACCCGACGCGCTCGACCTGTTCACCAGCGCCCACCACGACGACCCGTATCCCGGCTACCGCCGGCTGCGGGAGGCCGGCGTGCCGACCGACATCCGCCTCGGCGAGCACCGAGTCACGCTGCTGTCCCGGTTCGCCGACTGCGCCGCCGTCCTGCAGAGCGCCACCTGGGGGCACGGCAACGCCGACCGGCTCAGCCCCTTCTGGGACCAGGAGGCGAGCCTGCCGGGCTCGTTCATCCGGATGGACCCGCCCGACCACCGCCGGCTGCGCGGTCTGGTCAACAAGGCGTTCAGCGCCCGGATGGTCGCCGACCTCGCCCCCATGATCTCGGGACTGGTCGACACCATGGTCGACCGGGCCCTCGCCGCCGGCGGCCTGGACGTCGTCCGGGACCTGTCCGCGCCGCTCGCGCTCGCCATGGTCGGGCGGCGGCTGCTCGGCGTGCCCGACGAGGACGCCGACCTGCTGCGCGCCTGGGAGCTCACGATCGCCCGCGGCACCGACCCGGAGCCGCTGCTGACCGCCGCGGAGATCAGCGGCCGGGACGCGGCCGGCGCTGGCGTCGTCGGCTACCTGATGGACCTGGTCGCCCGCCGGCGCACCCAGCCCGAGGACGACCTGCTCAGCCGGCTGATCGCCGTCGAGGAGGCCGGCGACTCGCTGTCCGCGCCGGAGGTCATCGGGATCTGCGTGCTGCTGCTCGTCGCCGGGATGGAGACCAGCATCAACCTCGTCGGCAACGGGCTGTCGGCGCTGCTGGCGCACCCCGACCAGCTGGAGCTGCTGCGCGCCCGGCCGGAGCTGACCGGCCCGGCCGTCGAGGAGATCCTCCGTTACGACACGCCGACGCAGTTCACCATGCGGGTGGCGCTGGCCGACGCGACCGTCGGCGGCCGCGAGTTCCACCGCGGCGACGGCGTCATCGTGCTCATGGGCTCGGCCGACCGGGACTCGGGTGCGTTCGACGAGCCCGACCGGATCGACGTCACCCGCTACGCCGAGCCGGGCCGGGCCACCCGCCACCTCGGCTTCAGCCTGGGGGCGCACTACTGCCTGGGCGCGCCGCTGGCCCGGCTGGAGGCGACGACCGCGATCCGGGCGCTGGTCACGCGGGCGCCCGGGCTGCGGCTGGCCAGCAACCAGCCGCTCGCCTACCAGCCCAGCATCATCCACCGCGGGCTGAGCTCACTACCGGTCGAGCTCACCGCCACGGCCTGACCTGTCGCCGAGCTCCAGCCGGGCCCGGCTCGCCACGGTGAGCAGCTCGGCGCACTGCCGGTACAGATCCGTGCGGGCCTCCAGCACCCACTCGTCGTCCACGCCCGGCAGCAGCTCACCGCCGTGGTGGCGCAGCGCTGCCTCGGCGTGGCCGAGCGCGCCAACCGGGCCCGAGGTGCGCAGCGCGTCCAGCAGGACCAGGGCACGGACCCGGTGCTCGCCGGCAACCGCAACGCGCTGGTCCCCTACTCCGTCGGCAAGTATCTCGGCCAGGCCGTCCGCGGCCATGCCGACGAGCACGGCAGCCTGGTCCTGGGTTGCCGTCGACGGCAACCCAGCCACGGTCCGCAACCCGGCGACCGGGCGGGTCGAGATCAACGTCGGCCAGGTCCCCGGCGTCCCCGGCATCCCCGCGTCGTTCCGGATCACCGAGTACCTGGTCGCGCTGCGGGGCGCGGACGGCACCCTGCCGCCCGCGCTCGCCCAGCTGTTCGCCGGGCCGGACAGCTGGCTGTGCACCAGTCCGGCGGTGCGCCGCGCGATCGCCGAGTACGGTTTCCTCCCGCTCGGGCGCGACGACTGCGGTCAGGCCTCCGGACGACCCCGACCCTGACGACCCCGGCCCTGGCGGCGCGCTGCCGTCCCGCCGTCAGGGCCGGGCCGCCGCCTTCGCCTTGTGGGCACGGCGGTACTCGTGGAGCAGGGGTTCGGTGTAGCCGTTCGGCTGGTCGGCGCCGTCGAGCAGCAGCGCCCGCGCGGCGGAGAACGCCGGGCCGTCGAACGCCGGTGCCATCGGCCGGTAAGCCGGGTCGCCGGCGTTCTGCCCGTCGACGAGGGCCGCCAGCCGGCGCAGCGACTCCTCCACCTGCGCGCGGGTCGTGACGCCGTGCCGCAGCCAGTTGGCGACGTGTTGGGAGGAGATCCTGCAGGTCGCGCGGTCCTCCATCAGCGGGGTGCCGCCCAGGTCGGGGACCTTCGAGCAGCCGACGCCGGAGTCGACCCAGCGCACCACGTAGCCGAGCACGCCCTGGACGTTGTTGTCGACCTCGGCGGCGACCTGTTCGGCCGTCCACGCCGCCGGCTCGGCCAGCGGGATCGCCAGCAGCCGCGAGCGGTCCGTCGGCGCCCGCCCGGCCAGCTCCCGCTGCCGGTCGGCGACCGACACCTCGTGGTAGTGCAGCGCGTGCAGGGTCGCGGCGGTCGGCGACGGCACCCACGCGCACGACGCCCCGGCCCGGGGATGGCCGATCTTCTGCGCCATCATGTCGGCGAGGTTGTCCGGCGCGGCCCACATGCCCTTGCCGATCTGCGCCCGGCCCGGAAAGCCGGCGGCCAGGCCGACGTCGACGTTGCTGTCCTCGTAGGCGCGCAACCACCGCTCGGCGCGCATCGCGGCCTTGCGGACCATCGGCCCGGCCAGCGCCGACGTGCGGATCTCGTCGCCGGTGCGGTCCAGGAAACCCGTGTTGATGAAGACCACCCGGTCGGCCGCCGCGGCGACGCAGCGCCGCAGGTTGACCGACGTCCGCCGCTCCTCGTCCATCAGCCCCAGCTTGATCGTCGTCGGCGGCAGCCCGAGCAGCTGCTCGACCCTGGCCATCAGCTCGCCGGTGAACGCCACCTCGTCCGGGCCGTGCAGCTTCGGCTTGACCACGTAGATCGAGCCGGAACGGGAGTTGCCGCCGGCGGCGGGGCCGCGCAGGTCGGGCAGGCTGCCGAGCGCGGTGACCAGCGCGTCGAGGATGCCCTCCGGCACGGGCCGGCCGGCGCCGTCGAGCACCGCGTCCGTCGTCATCAGCAGGCCGACCTGGCGGATGAGCAGCAACGCCCGGCCCGGCACGGTGACCGTGGCGCCGTCGACGGTCGTGTAGGCGCGGTCCGGCGCGAGCACCCGGGTGAACGTGCGGCCGCCCTTGCCGACCTCGGCGGTCAGGCGGCCCTGCATCAGCAGCAGCCAGTTGCGGTAGCCGACGACCTTGTCGGCGGCGTCGACGGCCGCGACGGAGTCCTCCAGGTCCATGATCGTCGTGAGGGCGGACTCGACGACGACGTCCCGCACGCCGGCGGGGTCGGTCGCCCCGACCGGATGGCCGCGGTCGATCTGGATCTCGACGTGCAGGCCGTGGTGCACGAGCAGAACCGCGGCCGGCTCGCCGCCCGGCCGGCGCTCACCGCCCGCGGCGCCGGCACTGCCCGGCCCACCCTCACCGCCGGCGCCGGCGCCGGCACTGCCGGCCGCGTCGCCGGCCGCGCGGAAGCCGACGAGCTGCGCCTGGTCGGCGAGCCGGCGGTCGGTCCCGTCGACGGTGACGACCAGGCCACCCGCGTCGACGGCGTACCGGGTCGCGGCGGCGTGCGAGCCGTCAGCCAGCGGGAAGTGCCGGTCGAGCAGGTCGCGGACGTACGCGACGACGGCGGCGCCGCGGACCGGGTTGTAGGCCGCCGTGCGCTCCCGGCCGGCCGCCTCGTCGAGGACGTCGCTGCCGTACAGGGCGTCGTACAGCGAGCCCCACCGGGCGTTCGCCGCGTTCACCGCGTAGCGAGCGTTGAGCAGCGGCACCACCAGCTGCGGGCCGGCCAGCTTCGCGATCTCGTCGTCGACGCCCGCCGTGGTGATGGTGAACGGTCCGGGCTCGTCCTCGAGGTAGCCGAGGTCGGTCAGGAACCGGGCGTAGTCGGCCGGGTCCGGGCGGCCGGGCGCGCGCCGGTGGTAGTCGTCGAGGGCGGCCTGCAGCGCGGCGCGCCGTGCGAGCAACGCCCGGTTCCGCGGCGCCAGATCGGCGATGATCGACGCGGCGCCCGCCCAGAACGCGGCCTCGTCGACGCCCGTCCCGGGCAGGGCCTCCTCGGCGACGAACCGGTGCAGCTCCCCCGCCACCCGCAGCCCCGCTACCTCGACGTACTCAGACACACGGCCACCCAGAGTCTCGTATAGTCGGACTTCTCTCCGCTGAGAAGGACGCTACGCAGGCGTTTTCGAAGGTGGAAGATGACAATGACCTCGCCGCCCGCCGACGGACCGCACCCACCGGATCCGCTGGCCTCGCTGGCCCCGCTGCTCGCCGAGCTCCCGGCCGGATCGGTGATCGTCGATTCCGACCGGATGGCCGGCTACCGCTGGGATCGCGCGGGCGACCCGGCCGCCGGCCGGCCGCTCGCCGTCCTCCGCCCGGCCAGCACCGCCGAGGTGCAGGCCGTGCTGCGCTTCGCGGCCGAGCGACGCCTGCCCACGGTCATCCGCGGCGCCGGCACCGGCCTGTCCGGCGGCTCGTCCGCCGTCGACGGCTGCCTCGTCGTGTCCACCGAGCGGATGCGGCACATCGAGGTCGACCCGACGACCAGGACCGTCGTGGTGCAACCCGGCGCGCTCAACGTCGAGGTGAAGGCCGCCGCGGCCGCGCACGGCCTGTGGTACCCGCCCGATCCGTCGTCGTTCGAGATCTGCTCGATCGGCGGCAACCTCGCCACCAACGCCGGCGGGCTGTGCTGCGTGAAGTACGGCGTCACCACGGACTACGTCCTCGGGCTGACCGTCGTCCTCGCCGACGGGACAGTGGCCCGGCTCGGGGGCCCGCGGCTCAAGGACGTCGCCGGGCTGTCGCTGACGAAGCTGTTCGTCGGCAGCGAGGGCACCCTCGGCGTCATCACCGAGGCGATCCTGCGGCTGCTGCCCGCGCAGCGCCCGAAGGCGACCGTCGTCGCCACGTTCGGCGCCCTCGACGACGCCGCCGCGACCGTCCTCTCCGTCACCCGGCGGATCCGGCCGTCGATGCTGGAGCTGATGGACCGTGGGGCGATCAACGCCGTCGAGGACGTCACCGCGATGGGGCTCGACCGCACCGCCGAGGCGATGCTCGTCATCCAGTCCGACGAGCCCGGCCCGGCGGCGGCCGCCGAGGTCGCCGAGGTCGAGGCGCTGTGCGCAGGCAACGGCGCGCGGGAGGTGTTCGCGACCGACGACCCCGAGATCGGCGAGCAGTTCGTCGTCGCCCGCCGCATCGCCATCCCGGCGGTCGAGCGCCGCGGGCCGCTGCTGCTGGAGGACGTCGGCGTTCCGCTGCCCGCCCTCGGTCCCCTCATCCGCGGCATCGCCGAGATCGCCGCCCGCCTCGACGTCGAGATCGCGGTGATCGCGCACGCCGGCGACGGCAACACCCATCCGCTGATCGTCACCGACCGCACCGACCCCGCGCAGGTCGCGCGGGCGCAGCTGGCCTACGGCGAGATCATGGACCTCGCGATCGGGCTGGGCGGCACGATCACCGGCGAGCACGGGGTCGGCCGGCTGAAGAAGCCCTGGCTGGCCGACTACCTCGGGCCGGACGTGCTGCGGCTGAACCAGCGGATCAAACACGCTCTCGACCCGGACGGCATCCTCAACCCAGGTGTGATGCTCTGAGCCCACCGGCCCGGGCCCCGATCTCGGGGCCGCGGCGTCGCCCGGCGCCCGGCGCGGCGTGCGCGGCTCAGGCCTTCGCGTCGGACCAGCGGTCGACGACGGCGATGTCGACGACAAAACGGACCGGGCTGCCGGCGGCCCAGTAGCCGGCCGTCGCCGCGAGCGCGTGCCGGGTCGCCGCCACCGTGTCGTCGGCGCGCGCGGCGGGCACGTGCAGCAGCAGCTCGTCGTGCAGGCACAGCACGATCTCGCCGCCAAGCGGCACCAGCGCCTGGCGGACCGTCACCGCCCAGGCCTTGAAAAGCTCCGCCGCCGCGCCCTGGACGACCGCGTTGCGCGCGAACCGGCCCCACGCCGCGCTCGCCCGGCCCAGGTCCGCGTCGTCGCCCGCCGCCTGATCCTCCGCGAGCCGCCGCAACGGGATACGCCGACCGCCAAAGGTCCGCAGCGCGTCCTCGGCCCCGTCACCGGGCCCGCCGGCACCGGCCGGGTCGGCGGCACCGGCCGGGTCGGCGGCCATGCGCCCGACCGGGCGGCCGAGTGCCGCGGCGCGGCCGGCGGCGTCGGCGCTGTCGAGGTAGGCGAGCGCGACCGGATACGTCTCGCGCATCTGCCGCAGCGCCTGGCCGGCGGCGCCCGTCGTCTGGCCGTACATCGCGGCGAGCACCGCGACCTTCGCCGTCGGCCGGTCCACCCCGAGCCGGGCCGCGACCGGGGCGTACAGATCGTCCTGCTCGGTCGCCTTCGCGAGTTCCGGGTCGCCGGAGACGACCGCCAGCACCCGCGGCTCGATCTGGCCGAGGTCGGCGCGCACGAACCGGTGGCCCGGCTCGGCGACCACCAGGCCGCGCAGGTCCGCGGGCAGGTTGTGCAGGCCCGCGCCGGCCGTCATCCGGCCCGCCGCGCCGTCACTGCCGTGCCACTCGCCGCGCAGCCGGTCGCCCGCGCCGACGTGGGTGTCCAACCAGCGGAAGCCGTACGTCGTCGCGATCCGCTCCGCCTTCCGCCAGGTCAGCAACGCCTCGACGACCGGATGGGTACCGCGCAGCGCCGAGAGCCGGCCCGCCCGCGTGTCCGGCACGTCGATCCCGAGCGCGGCCAGCCCCGCCCGGATCGACACGGGGTTGCGCAGGTCGACCGAGGCGCCCAGATGCCGGAGCACCGGCGCGTCCCGCTCCCGGCGCGCCGCCGCCTCCCCCGCCGCGTCCCGGGACCGCGGGCCGACGATCTCGCCGATCGTCGCCTCCGCCGTCGCCCGGTCGACCGGCAGCCCGTCGCGCCCGAGCTCGTGGGCGAGCAGCTCGGCGGCCGACTCGGCCCGGGCCGTCAGGACCGCGAGCGAGGTCCGCGTCGGGCGTGGTCGCCGATCCGGGAGCGCCCGCAACGCCCGCTCCTGCGCGGCCAGCACCGTCAGCGCGAGCCCGGCGAACAGGCGCGCCCTCGCCAGCCGCCCAGGCGTGCCGCCGGCCGCGGTGCCGCGCAGCGTCTCCTCCACCCAGCCCGGCCGCAGCTGCCCGTCCGGGCCGGTCGGGTCGTCCGCGCCGCCGGCCGGGCGGCCGCCGGGATCGTCGTCGACCATGGCGAGCAGGTCGAGCTGGCCGTCGCGGCGCGGCCGATGCGGCGCCGGCGGGACGGGCAGGCCGTGGGCCACCGCCCACACCGCGCCCGGATCGTCCCGGTGCCCGCCGCGCAACACCCGGTGCGCCGCCGCCAGGTCCCAGCACAGGCCTAGCCCGGCCGCCCGGCCTCGACCCGCGCCGTCGGCATCGGCTCGCCGGCGGCCGGACGCGCCGTCGACGTCGGGCCGCCGGTCCCGCCACGGTCCGGCCGCCGTCACGGCTCCCCCACGCGTGTCGGCTCGCGCGGCGCCGACCATCGGCACGAGCAGCGGTGACCCGGGGCCCTGCGCCGACCACCACACCCAGCGCGGGCCGACCGCCGCCTCCACCTCGGCCAGCACCGCGCCGGCGCCGGCCGCCGCGGCCCACCCGCCGCCGTCCCAGGCGAGCGCCGTCCCGACCCCGCCGACCGCCACCACCGCGACCGCGTCCCCGCGCCCGACCCCCGCCGACCGCAGCGCCGCCACCGCGCCTGTCACGCCGCCGCCGTCGACGGTGGCACCGTCCTGAACCCGGACGCCGTCCCCACCGTGGGCGCCGTCGCCGGGAGCGTTGGCGCGGACGGTCGCGGAAGGCGGACGTGCTACCGAGGCCACACCCGCATGCTGCCCCATGCCTCCGACAATCCGGCCGAGCGGTCCACGACGCCGCGCGGTTCAGGCCGCGGTGGCCGTGCCGTCGGCGGCGGACTCGGCGCCGCCGCCGGCGGAACCTGCGGACTCGGCGCAGGCGTCGGCGCGAGCACGCAGGGCGGTCAGACACGCCTGGCTGGCGTCGTCGATCGGGGTGTAGACGACGACCCGGTTGCCGGGCAGCGCGCCGACCTCCACGTTCGTCGACCGCATCGCGATCTCGCCGATCCCGTCGTAACGGCACTGCTTGTTGCACGGCCGCGGCGGGGCGTTCCTGTTCACCACGACGCTGCACCTGCAGGGCGACGTGGGCATGGGTCCGCTCGGCTCCGGGCTCGCGTTCATCCCGTGCGTGGCCGCGTTCGCCCTGGTCAGCCTCAACTGGCAGCGGGCTCCCGCGCGTTGGCAGGGCCGACTGATCCCGATCGGGTTCGGGCTGGCCGCCGTCGCCTACCCGTTCCTCGGCCCGCTGGCGCACGGCGGCGCCGGCTACATCCTGCTCACCGCTGTGCTCGGACCGGGCCTCGGCGTGCTGCCGATCGTCATGACCCTGGCCCTGCAGCACATCCCGCTGGCGGACGCGCCCGACGCGAGCGGACTGCTGCTGACCATCATGCAGCTCGGCCAGGTCACGCGCACCGCACCGCGCGCACGGGCCGCGGTCACCACGCATCGGTCCGCGGTCACGGCTGCCGCGACGGCGTCCGAATCGTCAGGACGGCTTCGACGGCCGCCGGGCCGAGCGCCTGGTAGCCGTGTTCGGCGTCGCTCTCCCAGACGGCGACCTCGCCCGGCCCGACCTCGGTCTCCCGGCCGGGCGGCCCGGCGCGGGCCCGGCCATGGGTCACCAGCAGATGTTCGACGACGCCGGGGCCGTGCGGGGTGGAGACGTGCCGCGCGCCCGGGTCGAGGTGCAGCAGGTAGACCTCGACTGTGGTTCCGTCGCCGTGCCGCGTCGCGTCGAGCAGCCGCGCGCCGATGCCGGGTGAGGCGACCTCGGTGCCGCTCCGGTCCGCCAGCAGCGTCGCCAGCGGGACGCCGAGCGCGCCGGCGAGCGCGTAGAGCGTCGACAGGGTGGGGTTGCGGCCGCCGTTCTCGATCTCGGACAGCGACCCCTTGCCGACCTGGGCGCGGGTCGCGAGCGCGCCGAGCGACAGGCCCTGGGCCTGGCGGGACGCGCGCAGCCGGGCGCCGACGGCGGCCACGGCGTCGAGATCCATGGTCGCAGCGTAACGATCGTTCCGTTCACAGAACGGTCACCGGTACTGTTCCATATATGGAACGCGACGAGGCCGAGCCCACCGACACGCTCCACGCCGCCGGCACGGTCCCGGCCGCCGGCACGGTCCCGGCCGCCGGCACGGTCCCGGCCGCCGGCACCGGGCCCGACGTGCGCCCATCCCCCGTCGATCAAGCCGCGCCCGCCGTCGGCGGCACGGCGGAGGATCACCGCGTCCCCCTCGCGCACCTCGTCAGCGCCGGTGTGGTCGCGGCGCTCGTCGGGTTCGCCAGCGCATCCGTCGTCGTGCTGGCGGGGCTGCGCGCCGTCGGCGCGAGCCCGGCGCAGGCCGCCTCGGGACTGCTCGCGGTCTGCGTCACCCAGGCGCTCGGGACACTCTGGCTCAGCCGTCGCCACCGGATGCCGATCGTGCTGGCCTGGTCGACGCCGGGCGCGGCGCTGCTCGCCTCGACCGGCGCCGTCGACGGCGGCTGGCCGGCCGCCGTCGGCGCGTTCCTCCTCGTCGGCGCCCTGATCCTGCTGACCGCACTGTGGCCGCGCCTCGGTGCACTCGTCGCGTCGATCCCGGGGCCGATCGCGCAGGCGATGCTCGCCGGCGTGCTGCTCGCGCTGTGCCTCGCGCCGGTGCACGGCCTGGTCGACCATCCGGCGCTGGTCGCGCCCGCGGTCGTGGGGTGGCTCGCGCTGCTGCGGCTCGCGCCGCGCTGGGCGGTACCCGCGGCGTTCGCCGTCGCGGTCGTGACGATCGGGATCTGGCTCGACCGGCACGGCGGACTCGACGGCCCGTTGCTCCCCCGGGTCGAGCTGACCGCGCCGACGCTCACCTGGGCGTCGACGCTGTCGCTCGCCCTGCCGCTGTATGTCGTCACGATGGCGTCGCAGAATGTCCCCGGCGTCGCGGTCCTCGCCTCCTACGGGTACACCGTTCCCTGGCGGGAGTCGATGACGGTGACCGGTCTCGGCACCGTCGCCGGCGCATGCGCCGGCGGCCACGCGATCAACCTGGCCGCGATCACCGCCGCCCTGGTCGCCAGCCCCGACGCGCATCCCGACCGGCGGCGCCGCTGGCTCGTCGCGCATCTCGCCGGCGCGACGTACCTGATCCTCGCGCTGGTCTCGACGGTGCTGGTCACCGTCGTGACCGCCGCCCCCGCCGGCGTCACGACGGCCGTGGCCGGCCTCGCCCTCGTGGGCACGCTCGCCTCGTCGCTGACGGCGGCGCTGGCGGAGCCGGACGAACGCCAGGCAGCGATTGTCACGTTCGTCGTCGCCGCCAGCGGCACGACCGTCGCCGGCATCGGTGCCGCCTTCTGGGCCCTGGCCGCCGGCCTGCTGGTCCGCGCGACGCTGCGCCGCCGACGCGGTCCTGTCCCGGCCGGCGCGCCGGCGCGGCGGGCCAGTTGAGTCGCGGCGCTGCCGGCGTGCCGGGTAGGTGCCTTTAGGACGCCAGTGCGCACGGAGCGTGACGAATCCGACACGGCTGAGCGGGCCGGAGAGGAGCGCACCCCACGGGGCCGACATGATTTGCCTAGGCCCGCGATGCGCCGCCGCGGGCAGGTCTCGCCCGGGCGCTTGCCGGACCCCCGAACCGTGTGAGCTGAGTAAGCCTATAGACACCACCAGTCGACACACTCCGTCGGCAGCGCGCGGAAGTGTGTCTGCTCAGTAAGCCTATAGAGGCCCCCAGCAGACACAATTCGGCTGAGGATCCGTGGCCGCGGCGGGCGGCACCGGACGGCGGCCCAGCCCATGGCCCGCGGCGGCGCCGAACGTCGGTCAGCGGCCGACTCAGCCGCGCACGCACGATCACGCAGGGTCCTCGCTGCGTCCCGAAGCCGCCGCAGGCGAGGAGACCACGCCGGGACGGGAGCGGCGAGGGGCCGGCGGCGGGTCGAGGAGGCGGTCATCGTCCGTCCAGGTGCCGGCCTGCTTGATGAGGCGGTGCACCGGGGAGATCTCCAGCGTCTGGACACCCTCGAGCTGGCCGATCCGGCGGGTCACGAAGGAGTAGAGGTCGGCGAGGTCGCGGCAGACGACCGTGGCCACCAGGTTGTGGCGGCCCGAACGCGCTCCGGCGAACGCAACCTCCGCAAGGTCCGCGAGCAGCTGGCCGGTCTCGTGCAGACGCGCCGGGCTTACCTGCATGTGCAGGTGCGCCTTCGCGGTGTAGCCGAGCGCGGCGAGGGCCACGTCCATGTCGAGGTGGACGGTGCCGCTTTCCAGCAGCATCGCGAGCCGCCGAGTGACCCGGCCCTCGCTGATCCCCGCCGCGACCGCCAGCTCCGCGTAGCTGGCGCGGCCGTCGCGGGCCAGCACGGCGGTGATCGCCTCGTCGACCGGTTCCAGCTGCCTGGGTCGAGCCGTCCGCCTGGGTGGCACGGCCGGCGTCGCGGCGCGCAGCGCGTCGGTCTCCTCGGCGTCGAGATGGTGCGCGAGCCCGCCCCAGTCGTCGGACTGCTGCCCGACGAAGTAGTGCAGCACCACCCAGGCCTCCACGCTCAGCACGTGGGTCGCCCGCGGCAGCCGCCGGGTCAGCAGGATGTCGCGCTGTTCGGCCGACAGCGACCGGATCGCGAACGCCACCTCGGATCCGCCCGCGGCGATCACCACCCACGCGATGTCGGCGCGCTGCGCCAGGGCGGATGCGAGTGCCTCGGCACTGTCGGGACGGCAGAGCACCCGCACTCCCCAGGAGTTCTCCCCGGCCGTCGCCGGGTCCACGGCGCCGAAGACCCGCAGGACGCCGGCGCGGCGCAGCGCGCCGTAGCGCCGGGCGACGCCGTGCTCGGAGAGTCCGAGCACGGCGGCGATCCGGGCGAAGGATGCCCGCGGGGCCACCTGCAGCGCCCTGATGATCCGCAGGTCCGCGAGGTCGGTCACCGGCTTCCGCGCCGACTCGACGCCGGATTCCCCCAGCGAGGTCACCGTCACGAACAGAAAGCTACAGGATGGTCTCGCCTGCGGTGGTTCTTCCCGTGACGGCCGGCAGAGTGAGAGGCTGACGCCGCGGGATCGTCCCGCCGGCGAGACCGCGCCTCCTCCCGGGGGCTCGGGCCAACCGGAGGGGACGTGAAGGTCGATGGAACGTAGATGGTGGACGTTGGTCGCCGTGCTGGCGGCGACGTTCATGCTGCTGCTCGACATCACGATCGTGGTCGTGGCGCTCCCGGACATCCAGCAGGAGCTGAACACCAGCTTCAGCGACGTGCAGTGGGTCGTCGACGCCTATGCCCTCACGCTCGCGGCGCTGCTGCTGACGTCGGGGTCACTCGCCGATCGGTACGGTCGCCGGCGGCTGTTCGTCATCGGCCTCGCGGTCTTCACGGCCGGGTCGGCGCTGTGCGCGGCCGCGCAGACGCCGCTGATGCTGATCGCCTCGCGGGCGGTGCAGGGCGTTGGCGGGGCGATCCTGTTCGCCACGTCGCTGGCGCTGCTGGCGATGAACTTCCACGGCCGGGAGCGCGGCGTCGCGTTCGGCGCGTGGGGTGCGGTCGCCGGCGTGTCGACGGCGCTCGGGCCGATCCTCGGCGGCCTGATCACCAGCGGAGTGAGCTGGCGGGGGATCTTCTGGGTGAACCTGCCGGTCGGCGTCGCGGCGATCGTGATCGCCCTGCGCAAGGTCGACGAGTCCCGCACCCCGCACGCGAACCGACTGGACTGGGCCGGCTTCGCGACGCTCACCTCCGGGCTGGTCGCACTGGTCTACGGGCTGATCCGGGCCAGCGAGGACGGCTGGGGGGACGGCGGGGTGATCATCTGTTTCGTCCTGGCCGCGCTGCTGCTCGCCGCGTTCGTCGTCATCGAGACGCGGGTGGCGCACCCGATGTTCGACCTGTCGCTGCTGCGGATCCCGACGTTCCTGGGCGGCTCCGTCGCCGCGTTCGCGATGAACGGCTCGCTGTTCGCGATGCTGCTCTACCTGACGGTGTACCTGCAGAACGACCTGGGCTACTCGTCGCTCGGCGCCGGCGTGCGGATCCTCATCCTGTCGGCGACGGCGATGGTCGTGGCCACGGCGTCCGGCCGGCTGTCGTCGTTCGTGCCGGTCCGCTGGCTGATCGGCCCCGGACTCGCGCTCGTCGGCATCGGGCTGCTGCTGATGTCGGGTATTTCGGCCGGTTCCTCGTGGACGCACCTGATCCCGGGCCTGATCATCGCGGGCGCCGGGTCGGGCCTGGTGAACCCGCCGCTGGCGTCGACCGCGGTCGGCGTCGTGCACCCGTTCCGGTCCGGGATGGCGTCGGGCGTGAACACGACGTTCCGCCAGGTCGGCATCGCGGTCGGCACCGCCGCCTATGGCTCGATCTTCACGGCCCGCCTCGCGGACGGCCTCGACGACCGGCTCGCCGGCGTCCCGGCCCTGGCCGGGCGGGCGGACCAGATCGCCGACGCGGTGCATGGCGGCGGCGCGGGCCAGGCGATCGGCGCGGCCCCGGCAGCCGCCCGGCCCGCTCTGACCGACGCGATCCACGCCAGCTTCGCCGGCGCGCTGAACGACCTGTTCGTCACGGCCGGCGTCCTGGCGCTCGTCGGCGCGGTCCTCGCCCTCGCCCTGATCCGCGGCAAGGACTTCGCCGCCGTCCCCCAGCAGGCCCCGCCCGGCGGCGGGGCTTCGGCCGGTGCAGGCGCGAACGGTGCTGGGCCGGCCGGCGGCAGTGCGGCGGCCGCGCCGTCCCAGCCCGCCCGGGGCGGGGAGCGGGTTGTGCCAGCCGAGCCGGCCACTCCCACGCCCTAGGTCCGCGCCTCGGCAACGGCTGCCGTGCCGTTGCCGGGAGTCCACGAACCGCCGCCGGCATCCAGACGCCTTCGACGCGTCGAATGCCGGCGGCGGGCCGGGCCGGTGGACCGGCACCTAGCCGGGGGCGACGCTGCTGCTGCGCCATCCGTCCGGGACGGACGCGACATAGTGGGGCCCGCCGCCGTCAGCCGTCCGCTTGATCGCCGCTTGCGCCCCCCCGGGTGGTCGTGAATCGGCCATGGTCGCGACCACCGCGGGGCACAGACGCCGATCATGCGGGCCGGTCGGCCGGGGCCGTCCTTGCCGGATGCGTCCGAGAGCTCGCCGACATACCGCTCCGGCTGCGCGGCGCCCGCTCGGGATCGTCGCCGAGGCGGACGTCAGCGGGTGGTCGCCACCGTGGAGCCGGCGGAGCGTACGACGATGCGGATCCGGTCCGCGCGGAACAGGTCGTGGGAGTGCTCGAAGGGCTCGCCGAGCGGGTCGTAGGTGATGCGCCGCAACGCGAGCAGCGGGACGCCGACGGCGGTCCGCAGCAACGCGGCCTCCTCCTCGCCGGCCAGCACCACCTCGATCTGCTCGACGGCCTCGCCGGGGTGCACGTCGTACTGGTCCGCGAACAGCTCGTAGAGCGACCCGGACAGCGGCAGGTTGAACAGGCCGGGGAAGCGCCGGGCGGGGAAGCAGGCGTTCTCCAGCGAGATCGGCCCGCCGTCGGCGAGCCGGATCCGGACGATCCGGGCGACCGGGTCGCCCGGGCCGAGCGCCAACGCGGCCGCGACGCCGTCGTCGGCGGGCTCCAGGCCGGCGCTGACGACCTGCGAGCCGGCGGCGAAGCCCTGGGTGCGCAGCAGCTCGGGGATGCCGACGATCCGGGACAGGTCGCGCTCGACCTTGCGGGGCGCGACGAAGGTGCCGCCGCCGCGGCCGCGGACCCGCAAGATCACGCCCTCCCGTTCCAGCGCCGTCAGGGCCTGGCGCAGGGTCGCCCGGCTGACGCCGAGCGCGGCGGCGAGGTCTCGCTCGCCGCCGAGACGCTCGCCGGGCCGGCGGGTCCCGTCGGCGACCAGCTGGCGCAGCCGTAGCCGGACGTCGGCGGCGGTCGGCCCGAGCGAGCCGGAGGGGTCGAGCTGAACAACCACCGCTCCAGTCTGGCTGACGTCCGGCCGGGGGCGTACCTCGCGTGCCGTTTCGCCGGCGTGGGCGCCGTCGCCCGGCACAGCGCTCAGACGTCGTCCATGGCGGTCGGCGACTCGGGCAGGATCTGGCCGCCGTCGACGACGAGGGACTGGGCGGTGATGTAGGCGGCCTCGTCGGTGGCGAGGAACAGGGCGGCGTGGCCGATCTCCTCGGCCTCGCCGAGCCGCCGCATCGGAATGGCGGCCACCATCGCGTTCAGGTACTCCTCGCCCTGCTCCGCGAGACCCTCGGTGACGATGTTGCCGGGGAGGATCGCGTTGACGGTGATCCCGTGCGGGGCCAGCTCGATCGCGGCGGTGCGCATGAAGCCGAGCATGGCGGCCTTCGAGGCGCCGTAGTGCGACCAGCCGGGGTAGCCGGTGTGCGGCCCGGTGATCGACGAGGTGAGGATCACCCGGCCGTGTCCGCAGGCCCTGAGCGCGGGCAGGAACGCCTGGACGGTGAGGATCGCGCCCTTGACGTTGATGCCGAGCATCTCGTCGATGTCCGCCTCGGTCATGGTCGCGAGCGGGGCGGCCGGGAAGATGCCGGCGTTCGCGCAGACGACGTCGACGCCGCCGTGCCGTTCGTCCACCGTGGCCGCCAGCCGCGCGGTGTCGGCGGCCGACGCCACGTCGGCGACGACGAACGAGACCGTCCCGCCGTCCTTGGCCAGCTCGGCCGCGGCCGCCTCGGCGACGGTGGCGTCCCGGCCGGTGATGACGACGTTCGCGCCGGCGCCGGCGAACACCCGGGCGATGCCCTTCCCGATCCCCCGGCTGCCGCCGGTGACGACGACCGTGCGCCCCTCGACGGGTGTGAACATCTAGGCGATCCCCTCGGGCAGCAGGGTTCCGGACAGGTAACGGTCGGCAAGGGCGAGGCTCGCGTGCGCGAACGCGGTGACGTCGTCGACGGCGTCGGCGTGCGGGTGGGTGCCGAGCCAGGCGGTGAGCTGCAGCCGGCGCAGCAGGATGAACGTGCCGACCATGGCGACGTCGTCGGCCGTCAGCGGAACGTGCCGGCGGTACGCGGCGAGCCAGGCTGCGACCAGGTCGGGCATCGCCGGGTGGTGCTCGATGAAGGACAGTGCGGCGGCAAGGTCGAACAGGAACCAGCCGAACCCGGAGTCGTCGAAGTCGATGACGGTGATCGCGCCGCCCGCGGTGACCATCAGATTCGCGAGCCGCATGTCGGCGTGGATGAGGCCGAACCGGTCCGGCCCGGCGCCGAAGCGCTCGACGAGGCCGGTCACGGTCGTCGCGGTCCGGCTCATCAGGTCGTGCTCGGCCGTGGGCGCGCCCGCCGGCGCGGGTCGGGCGCCCGCCGGCGCGGGTCGGGCGCCTGCCGGCGCGGGTCGGGCGTCGCCGCCCCCGGCGAGCGCCCAGGCGAGGCCGTACCGCCAGTCGCCCCAGCGCCCGGCGGGGCCAATCGTCGTCGGCAGGCTCCACTCGAACCGGGCGAAGCCCTCCGGCCGGGCCCAGCCACGGGAATGCAGCTGCATCCGGCCGGCGATGTCGCCGAGCGTGCCGAACGACGCGACCAGCTCGGCGGTGTCGTCCGGCTCGGGTGGCCGGCCGTCGACCCAGGCGAACAGCACCGCCTGCCGGTCGCCGACCCCGCGCGGGCGCACGGTGGTGAGCACCTCCCTGGCCCGGTTCGGGATCACCGGCGGGGTGTCGACGACGCCGTCGGCGCGCAGCGCGGCGACCCAGGACAGCTCGCCGTGGATCTCCGCCGGGCTGTGGTAGCCGGGCCGGTGCAGCCGCAGCGCGAATCGGCGGCCCGTGTCCGGGTCGTCGACCCGGTAGGTCGCGTTCTCCGACAGGTTCAGCAGCGACACCGCCGGGCGCGGTCCGACGTCGTAGGCCGCCAGCACATCCGGGAGCAGCGCCGCGAGCCCCTCCAGCTCGCCGGTGACCGACACGTCCGCCGACACGTCCGCCGCCGGCCCGGGACCGGCACCCGCGCTCGTCGTCGCGCTCGTCGTCATCGCCACCCCGTCCCCGCGCCCGCCGCCGATCCTGTCACCGGCCCACCGGTACCTGGTCGGGCGCCAGCTCCGCGCCCGAGCGCGCGTCGGCCCGGGCGAGCTGGACGGCGGTGGCGGTGCGCGCCAGCAGGTCGGCGGCCTGGTCGTCCGTCAGCAGCAGGCCCGGCTTGTACTGCAGCACCCGCGGGTCCAGTGCGGAGAAGATCGCCCAGACGCCGTTCTCGTAGAGCCGGCGGGAGACGAACCGGGCGCCCTGCGGGTGGTCGAAGCGCAGGCCGATGACGAGTCCGTCCTGGCGGTTCTCGACCAGCCAGTCCGGGTCGTCGGCGGCGATCGCGGCGAGGCCCTCGGTGAACGTCTTGATCAGGGTGTCGACCCGGTCCCGCACGACCGGCCGCTGGGTGATCTCCAGGGTGCGCAGGCCGACGACGCAGCCGAGGTCGGAGCCGCCGAACGTGGAGATGTGCGCGAAGCCGTCCTCCTCCAGCCAGCCGGCGGCGGCCGGGCCCAGGATCGTCGCGGACACCGGGTACACGCCGCCGGACAGGCCCTTGCCGGTGACCAGGATGTCGGGGGTGACGCCGTGCTTGGTGATGCCCCACAGCTCGCCGGTGCGCCCGAGGCCGGTCTGCACCTCGTCGGCGATGTAGAGCGTGCCGGCGGCGGCGCACAGCCGGGCGACCTCGGCGAGGTAGCCGGGCTCGGGCATGACGAAGCCGGACGTCGCGGGGATCGTCTCCAGCAGCACCGCGGCCACGTCGCCACCGGCGAGCGCCGCGGCCATCGCGTCCAGGTCGTTGAAGGGGACGCGGATGAACTCGTCGGGCCGGCCGGCGAGGAAGCGGTCGGCGTAGCGGTCGCTGCCGGCGGCGACGGCGAGGCCGGTGTGGCCGTGGAACGCGCCGAGGGCGGAGACGAACTTCAGCCGGCCGGTGGCGTAGCGGGCGGACTTCAGCGCCAGGTCGACCGCCTCGCCGCCGCCGACGCCGAAGGTGACCTTGGCGTCCGGGATCGGCCCCGAGGTGACCAGCTCCTCGGCGAGCGCCGCCCGGCCGATCGCGGCGAAGTGGTGGTTGCCGATGTCGAGGTGTCCGAGCGCGGCGACCAGGGTCGCGACGACCTCGGGGTTGCGGTGGCCGAGGTTGTACGTGCCGCCGTTGAGGTGGACGTCGAGCAGGGTGTTGCCGTCGAGGTCGCGCAGCAGGTAGCCGCCGCGCGCGCCGATCACCAGCGGCGTGCCGGCATCGGCCCAGAAGCGGGTCTTGCTCGGGTTCCAGTAGCGCTCGCTCGCAGCGAGCACGTCCGCCTTCGGCGTTGCGAGCAGGCGGTCGACGAGGTCGTCCCGGGGTGGGGCCGCCACGGCCGCCAAGGCGTCCGAAGCGGTGCTGACGAGAGGGTCGGGGTCCACGGCGGTGCCAACGGCGAGGTCACGGTTGCCCACGGGTCTGACCGTAGCGCGGCCCGATGGCAGTGGTCTGGTAAAGGTACGTACCGTTTAGGTTTCCGCCACGTTGTGGCCTGTTTCGCCGTGTGAAAAGGTCTGAACCGGTCTTGTGGGCTCCGGTACGCAGGGGCCACGATCGCCCGGGAACGCGCCAGCCGCAGCTGCGGCACGCGCACAGCGGGAGGTAGCCACAAGGTGAGCGTGCAGAGCGAGGTCGCTGCTCCGGCAGCCGCCGGCACCGGCGGGGTGCAGCGGCTCCGGCCGGGTACGGTCGGCCTCTTCGGAGTCCTGTTCATGGTGACGGCCAACGCCGCGCCGATCACCGCGATGACCGGAAACCTGCCGATAGCCGTCGGCTACGGCGACGGCATGCACGGCCCGGCGGCGTTCCTCGTCGCCACGATCATCCTGACGATCTTCTCGGTCGGCTACGTCGCCATGACGAAGCACATCACCGCGACCGGCGCCTTCTACGGCTTCATCTCGCAGGGCCTCGGCCAGGCCGCCGGCATGGCGTCGGGCTTCCTCGCGACCATGTGCTACATCGTGTTCGAGGGCTCGCTGATCGGCATTCTGTCGTCGTTCGCGAAGACGACGATCGAGACGGTGTTCAGCGGGCCGTCGGTCTCCTGGATCTGGTATGCGCTGATCAGCATCGCGGTCATCGCGGTGCTCGGCTACTTCAACATCGCGATCTCCGGCAAGATCCTCGGCGTCTTCCTCGTCACCGAGGTCATCCTGCTGCTGGTCATGTCGTTCGGCGTGCTGTTCACCGGCGGCGGCCCCGACGGCCTGCTTCCGGACGCCATCAACCCGGTCGGCGCGTTCAAGTCGGTGCCCACGTCGTCCGACGGCGCGATCGTCGGCGTCGCCGGCCTCGGCATCTTCTTCGCCCTGTGGTCGTGGGTCGGCTTCGAGACGACCGCGGTCTACGGCGAGGAGTCGAAGGACCCGAAGAAGATCGTCCCCCGGGCCACGATGATCGCTGTCATCGGGCTCGGCATCTTCTACACGTTCGTCTCCTGGATGGCCGTCGCCTACTCCGGCAAGACCGGCGCCGTCGACGTGTCCCGCACCGACGCGTTCTCGTTGTTCTACACGCCCACCGGCGACCTGCTCGGCTCGTTCTTCGTCGACCTCTACAAGGTCATGACGGTGACCGGGTCGTTCGCCTGCGCGCTGGCGTTCCACAACGCCGCGTCGCGGTACCTGTACGCGATCGGCCGGGAGGGCCTCGCGAGCGGGCTGACGAAGACGCTCGGCGCGTCCCACAAGAGGCACGGCTCGCCGCACGTCTCCTCGGTCGTCCAGACCGCGATCACCCTCGTCATCGTGCTGCTGTTCTACTTCCTGCAGAAGCCGACCGACACGGTCTCCGACGTCCCGTACGTATACCTCTACGGCCTGATGGCGATCCTCGGCACGATGGCGCTGCTGTTCGTGCAGTCCATCTCGTCGATCGCCATCATCGGCTACTTCCACGTCCGCAAGATGCACCCGGAGACGGCCTCCTGGTGGCGGACCCTGGTCGCCCCGATCCTCGGCGCCGGCCTGCAGATCTACGTCATCATCCTGCTGTTCCAGAACCTCGACTTCGCCGCCGGCGCGGCCTCGGACAGCCCGGTGTTCAAGGCCTCGCCGTACATCGCGCTCGGCGTGTTCGTGATCGGTCTCGCGGTGGCGCTCGGGATCCGGTTCAAGGACCCGGAGAAGTACGCGACGATCGGGCGGATGGTCATGGAGGAAAGCCACGAGCGGGCACCCGAGGACGCCCTCCCGCCGGCCGGCGCCATTCCCGCCCAGCAGGCCGGCGAGGCGACCACCCCGGCCTGACCCGAACCACCGCAGCGCCGGTCGGCGCCCACCGCGACAGCGCGGGGGGCCGCCGGCCGGCGAGCCGAGGCCGTAGCTCGCCGGCCGGCGGGGCAAGGCCGTACGTCGGACAATGCCGTGACGTAGGGAAGACGGGTGCGACGATGACGTTCCGCGCGACGGTACGAGGCAGCGGGTACGCCTTTCCCGACCTGGCGACGCTGCTCGCGAAGGCCAACGAGGAGAAGTCCGGCGACCAGCTCGCCGGCATCGCCGCCGGCTCCGCCACCGAACGGGTCGCGGCGAAGATCGCGCTCGCCGACGTGCGCCTGGCCGACATTCTCGCCACGCCGCTGGTCGACGACGCGGTCACCGCGCTCATCCTGCGCGAGCACGACGCGGCGCTGTTCGCCGAGGTCGGGCTCGCGAGTCTCACCGTCGGCGAGTTCCGCGAGTTGGTGCTCTCCGCCAACTTCGCCGAGGCCTGGGCGCGCGGCGGGCTTTCCCGGGCCATCACGCCGGAGATGGCCGCGGCCGTCGCGAAGCTGATGAGCGACAAGGACCTCATCGTCGGCGCGAAGCCGCTGCGCACCGTCACCCGCTGCCGCAGCACCATGGGCGAGGCGGGCGTTCTCGGCGTCCGCGTCCAGCCGAACCATCCGACCGACGACGTCGAGGGCATTCTCCTGTCCGCCCTGGACGGCATTCTGTACGGCTGCGGCGACGCCGTCCTCGGCGTCAATCCCGTGAACGAGTCCGTCGCCGCCGTCGGCGCGGTGCTACACGGCCTGCAGAACCTCATCCGGCGCCTCGCACTGCCGACGCAGAGCTGCGTGCTGGCGCACATCACCACCCAGCTGGCCGCCCTGGCCGCCGGCGCGCCCGTCGACCTGCTGTTCCAGTCGATCGCCGGCACCGAGGCGGCGAACCGCTCGTTCGGGATCAGCCTGGAGATCCTCGCGGAGGGCCGGGAGGCGGTCCTCGCGCACCACCGCGACCGGCCGGGGGAGTTTCTCGGCGACGACGTCATGTACTTCGAGACCGGCCAGGGCAGCGCGTTGTCGGCCGACGCCCACGGCGGCCTGGACCAGCTGACCATCGAGGCTCGCGCCCACGGCGTCGCCCGCGCCTATCAGCCGTTCCTCGTGAACTCCGTCGTCGGATTCATCGGTCCCGAGTACCTGGCCGACGCCCGGCAGATCAGCCGCGCCGGCCTGGAGGACCACTTCGTCGGGAAGCTGCTCGGCCTGCCGATGGGCATCGACGTCTGCTACACCAACCACGTCGACGCGGACCAGAACTCCAACGACGACCTGCTCGTCCTGCTGGTCGCCGCCGGCTGCAACTTCGTCATGGGTGTTCCGGGCGCGGACGACGTGATGCTCTCGTACCAGTCCACGAGCTATCACGACGCCGCCGGGATGCGCGACCTGTTCACCCTCTCGGCGACGCCGGAATACACCGACTGGCTGCGGGAACGGGGTCTGCTGCGGGCCGGCCGGCTCGCGGACCCCGACCCGGACGTCGCCGCCGCGCTGCTCGCCGGCCTCGACCGCGCCGTCCTCGACGTCCCCGCCGCCAGCCGCGTGCTGACCACGGGCCCGTGACCGCGACGCCAGCCCCCGGGGCGCCCGACGCCCCCGGCGCCCCCGGCGTGCCCGGCGCCGACGGCGCCACCGGCGCTGGGCCGGCGATCTTGCCCGTGGGGCCGGTGGGAGCCGCCTTCGCGCGGCGGGTGCGGGCGGTGACGCCGGCGCGGCTGTTCCTGGGCCGGTCCGGGACGTCGCTGCGCACCGCCGACCAGCTGACGCTGCGCGCCGACCACGCCGCAGCGCAGGACGCGGTGCACGCGGCGCTCGACCTGCAGAACGGTCCGCTGGCGCCGCTGGTCGACCGGTTCGGCCTGTTCGCCGTCGACTCGGCCGCGCCCGACCGCCCCGCCTACCTGCGCCGGCCCGACCTCGGGCGGCGGCTGTCCCGCGACGGCAGCGCCGAGGTCACCCGACGCTGCCCGCGCGGGGCGGACCTGCAGGTCGTCGTCGGTGACGGACTGTCCGTCGCGGCCGTCGACGCGCAGGTCCCGGCCCTGCTCCCGGCCCTGCTGGACGCGGCCCGCGAGGCCGGCTGGAGCGTCGGCCAGGTCTTCGTCGTCCGCAATGCCCGCGTCGGCCTCCTGAACGAGATCGGCGAGCTACTCGACCCGGCGGCGGCGGTGCTGCTCATCGGGGAGCGCCCGGGCCTGGCCACCGCCGAGAGCCTGAGCGCCTACCTGGCCTGGCGCCCCCGCCCCGGCCACACCGACGCAGACCGCAACCTCATCTCCAACATCCACACCCGCGGCGTCGACATCCCGCAGGCCGTCACCCGCATCCTCGCCCTGGCCACCGCCATGCGGGCCGCCAACACCTCCGGCGTCCTCGTCAAGGAAGACCCCACCACCCCGGCCGCCCTCCCGGGCTGACGGCATCGGTCGGACGAGTACGTCGTCGAAGATCAGCGTCACGGGCGATCCAGGCCCGGCTCGCCGATGACGTCGTCGGCACTGACGGCGGTCAGCGAGCGTTCCAGCAAAGGGGCACGGACGCCGGTCGTGGTCGCGACGGTTGCGGCATGAACTGTCCGGGTTGGCGCTACTCTGGCGGAATGGTGGCGGAATGGACGCTGACGCGGCGGTGGCAGGTGGATGTCGCGTTGACCGCGTCCTGTCTCTGTTAGCGAACCGACCACCCGCAAGCCGTCCCCCGTATCGGCGGACCGCCCGTTTCTCGGCTCCGCGGCGCCACGACGGGACATCATCGTCTCGCGCGCTGTCTCGTCCCGTTCCTTCGTGTCGGAAGGCAACCGCATGCACCGCCGCTGGATGGCGCGCCCTCGCCGGGTCGCCTCGCTCGCCGTCGCGGCCACCGCCGCCGCCGCGCTCACGCTGTCGGCCTGCGCGTCCGACGACAGCCCGGACGCGGCGGCCACGCCGTCGCCCGGCGCGACCGGCGTCGCCGCGCTGCACCTGGTGACGCCCGGGCAGCTGACGATCGCCACCGACTCCCCCGCCTACGAGCCGTGGTTCGCCGACGACACCCCGAAGAACGGCCGCGGCTTCGAGAGCGCGGTCGCCTATGCCGTCGCCGACCAGCTCGGCTTCACCAAGGACCAGGTGAAGTGGGTGACCGAGCCGTTCGACAAGTCGTTCGCCCCGGGCGCGAAGGACTTCGACTTCGACATCAACCAGATCTCCATCACCGACGACCGCAAGCAGGCCGTCGACTTCAGCGACGGCTACTACACCGTCGCGCAGGCCGTCGTCACGCTGAAGTCCAGCAAGATCGCCGGGGCGACGTCGCTTGCCGCGCTCAAGGATGCGAAGCTCGGCGCACCGGTCGGCACCACCAGCCTCGACGCCATCAACCAGTTCGTGAAGCCCTCGTCGCCGGCGTCCGTCTTCAACACCGTGAACGACGCCAAGAGCGCGCTGGAGAACGGGCAGATCGACGGCATCGTCGTCGACCTGCCGACCGGCTTCTACCTGACGGCGGCAGAGATCGACAACTCGGTCATCGTCGGCCAGTTCCCGTCGACCGGCACGCCCGAGCAGTTCGGGATGCTCTTCGAGAAGGGCAACCCGCTGGTCAAGGACGTCAACGCGGCCCTCACGAAGCTGACCGCCGGCGGCGACCTGAAGAAGCTGACCGACGAGTACCTGGCGGCGGCCGGCGCGCCGGTCCTGAAGTAGCCGCGACGAGTCGCGAGATCGGACAGCTGTTCCGCGATGAGCGTCGCCGAATCGCGCCCGGACCAGGACCCGGAGCCTTCGCGGAGGCCCGGGGCCGAGCGAGCCGGGCACGAATCCCTGCCGGAGTCCACCCACCCGGCGGCGGGCGCGGCCGAAGGCTGGGTCCCGAGCGCGCGACAGCGCGCCCGCGAGCAGTACCGGCTGCGAGTTCGGCGCCGCTCGGTGCTCGTCGCCGCCGTCAGCACACTGGTGGTGGCGGCGGTCGCGGTCGTCGTCATCGGCGGCAGCTCGGGCTGGCCGCTGGTCCGCAAACGGTTCTTCTCCGCGTCGGAGATGGCCGACGCGTGGCCGGCGGTCAGCCATGGCCTGCTCGTCAACCTGAAGCTGTTCGTGCTGTGCGCGGCGGCCGCCGGCGTGTTCGGCCTGCTGCTGGCGCTGCTGCGCACGCTCGCCGGCCCGGTGTTCTTTCCCGTTCGGGTCCTCACCGCCCTCTACACCGACGTGTTCCGCGGGCTGCCGGTCATTCTCGTGCTCTATCTCGTCGGGTTCGGCCTGCCCGCGCTACGGCTCAAAGGCATGCCGCGCGACCCGATCGTGCTCGGCGGCATCGCGCTGGCGCTGACGTATTCGGCCTATGTCGCCGAGGTGATCCGCGCCGGCATCGAGTCGGTGCATCCGAGCCAGGTGGCGGCCGCGCGCTCGCTCGGCCTGAGCTACCCGAAGACGATGCGGTTCGTCGTGCTGCCGCAGGCGCTGCGCCGGGTCGTGCCGCCGCTGCTGAACGACGCGATCAGCCTGCAGAAGGACTCCGGCCTGGTGTCGGTCCTCGGCGTGGTCGACGCCGTCCGGGCAGCACAGATCGCCACCTCGGTCCATTTCAACTATTCGCCGTACGTGCTCGCCGGCCTGCTCTTCCTCGCGATCACGGTTCCGCTGACGCGCGTCACCGACTACCTGGCGGCTCGGTCCGCCCGCCGGCGAGGAGCCGACCACCGTGCCTGAGCCGACCACCGCGCCCGAACCGACCACGGTGCCCGAACCGACCACCGGCCCGGCGGCCACGACGGCCGCGGACCCGGCCGAGCGCCCCAGCCCGGGCCCCGACCCCGCCGCGCCGACGCCGGTGCTGTCCGTCCGCGGGCTGCGCAAGACCTACGGCGCGGCGGTCGTGCTACGCGACATCAGCTTCGACGTGCTTCCCGGCCAGGCCGTCGTGCTCATCGGCGGCAGCGGCTCGGGGAAGTCGACGCTGCTGCGCTGCCTGAACCTGCTGGAGACCGTCGACGACGGCGACGTCCTCCTTGCGGGCGAGGACATCACCGACCCGCGGGTGAACGTCGACCGGGTACGCCGCCGGATCGGCGTCGTGTTCCAGGCGTACAACCTCTTCCCGCACATGACCGTGCTGGACAACGTCCTGCTCGCCCCGGTCCGGGTGCACCGCCGGCCGCGCGCCGAGGCCCGCGACCGCGCCCGCGAGCTGCTGACCCGCATCGGCCTGGCCGACAAGCTCGACGTCTACCCCGACCGGCTCTCCGGCGGTCAGCAGCAGCGCCTCGCGATCGTGCGCGCACTCGCCACCGACCCGGCGCTGCTGCTGCTCGACGAGATCACGTCCGCGCTCGACCCGGAGCTGGTCGGCGAGGTGCTCGGCCTCGTCGGCGAGCTGAAACGCGACGGCGTCCCGATGGTGCTCGCCACCCACGAGATGGCGTTCGCCCGGGAGATCGCCGACGAGGTGATCTTCCTCGACGGCGGCGCCATCGCGGAACGCGGCACCCCGGCACGCGTCCTCGACGACCCGGCCGGGCCCCGCACCCGCCAGTTCCTCTCCCGGCTGCGCGCCCGCTGACCGCCGCGATCGACACCCGCTGACCAGCGCCACCCGCTGACCAGCGGGCGGCGCCCGCTGGTCAGCGGCAGCGGCAGCGGCAGCGGCCGCGGCAGGGGCGTCAGTCGGCAGCGGCGTCAGTCCGCCGCCGACGGGGTGATCGCCGGGGCGGTGACCAGCTCGAAGGCGCGCCACATCGCGGCGTAGCGGCCGGCCGCCGCCAGCAGCTCTGCGTGGGTGCCGGACTCGGCGACCCGACCCCGGTCGAGGACGACGATCCGGTCCGCGCCGCGGGCGGTCTGCAGCCGGTGCGCGATGAGGATCGTCGTGCGGGCCCGGGAGATCCGCTGCATCGCCGCCGTCACCCGGGCCTCCGTCGACAGGTCCAGGTTCGACGTCGCCTCGTCGAGCAGCAGGACCGCCGGATCGACCAGCTCGGCCCTCGCCAGGGCGATGAGCTGACGCTGCCCCGCCGACAGCGACCGGCCTCGCTCCGCGACCTCGTGCAGGTACCCGCCCGGCAGCGCGGCGACGAAGTCGTGCGCGCCGACCGCCCGCGCCGCCGCCTCCACGTCGCCGTCCGACGCCGCCGGCCGGCCGTAGGCGATGTTGTCCCGGACCGTGCCGGTGAACAGGAACGCCTCCTGCGGCACGTAGCCGAGCTGGTGGCGGAACGCCGGCAGCTCGAGGTCGCGCAGGTCCTCGCCGTCGACGCGGACCGCGCCCGCGTCCGGGTCGTAGAACCGGGCCAGCAGCTTCATCACCGTCGACTTGCCGGCGCCGGTCTCCCCGACGAGCGCGACCGTCTCCCCCGCCCGCACCCGCAGGTCGACTCCGCGCAGCGCCTCCGGTGGCCGCGCCGCCCGCGCCGCCGCGGCGGCCGCCATCGTCGCCGGGTCCTTGCCCGCGACGGCCGTCCGCGCCTCCCCCCAGCCGTGCCCGTGCCCCGGCGCGACCCGGGCCGAGGCGAACCGGGAGGCGGCGAGCCCGGCGGCGACCGCCTCCGACGCGGCCGACACCGGCGCGGTCGGATACGCGAACCGGACGTCGTCGAGCACCAGCTCCCCGCGCAGCCGCCCGGGCGTCACCGGCTCGGCTGCCTCGGGGGTCAGCGTCTCCAGCCGCATCAGCTCCGCAATCCGCCCGGCCGACACCCGGGTCTGCTGCCAGGCGTCGAACACCTGCGACAGCTGCTGGATCGGCGAGAAGAACATGTCGATGTACAGCAGGAACGCGATCAGCGCGCCGGCGGTCAGCTGGCCGTGCGCGATCAGCGCCGAGCCCGCGCCGAGCACGATCGCGTCCGCGACCGACGACAGGAACTGCACGAACGGGAAGTACGTCGCGACGATCCGCTGCGCCGCGACCCGGGAATCCAGGTAGGCGCGGCCCAAGCCGTGGAAGTGCTCGACGGTCCGGTCCTCGTGGACGAACGCCTGCGCCTCCCGGACCCCGGAGATGCTCTCCTGGAAGTCCGCGTTGACGATCGCAATCCGTTCCCGGGACAGGTCGTACAGCTTCGCCGCCCGGCTGCGGAACGGCACCGTAGCGATCACCAGCGGGACGACGACCGTCAGCGTCAGCAGGCCGAGCTCGACGTTGAGCACGACCAGCGCGACGCCGACTCCGACGAACGTCACGATCGCCACTAGCGCCGACAGCAGCCCGTTCTCGATGAGTGACTCGAACTGGTCGACGTCCGTCGTCATCCGCGTCATGATCCGGCCTGACATCTCGCGCTCGTAGTAGTCGAGCGACAGCCGCTGCAGCTGCGCGAACACCCGGATTCGCAGCGACAGCATGATCCGCTCCGCGACCCGGCCCGTCACGAACGTCTCCCCGACCTGGTTCACCCAGTCGACGAGCGTCAACGCCAGGAACACCAGCGACGCGGCCCACACCACCGCCGTCGACGCGTCGGTCACCCCCCGGTCGATCCCGGTCTTCACCAGCGTCGGCCCGGCCAGGCTCACCACCGCGTCGATCACGACGAGCAGCAGGCCCAGGGCGAGCGGCCGGCGGAACCGGCGCAGCAGCCAGGGCAGGCTGAACCGCGGATCGGGCGCGGTCTCCGACGCCAGCTCGACGTCGGCCGAGTCCCGGACCGGCGGCAGCGCCTCGACCCGGGCGACCAGTTCCGGCGTCGGCGCCAGGTTCAGCCGCCACGAGCCGCCGCCGCCACCGCCGCCGAGCCCCGCTCCCAGCGACGGCGCGCCGACCGCGCGGCCACCCCCGCCGCCGGCGCGCTCCGCGGCCTGCCGGGCCCGGGCGGCGTCCCAGGCCTCCGCGGTCGTCGACGGACCGCCCGCCGCGTCGGCGATCTCGGCGAACGCCTCCGCGCTGTCGCCGAGCTCCGCCGCCAGCGCCGGGTCCAGGCCCGACAGCAGCTCCCGGTAGGTCGCGCTGCGCTCCGTCAGCTCCGCGTGCGTGCCCTGGTCGAGGACGCGGCCCTCGTCGAGGACGACGACCCGGTCCGCCAGGTGCAGCGTCGAGACCCGGTGCGCGACCAGCAGCGTCGTCCGGCCCGGCAGCATGTCGCGCAGCGCGTCGTGGATCCGCTCCTCCGTGCGGGCGTCGACCGCGCTGGTCGCGTCGTCGAGGACGAGGATCCGCGGGTCGGCGAGGATCGTCCGGGCGAGCGCCACCCGTTGCCGCTGCCCCCCGGACAGCGACAGCCCACGTTCGCCGACGACCGTGTCGTAGCCGAGCGGCAGGTCGACGATGAAGTCGTGCGCGCCCGCGGCCCGCGCCGCCGCCTCAACCTGGTCCTGGGTCACCTCGGCGTCGCCGGTCGCGCCGGCTGCCCGGCCGTAGGCGATGTTCGCCCGGACGGTGTCGGAGAACAGGAAGCTCTCCTCGAACGCGAACCCGACCTGCCGGCGCAGCGACGCGAGCCGCACGTCCCGCAGGTCGTGCCCGTCGACCGTCACCCGACCCGACGTCGGGTCGTGGAACCGGCCGAGCAGCGCCGCCACGGTCGACTTGCCGCTCCCGCTCGGCCCGATGATCGCCACCCGTTCGCCGGCGGCGATGCGCAGGTCGAACCCGGCCAGCACCGGCACGCCGCCCGGGTAGGCGAACCCGACGCCGGCGAAGACGATCTCGCCGCGGATCCCGCCACCGGCAGCCAGGTCGACTGCGTCCGGCCGGTCCGCGATCGCGGGCGGCAGGTCGAGCAGCTGGAAGATCCGCTCGCAGCCGGCCCGGGCCTGCTGGCCCATCGTCAGCACGCCGGCGAGCTGACGCGCGGGCGCGGTGAACTGGGCGACGTAGGTCGAGAACGCCAGGAACGTGCCGATCGTGATCGAGCCGCGGACCGCGAGCCAGCCACCCAGCGCCAGAATCGCGACCTGCGCCAGCGCCGGCACCGCCTCCAGCAACGGCCCGTACCGCGACCGCAGCCGCACCGCCCGCATCTTCGTGCCGTACAGCGTCCCCGCCGCCGCCGCGAGCCGGCGCAGCTCCCGCTCCTCCTGGCCGAACGCCTTCACGACCCGGACGCCGTTCACGTCCTCGTCGACGATCTGCGCCAGGTCACCCTCCCGCTGCTGCGCGTCCCAGCTCGCCGGGAAGACCCTGATCCGCAGCCGGTACGCCACGACGACCAACGCCGGCGCGACCACCAGCCCGACCACCGCCAGGCCCGGCGCCAACACGAACATGACGACCAGCGACGCGACCATCATCAGCAGGTTGCCGGCCAGCAGCGGCAGGAACATCAACAGCCCCTGCACCAGCGCCGAGTCCGAGTTCGCCCGGGCCACGAGCTGCCCCGTCGGCATCCGGCTCAGATTGTCCTGGTCCATCGTCAGCAGGTGGTCGTGCATGGCGTTGCGCAGGTCGTACTGGACCAGCAGCGCCGCCCGGCCGCCGTGGTAGCGGCGCAGGTGCGCGAAACCGAAGTTCGCCACCGCCGCCGCGAGCAGGAACAGCAGCCACGGCCAGAGCGCAGCGTCCCGCCGGACGATCACCCCGTCGACGATCTGCCGCCCGATCAGCGGCACGACGGCCTGCGCCGCGCTCCCCAGCAGCGCCCCGGTCAGCGCCAGCACCACCGCGCCCCGGTGCCGCAGCAGGCAGCCCGTCAGCCGCCGGATCCAGCCCGGACCGTCGGCGGCGATCGGCGTGGAGCCCGAGTCCGGCCCGGCCGCCGGCGTGGTCATCGGCGGTCCTTCGCGGCCGGGCGGCGGGCGAGGAAGGCGGCGAGATGGTCGGCGAGATAGTCGTTGACCGCGCCGTCGAGCACGCCGAGCGCCTGGGCGAGTGCCGCGGGATCCGGCGCGTGGGCGGCGATCCGGGCGAGGCGGTCGAGCATCGCCTCCTCGGCCTCGTCGAGCGCGGCCCGGCCCTCGCCGGTCAGCCGCAGGGCGGCTGCGCGCTGGTCGGCGTCGACCGTCCCCCGCGTCAGCAGGCCGCGCTGGCGCAGCGACTCGACGGTCGCGCTGATGGCGGGCTTCCCGAGCGCGAGCCGGGTCGCGATCCGGGACGCCCGCTCGTCGCCCGCGGCGACGGCGGCGAGCACCCGGTACTGGGCGAGGCTCACCTCACCGGACGCGCGTTCGAGCACGCGGGCCACGCCGACGAGCGCCCGGACGGCCTCGACGGGCACGCGCACCTCGGCGGAGATTGCGTCAACGCGGCCGGTGGTGGACGCCGCGCCGGGCGGCGGCGCGGACGCCACGGCGGGGGGCTCGGCCGGGTCGGGCCGGGTGGCGGCGGGCGTCTCCATGTGCCCGACGCTACCAAATTAGTTCGGCTAACGAACCACCTTGACGGAGCCACCCCGACTACGCAGAGCGTCCTCACGCACACGGCTGAGCGGCTCGGTGCGGCTCGAACGCCGCGCGCCGGGGGGTCGGGCTGGGACTGGACCGCGCGTCCCCCGATGAACCTCGGCCGCCACAGCCCGACCGAGGCCGGACCGTGTCGGCTGAGTGAGCCTATAGACACACTCAGCGGACACACCTCGAGCCGGAGTCGTCGAGGTGTGTCTGCTCAGTGAGCCTATAGACACCTTCAGCCGACACGGTCCGGAGTAGCGGCGCGGCTGCGGCGGCCGCTCAAGGCGGCGATGGCCCGCGGAGTCCCCGCGGATGGCGGCGGAGCGCGGTGGCCGGCGTCGCGGGCGGCGATGGAGAGCCGTTCGAACGCGCCCACCGCCGCCGCGGCGCGCGACCGGACCCGCCTGGCGACCGTGGCGGCGGCCACCAGGCGGGAGAGCGTGAGATCAGTCCTGGCCGAGCTTGTCGACGAGGCCCTGGGCCTTGTCGACGGCCGCGTCGATCCTGTCGCCGTGCTTGCCACCGGTCTTGTCGTCGACGAAGTCCCCGGCCTTCTCCAGCCCGTCGTTGATCTGGTCGCCGTGCTTGTCGGCGAGGTCCTCGGCCTTGTCCTTGAGGGGGCCGGCCTTCCCAGCCAGGTCCTTCAGGTTGTCGAACATCCGTGGGTTCTCCTGTCGTCGCCGCGGTCATCGTTGCCCCGCCGGGGATCTCGATCCTATGAACCGCCGAACGGCACGCCGGGCCTCGCCGTCCGGAAGGCACGTTGGTGCCCGCTGACCTGGGCGGATCCGCGCCGGGCCGCAGCTGGCCGCGGGTGCCGCGACGGTCAGTCGGCGAGCAGGGCGGCGAGCGCGGCGCCCGCGGGGCCGTTGTCGGCGGTCACCCCGGCCAGCAGTTCGGTGCGGAAGACGAGCTGCGGCGCCGTGACCGGCACGGCGGCCAGGCCGCCGTGACCGGCGACGGCCCAGGCCGGCAGCAGGGTGAGGCCGGCGCCGGCGGCGACCAGCGCGGCGAGGCCGGCGAGGTCCGGGCCGGTGTATCGGGCGCAGTGCAGCAGGTCCTCGGCGCCGACGGCGCGGCGTACGTCGGCGGCCGGGGCGGCGGCCGCGGGCGCGTCGAGCCAGCGGGCGTCCGCCAGGTCGGCCAGGCCCAGCCCGGCGCGGCCGGCGAGCGGATGGTCGGCGGGCAGGACGACGCTGACCGGGTCGGTACCCGCCAGCGCCGCGCGCAGCGGGCCGACGTCGGGCAGCCGCAGGGGGTCGCCGGGTACGGCAAGCCCGACGGCGAGCCCGAGCTCGCAGGTGCCGCGGGCGACATCGGTCGCGACGTCGTCCCGGGCGGCCACCGAGATCGTGACGTCGAGCCGCGGCATCGTCGCGGTGATCGTGCCGACGGCGGCGGCGAGCCGCGGCATGGCGAGGGGGCAGGCGGCGACACGCAGGTGATCCGGCGGGCCGCCCGCGGCGCGCAGCACGTCGGCCCGGGCGGCGGAGGCGCGCAGCAGCAGCGGCTCGGCGTGTTCGAGAAGGCGGGCGCCGGCGCCGGTCGGTGCGACGGGCCGACGGGTGAGCAGCGGGACGCCGCCGAGCGACGCCTCGAGCGCGGCGATCTGCTGGGAGATCGCGCTCTGGGTGTAGCCGAGCTCGCGGGCGGCGGCGGAGAACGAGCCGGCGCGGGCCACGGCGGTGAAGGTACGCAGCAGCGCCAGGTCCATGTCAGCCATCCGTGTGCCGTCCCGGGGCTCGGCGCGGGCGGCGCACCCCCGACGGCAGCCGCATTAGCGTTCCTAATGTAAGTACCAAAGATAATCGTTGGACCTGAACTTCCCGGCTGGCGACGATCGACCCATGACCTCGACCGCCACCCCGCCCTCGGTCCCAGCCGCCGCTCCCCCGCTCTCCGCTCCCCCGCCCCCCGCCACGCCGCCCCCCGCCGGCTCGTCCTTCTCCGCCGCCGGGCCGGTCGCCGCGTCGGCCCGGGTCGCCCTCGTCGGCGACCGGTCCGCCGACGTCGCCGCCCACGGCCGGATACCGACGATCATCCGCCAGCTCCGCGCGCGCGACGGGCTGGCCCTCGACGCCTACTGGATCCCGACCTCCGACGCCGGCGACCCGGCCGCCCTCAACGGCTTCGACGCCGTCTGGCTGGTCCCGGGCAGCCCGTACGCGAGCGAGGCGGGCGCGCTGGAGGCGGTTCGGTTCGCCCGCGGGCACCGCGTCCCGTTCCTCGGCACCTGCGGCGGGTTCCAGAACGCGGTGCTCGAGTTCGCCCGCAACGTCTGCGGCCTGGTCCGCGTCGCCCACGCCGAGCAGCACCCGGACGCCGCCGACCTGCTCATCGTCCCGTTGGAGTGCTCGCTGCGGGGGCACGAGGGCGCCGTCCGGATCGAGCGCGGCTCGCTGGCCGAGTGGGCGCTCGGCGTGGAGCGCAGCGTGGAGCGCTACTACTGCACCTACGGCGTCGCCGACGCCTATCTCGACCGGCTGCGCGCCGCGGGGATGCGCTTCACCGGCGTCGACGACGACGGCGAGGTGCGCGTGCTGGAGCTCGCCGACCACCCGTTCTTCCTCGCGACCCTCTTCCAGCCGGAGCTGGCCGCCGACGCGAGCCGGGTCCATCCGGTGATCCGCGCCTTCGCCACGGCCGCGGTCTCCCGGGCCGCCACGCGCCAGGCGCGACGCCGCCAGGTCGTCGGCCCCGCGACCGGCGGCTGATCCCGATCCGCGCGGACGGGCACGGCCCGGACGTCCCGGCGGCATCGGACACACGGCACAGGAGGGGCACACGTTGCTGATCGGCGAACACATCGCGGCGCTGCGACTCGAGGGTGAGCGGCTGGCGGCCGCGGCGACGGCCGCCGGGCTCGACGCCCCGGTGCCCCCGGCACCGGGCTGGTGCGTGCGCGACCTGCTGGCGCACACAGGCCGGGTGCATCGGTGGGCGGCGTCCTACGTCAGCACCGGCAACCGGTGCCCGGTGCCGATCGGCGGCGCGGCCGACCCGGCGGTCCCGGACGACAGCCTGCTGGCGTGGTTCCGCTACGGACACGCGGCACTGCTGGACGCCCTCGTCGGGGCCGATCCGGCGGTCACCTGCTGGACGCTGTGGCCCGAGACGTCGGCGCTGGCGTTCTGGGCCCGTCGGCAGGCGCACGAGACGGCGGTGCACCGGGTCGACGCGGAGCTGGCCCGTACCTCCGCGGCGACGACGACGGTGCGGCCCGAGTTCGGCGCGGACGGGGTGGACGAGCTGCTGACCGGCTTCTACGCGCTGCGCCACCGGGGTCTGGTCGCGCCCAGGCCGGTCACACTCGCGGTCCGCTGCACGGACGTCGACGCCGGCTGGACGATCCGGATCGCGGCGGACGGGCGCGCGGTCAGCCGCCGGGCGGCCGACCACGCCGACTGCGTGATCAGCGGCGCGGCCGAGGACCTCTACCTGTTCCTCTGGAACCGGGTGGACGCGACCCGGCTCGAGGTGGCCGGCGACCGCTGCGTCCTCGACCTCTGGCGAGACCGCGCCCGGATCACCTGAGACGGTGCACGACGGCCGGCCACCGTCGTCGACCCGGGCGACCCGGGCGACGCGGACCTCGTGACGCCTTTGTGGACGCGCGGTCAGCCGCGGGCGGCCGGGCTGAGCTCGGCGAGGACCGCGCGCATGTACTCGAGGACCTCCTGGTCGCCGAGGTCGGGCGGCGCCGCCGAGTGGATCCCGCGCGGGGCCGGCGGCGCGGCGGCGATGACGCGCCGGGCGTCGACGACCAGGCCCGCCCAGTACGGGGCGGCGCGGTCGAGGTGCCGCAGCACGCGGCCCGCGTCGGCCACCCGGTCGGCCTGGACCATCATGTTGACGAACTCGACAGCGGTGACGCAGATGCCCTGCATGTTGCCGGTGTCGAGCAGCTCGTCGATGTGGGTGCGCAGGATGCCGAAGGCGCGGTCCGGCTCGCCGCGGCGGAAGTAGGCGCGGGCCGCGACGCAGCGGTTCGGCGAGTGCGTGCGGTCGGGCACCTCGACGGCGATCGCGGCGGCGAGCAGCTGCTCGGCGCGTTCCTGCCGGCCCTGGAGCAGGGCGGAGTAGCCGAGCAGCACGAGGGCCATGTTCTGCAGCGTCGGCGGCCCGGCAGCTCGGTACCGGGTGACGAGCGCGTCGACGAACGCGTCCCCGTCCGCGAACCGGCCACCGAAGATCATCGACGCGCCGACGTCCAGCTCGAAGTGGTCCGCGAGGTCGTGCTCGCCGCGGTTGCGCAGTCGGGCGATCAACGGCCGGGACAGCTCCCCGAGCGCGCCGAAGTCCTGGTGCACGGAGGCCAGGGCGTGCCGGCCGGCGACGTCCAGGAGGGCGCCGGCCGGGTCGGCCGCGACGCCGGGGCCCGGCCGGCCGTGGCGGGCGAGCAGCCGCTCGAACGCGGCCGGGTTCTGGGCGAGCTTGTGGCGCTGGCCGGCCCAGGTCAGCCCGAAGGCGAGCAGGTCCGCCTCTGCCGGCGGGGTCATCGCGAGCAGACGCTCCACCCAGTCGCCCAGCTCGGCCCGGTTGCGGCGCGGGATCTCGGTGACGAGCGGGCGGATCAGCGCGTGGGCGAGGCGGCGGTCGGCGCGGCCGTCGGCCCAGTCGAACGCGGCGCGCAGGTTCGGCCACAGCTCGTCGAGCGCCGCGGTGCCCGCCGCCTCCCGGGGGCCGAGCAGGAGGCGCTGCACGCCGGCGACCCGGTCGGCGCACCAGGCGGCGTGCCGGGCGGCCAGCAGGTCCGTCTCGCCAGCCTCGGCCAGCCGCTCAGCGGCGAACTGCCGGATCGGCTCCAGGAACCGGAACCGCCGGGCGGCGGTGCCCGGCTCGGCCACCACCATCGACCGCGCGACGAGCCCGGCCAGCAGCTCCTCGATCGCGCCCGCGGCCAGCTCCGCCGCGGTGCCGGCTCCCGCTCCCGTCCGAGCGTTCTCTGCCGTTTCGGCGCCGGCTCCCGGGCCGGCTCGACCCACGGCTCGGGCACCGGCGGCCGGGCTGGCGGCGACCGCCTCGGCCGCGGCCAGGTCGAACGCGCCGACGAAGACCGCGAGGCGGCGCAGCAGCTGCCGTTCCGCCGGTGCGAGCAGGTCGTGCGACCAGGCGATCGCCGCCCGCATCGCGCGGTGCCGCCGAGCGCCCGCCTGACCGCCACCGACGGTGACGAGCAGCCGAAGCTGGTCGTCCAGCCGGGCCAGCAGGTCGGCGGGCGTCAGCGTCGTCATCCGAGCCGCGGCGAGCTCGATCGCGAGCGGCACCCCCTCGAGGCGCCGGCAGACGGCGGTGACGACGGCCTCGTCGTCGCCCAGGTCGAAGCCCGGTGACAGCGCGGCCGCGCGCTCCTCGAACAGCCGGGCGCCGGGCCCGTCCGGATCGAGCGGGCCGACCGGGACAACCCGCTCGTGGCCGTCGCGCAGGCCGAGACGCTCGCGCGAGGTCGCCAGCACCCGGACGGTCGGGCAGCCGTCGGCGACGGCCTGCGTGAGCGCGGTGACGCCGTCGAGGACATGCTCGCAGTTGTCCAGGACCAGCAGCGCCTGGCGCGGGCGCAACGCGGAGACGATCGCGTCGGTCAGCTCGCGCCCGGCCGTCTCCTTGACGCCGAGCGCTCCGGCGACGGCCCGGGGCACGTCCGCCGACGTGCCGACCTCGACCAGGTCGACCAGCCAGGCGCCGTCTTCGTCACTCTCCCGGCTCGCCGCGGCGACCGCGAGCCGCGTCTTGCCGATCCCGCCCGGGCCGACGAGCGTGACGACCGGCCCGCCGGCGAGTGCCCGCCGGATCGTCGCGAGCTCCTCGTCGCGGCCGATGAGCCGGCCGAGCCGCAGCGGCAGGTTCCCAGGTCGGCCGGAGCCGGCCACCCGCTCGCCCCTGCCGGCCGAGTCCTGGGGCGGGTTCGGACGGGTGGTGCCGGGCGAACCGGCGCCGGACGAACCCGCGTCGAGGCCGGCGGCGGCCAGCCCGTCGGCCGTGGCTCCGTCGGCCGTGGCTCCGTTGACCGCAGCTCCGTTGGCCGCGGGTCCGTTGGCCGCGGGTCCGTTGGCGGCGGGTCCGCTGGCGGCGGGTCCGTGGACCGCAGCTCCGTTGGCGGCGGCGGCGCCCGGCGCCAGCCGGGCGTCGTGGCCGAGGACCATCGCCTCCAGCTCCCGCAGCCTGGGGGCCGGCTCGACGCCGAGATGCTCGACGAGGTGGCGGCGGGCGGCCCGGTAGGCCGCAAGCGCGTCGCCCTGCCGACCGGCGCGGTACAGCGCGGTCATCAGCAGCGCCCAGAGGCCCTCGCGGGTCGGATGGTTCGACGTCAGCTCGGTCAGCCGGCCGACGGCCGCGGCCGGTTGCGTCTCCACCCGTGCCGCCAGGTCCAGCTCGACGGCCGCCAGCCACCGTTCCACCAGCCCGTCGATCACCGCGGCCAGGCCAGGGGTGAGGTGCAGCCCGGCAAGCGGCGGGTCGGCCCATTCGGCGAGCGCGGCGGCGACCTCGCCGGCGTCGGCGTGCCGTTGGAAACGCAGCGCGTCCACCGCGTCGGCGGCCACGTCCAGGCGGTAGGCGGCGCCGACGGTCGCGACGGCCGCCGGCCCGAGGGCCTGGCGCAGCCGGGTGACGTAGGACTGCAGCGTCCGCTCGGCCGTCCGCGGGCGCTCGGCACCCCACATCAGCTCGACCAGCCGCGACACCGGCACCGCCGTCCCTGCGGACAGCGCCAGCGCCGCGAGCAGCGTCTGACATCTGGGCGGCCCGATCGTCAGGGGCGCGCCGTCGGCCGCGACGGCGCGGACCTCGCCGAACAGGTGGATCCGCACGCCCGGAGGGCTCTCGCCGCCCTGGGCCGTCACCGCGCTCACCGCCCTTCACGTGCGCCGACCCCGGTATGCACTGACCCCGCCGTGCACTGACCCGCGGTGCGTCCGCGCCGACCACTTCAACCGTAGCTCAACAGATCTTCGACGGCGGCTCGACGGCGATGAGAGACGGTCGTAGCGGGCACCACCAGCCAACTTCAGGAGGCAGGCAGGCATGACGAGGCCGACGACGGCGCCGAGGCGAACCAGCGTGGTGACGTTGCCCTTCCAGCCGACGGGCTGCGGCACGTCCGACGACCCGCCGAGCGTTCCACCGGACGCGGCTTGGACCCGCGTCGGGGCGACGGTGCGCGAGACGTCGACCGGGGGCACGCTGCGGGCCGTCGCGTCCGACCCGGCCACCGACTCCGACCAGGCCAAGGCACCAGACCGCGGCGCCGAGCTCGACCGCGAGGTCGAACCTGACCGAGCTGTCGACCGGGAGCGGGCCGTCGCCGTGGCGCGCCCCGTGGCGGCGAGCGGTCCCATCGCGGTGGAGGGCGCCGTCGGTCGGAGACCGGCGTTCGCGCCGGGCGCGGCCCGATGGTCGCGGCGCTGGGGCTCGGCGTTGATCGCCGGCCTCGCGATGATCGGCGCGGCCCAGCCGGGTCCCGACGAACGGCCGGCGACGCAGCCGGTTTGGGCCGACGCCGCCTCGGCGGCGTCGCTCGGCCTGCTCGGGGTCGCGATCGTCGCCTTGGTGGCCGGTCGGCGCTGGGGAGCCGGCCCGGCGGCCTACGGAGCGGCCGGCCTCGTCGCGCTGTCCGCGTTGTGCCCGACCTGGGCGCACCATCAGGTCGGTGCCTGGTGGGTCGTCCAGATGGTGGTCAGCGCGGTCATGCTCGGCGGGTCGGTGACGATGCGCTCCCGATCGGCCAGGACGGAGGCGCATGGCGGGATCGATGCCGAATTCCAGGCCGAGTGCGTCGCCATCGCTGGTACGGATGGCGACGCCGCCGAGAGCGGCATCGGCTCGGTTGCGGGTGCCAACCGGATGTCGACCGTGGGAGCGCGGCGGTGAAGGCGATCGTCCAGGAGCGGTTCGGTGCGCCGGAGGTACTGCGGCTCGCCGACGTCGACGTGCCGAGCGTCGGACCGGACGACGTGCTGGTCCGCATCCGCGCCGCGGCGCTGAACCCCTACGACTGGCACATGCTGCGTGGCGACCCGTACGTCGCGCGCCTGCTCGGCGGCGTGGGCCTGCGGCGGCCGAAGGCCCGCGTCCCCGGCATCGACGCGGCCGGCGTGGTTGAGGTGGTGGGGGCGCACGTGCGGGGGCTTGCGCCCGGTGACGAGGTGTTCGGCCTGTGCGCGGGCTCCCTCGCCGAATACGCGCTCGCGGCGCCGCGCGACGCGCTCGTGCCCAAGCCGGCGCGGCTCACCTTCGAGCAGGCCGCGGCGATTCCGCTCGCCGCCGGCACCGCCCTGCAGGCCATCCGCGATGTGGCCCGGATGCAGGCCGGTCAGCGCCTGCTCGTGATCGGTGCCGCGGGCGGCATCGGCACCTTCGCCGTCCAGATCGCCGCTGGACTCGGCGTCGAGGTCACCGGCGTGTGCAGCACCCGCAATGTCGATCTGGTGCGCGCACTCGGCGCGGTGGACACCGTCGACTACACCGCCGAGGACTTCCTGGAGCGACCCGAGCGCTACGACGCGATCCTCGACAACATCAGCAACGTGCCGCTACGCCGACTGCGACGCGTCCTGACGCCGTCGGGAACCCTTGTCGTCAACGGCGGCGGCGCGCCCGGCCGGATTTTCGGCGCCGTCACGAACTTCCCTCGCGGCCTCGCGCTCAATGCCGTCGTACGCCAGCGGATCAGGCCGTTCATCTGGAAGCCGCGGCAGGCGGATCTGGTCGCCCTCGCGGACCTGGTCGACGCCGGCCGCCTCACCCCGGTCCTGGACCGTGCCTACGCGCTCCCCGACGCCGAGGAGTCCCTGCGCCACGTGGAAGGCGGCCACGTGCGCGGAAAGGTGGTGGTGACGGTCGCCTAGCCCTGTTCCTCGGCGACACGCACCCCGCTGCCTCTGGCAGATCGCGGGCTGGCGGCTGGCGGCTGGCGGCTGGCGGCTGGCGGCTGGCGGCTGATTGTCGCCGAGCGGCGGTGGGCACAATCGAGGTCTGTCGGGACCGGGCCGGTCGCGGCCCGATGCGCGGATCGGCCCGGGACGTCGAAGCCAGCTCCGCCGCGCGAGAGGGTCATGGACAGCCGATGGCTACCGGTTCCGTATTTCCCGACCACGCCGTCCGACACCCGTCGAGGCGCGCGGTCGACGTGGGCCAGTCGCGCCGTCTCACCCGGCGTCCAGCATCATCCGTAACCGAGCACCGGCATTCTCGTCGCCGTCGGCCGGGACGGCCATTGCTGCTGGCAATACCGGCGCTGGCGCTGGCCGGTGGCCTGAGTGGATGCGACTCGCGAACCGGTCCCGGCACGCCGCCGGCCACTCCGGCGACGACCCCCGTGGCGCCGACGCAGCGGCCGGCGGTCGCCGTCGCGCCGGAGCTCGGCGCCGTGCTGTCCGTGACAGCGGTCAACGACGCCGGCGCGATGGTGCTCGGCCGCGCCGGGCCGACCGGGCCGGAGTTCTTCTTCGTCGCCCGCGGTGGCCAGCCGAAGCCGCTGCTACTCGGCGACGCCCCCATCGAGCCGAGCCTGTTGAACAATGCCGGGCAGGTCGTCGGCGTCGTCGCAGACCGGTCTGGAAGCCAGCCGTCTCGCCTCGTCCGCTGGCAGGACGGCACGGCCACGGTCCTGCCGGTAACCGGTGACGAGATCATTCCCGAGGACCTCAACGACCGCGGCCAGGTCACCGCGGTCGCGGTCGCCCGCCGGCCCGGTGCGGACGCCTCGAGTGCCTCGGACGCCACCCGAGCGTTTCTCATCGACGGCACCCGCGTGGTCGACCTTGGAATAGACCCGGACATCAATGAGCGCAACCTCTACCTGAACGAGTCCGGCCAGGTCGCCGGCCAGGCGTTCACGGACGCCGGCACCAGCCCGCGCGGATTTCTCTGGGACAACGGCGCGGTAATAACCTTCGACACCGGCCCGACGGCGCATCCGGTCGTCATGGGCCTGAACGACGCGGGTCAGCTGGCCGGACTGAGCCTCGACGACCAGGACTCGCCGTCGGGCGCCCATCCCCTCTTCCGCCCGGCGTTCCGTTGGCAGTCCGGGATTCTCACCTTCCTGGACGCGGGACCCGGCGCTGGCGTCGGACCCGTGCGCATCAACCGTTCCGGGCAGGTCGCCGCCGTCGCCGCCGACACGTCCGGCGCCGCCCGGGACGTCGTCGTGTGGTCCGCCGACCCGGCGGCGAGGCCCACCCGGCTGGGAATCACGAACGCGGACCTCGTGGTCGGCCTCAATGATCGCGGCGACGTCCTGCTGGCCGGCACGGCGGGTCCGACCGCGGCCCCGGCCGGCTATGTCTGGCACGGTGGCCGCGTCGACGTTCTCGGTCCCCTCGGCGGGGTCGCCGCGGACCCGAGGGGCCTCGCCGCCGACGGCCTGGCTGCCGGCACGTCGACGAGCGCCGACGGCAGCCTGCGCGCCGCCGCCTGGCCTCCGGTCGCCTGAACTGCCGGTGCGCTGGCGGGCCAGGGTAGGGGCATGCGGTATCGCGCGGCCCTGGCAGGGGGCTGCGGCGTGGTCGAGCCCGCCCGTCACGATCGCGTCGGGTCCCCGGGTGTGGGACCTGTCCGGGCTCGATCATGGTCTGGACGGTTGCACCTGCGGCAAGCCTGCTCCAGGAAGGTCCGGAAATGGGGAAGGCCCGCCACACAGAGGTGTGACGGGCCTTCCCGTAAAGAGAATTTCGGCGGTGACCTACTCTCCCACCCGGCCTCCCGGGCAGTACCATCGGCGCTGGAGAACTTAGCTACCGGGTTCGGAATGGGACCGGGCGTACCCTCTCC
>Ga0105248_10000170_pt1 | contig 75642 bp, 84 predicted proteins | sample KBSS34metaG_FD_81524 | JGI IMG/M metagenome (GOLD analysis project Ga0105248, IMG submission 81524) | Switchgrass rhizosphere microbial communities from Kellogg Biological Station, Michigan, USA - KBS S3-4 metaG | ecosystem: Host-associated > Plants > Roots > Rhizosphere > Soil | place... | reverse complement strand
GCGCGGATCTCGATGACGCCGTCGTAGACCTCCGGCACTTCCTGGGCGAACAGCTTGGCCATGAAGCCGCCGTGCGCGCGGGAGAGCAGGATCTGCGGGCCCTTGGTCTCGCGGCGGACGTCGTAGATGTAGTAGCGGATGCGGTCGCCGATGTTGAAGTTCTCGCGCGGGATCGACTGGTCGCGCCGCACGATGCCTTCGCCGCGGCCCAGGTCGACGACGATGTTGCCGTACTCGACGCGCTTGACGACGCCGTTGACGATCTCGCCGACGCGATCCTTGAACTCTTCGAACTGACGCTCGCGCTCGGCCTCGCGGACCTTCCCGGTCACCACCTGGCGGGCCATCTGGGTCTGCACCCGGCCGAACTCGAAGGGCGGCAGGTCTTCCTCGTAGGTCTTGCCGATGGCGGCTTGCTTGTCGTTCCGCTTGGCGTCGGAGAGCCGGATGATGCCCACCGGCTCTTCGGCCGCGACCTCCTCGCCTTCCTCGTTGACCACGGTGCCGAAGGTGGCGTCGTCGGCGACCACGGTCTGGACCCGCTTGATCGAGACCTCGCCGGTCTTCTGGTCGATGGAGACGCGGATGTCGTGCTCGGCGCCGTAGCGGGCGCGGGCGCCCTTCTGGATCGCCTCTTCGATCGCCTCGATGACGATCTCGCGGTCGATAGATTTTTCGCGTGCGACCGCGTCGGCGATCTGCAGCAGCTCAAGCCGGTTGGCGGAAATGCCGGTCAGGCTCATGGGATATTCCTCTTACTCAGGTGTCTGGTGTGGATCGGATTGCAGGCGGGCCGCGCGAACCTGCGCGCCCCGCTTCATGAGTTGGTCGGTGAGCACGAGTTTGGCCTCGAGGATCCAGGCGAACGGGATCAACGCGGTCTCTTCCTCACCTTCGAGATCGACGGCGACCTGCTCTTCCTCGACGCCCGCCAGCACGCCCTTGAAGCGCTTGCGGCCCTCGGCCAGGCGGTCGAGCTCGATGCGGGCCTCGTGGCCCTCGTAGTCGACGAAGTCCTTCAGCCGGGTCAGCGGGCGGTCGACGCCGGGGGACGAGACTTCCAACGTGTATTCGCCGCTGATCGGGTCGGCGGCGTCCAGGATCTCGGAGATCGCGCGCGAGAGGCGCGCGCAGTCCTCGACGTTCATGTCGCCGTCGCTCTGGCGCTCGGCCATGATCTGCAGGCGCCGCACATGCTCGCCGCCCATCAGGCGCAGACGCACGATGGCGTAGCCGGCGGCCTCCGCGACAGGGTCGAGGAGTTCCAGCAGTCCCAGGTCTTCTGCGGTCTTGCCGCGCATTCTTCGAGCCGACTCCGTATCGCCATTTTCGGGGCCAGAAATTTGGCCAAGAAAAAAGCGGCCGGGCCGGAGCCCGCCGCTCGTATGCGCCATCACAGCGCTAACGGACGATGTTGAGGGGAATATAGTCCCTCGGACGGGGTTTGTCAGCCCTCTTGCGACTCACGCGGCGCAGGGCCGCGGGGCGCACGAAAAAGGCCGCCCCGTTTCCGGAGCGGCCCTTCGCTGGTCTTGGTTTCGTCTGGTCTAGGCGAGCGCGGCGCTCATCTTGCGGCGACGAACCAGGGCGCCGACGCCGCCGAAGCCCATGATCATCAGGGCCCAGGAGGCCGGTTCCGGAACGGCGCCGCCGAAGGAACCCGTCAGGTTGCCGGCCTTGAAGCTGTTCAGCTCGGCATTCGACCCGGTCCCGGTGATCCCGAATTTCGGCGAGACGTTGGTGAAGCCGAAGACCACGTTGTCTTCCCGGATGTGCGACAGGTCGGTCACGGCGGAGGTCAGGTCGAGATGGCCGCCGACCGAGGTCAGGTTGCCCGCCTTGTCGCCGTTCATGCCCGTGAGCCAGAAGTTCGTGAAGTCACCGCGCAGCAGCAGGACGTTGTCGGACTTCCTGCGGTACTCGAAGAAGCCGTCGATGCTCGCCTGGGTAAAGTTCGGCAGGGCCATGGAAAGGCCCGGGGTCGTCGCGGCCCCGTGGATCGTGAGGAGGGCCTGCGTGCCGGCTCCGTCATTGAAGAGGGCGTCGTTGAAGTTGAGGAGGGTCGTAATGCCGCTGACGGTGAACGTGCCCTCGCCCGGACCGGTGCCGGTCCAGACAACTTGGTTCGTGCCCGGTCCGCCAGACGTGGCGACGTCGATGTCGGACGCGTGAGCGGGCGCCGAGGCGGCGGCAAGCGAAAGCGCCAGAGCGGCTGCCGAGACATAGGTCGTAAGGTATTTCATCATCAGTCCTTCTTACGTCTAAGCACGCAGCACTGGCGGCGAACTTGATTAGGCGACCGGACAGGGAGCGTTGTCCCGATTTGGTCGCCCAATTTCACAGTCAGCAAAAAGGGGACCACTCACCCCGTTTCAAGCATCTGCACCCTAGAGGCGAAAATCTCGCCCTATCAGTGTGCCGCTTACGCAACAGTTCTCGACGCTATTGCCCCTGTGCAGGGTTCATCTGTCCGTCTTCTGGCGAGGACACGAGGTTCGTCGAACGAGCGATCCAGACTCGAGCATAGAAAAAGGCCGCCCCATTTCTGGAGCGGCCCTTTGCAGACTTGAACTGGTCGTCGTCTAGGCGAGCGCGGCGCTCGTCTTGCGGCGGCGGATCATGGCGCCGACACCGCCGAAGCCCATGATCATCAGGGCCCAGGAGGCAGGTTCCGGAATGGCGCCGCCGAAGGAGCCCGTCAGGTTGCCGGCCTTGAAGCTGTTCAGCTTGGCGTTCACGCCGGTCCCGGTGATCCCGAATTTCGGAGAGACGTTGGTGAAGCCGAAGATCGCGTTGTCTTCCCGGACGTGCGTCAGGTCGGCCACGGCGGACGACAGGTTCAACTGCCCGCCGACCGAGGTCAGGTTGCCCGCCTTGTCGCCCTTGATGCCGGTGAGCCAGAAGTTCGTGAAGTCACCGCGCAGCAGCACGATGCTCGGGTTCGATTTCTTCACGAACTGAAAATAGCCGTCGAGGCCCGCCTGGGTGAAGTTCGGCAGAGCCTGGGACAGGCTGGGGGTCGACGCCGTCGCGTGGATCGTGAGGAGGGCCTGCGTGCCGTTCCCGTCGTTGAAGAGGGCGTCGTTGAAGTTGAGGAGAGTCGTAATGCCGCTGACGGTAAACGTGCCCTCGCCCGGACCGGTGTTGGTCCAGACGACCTGGTTCGAGCCCGGGGCGCCCGACGTCGCGACGTCGATGTCGATGAGCGACGCGGCGCTGGCCGGCGCGGCAAGGGCGGCCACCGATAGCGCCAGGGCGGCTGCGGACGCGTAGGCCGTAAGGGTTTTCATCGTCAGTCCTTTTTCACTTCTGCGCGGCCCATCAGGCGACGACAATTTCACTGTGCGGCGCGGCTCCGGAATTGCTCCCAAAACGACCGCTCCAGTTGTTGGCTGCAATAAACAGGCCGATCGCAGCGGTTTCAAGCATTCACACGCCACAGGAGAAATTATCGCAAATATTATAGGTTTATTATGCGGCCAATTCTCAGCAATCGAGATGGCAATTGCCCTCGACCAGGGGCGAATAGTCTCAATACAAGGCGTCGCGAATTAACAATAACGCCGATACGGGTGGATGAATCAGGTCTACAGTCCAATATAACAGACATATAATACTCTGAAGTCCGGTGAACTGTGCCAGAATAGACTCCCCGGACCTCCGACAATCCGCGTGCAGCCGCCGTGACAGGTGAGTGTCGCGGCTCTCCGGCGGTGGTCTATCGCGGCCGCGGCGGGCGGAACGTTCCACGGAAATCTACGGAGGATGGCGCATCCTGCGGCGCCTGGTCGCGGCCGAGAGCTCATGAATGCGGCAACCGGCGAATGATCATTCGCCAGAAGCGCCATTGGCCCTAAAGAAGCGGCATGGACCTTTCGAAAATCCCGGTGGGGGTGAACCCACCCTACGACGTCAACGCCATCATCGAGATCCCGCAGGGCGGGCAGCCGGTGAAATACGAGATCGACAAGGAGAGTGGCGCGCTGGTCGTCGACCGCTTCCTGCACACCGCGATGTACTATCCGGGCAACTACGGCTTCATCCCGCACACGCTGGCCGACGACGGCGACCCGATGGACATCATCGTGATCTGCCAGATCCCGGTGGCGCCCGGCGCGCTGATTCGCGCCCGGCCGATCGGGACCCTGATGATGACCGATGAGGCCGGCGGCGATGAGAAGGTGCTGGCCGTTCCGGTGGACGCGCTGCACCCCTTCTATTCCGGCGTCGACAGCTGGCGGGCCCTGCCGAAAATCCTGACCGAGCAGATCGCCCACTTCTTCCAGCACTATAAGGACCTGGAGAAGGGCAAGTCGGTGGAGATCACCCGCTGGGCCGACGTCGAGGAGACCGCCGACCTGATCCGCGCGGCGATCGAACGGGCGAAGACGGCGGGCTAGGTCCGCACGAAATCCAGGAATACCGGGGCGCAGTCGCCGAGCCGCTTTTCCTCGTAGCGGGTGGTGATGTGATCGGCGGGCGGCGCGCGCCAGTCGAAGGCGGCCTCAGCCGTCCAGCGGAACGCCGGGTTGGCGGTGAACCGCAGCAGGCTCCAGTCCACGTAGTCCGCCCAGTCGCTGGCGAACCGCAGCGTCCCGCCGGGCCGCAGCAGGCGGGCGAACTCGGCCACGGTCTCGGCCTGGACGATGCGGCGCTTGTTGTGGCGCGACTTGGGCCAGGGGTCAGGGAACAGGACGAAGATCCGCGCCAGGCTGGCGTCGGGCATCAGCGCCATCAGCTCGCGCGCGTCGCCGTCGAGGACGCGCACATTGCTCAGGCCCTGCTCGTCGATGTGGCGCAGCGCGCTGGCGACGCCGTTCTGGAAGGGCTCGGCCCCGAGGATCAGCACGTCGGACCGCCGCGCGGCCTGGGCGGCCATGTGCTCGCCGCCGCCGAAGCCGATTTCCAGCCAGGCTTCTGATGCGCCGGGCGCCAGGGTGCGCGGATCGAACGCCGTGGTCGGCGGGCGGATCGTGGGCAGCAGGGTTTCCATCAACGCGGCCTGCCGCGGCTTGATGGTCCGGGTCTTCAGGCGGCCGTAGGAGCGCAGCGGCGGGTGGTGATCACTCATCGGGCGCCCGCAAGCACAGCTTTACGCCAGCCGCTTCAGGTCGTCCGCCAGGTTGGTGCGCTCCCAGGAGAAGCCGCCCTCGTTGTCCGGCTGGCGGCCGAAGTGGCCGTAGGCGGCGGTGCGCGCATAGATCGGCTTGTTGAGGCCCAGGTGCTCGCGGATGGCCCGCGGCGTGGCGCCGCCGATCATCTCCGGCAGGGCCTGCTCCAGCTTCGCCGGGTCGATCTCGCCGGTGTTGTGCAGGTCGACGTAAAAGCTCAGCGGCTGGGCCACGCCGATCGCATAGCTGATCTGGATGGTGCACTTGCGCGCCAGGCCGGCGGCCACGACGTTCTTCGCCAGATAGCGGCAGGCGTAGGCCGCCGAACGGTCAACCTTGGTCGGGTCCTTGCCGGAAAAGGCGCCGCCGCCGTGCGGGGCCGCGCCGCCGTAGGTGTCGACGATGATCTTGCGCCCGGTCAGGCCCGCGTCGCCGTCCGGCCCGCCGATCTCGAAGCGGCCGGTGGGGTTCACGTGCCACTTGGTTTTCTTGGTGATCAGGCCGGCCGGGAAGATGGCCTCCACGTAGGGCCGGATCAGCTGCTCGACCCGCTTGGGCGTGGCCGACATCAGGCCAATGCGCTTCTTGTGCTGGGTGGAGACCACAATCTGCAGCACCTCGACGGGGCGGCCGTCTTCGTAGCGCAGGGTGACCTGGCTCTTGGCGTCGGGCTCCAGCGCGGCGCATTCGCCGGAGTGGCGCACCTCGGCGAGCCGCTTCAGGATCTCGTGGCTGTACTGCAGGGTGGCCGGCATCAGCGCCGGGGTCTCGTCGCAGGCGTAGCCGAACATGATCCCCTGGTCGCCCGCGCCCTCGTCTTTCTTGTCGGAGGCGTCGACGCCCTGGGCGATGTGCGCCGACTGCGGATGCAGGTAGCAGGCGTACTTGGCCTTGGCCCAGTGAAAGCCTTTCTGCTCGTAGCCGATGTCCTTGATCGCCTGACGCACCTTGGGCTCAAGGCCTTTCACGATCTCCTTGGTCAGCGCCTTGTTGTCAGCCTTGGACCCGTCCTTCTTGCCGGCGCGGACCTCGCCGGCCAGCACGATGCGGTTGGTGGTCACCAGGGTTTCGCAGGCGACGCGCGCTTCCGGATCGACGCTGAGGAAGGCGTCGACGACGGTGTCGGAGATGCGGTCGGCGACCTTATCCGGATGGCCTTCGGAAACGCTTTCGGACGTGAAGATGAAGTTGGAACGGCTCAAGGGGCTCAAGCTCCGGAAAACGGCGCCGCCTTTGTCAGGGGGCGCCCAATTGGGTCGGCAAGCCTATAAAGATATCTTTATGTCCCGCCAAGCCCGTGTTCCGGCAAGCCTAGGCCACAGCACTTAACGGCGTGTGAGCCATCCAGGATCGAAGATCAGGTCTCGTCCCCGCCCTCGGCGTCGGCTTCGCCGGCCATGGCGCGCACCAGGTCGAGGATCCGCCGGCGCACGCGGCCGCGGGGAATCTTCGGGAAGCTGGCGGCCAGCTCAATCCCCTCCGGCGTCATCAGGAAGTCCTGCATGGAATCGCGCGGCGCGTTGGCCCCCACCGGCTCAACCACATCGCTCAGGCCTTCATAGAAATAGCCCACCGGCGCGGCCAGCGCCCGGGACATCTCCCACAGTTTGGACGCGCTCACCCGGTTGGCGGCGCGCTCGTACTTCTGCACCTGCTGAAACGTCAGGCCGATGGATTCGGCCAGCCGCTCCTGGCTTATCCCCAATTCCTTGCGGCGCATGCGGATACGCAGTCCCACATGCCGGTCAACCGGGTTCGGGCCCCGTTCCGGGTCATCCGATTTGTCCATGAACTCCCCAAGTTCCGCCGCCGAACAACCCAGGTTACCTGACGGACGTCACATTACCGCGGTCGCAGAACACGATCCTTGATCGCGATCAAGCCCGACAATAGGAGCATGAGGGCGAAAAATGCGTCGCCTAGCCGACTGAACATTGTCGGGCGCAATGCAGGCGGGAGTTGGGCGTCGATCACACCCAAACCGCCCAGACCGATCCGCGCGCCGGGACGGATCCGTCCGTAGGCGTCGATGACTGCGGATACCCCGGTGGGCGTAGCGCGGACGATCGGCAGGCCCTCCTCGATGGCCCGATAGCTGGCGATGTTGAGGTGCTGCAGCGGGCCGGAGCCGGTCCCGAACCAGGCGTCGTTGGAGGGGTTGAGGATCCAGGCGGGCCGCAGGCCCGCGCTCGCCGCGCCTTGGCGCGTGACCCCCGGGAACAGCGCCTCGTAGCAGATCAGCACCTGCACCGCGGGCACGCCCCAGGGCGTGATCGGCTGGGCGGCGGGCCCGGCTGTGAAGTCGTCGGGCATGTGCACCAGGCTGCGGAAGCCGATCTTCTGGGCGAATTCACCGGCCGGCATGTATTCGCCGAACGGCACCAGGTGATGCTTGTCGTAGACGCCGGTCACGCGCAGGCCGTCGGCCTCGCGGCGGAAGGCCACCAGGCTGTTGAAGTAGAGTTCTTCTTTCGCGCCCGCCTGTGCGCGGTTGGCGCCCATCAGCAGGGTCTGGCCGGGCGCGATGGCGTCACGCAGGCGCGGCGCGTAGTCGGACCCCGGCGCCACGAGTTGGTCGATCACCGCCGGCAAGGCGCCCTCCGGCCAGATGACGATGGACGGCCGCACGGCGGCCGGGCGCTGGGTGAGGCGGACATAGGTGTCGAACACCATGCCGAGGTTCTCGGGACGCCACTTTTCCTTCTGGTCGATGTCGGCCTGCACCACGCGGATGATCGGCGCGCCGGGGGAGATGGGCGCGGCGTTCTGCAGGCGGGCGAAGCCGAAGCCATAGAGCCCGGCCAGGGCCAGCGCGGCGGCCGAAATTGTCACAGCCTTGCTCCGCGCGCTGAGCGGCGCAGCCAGCACGGCCGGCGCTGCGGCGATGACGAGCGTGATCCAGGTCAGGCCGTAGGCGCCGATGACCGAGGCGATCTGCGAGGGCGGCGAGCCGGCGGTCCAGGTCTCGCCCGGCAGGTCCCAGGGAAAGCCCGAGAAGACGTTGCCGCGCAGCCATTCGAAGCCGGCCAGGCAGCCGGCGAACACCAGCACCCGCGCCGCCCCCGGCGTCTTCAGCACCCGGTAGAGGACCGCGGCCAGGCCCCAGAACACCGCCAGGCCGCCGGCCATGAGAATCAGGGCGAACGGGGCCATCCAGCCCTGTTCCTTGGCGTCCACCATGAACGGCTCGACGATCCACCAGACGCAGACGCAGAAGTAGCCGACCCCGCCCAGCCAGGCGCGGAAGAAGGCCGAGCGCAGGGGCCGCGCCTCGGCGGCGCCATCGATCAGCGCCAGCAGCAGGGCGTAGCCCAGCAGGCCGGGCAGCACGCCGAAGGGCGGATGAGCCAGCCCCGCGGCGACGCCTGCCGCCACCGCCAGGCCCCGCGCCGCCCATCCCGATTTCCAGCTCATCGCTGCAGCGGTCAGTCGGCCAGAGAGGCGGGCTGTGGCGGCGGCGGCGTGCGCCGCACGCGGACGCGTTTCACCCGGCGCGGATCGGCCGACAGCACCTCGAAGGCGAAGCCGCCTGGATGGTCGACCAGCTCGCGTTGCTGTGGCACCCGCCCGGCGAGCGCATTGACCAGGCCGGCGACCGTGTCGATTTCCTCGTCGAGGTCCGGCGGCGCGAGATCGACATTCTCCCCGAGCGCCGCCTCCAGGTCCTCCAGCGGGGTGCGCCCGTCGACCACCCATCCGTCGGCCTGCGCGACGATCGGGGTCACGCCGTCGTCGCCGGCTTCGTCGTGCTCATCGGCGATCTCGCCGACCAGGGTCTCGAGCAGGTCTTCCAGGGTGACCAGGCCGTCGGTGCCGCCGAATTCGTCGATCACCAGGGCCATGTGGGTCTGGCGCGCCCGCATCTGGCCGAGCAGCTCCGAGGCCCGCATCGAGGCGGGTACATAGAGCACCGGACGCACCAGGTTATGGCGGCCGGACAGCACCTGGTCGGTGGGCTTGGGCTTGCGGGTCTTCCGCGCCAGCAGCTTGAAGACGTCCTTCACGTGAACCACGCCCACCGGATCGTCGAGAGTCTCGCGGTAGACCGGCATGCGGCTGTGTTCGGCCTCGATGAACCGCTCGACCACCTCGGAGAACGGGCAGGACCGGTCGAGCGCCAGGATGTCGGCGCGGGGTTTCATCACGTCATCGACGCGCAACTCCTGGAAGGCGCGGGCCTGGGAGACCAGTTCGCCGGTGGCCGCCGTGGGCGGCTCGGGCGTGTTGGCCGCCTCCTGCGCCGGCTTGCTGCGGAACCGGTCGAACAGCGACAGCACGCCACGGCTCCGGTGCGGCGCCTGGGCGGCCGGCGTAGGGTCGGGGTCGGTCATCGTCTCCCTCAATCCCCCGAAGAGGGGTCGGCCAAGTAGGGATCAGGAACCCCCAGCCCGGCCAGAATGACGCGCTCCAGGCCTTCCATCGTCTCGGCCTGCGCGTCGTCTTCGTGATCGTATCCTAGAAGGTGCAGAACCCCATGCGCCACCAGATGCTGCAGGTGGTGGGCGACGGGTTTGCCCTGTTCGGCTGCTTCCCGCGCACAGACGCCATAGGCCAGGGCCACGTCGCCCAGGTGGTCCTCGGGGTTCGGCGGGGCCGGAAAGCTCAGGACGTTGGTCGGCTTGTCCTGCTGGCGGAAGCGGACGTTCAGCTCGCGCACCGCGCCGTCGTCGGTGAGCAGGACGGTGACGGATCGCGGAACCTCACCGAGCGCGGCCTCGGCGGCGGCGCGGGCCAGGGCCTCGGCGTCCGGCAGCGCGACGGTCCAGGCGGCGTCCTCGATCTCGACGTCGATCACCCGGCGCGGCCCGAATTGGCTTTCGCAGCGTCGGCGTCATAGGCGCGCACGATCCGCTCGACCAGCGGGTGGCGGACCACGTCGGCGGCCGTGAAGCGGGTGATCGCCACGCCCGTGACGCCTTCCAGGATCCCGACGGCGTGGGCCAGGCCGGAGTCACGGGCGTTGACCAGATCGATCTGGCTGGGGTCGCCGGTCACCACCATGCGGGCGCCCTCGCCCAGGCGGGTCAGCACCATCTTCATCTGCAGGCGCGTGGCGTTCTGCGCCTCGTCGACGATGACGAAGGCATGCGCCAGCGTGCGGCCGCGCAGGAAGGCGATGGGGGCGACCTCGATCTCGCCCTTCTCGCGACGGCGGCGGAGTTGCTCGGCGCCCAGGATGTCGGTCAGCGCCTCCCAGACCGGCGCCATGTAGGGATCGACCTTCTCGGTCAGATCGCCCGGGAGAAACCCGAGGCGCTCGCCGGCCTCGACGGCGGGCCGCGAGACGATCAGCCGATCGACGTCGCCGCGCAGCAGCATGCCCGCGCCGTGCGCCACCGCCAGGAAGGTCTTGCCGGTGCCGGCGGGGCCGAGGCCAAAGGTCAGCTCGCACTGCGTCAGCGCCTGCAGATACTCCGCCTGGGTGGCGGTCTTCGGTGCCACCTGGCCCCGGCGGCCCACCGGCAAGGCGCCCGGGCCCCCTCGGCCGGAACCGGAGCCGCCGGTCCGCGCATTGCCGATGGCCACGCGGACGTCGGCCTCGCTGATCTCCAGGCCCTGGTCGGCGCGCTCGGCGATGGCCTGGACGGCGCTCTTGGCCTGGCCGCGGCTCTTGGCGTCGCCGCTCAGCGACACCCCGCCGCCGGGGGTCTCCACCAGCACGCCGAAGGCGTCCTCGATCAGGGCGGCGTGGCGCGAATTGGCGCCGGCCACCGCGCGCACGGCGGCGTCGGACAGGGTGATGAACTCGGGCGCGCGGCTCAAACTGGCTCCAGCTCTTCAGCGAGGACGCCGCCCAGGCTCATGCGGGCGGCCTCTTCGATCCGCACCGGAACGATCTGGCCGATCATCCGATCCGGCGCCAGCGCGTGGACGGCCTGCAGGTAGGGGCTGCGGCCGATCAGTTGGCCCGCGTGGCGGCCCTTGCGTTCGAAAAGCACCGGCAAGGTCTTGCCGATCTGCGCGGCGTTGAAGCCGCGGGCCTGCTCGTCCAGCAGGGCGTTGAGGCGCTGAAGGCGCTCATCCTTCACGGCCTCGGCGACCTGGCCCGGCATGGCCGCGGCCGGCGTGCCGGGGCGGCGCGAGTATTTGAAGCTGAAGGCTGTGGCGTAGCCGACCTCGCGGACCAGGCTCAGCGTCGCCTCGAAGTCGCTGTCACGCTCGCCGGGGAAACCCACGATGAAGTCGCCGGAGATAGCGATATCGGGCCGCTCGGCACGGATGCGCTCGATCAGCCGGACATAGCTCTCCGCCGTATGCGCCCGGTTCATGGCCTTCAGGATGCGGTCGGAGCCCGACTGCACCGGCAGGTGCAGGTAGGGCATGAGCTCGGCCAGGTCGCCGTGCGCGGCGATCAGCGCCTCGTCCATGTCGCGCGGATGGCTGGTCGTATAGCGGATGCGGTCGAGGCCCTCGATCTTCGCCAGGCGCCGCACCAGCGCGGCCAGCCCGCCTTCGCCCGCGTAGGCGTTGACGTTCTGGCCCAGCAGGGTGACCTCGCGCACGCCCTGGGCGGCGAGTTCGCGGGCCTCGGCCTCGATGGTCTCGGGCGAGCGCGAATACTCCCCGCCGCGCGTGTAGGGCACCACACAGAAGGTGCAGAACTTGTCGCAGCCCTCCTGCACCGTGAGGAAGGCGGTGACGCCGCCGGCCGTGCGCGCGGTGGGGGCCAACGCATCGAACTTGGCCTCCGGCGCGAAGTCGGCGCTCAGCCGCTCGCCGCGGGCGCGGTGGGTGCGGGCGATCAGCTCGGGGAGTTGATGATAGGCCTGCGGGCCGACTACCAGATCGACCGCGGGCTGGCGGCGCATGATCTCTTCGCCCTCGGCCTGGGCGACGCAGCCGGCCACGACGATGGTCGAGCGCGCCCCGCCCCCAGCCACGCTCTCCTCGCGCATCTCCTTCAACTTGCCGAGCTCGGAATAGACCTTCTCGGTGGCCTTCTCGCGGATGTGGCAGGTGTTGAGCACCACGAGGTCCGCGCCTACCGGCGTGTCGCTCATGGCATAGCCCAGCGGCGACAGCACATCGGCCATCCGCTCGCTGTCATAGACGTTCATCTGACAGCCGTAGGTCTTGATGAAGAGGCGCTTGGTGGGCGCGGGCTCGGACATGGGCTGGGTTATGGGGTCGGGCCAGGGGCTCTGCAATCCCTCCTCTTCAGGGGAGGGTGGCCGAGGCAAAGCCGAGGTCGGGTGGGGAATGGTGGGCCAGAACGCGGAGTCGGTGCTTGAACCCGGCTTCCCCACCCTGGCCGCTTCGCGGCCTGTCCCTCCCCTGAAGAGGAGGGATTACTTCTCCTCGATCGGCATCCCGTAGAGCTCCAGCCGATGATCCACAAGCCGATAGCCGAGCTTCCTTGCGATGGCTTCCTGCAGGGCCTCGATCTCGGCGTCGACGAATTCCACGACCTTGCCGGTCTTCATGTCGATCAGGTGGTCGTGGTGGGTCTCGGGGTGCTCCTCGTAGCGGGAGCGGCCGTCGCGGAAGTCGTGCCGCGTGATGATCCCGCTCTCCTCGAACAGGCGCACGGTGCGGTAGACGGTGGCGATGGAGATGTGCGGATCAACTGCGTGGGCGCGGCGGTGCAGTTCCTCCACGTCGGGGTGGTCGTGGGCCTCGGAGAGCACGCGGGCGATCACGCGCCGCTGCTCGGTCATGCGCATGCCCTTCTCGACGCAGAGCTTTTCGATGCGGTCCGACACGTGTCCCTTGGTCCCCAATCCTCGCCCGGAAGATAGGGGCGTGCGGCTCAGAGGTCGAGACGCATCACCGCCGCGTCGGTGAATCCCTGCGGGCCGCGGTCGTAGTAGGATTTGCGCAGGCCGGTCTTGCGGAAGCCCAGGCCCTCGTAGAGCGCGATGGCGCCGTCGTTGTCGACCGCGACCTCCAGAAAGCATTCGGTCGCGGCGCGGTCCCGGGCGGCGGGCAGGGCCGCGAACATCAGGGCCTTGGCGACACCCTGGCGGCGCGCGGCATGGGCGACCCCTACGGTCAGCACCTCCATCTCGCCGGCGGCGACGCGGCAGAGGATGAGCCCGAGCGGCGCGTCACCCTGGGCCAGGAAGCCGTAGATGCCCTCGCCCTCCAGCAGGTCCTCGAACTCGTCGTCGCGCCAGGCCTTGTGCGCGAACGCCTCGGCATGGACGGCGGCCATGGCGGCGCATTCGGCCGCCGTCGCGGGAATGATCCTCATGCCGGCAGCTTCGCGTCGGGCGCGCGCAGGTAGAGCGGCTTCAGTGGCGCAGGCGCCCGCGCGGCGGCCAGGCGGGCGACGTGACGCGCGTCGGCGCCCTCGGCGTGGACGATCCGGGCCGACGGCATGAGCTCGGCCAGAAGCGCCGCACCGGAGCCCACCAGGGTGAAGGGCCGGCCCATGGAGAGCTCGGCGATGCGGGCCGCGGCGGTCTCGGCGCTCAGCGCACCGGGCGCCATCAGCGAGCGGCCCTCATCGAAGGCCTGCAGGTAGAGCTGGCCGCGCCGCGCGTCGATGGCGGGAAAGACCAGGCCGTCAGCCTCGGCGGCGAGCGCTTCCAGCGTACCGATCCCCACGGCCGGCTTGTCGAGCGCCAGCGCCAGGCCTTTGGCGAAAGCGATGCCGACCCTCAAGCCCGTGAACGAGCCCGGGCCGACGGTCACGGCGATGCGGTCGAGCTTGTCGAAGGTCAGGCCGGCTTCGGCCATCACCGCCTGCGCCATGGTCGCCAGACGCTCCTGGTGGCCGCGCGCCATGACCTCGCGCGCCGAGGCGAGCACGCGCTCGCCCCCCAAGGCGGCCTCGAGCACAGCGACCGAGCAGCTTGAGAGGCAGGTGTCCAGGCCGAGAACGATCATCGACCCTGCTTAGAGGGTTTGTTCGACGCCCGTCACTTCGGGAACGTAGTGCTTGAGCATGTTCTCGACGCCGGCCTTCAGCGTCGCCGAGGAGGACGGGCAGCCCGAGCAGGCGCCGCGCATGTTCAGGTAGACCACCCCGGTCGCCACATCGAAGCGGTTGAACAGGATGTCGCCGCCGTCCTGGGCCACGGCCGGGCGGATGCGGGTGTCGAGCAGATCCTTGATCTCGGCGACGATCTGGGCGGTTTCGCCCTCGTAGACGCCCTCATCGTGGCCGCCTGCGGCGTCATCGGCGCCGGCGAACAGCGGCTGGCCGGACGTGTAGTGGTCCATGATGGCCGCCAGGATCGGCGCCTTCAGATGCGCCCAGTCGTGGGTCTCGGCCTTGCCGACGATGAGGAAGTCGGGGCCGAAGAAGACGCGGTTCACCCCCTCGATGCTGAACAGCTCGCTGGCCAGGGTGGAGACGGCGCCGGCCTCGGCGTCGCGGAAGTCGCGCGTGCCTTCGCCCATGACGTCACGGCCGGGCAGGAACTTCAGCACCTCGGGGTTCGGCGTGGCTTCGGTCTGAATGAACATGGGTGAGATGTGGCGCCGGGGCCCGCCAAGCGCAAGTCAGCGCGACATCAGGCCAGTTCGGCGATCTCGTCGTCGGTGAGGTCGCCGGGGACCAGGGTGACGGGCACCTTGCGGGCGCCCCAGCTGACGCCCTCCTTGGCCAGCGAGGCCACCAGGGGGCCGGGTCCGCGCCCGCCCACCGCGGCGGCCAGCACCAGGATCTTGATGTCGGGGTCCGAGCCGATGACGTCCTTCAGGGCGGCGCGGACGTTTTCGGCGTTCTTGATCAGATATTCCGGCGGCAGGCCGGTCTCGGCCTGGACGAAGGCGGCCGAGGCTTGCAGCACGGCCTCGGCCTCGTCGCGGGCCTGGCGCTCGATCTCCTCGCGCACGCCAGACCAGTGCTCGAAATATTCCGGCTCGATGACCCGCAGCAGGGCCACGTGGCCGCCGGTGGAGCGCGCACGGCGGCAGGCGAACTTCAGCGCCGCCTGGAACTCCGGCGTGTCGTCGGCCACGACCAGGAACTTGCGCTTGCTCATGCCGCGACGGTGCGGCGCCGCTAAACCCAACGCAAGAGCTAGGCCTTCACCCCGCCCAGTAGCCGACGATCTTCTTCACCTCGGCCAGCGTGGGCGCGGCGGTGTCGCGGGCCTTTTCGCCGCCCAGCGTCAGGATGCGGTCGATCTCGCCCTTGTCAGCCAGCAGGCGGCGCATCTCGGCCCCGATCGGGCCCATGACGGACACCGCGAGGTCCGCGAGCTTGGGCTTGAAGACCCCGAAGCCCTGGCCAGCGAACTCCTTGATCACCGCTTCCGAGGTGGTCCCGGACAGCGCCGCATAGACGCCCACCAGGTTCTCCGCCTCCGGGCGGGCCTTCAGGTCCTCGAGGTTGTCCGGCAGCGGCTCGGGGTCGGTGCGGGCCTTGCGCACCTTCTGCGAGATCGCCTCGGCGTCGTCGGTGAGGTTGATCCGCGAATAGTCCGACGGGTCCGACTTGGACATTTTCACCTTGCCGTCGCGCAGGCTCATGATCCGCGCGCCAGGTCCCTGGGTCACCGCCTCGGCCAGGGGGAAATAGCCCGGCTGGTCGAAGTCGTGGTTGAACTTCGCCGCGATGTCGCGGGTGAGCTCGAGGTGCTGCCGCTGATCTTCCCCCACGGGCACGTGGGTCGCCTTGTGCACCAGGATGTCGGCGGCCTGCAGCACGGGGTAGGTGTAGAGCCCGACGCTGGAGCGCTCCTTGTGCTTGCCGGCCTTGTCCTTGAACTGGGTCATCCGGTCGAGCCAGCCCAGGCGTGCGACGCAGTTGAAGATCCAGGCGAGCTCGGCGTGGGCCGGCACTGAGGACTGGGCGAAGATGGTGGCGATCTTCGGGTCGACGCCGACGGCCAGGAAGGCGGCGACGATCTCGCGCACCTGGTCCTTCAGCTTGGCCGGGTCCTGCCATTCGGTCAGCGCGTGCAGGTCGGCGACAAAAATGAACGTCTCCATCTCGTGCTGCATGCGCACGAACTTGATCAGCGCGCCGAGGTAGTTGCCGAGGTGCAGGTCGCCGGTCGGCTGGACGCCGGAGACGATACGTTGCGGGCCCGCGTAGGCGGGCGGAGCTTGGTCGGTCATGGAACTAGGCTTCTCTGGGAATGGGCGTGAGGGCGCAAGGCCCGCGTGAGCACGGGGTCAGAAGTTCAGCGCCATCGCCAAGTCAGGAGAGCCATGCGGCCGAAATAGCCCCGTGGGCGGCTCACGGCAAGTCTGCGGGGCCTTCCGGCGGGTCGCCCTTGCGGCGGCGAAGGGCGCCCTTGGCCTCTGCGAGCGTCAGGCCGCCGGAGCCGAACAGCAGCAGGGGATAGAGGCCCGCCGCCACCAGGACGGTGAGGGTGATGGCCAGTTCCTTGGCGTGCAGCGGGCCCATTTGCACATGAACCAGGACGCCTTCGATAACGCCTCGGAAGTGCGACGCCGTGGCCAGCACCACAGCCAGGCCGACGTTGGCGACGACGATCCGGATCAGCCGCTCGATGGCCTTGGGGCTTGGCCTGTAGTGGCCGCGCCGCGCCAGGGTGACGCCCATCATCAGCACGTTCACCCACCAGGCCGTCGCCGTGGCGGCCGCGATGCCGGCCACGCCGAACAGACGGAAGAGGGTGATGCCGAGCGCGACGTTCACCGCCACCGAGACCATGGCGAAACGCATGGGCGTCGTGGTGTCCTGGCGGGCGAAGAAGGCGCGGCTGAACAACTGGGCCAGGACAAAGGCCGGAACGCCCCACCCGTATTGCATCAGGGCCGAGGCGGTGGCGTGGGCGTCGACGATGGTGAACCGGCCACGGGTGTAGAGCCCGTCGATGATGAAGAAGGGAATGCTGACGAGGCCAGCGGCGGCAGGCAGGCTGAGCGCCATGGCGAACACAATGGCGTCGTCCATGGTCTTGCGCGCCCGCTCATGCTCACCGGCGTGGATGGCTCGCGACAAGGCGGGTAGCAGGGCCACGCCGATGGCGACGCCGACCAGCCCCTGCGGCAACTGGTAGAGGTTGTCGCAATAGGCGATCCATGACGCGGCTCCGTTCACGCGGCTGACCAGGATGCCAGAGACGAAGACGTTGATCTGGGTGACGCTGGCGCCGATCGCTCCCGGAATGGCCAGGGCGATGAGGGACTTGATCGCCGGCGTCAGCCTCGGCCAGCGCACCGTGACGTCAGCCCCGGATTTTCGGACGCCCCACCACAACAGGGCCGCCTGGCTGACACCGGCTATCGCCACCCCGATTGAGGCCCAGGTCGCCGCCTGCACCGGCGTCCGGGTCGGCAGCACTGCGGCGAGCATCCACAGGTTCAGCAAGATGGGCGCGGCCCCGGAAAGGATGAAGCGGTTGCGCGCGTTCAGCACGCCCGACAGGTGCGCGTAGATCGCCATGCAGGGCAGGTAGGGCATGGTGATCTGGGTCAGCAGGACCGCGAGCTTGTACTTCTCCGGCGTCGCCGCGAACCCGGGCCGGATGACGTACATCAGCCAGGGCATGGTCAGTTCGGCGATGACCGTTATGGCCAGGGTGGCGGCCGCCAGCACCGCCATGGCGTCGGCAGCCAGCTCATCGGCCACGGCCTCGCCGTCGGTCTCCAGCGAGCGGGAGTAGGCCGGGACGAAGGCCGCGGCGAACGCCCCCTCCGCGAAGATCCGTCGGAACAGGTTGGGGAACGAGAGGGCGGTGTTGAAGGCGTCGGCGGCGAAGGTGGCGCTCGCGCCCATGAAATAGGTGAGCGCGATGTTGCGCACAAAGCCCAGCAGCCGGCTGATCAGCGTGAAGAAGGAGAAGATCAGCGACGAGCGGATTAGGCTCCCCGGCTTCGCAGCGGGTGAGTTCGCAGGCGTGGGCTCGGCGGATTCGGTCACGTCGCGTTGGTCGGCTGTGTCGACGGGTCCGTCAACCCGGGCCGGCCGCGGCTACTTCAACACCTTGATCTTCAGGTTCTCGAAGGCGACGGCGTCGCCGTGGTTCTGCAGGGCGATGTAGCCGGTCTTGCCGGTGGCGAACTGCGGCCATTGCCGGAACTTCGACTTGTCGACCCGCACCTTGAAGTCCGGCGAGCCGATCTCGTACTCGACGACCAGCACGCCGTTCAGCCAGTGCTGCACCTTGCCGTGATCGACCACGAGGCGCGCGTGGTTCCACTGACCCACAGGGGCGGGCACGTCCTTGGACGGCGCTATCAGGGCGAACAGCGCGCCGGCGCGCTGCGGCGGCGGCTCGCCGTGGGCGTTGTCCAGGATCTGGTACTCCGGGCCGCTCTCATAGGTCTCGTCGCCCACGTCGATCACGTGGAACATGACGCCGGAATTGCCCATCTTGCTGATCTTCCAGTCGAAGGTCAGGTCGAAGTTCTCGTACTTGGCCTTGGTGACGGCGTCCTTCGAGGTCTTCGGATCTGGGCCCAGTGAGCCGTCCGCGTTGATGTGCCAGCCCCCATCCAGAGCTGCGGTCTTGAAGCCCTTGAAGTTGACCATCGACTTGCCGTCGAACAGCAGGGTCCAACCGGCGGCCTTCTCGGCGGCGGTCAGGGTGTTGGGGGCGGTCATGGCTGTCTCCGCGGCGAAGGCGCCGCCGGCCAGCACGGCGACGGCGAGGCCGAGCGCGAGGGATTTCATGACCATGCTCAGAGCCCCAGTTTCGCGAATTCGCGGTCCAGCACGGCCTTCACCTCGGCCGAGGGGCCGGGGTCGGAGGTGCGCGGCACGTTGCCGATGTAGCCGATGTCCTTGAAGCCGGCGTCGGTGGTGTAATAGGCGCCGACGGTGAGCGAGCGGAAGCGGCGGAAGAACTTGTGCGTCGCCTCGTCCTTGCTGGTCTGCAGCGCGGTCATCGCCGCCGTGCGACCGGCGGCGTCGGCCTTCAGCACGTGCGCGCTCAGCGCGTTCAGCCCGTTCATGATCACGGACCGGTCCTTGATCTGGTCGGGGTAGGGCGCGCTCACCCATTCGTCGATGAAGTCGGGTACGCCGAGCGTGCTGGCGGAGGGCGCCGTGGCGGTGGCCGGCAGGATGAAGTCGGCCAGGATCGCGGCGGTCTGCAACTGGGCGTCGATCATGATCCGGCCCCAGGGCGCCTTTTCAGGCTTGGTCAGGTTGGGGTCGGTTCCGTAGCCGCGGGTGACGCGCTCGCCGCCCGTCTTGGGGCCATAGACCACCACGCCGGCCCCGACCGCCGTGGCCGCGCCGACGACGCCGATCCAGGCCAGCGCCGTGCGGCGATCGATCTTCGAGACATAGGGCTCGGGAGTTGGGTCGCTCATATCGCCCCCTGCTTCGCAAGCGTGGCCATGTTGTCGGCGCTGCGCCAGGCGAGCGCCAGGATCGACAGCGTCGGGTTCTTGTCCGGACTGGAGACCATGGTGGCCCCGTCCATGATGAACAGGTTCGGGACCGCCCAGGAGCGGCCGTACTGGTCGACCACCGAGTCCTTGTCGCTGTGGCCCATGCGCGCGGTGCCGATCTCGTGGATCATCTCGCCGCCCTTGGAGATGGCCTTGTGGCCCTCGGTCTCGACCTTGCCTTGCGGCTTGCCGCCCAGCATGTCGATGACCGCCAGGAAGGTCTTCACCGCGTGGGCCGCCTGGTTGGTCTCGTGCTCGCCCCACTTCCAGTGGAAGCGCAGGACCGGGATGCCCCACTTGTCCTTCGCCCCCGGATCGATCTCGCAATAGCAGTCGTCGTTGGGGATCATCTCCCCGCGGCCATCGAAGCCGATGGTCGAGCCGAAGCGGTTGCGCAGCTTGGCGCGCAGCTCGTCGCCGACGCTCGTGTCGCCCTTGTCCAGCAGCCCGGCCATGCCCATCGACGGCATGTGGCGCCCGCCGCCGATCTCGATGTGGTAGCCGCGGGCGAAGCCCAGTTCCTTCTGCTTCTCGTAGCCCCACCAGGGGATGTAGGTGTGCTGGGTGCCCTGGCCGTCGTCGTTGGTGGGCGGCAGGCCCTCCATGGACGGGAACTGGCCGGTGACCCCGGTGCCGACGCTGTCCATCAGGTAGCGACCGACCATGCCGTGGGTGTTGCACAGCCCGTTGGGGAAGGCCGCGGTCTTGGTGTTCAGCAGGATGCGCGCGGTCTCCCCGGAGCCTGCGGCCAGCACCACCGACTTGGCGGTGACCGAGTGGTGCTCCCCGGTCTTGCGGTCGACGAAGGAGACGCCCTTGGCCTTGCCGGCCTTGTCCATGTCGATCTGGTAGACCAGCGCGTCGGTGCGGATCGCCAGGTTGCCGGTGGCCATGGCCGGCGGCAGCAGAACCGTGGTCGACTGGAAGTTCGCTCCGATGGCGCAGCCGCGGCCGCAGGGGGTGGCGAAGACGCAGGTGTTGCGCCCCTCCATCTGGCCGGTCACCACCGCGCCATGCATCGGGATGACCGGGATGCCCATCTTGCGGAAGGCGCGCTCGTAGAAGATCTCGAAGGCCCGCGGCGGGGCCGATTCCATCAGGCAGCCGGGCGGCGAGTCCGGCGTGTTGAGCAGGTTGCGCGCGGCCGCAGCGCCGCTGACGCCGATCAGCTTCTCAGTCTTGTCGTACCAGGGCGCGACCTCGTCGTAGGTGATCGGCCAGTCGTAGCCCAGGCCGTCGCGGCTGTAGGGCTTGAAGTCCAGCGGGCCGAAGCGCAGCGCGATGCGACCCCAATGGTTGGTGCGCCCGCCCAGCATCCGCGGCCGCCACCAGATGAAGGGCTCCGATCCCGGGGCGACCGTGTAGGGCTCGTTGGGCACCTCCCAACCGCCGTCGACGGTGGCGTCATAGAAGCCGAACGGCTTGTCCGGGGTGCCGACGCCGCGCAGCGGGGCCTCGGCGTTGGTGTTGAACATCGGCGACTCGACGCGCGGGTCGTAGTTCCGCCCCGCCTCCAGCATCAGGACCTTCAGGCCCCGCCGGGTCAGCTCGTAGGCGCTCATGCCCCCGCCGGCCCCGGAGCCGACGATGATCACGTCATAGGGCCCTTCGGGGCCGACGAACTTCGGGAGGGCTGCGGCCATCGGCTTATCCTTCGCGCGCAGGAACAGGGATGTAGGTCTCGAGGCTCTCGTCGGGCAGATGCACCACCTGCCCGATCTCGGCGGACTTGTAGAGCGCCATGACGATCTTGGTCACCTCGACGCCGTCGACGAAGGTCTCGATGGGCGTGCGGCCATGGCGGAAGCAGTCGACCATGTGGCGGTTCTCGCCGATGTAGCCGTACGTCCCCGCCTCGTCCTCGACGATGGGCATCTGGCCCTGCTCGGCGTTCTGCTTTTCCACCAGGTCCTCGCCGGTCCCGCCGGTGATCGCGCGGGAGAGGAACACCTTCAGGCTGGGGTTCAGCGAGGTGAACTCCATGGCGTATTCGGGACCCAGCAGCGACAGGTCGATCCGCAGGCCCGGGCCGACATAGGACCAGCTGGTGGAGGCCTCGACGATCACCTCGCGGCCGGTCTCGTCCTCCAGGGTGACGGTGGCGCGGGCGAAATCCTCCACCGGATGGCGCACCATCTCGACACCCTTGAAGTCGCGGGCGAGCGCCTTGGCGTAGTGCGGCTGGGTCCATTTGAGGTTGGCCACCGAGCCCTGCACGGACTTGAGCGTCAGGCTCTCACGCGCCGCGCCGGGCTCGGTAAGCAGGAAACGTCCGACCTCCACGGAGTGGCACATCATGTCACTCATGACGCCGCCGCCCTGCTTGGCGCCTTGCCAGAACCAGGGCTCGTGCGGGCCGGAATGCTCCTCGGCGGCGCGGGCCAGGTAGGGGCGGGCCGAGGCCGGGACGGCGCGGCGCCAGACGATCTCCTTGCCGCGCTCGACGGCGGTGGAGAACACCTGGTTCTCCAGATAGCCGTGGGCCAGGCCGGCGTCCTCGGCCAGCGCCAGGATCTCGCGGGCCTCGGCCAGCGTGCGACCCAGCGGCTTCTCGCAGGCGATGGCGCGGACCTTGGACTTGCCCGACTTCACCGCCCCATTGATCGCCCGCATGACCTCCAGGCGCCGGTCGTTGGGGGCCAGCAGCCAGATGGCGTCGATGTCCGGATCGGCCAGCAGGCTCTCCAGGCTCGCGTGCGCCTTGCAGGGGCCGAGCTCGGCGTCGTTGACCTGTTTGGCGAGCGCGTCGCGGTTGGCGGCCGTGGGGCTGTAGACGCCGGCGATCTGGGCGTGGCGGACGGACTGGAAGCTCTTGGCGTGGAACTTCGCGATGAAGCCCGAGCCGATGAAGCCGATGCGGAGGGGAGGCGGCGTCTCGCCGGTCTGCGCCATACTCGTTTTCCCCCGCGAACCACTCACTTGGCGCGAAAGTGGCGCAGGCGGCCGGAGAGGTCAAACAGCCCCAGATCGCGACAGGTGCGCTTCGCCGCCAACTGTGTAATCGATAAGGCAAGCGCGGCGCAGAGACCCGCGAATGGGGAGGGCGAGCATGACCGTCAAGACGCGGCTTTTTCTGATGATGGTGCTGCAGCTGGCGGTATGGGGCGCCTGGGCGCCGAAGCTGTTCCCCTACATGGGCATGCTGGGGTTCGCCCCCTGGCAGCAGTCGCTGGTGGGCAGCGCCTGGGGCATCGCCGCCGTGGCCGGGATCTTCTTCTCCAACCAGTTCGCCGACCGCAACTTCGCCGCCGAGCGGTTCATGGCCGGCAGCCACGTGATCGGCGGCCTGGCGCTGGCGGCCTGCGCCTTCCTCACCAGCTTCTGGCCGTTCTTCGCCGCCTACCTGGTCTTCAGCCTGCTCTATGTGCCGACGCTTTCCGTCTCCAACTCCATCGCCTTCGCCAACCTCAAGGACCCGGCCAAGGACTTCGGCGCCGTGCGCATGGGCGGCACGGTGGGCTGGGTGCTGGTGAGCTGGCCCTTCGTCTTCCTGCTGGGCGCCAAGGCCGACGCGAGCCAGGTGCGCTGGATCTTCCTGGTGGCCGCCATCGTCTCCTTCGCGCTGGCCGCCTACAGCCTGACGCTGCCGCACACCCCGCCCAAGCGCGACGCCCAGGCGGCCGATCCTCTGGCCTGGCGCGAGGCGATCAAGCTGCTGGGCGTGCCGTTCGTGGGCGTGCTGTTCCTCGTCACGTTCATCGATAGCGTGATCCACAACGGTTACTTCGTGATGGCCGACAACTTCCTCACCAACCGCGTGGGCATCGCCGGCAACCTGTCGATGATCGTGCTCAGCCTCGGCCAGCTGGCCGAGATCGTGACCATGCTGATCCTGGGGACCGTGCTCGCCCGACTGGGCTGGAAGACCACCATGATCGTGGGCATCCTGGGCCACGCCGCGCGCTTCGCGGTCTTCGCCTTCTTCGCCGACAGCGTGCCGGTGATCGTGGCTGTGCAGCTGCTGCACGGCATCTGCTACGCCTTCTTCTTCGCCACGGTTTACATCTTCGTGGACGCGACCTTCCCGAAGGACGTGCGCTCCAGCGCGCAAGGGCTGTTCAACCTGCTGATCCTGGGCGTCGGCAACGTGGCCGCGAGCTTCCTCTTCCCGACCCTGATCGCGCACTGGACCGACGCCGCCGGCAAGGTGGACTACCGCAGCCTGTTCCTGGTCCCCACCGGCATGGCGGCGGTCGCCGTCCTGATCCTCGCCGCCTTCTTCCGCCCGCCTGAGCGCGGCCCCGTGGGCGAGGTCGCCACGGCCTGACGGCTTACTGCGGCGGCGGTCCGCCGAAGTCGAAGGTCTGCGGGCGCTTCTGCGCCGCGCCGAAAGTCCAGGCGAGGCCCAGGTAGACGGCCTGCACGTTAGGCTTGAACTGCAGGCGTTCGCGCAGCACCGGGCTGTCCACCACCTGGCGGAAGCGGATGGTCTGGAACACGTCCTGCACGGTCGCGACGCCCGACAGCTTCTCGCTGAACTTGTGCCGGTAGCCGAGGAAGCTCTGGAACTGCGCTTCGTTGAAGCCCTGCGGGAACAGGATGCGGGGGTTGAGGTTGGCGTTGAACTGCAGCGTGTCCTTCGGTGTGACTTGCCAGGTTAGAGAGCCGCGCCCGCTGGCGGTGTAGGCCGAGCGGCTGGCGGCGAACCCCAGGCCGGGGCCCAGCGGAATGCCCGAGCCGTCGATCTCCGCGTAGAACAGGGTGGTGGAGACCTGGTAATTCAGCGTCGGCGTGAGCTTGCCGTTGGCTGTCAGCTCCAGCCCCGCGGCCTGACTCGAGGCGAGGTTCTGGCGCGTGCTGAGCGTTCCGCCATTGGCCAGCGGCAGCAGCACCGTGGTCACGCCGTGTTCGGCCGGCCGGTAGAACAGGGTCGCCAGGTAGAAGGTCCCGCCGGCCTTGTATTGCCAGGCGGCCTCGTAGGCGTTGGTGATCTGCGGCTTCAGGTCCGGATTGCCGGAGCTGAGGTTGAACGGGTCGCGCTGTGAGACGAACGGGTTGAGATCCTGTGGATTGGGCCGCTGGATGCGCCGCGAGTAGCTCAGGGTCAGCTGCTGGTTGTCGGAGACCTTGTAGCCCACGTGAAGCGACGGATAGGCGCCTGCCGCATCAGTGCTGTGGATCAGGCGCGTGGTGACCTGGTTGAGGTCGAGCTGCACGTCCTCGACCCTTAAGCCCCCCAACACCGTCCAGTCGCCGAATGGCTGCTCATAGGTCACGTAGGCGCCGTTGATCGTCTGCTTGTAGAGGAACAGGTTGGTCTGTGCCGGGTCGAGCATCGCGGCGCTTTGCGAGACCCCCCGCAGGCCCACGTTGTCATAGCTGTTGTCGTCGAGGCGAAAGTCGTAGCCGGCCTTGAGCTTGCCCTCGCCGTGCATCGGGCGCGTGTAGTCCGCCTTGGCGACGGTGGTGTCCTGACGGGTTACCGTGTGCAGGTCGATGAACAGGTCCGGCTGCGCCGGCAAGGTGAAGGCCTCGGTCACGGCCGACTCGCGCCGCTCGTCGGCGCGCTCGCGGCTGGCGAACAGGACGAGGTCGTGGTCGTCGCCGAACTTGTGGCGCAGCGAGCCCTGTATGACCGCGTCTGGTCGTCCGAAGCCGGCGTGCTGCAGGGAATCGAAGGCGATATTGGGGGCCCCGTTCGCGTCGAACCCCTCGAACTGCTGGCGTGGCTTGATCTGGAAGTCGGGCCGGCTCGCACGCACCTCGCCGCTCAGGCGGGTCTTGTCGGTCAAGTCGTAGTCGACGCTGCCGCGCAGGCTCCAGAACTCGGCGCCGCCCACCTGCCTGAAGATCTGCTGGCTGGCGGCTACCTGGTGGCCGTGGCCGTCGAGGATCGTGCGGTTGTCGGTCTGCACGCCCGACTGATCGTCGAAGCGGATGCTGGCGTCGCCGCTGAGCGTCAGCTTGCTGGAGTTGTAGGCGCCGCTCATCCCGTAGTTGCCGCGCCGCCCGGTGCCGAGGTTCACCCGGACCGAGCCCGACTTGCCGGCCCGATGGCTGGTCTTGGTGATCAGGTTGATGATCCCCGCCGTGCCCTCCGGCGAATAGGCGGCCGAGGGGTTGGTGATCACCTCGACGCGCTCGATCTGGTCGGCCGGCATGGATTGCAGCGCGGCCGCCGCGCCCGGGCCCTTGAACATGCCCGACGGCTTGCCGTCGATCATGATGGTGACGTTCTGGTCGCCGCGCAGGCTGACGTTGCCCTGCACGTCCACGTCCACCGACGGCACGTTGCGCAGGGCGTCGGAGATCGAGCCCGTGGTGGTGGCCAGGTCGTTGGCGACGCCGTAGCTGCGCCGATCGATCGAGGTGCGGACGCCGTTTTGCGACTGGCCGGTGACCGTGACGCCTTCGACGGTCTTGCCGACGGGCGCCTTGGCGGCCGGCGCTTTCGCCGGGGCCGGGGCCGGGGCGGCGGGCTTGTCGGTCGGCGTCGTCTGGGCTTCAGCCGCCTGCGCGGCCATGACCGCAAAGGCGGCCAGAACTCCGGTCACACTGAATCGCACTGACCCGTCCCCGCACTCGACTACATCTGTAATAAGTGCAGTCGGACGTGGCATGCAACCCAGAGTTTGCGGCGGCATTGCGACGGTGAAGCTTGGCGCGCAACACTGGCCCCCCTTTGCGCGATAAGACTGGGCCAGTGTGGCGCTAGCGCGCCACGCTGGCCCGGGCGCGTTGCAGATTTGCCCGCCGCCCCTCGTCCGGCTCGACGGCGTTGAGCGCGGCCAGCAGGGCGGTCTTCAGGGCGTTGCCCTTGCGCACGTCGGTGAGCTTCTTCCCGTCCGGGCCGGTCACATAGAAGGCGTCGACGGCGCGCTCGCCATAGCCGTCGATATGGGCCGACAGGATGTTCAGGCCGGCGTCGGCGATGGTCCGCGCCAGCGCCGCCAGAAGGCCGGCCCGGTCGCGACCGGAAGCCTCCACCACGGTCGAGGTCTCCGAGGCGTCGTTGTCGAGCATCACCGCAGGCTCGATGGCGAAGGCCGCGGTGCGTCCCATGTCGGCGTTGCGGCGGGGTTCGCGCGGCACCGGCTCGCCGCGCGCCGAGGCCTCCAGCGCCTCGATCAGCCGGGTGAGCGAGCGGGGATTGTCGGCGCCGTAGGCCTGGCCCGCGCCGTCCTGCACGTTGAACACGTCCAGCGCCTGGCCGGCGCGCGAGGTGAACACGCGCGCGCCCACGATATTGGCCCCGGCGCCGGTGATCGCTTCGGCCAGGTCGACGAACAGGCGCGGCCGGTCGGTGGCGGCGACGGAGACTTCCGAGGCGGTCCGGTCGGCGCGGATCTTGCCCTCCGCCGCGGCGCCGTCCCCGGCCGCCGCCCGGCGCGCGAGGCCCGCGTGGGCCAGCACCTCGGCGTCGCTGAAGGCGGAGAAGTAGGCGTCTTCCATGGCATCGGCCCAGACCTCCGAGGCCGGGTCCGCCTTGGCGATGTTGACCCGCGCGTCATAGGCCGCGTTCTCGTGGTAGCGGCGGAGCGCCGCGGCGCTGTCGGAGCCCCGGCCGCCACGGAAGATCGCCTCGGTGGAGGCGTAGAGTTCACGCAGCAGTTGGCCCTTCCAGCCGTTCCAGACGCCCGGCCCCACGGCGCGGATGTCGGCCACCGTGAGCACCAGCAGCAGGCGCAGCCGCTCCGGCGTCTCCACGATCTGGGCGAAGTCGGTGACCGTGCGCGGGTCGGAGATGTCGCGCTTCTGGGCGGTGTCGCTCATCACCAGGTGGTGCTCGACGATCCAGGCGACCAGCTCGATCTTGGCGCGGTCGAGGCCCAGCCGTTCGCAGGCCTGCCGCGCGGCCCGCGCCCCGGCCTTCTCCTGGCCACCCACCCCGCCCTTGCCGGTATCGTGCAGCAGCATGGCCAGGAAGAGCGCGTCGCGGTCGACGATCAGCGGCATGACCGCGGTGGACAGCGGGTGGTCCTCGGCGAAACGCCCCGCGGCGATGTCGGCGATCACGCCCACGGCGCGCAGCGTGTGCTCGTCGACCGTATAGGAGTGGTACATGTTGAACTGCATCTGGGCGACGATCCGCCCGAATTCCGGCAGGTAGCGGCCGAGCACATTGGCCTCGGTCATGAGCGTCAGGGTCCGCTGCGGATCGCGCCCGTGGGCCAGGATCGAGATGAACACCTGCGCCGCGTGACGGTCTCTTCGCACCGCAGACGTGATCAGGTTGACGGCGCGGGTGGCGGCGGTGAAGGCGTCGGGGTGCAGGTCGAGGTTGCGCTCGTCGGCGATCTTGAACAGCCGCAGCAGGTTCACCGGATCGCGCTCGAAGGTCTCCGGCCCGTCGATGCCGAGGCGGCCGCCGATCTCGTGGAAGCCCGGTTCGTCCAGCGGCTTCGATTTCGGCCGGCGCTTGGGCAGCAGGCGCGAGATGCCGGTGGGCCGGCTCTTCACCCGCTCGGCCTCCAGCTTGGCGGCGAACACCCGGGTCAACGCGCCCACTTCCTTGGCGATCAGGAAATAGCGCCGCATGAACCGCTCGACGGCGGGCGCGTCGCCGCGGTCGCCGTAGCCCATCCGCCGCGCCAGCTCCGGCTGCAGGTCGAAGGTCAGGCGCTCTTCCGGCCGGCCGGTGGTGAAGTGCAGGTGGCTGCGCACCGCCCACAGGAAGTCGAAGGCCTGGATGAAGGCGCGCACCTCGCGGCGCTCGAACATCTCCAGCTGCATGACCTTCTCGATCGACTGGCCGGGATGCAGGTACTGGGCGATCCAGAAGAGTGTGTTGAGGTCGCGCAGCCCGCCCTTGCCCTCCTTGATGTTGGGCTCGACCATGTAGCGGCTGGCGCCGGCCCGGGCATGGCGCTCATCGCGCTCCTTCAGCTTGGCGGCGACGAACTCCGCGCCAGTGCCCTTGACCACATCGGTCTGGAACCTGCGGACCAGCTCGTCGGCGAGCTTCTCGTCGCCGGCCAGCCTGCGCGCCTCCAGGATCGAGGTGCGGATGGTGAAGTCCTCGCGGGAGAGCTTGATGCACTCCTCGATGGTCCGGGACGCGTGGCCGACTTTGAAGCCCAGGTCCCAGAGCGCGTAGAGCATGTACTCGATCACGCTCTCGGCGTGGGCGGTCTGCTTGTAGGGACGCACGAACAGCAGATCGAGGTCGGAGTAGGGGGCGAGCGTGCCGCGGCCGTAACCGCCCACCGCCATCAGCGCCAGGCGCTCGCCCTGCGTCGGATTGCGGGCTCGGAACACGTGGACGGTGGTGAAGTCCCAGAGCGCGGTCACCACCTCGTCGGTGACGCCGGAGAGCAGGCGGGCCGTCTCGATGCCGCCGGCCCCGTTTTCCAGCCGCTCCTTGGCGATCATCCGGCCGCGGAACAGCGCCTGCTTGAGGATGTCGAGGGCGGCCTTGCGCTGGGCCGGATCGTCGCCCGAGGCCTCCAGCGCCGCGGCCGACAGCATGGCCCGCAGGCGCACGCCGTCGACGACATATTCCAGGCGGGTCGGTTTGAGGCGGGGCGGCATCGTCAGCGCATATAGGCCGATCCGCCGCCCCGCGTCAGGTCTGCTCGTCAGGCGGCGGCGAGGGTCAGGCCGCCGGGGGCCGACGCCGCGCCGGTCCGGGTCGCCCGCGCCAGCCCGGCGTAGGCGGCGAGCGTCGCGGCGCCCAGCGCGGCGGTGAGCGCGACCTGCAGCCAGAAGGCGGCGTCGGCGGTGGCCAGCGAGACGTGGGCGCGGTGCGCGTCATAGGGCCAGACCAGGGTGAAGAAGGTCAGGTCCCCGGCCGAGTGGACCACCGCCGCCGGGATCAGCGAGCCGGCGCGCCAGGCGGTAAAGCCGAGGCCGAGGCCCACCAGCAGATAGACGCTGAGCTTGGTCAGGTAGAACCCGTGCGTCAGGTGGACGAGCGCGAACATCAGCGACACCAGCACCAGGGCCCAGGCGTCGGGCATCACCTTGCGGATCATGGTCATGGCGTAGCCGCGGAAGGCGCATTCCTCGGTCAGTGGGGCGGCGACGATGCCCATCCCTAAGAAGGCGAGCTTGGTCCAGGTCGGCATCTGGCCGAGGTCCGGCAGGGCGTTGGCCGCGGCGGGGACCAGTTCGCCCAGCGTGATCCAGAGCAGGGCGCAGAAGGCGATGCCGAGCCCGCCGGCGATCAGCGACCAGGTCCAGACGACGCCGGAGACGGCCTTCAGCGGCAGGAGCGCGCGGCGCGCGGCGGCCCCAGCTTGGGGTCCGATCTTGCCGCCCAGCAGGGCCAGCATCAGCGGCAGGACCAGCAGCATCACCGCTGGCGCCCAGGGAATGGCGGGGCTCAGCCTGACGTTGGCGATGGCCAGGGCGCCCCAGATCCCCTGGCCGACGGCGGTGATGGCGACCGCGGCGGCGGCGGCCAGGGCGACGGTCTTGGCGGCGTGCACGGTGGCGGACATGACGGGTCTCTCCTTGCTTTCGGCAAAGTCGGTGAAACGCGGGTTGGAACGGTGGATCGGCGGCGCGGCTCAGCCGCGTTGCAGGGTCCGGTAGAGGCTGCGGGAGCGGGCGACGCCGGCCAGCATCGGCAAGGCGGTGCAGGCGCCGATCGAGATCCCTAGCAGGGTGCTGTCCTGGAAGACGAAGCCCAGGATCATCAGCGCCAGGCCGCCCAGGAACATCGCCCGGCCGGTGAAGCGGTGGGTCTTGTCCCACACCGTGGCGTCGGCCAGCGTCCACGGCGTCTTGAGGCCGATGAAGCCGTTCTGGCGCGCCTTGCCCAGGTAGTTGCCAACCGCGATCAACAGCACGCCGGTGGCGATGGCCACGGGCCGCATGACGTTGAATTCGGCGTCGAAGGCGCGGTTGACCAGGGCGATCTCCGTCACCAGCAACAGGCCGGTGACCGCGATCATGGTCATGTCGAAGACCTCGGCGGCGCGCTCTACCCCGGCGACCCGGCGTGAGCCCGCGGTCATGCCGAGACTGACGAGCGCGGCGACCGCCGGCAGCAGCCACAGCCCGGGGCGCGACACCGTGTGGTGGCGGATCCCGTCGAGACCCAGGACGTTGACCGGCACGCCGCCGCCGGCCGGCAGCGTGATCCAGGCGTAGAGGGCCACGGCGGCGGAGGCGGCGACCAGGCCGGCGGCGATCCAGGTGGCGTTGGCGATACGCATCAGGCTTCTCCCTTTCGGGGCTTCGCGGCCGGAGCGGCCGCGGGCTTGGCGTCGAGGAATTTGAAGGCGCCCATCAACGCCATCAGCGCTTCTTCCAGCACCGAGACATTGAGGCGGTAGGTGATCGTGGTCCCGGATTTCTCCGGGGTGACCAGGCCGGCTTCGCGCAGCACGGCGAAGTGGCCGCTGAGGGTCGGCTTGGCGAGCTCGAAGTGGTCGGAGATCTCGCCGGCGCTCATCTCCTTCTCGCGCAGCATCTCCAGGATGCGGCGACGCGTCGGATCGGCCAGGGCTTTGTAGACTTCGGACACGGGAGACCTGCAACGTTTCGTATTTCGCTAAGAAGCAAAATACCGAACAATGCGCCGGACGCAAGCCTTATTTTGGCGATTGACGAAATTCAGCCGAGCAGGTCAGGCAGCGGCGCCGCGCCGGTCCAGTGCACGCCGGCCCAGCCGCAGGCGCGGGCGACGTCGAGGTTGGCGGGCGTGTCGTCGATCAGGAGAAGCTCCGACGCCGCAAAGCCCGTGCGCGCCTCGACGGCGGCGTAGAACGCCGGGTCGGACTTCTTGGCGCCCAGGTCGGCGGCGTAGTGCATGGCGTCGAAGTGTTCGCGCAGACCCAGTGTGGTCCACAGATGCTCGGCGCGCAGCGGCTCCTGCACCGTGGCCAGATGCACCTGCGTCCCCGCCGCACGGATCGCGGCCAGATCGTCGAGCAGCCGATGGTCCAGCCTGGCGTCCTTCTCGAACCAGTAGGCGCAGAGCCGCGCACTGCTGAGGTGCGGCGCGATCTCCGCCAACACCGGCGCCAGGCGCTCATGCAGGCCGGCGCGACCCAGCACGATGTCGTTCCAGTGCGGGGCGAAGAACCGCGCCTGCAAGGTGGCGGGCGCGAGGCCCAGGTCAGCCTCCATCGTCGCCGACCAACCGCCCGGGGGCGGGACGACAACCACGCCATCGACGTCGACCATCAGGGCCCGGATCACGATCCGAGCGCCGCCAGAAATCCGTCCGGATCACGCAACGCCAGCTCCACCACGCGGCGGCCGCCCTCGGCGTCGAACTCGACCGTCACCGCGGTGCGGCCGAAGGCGCTTCGCCCGACTGTCGCCCTCGCCGTGGCGCGCGGCGCGCGGTGGTTCAGGTCGCCGATGGGGATCGCCGAGGCGATGATCAGTTCGCCCGGCGTCACCGTCACCGAAGCGGTGTTGCGGGAGACCACGAAGTACCGGGTGAAGGCGTTCTTGTGCGACGTCCCCGAGACGAACCCTTCGTGGAACAGGACGTCGCCCGCCCCCTTCTGTCCCGCCGTCGCGGCCGGCCGCGCGCGGCGTGCGCGCCAGACGAGGTAGACGGCCACGGCGATGATCAGCCAGGTCAGGGGACCGGCGAGGAAGACCAGGATCTGGCGCGTCTGCGGATCCATCCGGGGTAGCTTAAACCCAGAGTCCGACGTGGCGGTAGCGCCTAGGCCTGGGCGAAGACCGGAGGGCCGGTCGGTCCGTCTAGGGCGGACAGGATCTGCGCCGTGCAAGCCTCGGACGATCCGTGGGTCGTGTCGACCACCAGGTCGTAGGGGCCGTGGCTGTGAACGGTCTTTTGCTGCGACAGCGCCTGGCCAATCCCGCGGTCGCCGCGGGCGATCTCGCGACGTTGCAGTTCGGCAAGATCGCACCGGACGCCGACGAAGAACGTGTCGACGCCGGCGAGGGCCGCCTCCCAGTCCGGCCGGTCGGCCGGCGTCAGCCAGACGTCGTCAATGACGAAGCGCTGACCGGCGTTGACGCCGGCGCGGATCATCCGCCGCCAGGCCCGCGCAACGTCGAGGAAGCCCTCGCCCAGGACGATCGGCATCGCGCCGTCCGGCTCATGCTCGAACCGATAGCCCTGCGGCGTCTCGCACAGGCTCGGCGGCAGCATGGGAAAGATCGTGTCGATGCCGACGTGCAGATAGGGCTGCGGCAGGGCCGTTTGCAGCGCGCGGGCGATCGACGTCTTGCCCGACGAGGTCGCGCCGTTCAGCAGGATGACGTCCGGCAGCCGCATGGCCGTCAGCCCAGAAGTCCCTTCAACCGGTAGAGCGCGTCCATCGCCTCGCGCGGGCTCATGCCGTCGACGTCCAGGGCGCGGATGGCGTCGTCGGTGAGGCTGGGGCTGAAGGTCTGCGCGGGCTCGGCGACGGCGGCGAACAGCGGCAGGTCGTCGAGATGCCCAAGTCCGCCATTGGCCGCCCCGGCCTCGCGCTCCAGCCGCTCCAGCACGTCGCGGGCCCGGGCCACCACGGCGGCAGGCACCCCCGCCAGCTTGGCGACCTGCACGCCGTAGCTGCGGTCGGCGGGACCCGGGCCGGCCTCATGCAGGAAGATCAGGTCGCCGTTCCATTCCTTGGCGCGCAGCGACAGGTTGCCCACATAGGCCAGCCGCTGCTCGAGCACGGCGAGCTCGTGATAGTGCGTCGCGAAGAGGGCGCGGCAGCGGTTCGTCTCGTGCAGCGCCTCGGCGCAGGCCCAGGCGATGGCCAGGCCGTCGTAGGTGGCCGTGCCGCGGCCGATCTCGTCCAGGATCACGAAGGAGCGCGGCGTCGCCTGGGTCAGGATCGCGGCGGTCTCGACCATCTCGGCCATGAAGGTGGAGCGGCCGCGCGCCAGGTCATCGCCCGCGCCCACCCGGCTGAACAGCCGGTCGACCACACCCAGGCGCAACCGCTTGGCGGGCACGAAGAGGCCGGCCTGGGCGAGCACCGCCAGCAGCGCGTTCTGGCGCAGGAAGGTCGACTTGCCGGCCATGTTTGGCCCGGTGACGATGGACAGCCGCGCCCCGCCGGCGCCCGCGCCATCCAGGCGGCAGTCGTTGGGCGTGAAGGCCTCGCCGGCGCGGCGGACGGCGTTCTCCACCACCGGGTGGCGGGCGGCCTCAGCCTCGAAGGCGGTGGAGCGGTCGACCACGGGCCGCGAGGCGCCCACATCCTCGGCCCACTCGGCGTTGGCGGCGGCGACGTCCAGCCGCGCGGCGGCGTTGGCCGCGGCCTGCACCCCCTCGGCGACCGCGACGGCGGCCTCGCGCCAGGCCTCGAAGGTGTCGAGCTCGATGGCCAGAGCCCGCTCGGCGGCCTGGGCGATCTTGGCGTCCAGCTCGGCCAGTTCCACGGTGGTGAAACGCACCTGGTTGGCCATGGTCTGGCGGTGGATGAAGGTCGCGCTGAGCGGCGGCTTCAACAGCGGCTCGGCGGCCTTGGCGGTGGTCTCGACGAAATAGCCGAGGACGGCGTTGTGGCGAATCTTCAGGGCCACGCCGCTCTCGCCCGCGAGCTGCGCTTCCAGCGCGGCGATCACGCGGCGGCTGTCGTCGCGCAGGGCGCGGGCCTGGTCGAGCTCGGGGCGGACGTTGGCGGCCACGAAGCCGCCGTCTCGGGCCTGGGCCGGCAGGTCGGGGCCGAGACCCTCGGTGAGCAGGGCGCGGAACTGGGCGAGGTCCGGATGCAGCGTCGGGTTCAGCGCGGCGAGCGCCTGGGCGATCTCGGCGGGGAGTTCGAGCAGCGGATCGCGGGTCGAGACGAAGAGGCCGGCGACCGCCTCGCCGATGCTGAGGCCATCCTTCAGGCAGCCCAGGTCGCGCGGCCCGCCGCGGCCCAGCGCCAGGCGCGAGAGCGCGCGGGCCATGTCGCCCAGGCCCTTCAGCGCCTCCCGCAGCTTCTGCCGCTGCGGGCGGTGGTCGCAGAACCAGGCCACGGCATCCAGCCGCGCGTCTATGGCGGCCGGGTCGAGCAGCGGCCGCGCCAGCCGCGCGGCCAGCAGGCGCGCGCCGGACGCGGTTACCGTGCGGTCGATGGCGGCCAGCAGCGAGCCTTCGCGCGACCCGGAGGTGGCCTTCTCGATCTCCAGGCTGGTCCGCGTGGCCGGGTCGATGGCCATGACGTCGGCCTCGCCGGCGCGGCGCGGCGCCGACAGCGCCGGGAGCTTGCCGGCCTGGGTGGTCTCCAGATGGGCGGCGATCAGGCCGAGCGCGGAGACCTCGGCGCCGGAGAGCGCGCCGAACCCGTCGAGGGTCTCGACGCCATAAAGCCGCTTCAGCCGCGCCTCGGAGGCGGCCGGCTCGGCCAACGCCTGCGGCAGGGGCTGGACGAAGCCGCCCACCGATTTCAGCGCATTGGCGATGGCCTCGTCGGCGAACAGCCGGTCGGGAACCAGGATTTCCGACGGGCCCAGCGCGGCCAGCGCCGAGGCCAGGCCCGAAACGCCGGTGGCCAGACACTCCACCTCGCCGGTGGACAGCTCCACGCTGGCGACCGCCGCCTGACCGCCTCGCACCGCAATGGCGGCCAGGCGGTTCGCCCCCCTGGCGTCCAGCAAACCCTCTTCCGTCAGCGTGCCCGGCGTCACCACGCGCACCACGTCGCGGTGGACCACCGACTTCGATCCCCGCTTCCGGGCCTCGGCGGGGTTCTCCATCTGCTCGCAGACGGCGACCTTGAAGCCCGCGCGGATCAGCTTGGCGAGGTAGGCCTCCGCCGCATGCACCGGCACCCCGCACATGGGGATCGGGTTTCCGCCGTGCTGGCCACGAGCGGTGAGCGTGATGCCCAGCGCCGCCGAGGCCTTGGCGGCGTCCTCGAAGAACAGCTCGTAGAAATCGCCCATGCGAAAGAACACCAGCGCGTCGGGCTGGCGGGCCTTGGCCTCGAAATACTGCGCCATCACCGGCGAGGCGCCGGCGGCGGGATCGATTTGGGGACTCTGGGCCTGGGCGTTCATGGGCGTGCGACGCTATCGCATGCTTCTGAGTCCCACAGCCCCTTGAACCGGGGACGAACAAGCCCAAGCTGTGGATGGATGCCGCACGATTGGGGAGCGTCTCCTAAGTGAGCTTCGTGGTCTTTCCCGCTGGACCGACCGACGCCGAGGACCTGGCGCGCGTCCACGTGACCTCCTGGCGGGAGACCTACCGCGGCCTGCTGTCGGACGCCTTCCTCGCCCGGATGAGCGAGCCCGGCTTTACCCGCAGGTTCCGCCGCGACCTCGCCGACCCGAAGGCCTCGGTGACGCTGGCGGCCGCCGACCGCTACGGCCTGGTGGGCTATGCCCAGGGTGGGCCGTCGCGCCGCCTGGCCCAGAGTCGTGAACGGACGGGCGAGGCGGAGATCGCCACCCTCTACCTGCTGCGCCAGGCGCAGGGTCACGGCCTGGGCGCCCAGCTCATGCGCGAGACGGCCCGCGCCCTGGCGGCCCAGGGCGCGACCTCGCTGCTGATCTCGGTGTTGCGCGACAACATCCGCGCCCGCGGCTTCTACGAGCACCTGGGCGGCGCGCCGGAGGCGGCGCGGCGCGAGCCGGGGCCGGGCGGCCAGCTGCTCTACGAGGTCGCCTACACCTGGCCCGACATCACGGTCCTGGCCGGCGGATGATCCTCCGCGCGGGGCTTGCCGGGCTGATGGCCGCGACAGCGCTCGCCGCGCACGCTCAGCCGAAGCTGATGGGCTGGGACGACCTGATGGCCCGGCCGCTGCCGCACGCCACGGCCAGGGTCGCCTATGGTCCCGACCCGCTGCAGATCGCCGAGGTCTGGCGGCCGGACGGCCAGGGGCCGTTCCCGACGGTGCTGATGATCCACGGCGGCTGCTGGCGATCGGCCACCGCCAACCTGCACATCATGGACTATGCGGCCGAGGATCTGCGCAAACGCGGCATCGGGGTCTGGAACATCGAGTACCGCGGCGTCGACCGCCCCGGCGGCGGCTATCCGGGGACGTTCCAGGACGTCAACGCCGCCGCCGACGCGTTCTTGGCGCACGGGCGCGACTACGGCCTGAGGACCAGCAAGATCGTCGTGCTGGGCCATTCGGCCGGTGGGCATCTGGCGCTCTGGCTCGCCGCGCGGGGCAAGCTGCCCAAGGCCAGCCCGCTCGCCGATCCGAAGACGCTCAGCATCGTCTGGGCCCTGAGCCTGGGCGGCCTGCCGGACCTGGCGACGGCGAAGGACGGCTGCGGCGAGAAGACGGTGGCCCGGCTGCTGGCCGGCTCATCGGCGCCCGATCCGCTGGCCGACACCTCGCCCGCCAGCCTGCTGCCCACCGCCACGGCGCGGATGCTGATCCACGGGAGCCTCGACGACACCGCCCCGCCGGCCCAGGGCAAGGCCTATGTGGCCAAGGCCCGCGCCGCCCACGACATCCGCGCCTGGACCTACGCCATCCCCGGCGATGGCCATGTGGAGGAGATCGCGCCCGGCTCACGCACCTGGGCGGCGGTCACGACAGGCCTGCAGTCGGTGTTCACCAGCCGTGACGGGGCCTGGATTTTGCAGCTGACGCCAGCCCCGCTTTGAGCGGTTGCTGACAGCAGGTTGGCAGCAGGCCCCCTCTAGAACGGAGCGCAAAGGGAGACCTGCGATGCTCAAGACCTACCACGGCAGCTGCCACTGCGGCGCGATCCGCTTCGAGGCGGAGATCGACCTTTCGGCCGGGACCACGCGCTGCAACTGCTCGATCTGCGCCAAGCAGCGGGCGTGGGGCGTGATCGTCAAACCGGACGCCTTCCGCCTGCTGGCCGGCGAGGACCATCTGGGCGACTACCAGTGGGGCATGAAGGTCGGCCATCACCACTTCTGCACGACCTGCGGCGTGCGCACCCACGGCCACGGCGACGTGCCCGAAATCGGCGGAAAGTACGTGGGCATCGCCGTCTCGGCCCTGGACGAGGTCGCGCCGGAAGAGCTCGCCGAGGCCCCGGTCAACTACTGCGACGGCCTCGCCAACGCCTGGTGGCAGCCGCCCGCGGTGACCGGCTACCTCTAGGGCGAATCGGTGCGCTTTCGGGGGCCTTCTCCCCTTGTGGGAGAAGGTGTCGCCCGAAGGGTGACGGATGAGGGGTCGCGCTCCGCCATCGGCGCGGTGCGGTCGGGCGAAAGCGTGGGGTTCTGAGAGACCCCTCATCCGACCTGCATTCGCAGGCCACCTTCTCCCGCAGGGGGAGAAGGGACGCGAGAGCCGCAGATCGGGGTTGGGCTACGCCGGCTCGGCCGCATAGGTGAGCGACACGAAGACGTCCTCGAGGTCCGGGTCTTCTGTGGAGATGTCCTTGATGTGCAGGCCCGCCGCGCGGATGGCGGCCAGCACCTGTTCGACGCTCGACTGGCCGGTGCGGTAGCTGACCGAGAAGCCGCCGGAGGGCAGCAGGACGGTCTCGAAGCCCTTCAGCTTGGGCGCCGCGGTCATCGGTTCGTTGGGCGTCACCAGCACCTTGCGGGTGTCCAGCCGGCCCAGCAGCGACGTGGTCGGCTCGCAGGCCACCACCTGGCCGCGGTTGATGATCGCGATCTGGTCGCAGAGCTCCTGGGCTTCCTCCAGGTAGTGGGTGGTGAGCACGATGGTCACGCCCTTGCGGTTCAGCTCCAGGACGTAGTTCCAGAGCTGCTTGCGCAGCTCCACGTCGACGCCGGCCGTGGGCTCGTCGAGGATCAGCACCGGCGGGTTGTGAACCATGGCCTTGGCGACCATCAGCCGCCGCTTCATCCCGCCGGAGAGCTGGCGGACGTAGGCGCCCGCCTTGTCGCCCAGGCCCAGCGCGGTGAGCAGTTCGGTGGTGCGCCGCTCCGCCTTCGGCACGGCGTACATGCCGGCCGCCACCTCCAGCGACTCGAAGGGCGTGAAGAACGGGTCGGCGGCGATCTCCTGCGGCACCACCCCAATGGCGGCGCGGGCGTCGCGCGGGCGCTCGTCGATATCGCGGCCCCAGATCGAGACCGTGCCCGAGGTCTTGCGACACAGGCCCGACAGGATGTTGATGAAGGTCGACTTGCCGGCGCCGTTGGGGCCCAGCAGGCCGAAGATCGAGCCCCGCGGGATCGCCAGGTCGATGCCCTTCAACGCCTGCATTTCAGGCGTCGTCTTGGTGGCGGCGTAGGTCTTGATCAGGCCCCTGGCCTCGATGGCGTAGTCCGGCAGATCCATTGAGGTCCATTCGATTGACGGTAACGGCGGGTGTCGCATACCTAGGCGCGCGGAGGCCTCACGCCAAGCTGACCGCGCACAAGGACCGGATATCGATGGCTCGCAAAGCTCCCGCCAAGGCCAAGTCGAAAGCGCCCGCGGCCTTCATCGCCGCCACGACGCCCGGCCCGCCGCCGCCGGAGGTGATCGTTGTGCGCTCCAGGCGCGTCGCCTGCGACGGCGTCGGCGGCGCGCTCGGCCATCCGCGGGTCTGGCTGGAGATGGGCGAGGCCGATTTCGTCGAGTGCACCTACTGCGACCGCCGCTTCGCGCTCGCCACCGGCTCCGAGGGGCCGGAGAGCGAATACTTGGCCCCCGGCGTCTACGAAGGCAGCCACGGCCACTAGGCGCCCTCGTCGGCCCGCTCATCGCAAATCGCTCGCGGCCGCCCCTGCGAAATCGCTTCGTGGGCGGACGGAGAATTACGCGTTCGACCTGCCGGTCCGCCGGTGGAACGTCAGCCGGGTGAGCGAGGGGTAGGACCGTGTTTGATGGATATGGTGGGAAGATCGTCGCCGCCGTGGCGCTGGCGGCGGCGCTGATGACGACGCCGGTCCCTGTTCAGGCTCAGACACCCGCCCCGCCGAAAGCCTGCCTCAGCCCTGAGTTCTCGCAGTTCGACTTCTGGGTCGGGCGCTGGGACGTCTCCGCCACCGGCAAGCCCGCTGTGGTCGCCCACAGCCTGATCGAGAAGGTCTACGGCTGCGGCATCCGCGAAAACTGGGCGCCCAACAACGGCCAGGACGGCGGCAGCCTGTCGATCTACGTCCCGGCCGAGAAAGGCTGGCGCCAGACCTGGATCGATAGCGGTGGCGCCCACGTGGACTTCAAGGGCGGCTGGACCGGCAAGGCCATGGTGCTCACCGGCGACTGGCCGGGCCCGGACGGCAAGCCGAACCTGGTGCGGATGACCTACACGCTGGGCGCCGACGGCTCGGTGCGCCAGGCGGGCGAGGCGTCGGCCGACGACGGCAAGACCTGGAAGCCGGCCTTCGACTTCACCTACCGCAAGGCCGCCTCGTGAAGGCGCTCATCGCCGCCCTGGCGCTCCTGGCCTGCGCCGCGCCCGCCATGGCCCAGCCGGTCCCGGCCGATCTCTGCAAGAGCGCCGAGCACCACGCCTTCGACTTTTGGATCGGCCGCTGGGCGGTGACCGAGACCAAGACCGGCAAGCCGGCGGGCCAGAGCCTGATCGAGCGCCTCTACAACGGCTGCGCGCTCCGCGAGAACTGGAGCGAACCCGGCTTCACCGGCGGCAGCCTCAATCACTACGACGCGCCCGCCGGCAAATGGCGCCAGACCTGGACCGACGCGTCGGGCGCCTGGCGCGAGTTCGTCGGCGGCATGGAAGACGGCAAGATGGTGATGACGGCCCGCGTCGTCTCGCCGCGCGATGCGGCCAAGGCCGTGCTGGTGCGGATGGCCTTCACGCCCAACCCGGACGGCAGCGTGCGTCAGTACTCCGACTACTCCCGCGACGACGGCAAGACCTGGGCCGAGCGCTATGACTACACTTACAGGAAAGTTGGCGGCTGACAGCCAGTCTGCTTCACGACCTACAGGCGGCGCGTAATCATGGGCGCTGACGTTGTCTCATTATCTCTCTGCTCGCTGAACCGGTCGCCAGATGGCCTCGCGCGGTCGAAGGCGTCCCGCGCCCGATCATAGGGCAGGACCAGCGGCAGAGACGGTGCAACCTTCAGATAGTCCGCCTGCGTGAGGAACGAGGCATAGGCGACCGCAATGTAGCGTCCCCCCAGCCGGCTACGGGTGATGGCGGTTCGGACCTGATCGATGGTGTAGGCGTCAGACGCGCCCCAGTCGGCCTGCAGCTCTCCGGGCAGGCGTCGCGCATATCGCTTCGCCGCCCGGTGCAGCGCCATGCGCGACAGGAAGTTCATGGCCCCTGCGGCTACACTCTCAGCGGCATCAGGATGTACTGGACGTTGGCGTCCTGGGGATCGAGCACCAAGGCCGGGTCGTTCGGCCCGCCGAAGCGCAGTTCCGCCTGCTCGCCCGAGATCTGGTCGGTGATGTCCAGCAGGTAGCGGGCGTTGAAGGAGAGCTCGAAGGGGTCGCCGTCGTAGTCGAGTTCCAACTCTTCCACGGCCTGGCCGGCTTCCATGTTGCGCACGGTGAGCACGCACTTTCCGCCTTCCACCGCCATCCGCACCGACCGGCTCTTCTCCGCCGAGATGGTGGCCACCCGGTCCACCGCCTGGGCGAACAGCTTGGAATCCACCATCACGATGCGGTTGTTGTCCTTGGGGATCACCCGCGGATAGTCCGGGAACGTCCCGTCGATCACCTTGGACGTCAGCGCCGCGCCGCCGAAGTCGAAGCGGACCTTCTGCGGACTGATCTGCAGTTCGACCTGCTCGCCGGAGTCCTCCAGCAGCCGCCGCGCCTCGGCGATGGTCTTGCGCGGGATGATGATGCCGGGCAGGCCCGCGGCGCCCTCGGGGGCCGGCATTTCGGCCAGCGCCAGGCGCGAACCGTCGGTGGCCACGCAGCGCAGCTTGGCCTGGCCGTCCTCGACGACGGAATGCACGTAGAGGCCGTTCAGGTAGTATCGGGTCTCCTCCGCCGAGATGGCGAAGCGGGTCTTATCGATGAGCCGGATCAGGTCGGCCACGTCGACGCCCATCCGGCCGGAAAGGCCGTCGGAGCTCATCACCGGGAAGTCGCCGGCCGGCAGCACCGGCAGGTTGAAGCGGCTGCGGCCTGCTGAGACGGTCAGCCTGGGGTCCTCGCCGGTGAAGCTCAAGGAGACGTCGGCGCCTTCCGGCAGCTTGCGGACGATCTCATAGAGCGTGTGGGCCGGCGCGGTGATCTGGCCGGGCTGGTCCACCTGGGCCATGGCCTGGTCGATGATCTCCATGTCCAGGTCGGTGGCCGAGAAGGTCAGCCGGTCGCGCTCGGCCGACAGCAGGACGTTGGACAGGATGGGGATGGTGTTGCGCCGCTCGACGGCGCTCTGCACGTGGCCGAGAGCCTTCAGGAGCGCGGCCCGCTCGATCGTCAGCTTCATGTCTTTGTCCCGGCTCGCCACGGCGCAGGGCGAATCACACGCAACCCCGCGCTCCCCGACTTAAGGGGACTTCTGAGATTAACCGAATTGGCGAGCGGCGAAAGGGGCGCACCCCCTGCTAAGCGCGAGTATCCACAGCCCCGCCGGCGTCATCCTCACCGCCGTCGGCGTAGGGGTTGGCCGCCCCGTTGGCCTGCGGGGCGTCCGGCTGAGCGCCGGCGCCCTTCGCGGCGACCACCACCATGGCCGGTCGGACCAGGCGGCCGAGCAACTCGTAGCCCGGCTGCATCAGCTCCAGAACGCTGCCCGGCGCCACGTCCCCGCCCGGCTGTTCGGCCATGGCCTGGTGCTGGTGAGGGTCGAATTTCTCGCCGCGGTTGGGCGCGACGCGCTTCAGCCCGTTGCGCTCGAAGGCGCCCTGCAGCTCCTTCTCGGTCATCTCGATGCCGAGCACGAAGTTCTTCACCGCCGCGTCGCCGGTGTCGGCCGGCTCGTGGGCGAGCGCGCGGCTCAGGTTGTCGGCCACGCCCAGCAGGTCGCGGGCGAACTTCTGGATCGCATAGGCGCGCGCGTCGTTGGCCTCGCGCTCGGCGCGGCGGCGCGTGTTCTCGGCCTCCGCGGCATAGCGCAGGATCTGCTCCTTCAGCGCCGCGGTCTCGGCCCGCAGCGCCTCGAGTTCGCCCCCCTCGGCTTGCGCCAGGAATTCGTCGGCGGCGTCTGGCATATCGTCTTCGGACATCGTCTCTCAGTCTCTTACGCGTTCATCACCTGGCCCAGCACCCGGGCGGTATAGTCCACCAACGGGATGATCCGGGCATAGTTCAGCCGGGCCGGGCCGATCACGCCGATCGCGCCCAGCACCCGCTGCGAGCCCGTCATATAGGGCGCCGCGATCACGGCGGAACCGGAAAGCGAGAAAAGCCGGGTTTCCGCCCCGATGAAGATGCGCACCCCCTGGCCGTCGCGAACCCCGTCCAGCAGGCCGATCAGCTGTTCCTTCTGCTCCAGGTCCTCGAACAGCAGACGCACGCGCTCAAGGTCCTCCTGGGCTCCGGCCTCTTCCAGCAGGTTCGCCCGGCCGCGGACGATCAGCGCGCGATCCTGATCGTCGCCGCCGCCCCAGGCCGCCAGCCCGTCCTCCACCAGCCGCGCCGCCGAGGCGTCCAGTTCGCGCCGCGCCTGGGCGATGTCGGCCGCCAGGTCGACCTTGGCCTCCACCAGGGTGCGGCCGCGCAGGCGGGCGTTCAGGAAGTTGGAGGCCTCGGTGAGCGCCGACGGCGTGACCCCGGCCGGCAGGCGGATCAGCCGGTTCTCCACGGTCCCGTCGGCGAAGACCATGATCGCCAGCGTCCGCTCGACGCCCAGCGAGACGAACTCCACGTGCTTGACGCCCGCGTCGCGGCTGGGGGTGACCACCACGCCCGCCCCGCCGGCCAGGCCCGACAGGATCGAGCTGGCCTCATTCAGCGCATCGTCGAAGTTGCGGCCATGGGCGTGCAGGCGCGCCTCGATCGCCTGGCGCTCGTCGGCCCCCACGTCGCCCACTTCCAGCAGGCCATCGACGAACAGCCGCAAGCCCGCATGGGTCGGCAGCCGCCCCGCGCTCACGTGCGGCGCGCCCAGCAGGCCCAGCTGCGTCAGGTCCTGCATGGTGTTGCGGATCGAGGCCGGCGACAGCGACACCCCGCCCTTGGAGAGGGTCCGGGACCCCACCGGCTCGCCGGTCTCCAGATAGCTCTCCACGATGCGCCGGAAGATCTCGCGGGCGCGCTCATCGAGTTCGGCCAGGGAGGGGCCGCGGGCGAAGAGAGGGGTGTTCACGGGGTGTCGGTGTCGGGAAGCTCTGGCTGGACGTCCATGGACTGGACCTTCGCGATCTAGGATAAGCCCCGCCTCAAGTGGCGCAAGCCGCCTCTAGGTATCAGGAGTTTCCATGCGCCCGTCCGAACGCACCCCCGACCTGCTGCGGGCCGTGACCCTGGAAACCGGGGTGAACCGCTATGCGGAGGGCTCGTGCCTGGTGAGCTTCGGCCACACCAAGGTGCTGGTGACCGCCAGCCTGGAAGAAGGCGTGCCGGGCTTCCTGCGCGGCAAGGGCCAGGGCTGGGTGACCGCCGAGTACGGCATGCTGCCCCGGGCCACACACACGCGGGGCCGCCGCGAGGCCGCCCAGGGCAAGCAGTCCGGCCGCAGCCAGGAGATCCAGCGGCTGATCGGCCGCTCCATGCGCGCCATCGTCGACCTGAAGGCGCTGGGCGAACGCCAGATCTCCATCGACTGCGACGTGATCCAGGCCGACGGCGGCACCCGCACCGCCTCGATCACCGGCGCCTGGGTCGCACTCCGCCTGGCGACCAAATACCTGATGGACGAGGGCCTGATCACCGCCGACCCGATCCTCGACCAGGTGGCGGCGATCAGCTGCGGCGTGTTCAACGGCACGCCGGTGCTCGACCTCGACTACGAGGAAGATTCCAACGCCGAGGCCGACGCCAACTTCGTACTGACCGGCAAGGGGGACATCGTCGAGATCCAGGCAACCGGCGAGAAGCGCGGCTTCTCCGAGGCCGAGTTCGAGGCGCTCTTCGCCCTCGCCAAGAAGGGCATCGCCGATCTCGTCGTGATGCAGCGCGCGGCGGTGGGCGGGTAGAGGAAGCCCTTTTACCCTTGCGGGAGAAGGGCGCGGACCGAGCTGGCGGTCCAAAACAAAACGGGCGGCCGCATAGCTGCAGCCGCCCGCTTCGGCGCCATCCCTCGGGACGGCGCGTGTCTCGTAACGCCTTAGAGCCCGGCGACCAGGTAGCGGAAGGCCGACGGCGGCATCCGGTTCAGCTCACGCGCCAGGGGCGCGAACAGGGCATCGAAGAACTTACCAATCGCAGCGATCATCGCGGACACTCCCTTGTGCAGCGCAGCATTGTGCGTTGCATATAGGAACGAGATGTTGAGATCGCAAGGTATTCTACAGCCAAGGCAGTTTGTCGCACCGCAGTGCGGTAGTCAGAGCTCGTCGAGATCCGGCAGGTCGTCGGAGGGGCCGGCCTCGTAGTTGAGCAGGTCGCCCGGCTGGCAATCGAGCTCGCGGCAGAGCGCGGCCAGGGTGGAAAAGCGCACGGCGCGCGCCTTGCCGGTCTTCAGGATCGACAGGTTGGCGATGGTCACCCCCACCCGGTCGGCGAGTTCGGTCAGCGACATGCGCTTGTCGAGCAGGATGCGGTCCAGTTGAACGCGGATGGGCATGGAGGCGGCGACCCTAGATCGTCAGTTCGGCTTCGCGGCGAAGGCGTGCGCCCTCGCGGAACACCTCGGCCAGCACGAAGACCACCAGCACCGAGAACCAGGCCGTGGCGTTGAAGCTGCCGTCCACCTTCTTCACCCAGGGCAGGGTGGGCGCCACGGCGGCGACCAGATACCGCTCCAGCTCCAGCGCGCCCAGCATCACCCCGATCAGCCGCAGGCGGCGAATGTTGTCGGGATGGAAGGGGTCGCCGGCGGTCAGCGTCATGAAGATGCGGCGCAAGGCGCTCACGATCGTGAGCACGCCGCCCAGGGTCAGGCCGGCAATCAGCAGGAAGCCGGCCAGCAGGGGGCCGCGGGCCGACACGACGGCGAGATTGCCGCCCGCGCCGCGGGGAAAAAGATCGGGGTTGAAGCTGAACAGCAGGGCGGCGAGCAACGCCAGCGCCACCACGCCCAGGCTGATCCACAGGGCGGCGTAGACCACGTCGAGGATGATCTTGAGGAAACTGGAGACCGATCCCGGTCCTAGCGCACGCATCCACAGACCTCCGCCGTTTTCCGCTGTCATGGGGCCTCTGCCAGTCCCTACAGCCTTCGGGCGGATACGCCAAAACCCGCCCAGGCCGTTTGCGCGGCGCGAGCGGGTCGGGCGAACCTCAAGGACAACGCCTAGTGGTTCGAGGCGGCGACAACGAGCGCCAGCATCGGCGTCGCGGCAAGCGCCACGAACAGGGTCAGGGCGGCGCGGTCGAACGTCCGCATCACGGTGGAGAACATGGTCTTGTATCCTTCAAACACATTTGCTGCAGTGCAGCGAGTTGTTGGGGCGGCGGACCGCTCCAATGCCGATAGTCAATACGGCCGCATCGATTAGCGATCAAATTAATATCGAGTAACGATATTAAAGTTTTGCAATGCAACACGGCGGGGCGGCGGTATGGTCCGGCGAGCGTAAAGGCGGAGTAAAAGCGAGATGGCGCTGAAGCTTGATCCGGGGGCCCGCCTAGTGGTGGCCACCCACAATCCCGGCAAGCTGCGCGAACTGGCGGAAATCCTCGAGAACCGCTTCGCCCTGGTGAGCGCCGGCGAGCTCGGCCTGCCCGAGCCGGACGAGACCGAAACCACCTTCGTCGGCAATGCCCTGCTCAAGGCCCGCGCGGCGGCCGAGGCGTCCGGCCTGATCGCGCTCGCCGACGATTCCGGCCTGTCGGTGACGGCCCTGGACGGCTCGCCGGGGATCTATTCGGCGCGCTGGGCGGGGCCCGACCGCGACTTCGCGCTGGCCATGGCCAAGGTCGAGGAACGGCTGGAAGAAGCCGGTGCGCGAGACATGAGCGCCTGGTTCACCTCGGCGCTGGCGGTGGCCTGGCCGGGCGGTCCGGCGGTGGTGGTCGAGGGCCGGGTGGACGGAACGCTCACCTTCCCGCCGCGCGGCGACCAGGGCTTCGGCTACGACCCGATCTTCATTCCCGAGGGGAAGACGGAAACCTTCGGCGAGATGGCGCCCTTACAGAAGGACGGCATGAGCCACCGCGCTCGCGCCTTCGCCAAACTCAAGGCCGCGCTCTTGTGACGAACCCGGAATCGCTGGGGCCCCCCAAGCTGGGCGTTTACGTCCACTGGCCCTACTGCGCCCGCATCTGCCCCTATTGCGACTTCAACGTCTTCAAGGACCGCCCGGGGCGGGAGCCGGACGCCTTGGCCGCCGCCATCGTGGCCGACCTGGAGGCGCAGCGGGCGCTGACCGGCGAGCGCCAGCTGGCCTCGATCTTCCTGGGCGGCGGCACGCCCTCGCTGATGGATCCGGACTGGGCGGCGGCGATCATCGCCGCGGCGCGGGCGCTCTGGACCCCGGCGGGCGACCTGGAGGTGACGCTGGAAGCCAACCCCACCGACGCCGAGGCCGCCCGTTTCGCCGCCTTCGCCGACGCGGGCGTGAACCGCCTGTCGCTCGGCCTGCAGTCGCTGGACGACGCGGCGCTGAAGTTCCTCGGCCGCAACCACGACGCCGCGACCGCCATCCGCGCGACCCAGGCGGCGGCCAAGGCCTTCCCGCGGCTCTCCATCGACATGATCTACGCCCGGCCCGGCCAGACGCCGGCGGCGTGGGCGCAGGAACTGCGCGCCGCCGTCGACCTGGGCGCCGAGCACGTCTCGCCCTACCAGCTGACCATCGAGGCCGGCACCGCCTTCGACCGCGCCGTCCGCCGCGGCCTGTTCATCCCGCCGGACGCCGACACCGGCGCGGCGCTGTTCGATGCGACCCAGCAGGTGCTCGAGGCGGCGGGGTTCGAGGCCTACGAGGTCTCCAACCATGCCCGGGGCGTCGCCGCGCGCTCGCGCCACAACCTGATCTACTGGCAGGGCCACGACTATGTGGGCGTCGGCCCCGGCGCGCACGGCCGGATCACGCTCAAGGGCGCCCGCCACGCCACCTATGCGGCGAAGGCGCCCGCCGACTACATCGCCCGCGTCGCCGAGGTCGGGTTCGGCCTGGTGGAGCGCGAGACCCTCGACGCCCGCGAGACGGCGCAGGAGCGCCTGCTGAGCGGCCTCAGGATCACCGAAGGCGTCGCCCGCGCCGAGGTCACGGCCCTCGATCTCTCCAACGATCGGATCGCCGACCTGGTGGCGCTCGGCCTGCTGGCCGACGATCCGGAGCGCCTGCGGGCGACCCCGGCCGGACGGCTGGTGCTGGACCGGCTGACGATGGAACTGGCGACGTAACATCCCTCCTCTTCAGGGGAGGGACGAGTCGGCGCAGCCGACCGGGGTGGGGGAGTCAGGATTAGGCTCTGACTCGGAGCGCTGGCCCGCCAATCCCAACCCGACCTCGGCTTCGCCTCGGCCACCCTCCCCTGAAGAGGAGGGATAATCGCGCCCTTGCCATCGCGCCTCTGACACGCGAACCCTCCGCCATGGCCCGCGGCATTCCACCCCCCAAGCTCGACGACGCCCCGCTCGCGCCCGGCCTCTACGTCGTGGCCACGCCGATCGGCAATCTGCGCGACATCACGCTGCGGGCCCTCGACGTGCTCGCCGCCGCCGATCTGGTGCTGGCCGAGGACACCCGCGTGGCCGGCAAGCTGCTCTCCGCCTACGGACTATCGGCGAAGCTGGAGCGGCACGACGACCACGCCGCGCAACGCTCGCTGCCCAAGGCCCTGGCGGCCCTGGCCGACGGCAAGCGGGTGGCCCTGATCTCCGACGCCGGCACGCCCCTGGTCTCCGACCCCGGCTACCAGCTGGTGCGCGACGCCGCCGCGGCCGGCTATCCGGTCTTCCCCATCCCGGGCCCCTCGGCGGTGCTGGCCGGACTGTCGGCGGCGGGCTTGCCCACCGACCGCTTCCTGTTCGCGGGCTTCCCGCCGCCCAAGAGCGCGGCGCGGCGCACCTTCCTGGAAGAGCTCGCGCCGCTCCGCGCCACGCTGGTGTTCTTCGAGGGCGGCTCGCGGCTGGCGGCCAGCCTGGCCGACATGGCCGCGGTGTTCGGGGCCCGCGAGGCGGTGGTCTGCCGTGAGCTGACGAAGCTCTATGAGACGCTCTATCGCGGCCCACTGCCGGTGCTGGCCGCCGATCCGAAACTCGACGCGCCCAAGGGCGAGATCGTCATCCTGGTCGGGCCGGGGCGCGAGGCCGACGCCACCGCCGGAGACATCGACACCGCTCTAGCCGACGCGCTCCAGCGCCTGCGCCCCGCCGAGGCCGCAGCCGAAGTGGCCAAGGCGCTCGGCCTGTCGCGGCGCGACGTCTACCAGCGGGCCATGGAGATGAGGGCGGGCAAGTGAAGCCCCAGCCAGGCGAAAATGCTCGCCAGGCCCGCGGCGCGGCGGCGCGGGCCTCCGGCCGGCGCGGCGAGGTGCTGGCGGCGATCTGGCTGATGGCCAAGGGCTACCGGATCCTGGGCTTCCGCCTGAAGACCCGGCAGGCCGAGGTTGACCTGCTGGCGCTGAAGGGCGGCGTCCTGGCGGTGGTCGAGGTCAAGCGCCGCACGACCCTGCTGGCCGCCCTGGAAACCGTCAGTCTCGATCAGCGCGAGCGCCTGCGCCGCGCCGGGGCCGCGCTGGCGGCCTCGCGGCCGGCGCTTTCGGGTGCGGCGGTTCGCCTCGACCTCATAGCCCTCGCGCCGGGCAAGCTACCCATGCATATTCCCGACGCCTGGAAGGGCGAGTGAGTGGGTAGCCGGGTTGGGAACCATGGGCCGCGACGAAGCTGAGGCCATCCTCTTGGAAGCCGGCGGCAAGACCGACGGCGACTTCCCGCTGCTGGAAGCCGCCATCGCCTGCGCCATCCACGAGGACCCGAGCCGCGATCCGCAAGCCGCCCGCGACCTGGGCAAGGCCGCCTGCGAACGCCTGACCTGGCGGCTGAAGAACGAGAGCGCCGAGGAGGCCCTGGCCGAGACCATGGCCGGCGACATGCGCCTGGCCGGCGACCTGTTTACCTACGAGGACCCCGACAACGCCGACATCCTGGCGGTCGCCGAGCGGCGCAAGGGCCTGGCCGTGGCGCTCGGCGTCTACTACCTCCACGCCGCCCAGACCTGCGGCCTGACCGTGCAGGGGGTCGACTTCCCCGGCCATTTCCTGCTGCGCATCGAGACTGACGAGGGCCCCCTGGCGCTGGATCCGTTCTCGGAGGGCCGCGTGGTGCTGCCGTCGGAACTGACGCGGCGCGCCCTGCACGCGGGCCTCACCCCTAACGTCGCCGACCGGCTGGACCGGCTGATGGCTCCGGTCAGCGACCGCGCCGTGCTGATCCGCCTGCAGAACACCATCTACGCCCGCGCCACCCAGGCGAAGGACTTCCCGCTCGCCGAGCGCGCCGCGCTCCGCCGCGCCCTGCTCGATCCCACCGACCACCGCCCCTGGCTCGACGTCGCCGCCGCCCGCGAGGGGCAGGGTGCGCTGGCGGGTTCGCTGGAAGCCCTGGCCCGCGCCACGGCCCTCGACGGCGGCGCCGCGCTCGCGGCCCGGGCGCAGCGCGAACGCGTCAGGCTGCAACTGAACTGATGGACCTGTCGGCGCCCCCGATCGTGATCCGGGAATCGCGCTGGAAAGCAGGCGCGATATTCAGCCTCTTGGCCTTCTTTGCTTGGCTGTTCGCGATCAGCGCCAAAGCGCGACCCGACCAGGCTATCGGTTACGTTGCCGGCATTGTTTGCGGCTGCGTGTGCCTCGTATTCCTGGCCCAATTTATAAGGCCCGCGACGGTCACTCTCGATGCGACCGGCTTCAGGGTCGATCAGCTCTGGAGCAGCCGGCTCGTGCGGTGGGACGAGGCGTCCAATTTTCGTCTCGGCTACTCGTCCCGCGGCGTGGTCCGCTTCATCCGATATGACTACCGGCCTGATCGCCTATCTGGGATTGCCCCCAGTCGATGGGCCCGGCTCCCGCCCTACTGGACCATCAGCCCACCGAAGCTGCTGGCGCTGATGACCGAGTACAAGGCCCGCTGGGACACCGGAACGTCGCCATCTCGCGAGCCGAGCGTGGCCCAGCCCGCCCAGGCCGCGCCGTCCAGGCGTGAGCCTACCGTCACCTGAGGCGCCTAGCGCCGCCCACCGCCACCGCCTATGTCCCTGGGCCAGGGCGGTCGGGAGTTCTCCATGTCGTTGAAAGTCGCGGTGCAGATGGATCCCATCGAGGGGATCAACATCGAGGGCGACACCACCTTCATGATGATGGAGATGGCCCAGGCGCGCGGCCATTCGCTGTTCGTCTACACCACCGACACCCTGGCCATGGACGAGGGCCGGGTGTTCGCCCGCGGTCGCGACGTGACCGTGCAGCGTCGAAAGGGCGACCACGCCACGCTCGGCCCGTGGCGCCGTGTGGAGCTCGCCGACTACGACGTGATCCTGCTGCGCCAGGACCCGCCGTTCGACATGAACTACATCGACTCGACCTTCTTCCTGGAGGCGGTCCATCCGGCGACCCTGGTGGTCAACAATCCGGTCGAGGTGCGCAACGCCCCCGAGAAGCTGTTCGTCACCAAGTTCCCCGGCCTGCAGCCGCCGACCCTGATCACCAACGACCGCGACGCCATCCACGACTTTCGCCAGCGGCACGGCGACGTGGTGCTGAAGCCGCTCAACGGACGCGGAGGATCGGGCGTCACCCGCCACCTGGCCGATGATCCGAACCTGGACTCGCTGCTGGAAATCCACGCCGAGCTCTCGGATGAGCCGGTGATCCTGCAGAAGTTCCTGCCCTCGGTGACCAAGGGCGACAAGCGCATCCTGCTGGTCGACGGCGAGGCGGTGGGGGCGATCAACCGTGTGCCGAAGAAGGGCCAGATCCGCTCGAACCTGGCGGTGGGCGGCAAGGCCGAGGCGGTCGAACTGACCACCAGGGACAGAGAGATCTGCGCCGCCATCGGGCCGGAGCTGAAGGAGCGCGGCCTGCTGTTCGTGGGAATAGACGTGATCGGAGAATGGCTCACCGAGATCAACGTCACCTCGCCGACCGGGGCCGTGGCGCTGCGGACCTTCACCGGAATCGACGCCGCCGACATCCTCTGGGCGCGGATTGAAAGCCTTCGCGCCACGGTCTAGCTTGTCGCGTGAGCCGGTGGACATAGGTCATTGAACCGTCTCATCTTCCCCAAAAGTTCTATTTTTGTTCTTGATCTGGCCCCAGCTGTGTGGTGGCTATTGTGGATAAGTCCAGCTTGACCACTAGGGATTGATATGGCCGCGCGGGTCGTGACGGTGGCGTTTCAGGGCGTGGAGGCGCGGCGCGTCGACGTCGAGGCCCAGTTTACCGGCGGCGAGGTCCGCTTCTACCTGGTCGGCATGGGCGACAAGGCGATCTCGGAGAGCCGCGAGCGGGTGCGCGCGGCCTTCGCGGGTCTGGGTCTGTCGCTGCCGGCGCGCCGGGTGATCGTCAACCTCGCGCCCGCCGACCTGCCCAAGGAAGGCAGCCACTACGACCTGCCCATCGCGCTTTCGATCATGGCCGGCATGGGGGTGATCCCGCCGGACGCGCTCACGGAATGGGCGGCGGTCGGCGAGCTGTCGCTGGACGGCCGGATCACCCCGGTGGCCGGCATCCTGCCCGCGGCGATGGCCGCCGGCGCCATGGGCCTTGGCCTGATCTGTCCGGAGGCCTGCGGGCCGGAGGCGGCCTGGGCGGGCGAGACGCGGATCCTGGCGGCGCCGTCGCTGATCGCCCTGGTCAATCATTTCCGCGGGACCCAGGTGCTGTCGCCGCCGAAGCCCGGGCCGATGAAGGATGCCGAGCGCGCGCCGGACCTGCGCGAGGTGAAGGGCCAGGAGAACGCCAAGCGGGCCCTGGAGATCGCCGCGGCCGGCGGCCACAACCTGGCCTTCGTGGGCCCGCCGGGCTCCGGCAAGTCGATGATGGCCGCCCGCCTGCCGGGCCTGTTGCCGCCGCTCACCTCCGAGGAGCTGCTCGAGACCTCGATGATCCACTCGGTGGCCGGGCTGATCGCCAAGGGCGAGCTCACCCGCGCCCGGCCGTTCCGCAATCCTCACCATTCGGCCAGCATGGCCGCGCTCACGGGCGGCGGGCTGAAGGCCAAGCCCGGCGAGGTCTCGCTGGCCCACAACGGCGTCCTCTTCCTCGATGAGCTGCCGGAGTTCTCCGCCCAGGCCCTCGACAGTCTGCGCGGGCCGCTGGAGACCGGCGAGGTGGTGGTGGCCCGCGCCAACGCCCATGTCCGCTACCCGGCCCGGGTGCAGCTGGTGGCCGCCATGAACCCCTGCCGCTGCGGGCTGGGCGGCCCCGGGCGCGGCGCCTGCGGACGCGCCCCGCGCTGCCAGACCGACTACCTCGGCCGCATCTCCGGCCCCCTGATGGACCGCATCGACCTGCAGGTGGAGGTCCCGCCGGTGACCGCCGCCGACCTGGCCCTGCCGGCCCCCGCCGAAGGCACGGCCGAAGCCGCCGCCCGCGTCGCCGCCGCCCGCGCCGTCCAGGCCGACCGCGCCGCCGACGGCGGAGAGGCGCTCAATTCGCGCGCCGACGGCGACTGGCTGGAAACCATCTGTGCGCTCGACGCCCCGGCGCGCGCCCTGATCACCCGCGCCGCCGAGGCCGGCGGCCTCACCGCCCGCGGCTGGACCCGGACGCTGCGCCTGGCGCGCACCATCGCCGACCTGGAAGGCTCGGCCCCGGTGCGCCGCGTCCACGTCGCCGAAGCCCTGATCTACCGCCGCGTCGCGCCCGGCCCAGTGGGCTCGCCCCTGATGGCCGGTTAGGGGCTTAAATCGCCCGGCCGGGCTTTGGTAAACGGCTTGTTCACGATACTCACCGAAGCCTTACGCCGCCCCGCGTACCTGTGCTGTGGGCGGCTGCCTGAGGGGGCGAGACGATGCTGGACTGGATTCACGCCGCGATACTCGGGCTCGTCGAGGGCCTGACCGAGTTCATCCCGGTCTCCTCGACCGGCATGCTGCTGCTGACCAAGGACATCATGGGTCTGAAGGAGCCCTTCTGGGACACCTTCGCCGTGCTGATCCAGCTCGGTGCGATCCTGGCCGTGGTGGTGCTCTACTTCCGTCGCCTGTGGTCGATCGCCGTGCTGGTGCCGACGGTGCCCAGGGCGCGGCACTTCGTCTGGAGCCTGCTGATCGCCTTCTTCCCCGCCGCCATCGCCGGCCTGCTGCTGCATGACGTCATCAAGCAGATCCTCTTCGAGAGCCCGCGGATCGTCTGCCTGTCGCTGATCGTCGGCGGCGTGGTGCTGCTGGTGATCGACCGCTTCGCGCCCTATCCGACGCGCAAGGACGCCATGGCGATCCCGCTGGGCGCCTCGTTCGCCATCGGCCTCTTCCAGTGCCTGGCCCTGGTGCCGGGCGTCTCGCGCTCGGGCGCGACCATCGTCGGCGCCATGCTGATGGGCGTCGAGAAGCGCGTGGCCGCCGAGTTCTCGTTCCTCCTGGCCATCCCGGTGATGGCCGGGGCCTTCACCGTCGACGCCTGGAAGAACCGCAAGGACCTGATGAACGTCGGCCACGTCGAGCTGGTGGCCATCGGCTTCGTGGTGTCCTTCGTCGTGGCCCTGTTCGTGATCCGCGGCATGCTGGCCATCGTCACGCGCCGCGGCTTCGCCCCGTTCGGCTGGCTGCGGATCGCCATCGGCGTCGCCGGCCTCGCCTACTTCACGCTCAGGGCCTAGCCGCCCCTCAGGTCGTCGCCAGCTCGCGGTCTTCCTGGTCGGCGTACTGGCCGCCCTTGCGGTAGATGTAGAGGTAGCTGGGCAGGACGGATTCCAGCGTGGTGGCGGTGATCCCCAGCTCGGCGAGGCCCGGGCAGGCGCCGGACGCGACGTTGTCGGCGCGCAGCAGCTTCACCTGGTCGGCGGTGATCGGCGGCGCGATGAGCACGCCGGCCACATCCCCCGCCGCGCCCAGCAGGCCGGCCACCGGCCAGGGGATGGGCGCCAGCACGCGGCGCTTGCCGATCTCCGCCAGGATCAGCGCCATCAGCTCGCGGAAGGTGAAGACGCCGGGCCCGCCCAGCTCATAGGTCTTGCCGGCCGCCTCGGGCGATCCGACCGCCAGCGCGATCGCCTTGGCCACGTCGCCGACGAACACCGGCTGCATCCTGGTATGGCCGCCGCCGATCAGCGGCAGCACCGGGCTGACCTGGGCCATGGCGGCGAAGCGGGTGAAGAAGCTGTCGCCCTCGCCGAACACGATCGAGGGCCGCACCACGACCGCGTCGGGATAGACCGCGCGCGCGGCCGCCTCGCCCTCGGCCTTGGTGCGGGCGTACTTCGACGGCGAACCGGCGTCGGCGCCCAGAGCCGAAATCTGCACCAGGCGCGTGACGCCCTCGGCGCGGGCGGCCTCGGCCACCTTCTGCGCCCCCATCACATGCACCGCCTGGAAGCCTTGGCGGCCAGTCTCGCGCAGCACGCCCACCAGGTTCACCGCCGCGGTCGCGCCCTTGAGCGCGCGTCGCAGGGACGCCTCGTTGCGGATATTGGCCTGGACGATGTCGATCTGGCCGACGTCGCCCGCCAGCCGCATTTCATAGGCCGCGGCCGGGTTGCGCACCGCCACCCGGACCCGCCAGCCGGCCTTGGCCAACTGCCGCACCGCCTGGGCGCCCACGAAGCCTGATCCGCCGAAGACGGTGACGAGATTCTGCATGGAGAAGCCGATAGCGGATGCGCCCCTCTGCCGCAATGCGGGGGAAGCGCCAGAAGCGGCGTTGACCGGCGTGAGGCAGGGCTTTAAGGAAGCCGGCTCGCGCGATCCGACGGATCGGGCCCAGGTGGCGGAATTGGTAGACGCGCTGGCTTCAGGTGCCAGTGGCTTAACGGCCGTGAAGGTTCGAGTCCTTTCCTGGGCACCATCCGAGGGTCGCGCGATACTCCCTCAGAGCGCTGTCGACCAACCCTTAGCGGGGCTGTGGCGCAAATCCCCCTATTTGGGGTGATCCGATCGCCCGCGACCGCTGGTACTTACGAAGCAGGCCCGTGCGTCTCTATATTGGGGGCCGCCCATCTTGGCGAGAATGACCGGCGGAGCTGGCGAGACATCGTGACCACATTTCTGCATGAGGGCGACCTGCCCGCCGAGGCCCTGGCCGGTGCGACCGCCGTCGCCATCGACTCGGAGACCATGGGCCTGCGGCTTGGCCGCGACCCGCTGTGCGTGGTCCAGCTCTCCGACGGCAAGGGCGACGCCCATGTGGTCCAGCTCGACCGCTCGACCTATGACGCGCCAAACCTCAAGCGCCTGCTCACCGATCCCAAGGTGGTGAAGCTTTTTCACTTCGGCCGCTTCGATATCGCCATGTTCTGGCTGCACCTGGGCGTGGTGACCGCCCCCGTCTACTGCACCAAGATCGCGTCGAAGCTCGCCCGCACCTACACCGACCGCCACGGCCTGAAGGACGTGACCAAGGAACTGCTCGGCGTAGACCTCTCCAAGGCCCAGCAGAGCTCCGACTGGGGCGCCGCCAAGCTCAGCGAAGACCAGGTCGCCTACGCCGCCTCCGACGTGTTGCACCTGCACGCCCTGCGCACCCGGCTGGACGAGATGCTGGTCCGCGAGGGCCGCGACAGCCTGGCCAAGGCCTGTTTCGAGTTCCTGCCGCACCGCGCCCTGCTGGACGTCGCCGGCTGGGAAGACTCCGACATCTTCGCGCACGCCTAAAGGGACCGATGGCCTCGATCGCCGACATTCCCTATCGCACCCCGCCCTCGGCGCCGGATTCGCGCCGACGCGAGATCCGCCGCTGGCGGCGGCGCTCGCGGGTGGTCGCGGCGCTGCGGATCATCCTGCCCGGGCTGATCGTGCTGATCCTGGCCGGGCTCGCCGCGACGATCGCCTACAACAGCCTGAGCGGACGGGCCGCGACGCCGGCCGCGTCCGACGCCCCGATCCGGCTGATCAATCCGCGCTTCGTCGGCCGTGACGACCGCAGCCGCGCCTTCGTCCTGACCGCGGTCACCGCCACCCGCGACCCCAACGAATACAGCAAGGTCTACCTCGACAAGCCGGCCCTGGTGCTCGACGACGAGGGGCCCGATCCCCTGCGGATCACCGCCGCCTCGGGCGTCTATCACGAGAACACCCGCAAGCTCGAAGTGAGCGGCGGCGTGCGCCTCGCCGGCGCCCGGGCGGCCTTCGACACGCTCTCCTCGCAGTTCGACACCAAGACCGGCGAACTGGTCGGTTCAGGCCCCATTCACGGTTCAGGTGCGCTTGGAGAAATCACCGCGAAGTCCTATGGCGTGTACGACAAGGGCGACCGGATGGTCTTCAAGGGCGGCGTCCATACCGTCCTGCAAAAGAAGTGAGGCTGGGCAGCCGATGACGACCCCTAATCCAACGACCTTCGCATGCATTGCGGCGCTGGCCGCCGCAGGCGCGCTCGCGGCGCTCCCCGCCGGGGCCCAGATCGCCACCAATTCCAAGGCGCCTGTCGACGTCACCGCCGACCAGTTGGAGACCGCCAACGCCAACTGCCAGGCCACCTGGCGCGGCAAGGCCGAGGCCCTGCAGGACACCGCGCGGCTGCGCGCCGACGTGCTGCGGATCTTCAACAAGAAGGGTCCGCCCAAGGCGGGCGGCAAGGGCGAGGCCTGCGGCGACATGGACCGCATGGAGGCCGAGGGCTCGGTCTTCTACGTCACCTCCAAGGGCGAGAAGGTGCGCTCCAACAAGGCGGTCTACGAGGCCGGCTCGACGACCATCACCATGATCGGCGACGTGATCGCGGTGCAGGGCCAGAATGTGCTGCGCGGCGACCGCATGGTGTTCAACACCGATACCGGCGAAGGCCATATGGAAGGCGGCGCGGGCAAGAATCGTCCCCGCGGGGTCTTCTATCCGAACCAGTCCAGCGCCACATCGGACAAGCCGAAGTAGTTTTGGCCATAAGCCAGGTGAACCTCTTGAAGCCGGAACGCTTCGACATAAAGGCCGCGGGCGTCGCCGGCGAAGGCCTGGTCGTCGACAATATCGGCAAGTCGTTCCGCGGCCGTCCGGTGGTCAAGGGCGTGTCGCTGCACCTGGGTCGCGGCGAGGTCGCCGGCCTGCTTGGCCCCAACGGCGCTGGCAAGACCACCTGCTTCTACATGATCACCGGCCTGATCGCCGCGGACTACGGCGCCATCTACCTCGACGGCGAGAACATCACCGCGCAACCGATGTACCAGCGCGCCCGGATGGGCGTGGGCTACCTGCCGCAGGAAACCTCGATCTTCCGCGGCATGAGCGTCGGCGAGAACGTCATGGCTGTGGTCGAACTTCGCGAGCGCGACCGCAAGCGGGCCCGCGCCGTGGTCACCGAACTGCTGGAAGAGCTGCACATCGAGCACCTGCGCAACGCCCCGGCCATCTCACTGTCGGGCGGGGAGCGCCGCCGCGTGGAGATCGCGCGCGCGCTGGCGTCGGAGCCCTCCTTCATGCTGCTGGACGAGCCCTTCGCCGGCATCGACCCGCTTGCGATCGCCGATATCCGCGAGGTGATCGCCTACCTCAAGCGCCGCGGCATCGGTATCCTGATCACCGACCACAACGTCCGCGAGACCCTGGACATCATCGACCGCGCCTCGATCATCCACGCGGGCGAGGTGCTGTTCGAGGGCCGGCCGGACGAGATCGTCGACGACCCCGAGGTCCGCCGGGTCTACCTGGGCGACCGTTTCAGCTGATCCTTCTCGACCGGAGCGCCGCATGAACCGCAGGTCCCTGGCAATCCTGGCCGCTGCGGCCCTGCTGCTCCCCGCCGCGCCGGCCTTCGCCGCCAACAAGACCATCACCGCCCAGCGGCTCTACCGCTACTACGACAACTACCTGGCGCTGCCGGCCGCCGAGCGCAGCCATTTCATCGTCGCCTATTACCTGAAGCAGCAGGACGGCGCGCCGCTGACCGCGCCGGTCTGGATGGTCGACGGCGCGCGGCGCACCCCGATCCCGCTCCGCGCTGACGGCAAGATGTTACGCCTGCCCACCGCCGCCGAACTGGCCAACGCCAAGGTGGAGCTCGGCATCGACGAGGCCGCCAAGATCGGCCTGGGCGTCGGCCCCGAACCCTCGGCCGCGCCGTCCGCCGACCTGGACGCCCGCGACCTGGCGCTGGCGATCAGCCAGGCCGGCGCCGGCATGAAGAAGATGGCCGGCCTCATGGCGCTGGCCGTCCCCAAGGTGCAGGAAGTGGCTTTCCTGGGCGCGGGCTCCGGCGAGGTCGAATTCGCCGACGGCCACCGCGCCCCGCTGCCCCTGGTCAAGGGCGCGCCGACTTACAATCCGGCGAACCAGCCCAACGCCAAGCGCATCCACCTGGCCAAGGTCCCGACGAAGCTGGATCTGAACTAGCCGGGCGGAGACCGCTCTTTGCCGCTTGCGGGTCTGGGTTTAAACTTCCCGCACGGGTAGTGGATGAGAGCTATGAGCGACGCTGTCGGCCCCGGCGATCTGGTTTTGTGCGTCAACGCGGCCCCAAACCATGTGACCGGACGGCCGGTGCCCCTCCAGGCCGGTGAGACCTACCGGGTGATCGCGGTCATGGAATATGCCTGCCCGTGTGGACGCTCCGACGCCTTGCTCGACGTGGGCATCGACTTCGCGTGGTGCCAGACGCGCTTCCGACTCCTGCCAAAGCCCAAGGCCCAGGCCAAGACGCGCCGGGTTTCGGCGCCCAAGGAGACGGAAAAGGTTCGCTGAACGGCCCGCCGACCGAGCGCGAGGGCGGTTTTTTCAATTCTCAAGAGAGGAGTTCTTATGCTCGGTGAGAGCGCTTGTGCCTGGGCAGGCCAAGCTTAGCGTCCCCCTCCGACGTTATCCGCCGGCCTCTTCGCACGGCGTGACAGGAGGACGACCAGATGATCCGCGTAACCCGCGCCGCAACGCTCGCGGCCGCCGCCTTCGCCGCGATGGCCCTCGGCGCGAGCGCCGCCCAGGCGACCCAGGTGTTCAACGACAATTTCAACGGCCTGAACGGCGGCGTTCCGGCGGATCCCTACACCGCCTTCCCCAACTTCAGCGTGCTCGGCGGCTCCGTCACCCTGAACCAGGGCGCGCGATGCGCCGGCGGGTCCGGCGGCTGCGTCGGTCTCGACGGGACTGCGCTGGGCGGCGCCGAGTTCGAAATGACCAACGGCCTCAACTTCAGCGCCGGCAGCCTGGTCACGCTCACCTATGACATCGCCGGCAACCACCACGATTGCTCGAAGTGCGCCGCCGACGACACCTATGAAGCCGGCTTCGCCTTCTCCAACCTGTCCGAGACCATGAACCACCTGACGCTCGACGGCGTCGACCTCGGGACCTTCACCACGCCAACGGGTATCGACCTGTTCGGCGACGGCTTCCCGGTGCCGCTCTTCGCGCCCTATGCGCCTCACACCATTAGCTTCATCGCCGCGGACAGCGGGTCGGTGAAGGCGCACTTCCGCAGCTTCAGCAGCGATGGAATCGGCCCCCTGCTCGACAACGTGGGCCTCAGCGTGACCGGCGGCGTCCCCGAACCCGCCAGCTGGGCGCTGATGATCCTGGGCTTCGGCGCCACGGGCGCCGCGCTCCGCCGCCGCCGTATGGCGCTCGCGGCCTGAGCCGTCGAACCTGACCCCGGCGCGCCCTAGGCCGCCGGGGGCCGCATCCGGGCGCCCATGGCCTCGGCGTTGGCGTTCCACAGCTTGCGCCAGCGGGCGCGCAGCATGGCGGGCCGTTCGGGATAGCGTTCGTCGAGGAAGCCCGCCTCGCTGACCCGGTCGGTGCGGAAACTGCGGAAGTCGGCGCGCAGCTCGCACCAGGCGACCAGCAGCCGCACGGTCTCGTGGTAGCCGATGGCGAAGGGCCAGACGATCCGCTCGGTCTCGCGCTCGGCCTCGTCGCGGTAGGTCAGCTTGACCTTGCGCCCGCCGCGGATCGCCAGGCGCAGCGCCGCCATGTCCAGCTTGTCAGGGACCATGCGCCAGTTGGGGGCCACGCGGGTCGCCGGCTCCAGCGCCAGCAGCCGCAGGTGCTCGGGCGCCACGGTGCGGATCTTGGCCACCAGGTCCTCGGCGGCGCGGGCCAGCGCCGGGTCGCCCTGGCGCGCCACCAGCTGCGCGCCCAGGACGCAGGCCTCCACCTCGTCAGCCGTCAGCATCAGGGGCGGCATGTCGAAGCCGTCGTCCAGGACGTAGCCCACGCCCGCCTCGCCGCGGATCGGCGCGCGCTGGGCCATCAGGTCGGCGATGTCGCGGTAGATCGTGCGCTTGGAGGTCTCCAGCTCCTCGGCCATGGCCTCGGCGGTCACCGGCCGGCGCGAGCGCCGCAGCACCTGGATGATCTGGAACAGACGGTCGGCGCGACGCATGGCCCATACTGCCAGTCTGCTGACAGGCGGCCAAGCCCGAGCGACAGCTCTCACGAGCTTTTTGGCGTCTTAACCAATCGGTGGCTTTCGTGCGGCTAGGGTCGAAGCAAGAAACAGGCCACAGCCTGGAGAGGGGACCGTTTTGGCGCTCAGTGCGCGTCTTGAGATCCGGCAGGGCCAGGGACTGGTCATCACGCCGCAGCTGCAGCAGGCGATCAAGCTGCTGCAGTTGTCGAATCTCGAGCTCGACGCCTTCGTGGAGGCCGAGCTGGAGCGAAACCCGCTGCTCCAGCGCGACGAGCGCGACGCCGAACCCGAGGCCGAGGCGGTCTCGGACGGCCCCGGCGACCTCTCCGCCGATCGCATCGACGATTCCGCCGCCCGCGCCGAGCTGGACACCGTCCACGACGACGTCTCGCCCGGCGAGCGCGCCACCGGCGACGCCGAGCACACGCCGGGCGGCGCGGCCGAGGCCGGCGGCTCCGTCGACTGGTCCAAGGCCGGCTCCGGCGGCAGCAACTACGACGGCGACGCCGATGGGCTTGAGGGCATCCTCACCCACGAGAAATCCCTCCACGAGCACCTGCACGACCAGCTCTCCGCCTCCAGCCTGAAGGGCGCGGAGGCCGCCGCGGCCAGCGTGCTGATCGACGCCGTCGACGAGGGTGGCTACCTGCGGGCCGAACTGGCCGAGGTCGCCGACCGGCTGGGCTGCGACATCGAGATGCTGGAGCGCGTGCTGGCCGTGCTGCACGGCTTCGAGCCGGTGGGCGTGGCCGCGCGCGACCTGCGCGAATGCCTGACGATCCAGCTCAAGGACCACAACCGCTACGACCCGGCCATGGCCGCCCTGCTCGACAACCTGCAGCTGCTCGCCAAGCGCGACATGCCGGCGCTGAAGCGCGCCTGCGGCGTGGACGACGAGGATCTGCGCGAGATGGTCGCCGAACTGCGCGCGCTCACGCCCCGGCCCGGCGCGGCGTTCGGCGGCGAGCCGGCCCAGACCGTGGTGCCTGACGTCTATGTCCGCGAGGGCCTGGGCGGCATGTGGCACGTGGAGCTCAATTCCGAGACCCTGCCGCGCCTGCTGGTGGACCAGCGCTACCACGCCCGCGTCTCGGCGGCGGCCCGCACCGACCAGGAAAAGACCTTCGTCTCCGACTGCGCCGCTCAGGCCAGCTGGCTGGTGAAGAGCCTCGACCAACGGGCCAAGACCATCCTGAAGGTCTCCTCGGAGATCGTCCGCCAGCAGGACGCGTTCCTGGCCTATGGCGTCGAGCACCTGCGCCCGCTGAACCTGAAGACCGTGGCCGACGCCATCCAGATGCACGAGTCGACCGTCAGCCGGGTGACCTCCAACAAGTACCTGGCCACCCCGCGCGGTGTCTTCGAGATGAAGTTCTTCTTCACCTCGGCGATCCAGTCCAGCGAGGGCGGCGAGGCCCACTCCGCCGAGAGCGTGCGCCACAAGATCCGCGCCCTGATCGACGCCGAGGCGCGCGAGGCCGATGTCCACTCCGACGACGCCATCGTCGACATCCTCAAGGAAGCCGGCGTGGATATCGCGCGCCGCACCGTGGCCAAGTATCGCGAGGCCATGCGCATCCCCTCCTCGGTGGAGCGCCGCCGCAGGCTCAAGGAAACCGCCTGACCGACGACGCCGGCCGGGCGAATTCCCTTGGCGGCGGCCGCCCCGCAGCCCAGATGACGGGGCCATGCCCGCCGCCGCCCATCATCGCCAGCCGCTCTCCGCGCTCCTCCAGGGCCTCGCCGACCGTGACGCGGCCGAGGTCTCGATCGGCGAACTGATGGAGCTGTTCGGGGGCCGGGCCATGGGCGCCCTGCTGCTGGTGTTCGGCCTCGTCTGCACCCTGCCGCTGCCGCCGGGCGGCACCACGATCTTCGGCGCGCCGCTGCTGCTGTTGGCCCCGCAACTGGTCATGGGGTCGCGCGCGCCCTGGCTGCCGGCCGCCCTCAGGGCCCGCACGCTGGCCACCGCCGACCTGCGCCGCGGCCTGCCCAGGTTCCTCAAGTGGCTGGTGCGCATCGAGGCGGTGTCGCGGCCGCGCCTGGTCTTCCTGTTCGGCCCGGTGGGCGACCGGCTCATCGGCCTCGTCTGTACGGTGCTGGCGCTGGTGCTGATCCTGCCGATCCCGCTCGGCAACGTCCTGCCCGCGGCCTCGGTCAGCGTGCTGTCCCTGGCCCTGGTGCAGCGCGACGGGGTCCTGGCCCTGGCCGGCTACGCCCTGGCCGCGGCCAGCGCCGGCGTCCTGGTGCTGGCGGCCGAGATCATCGGCGCCCTCTTCGAAAGGCTCATCACCTTCACTTGAGATGACACCTTCCGCCGCCCGGCGCGTTGATCGTCTCATGCAAGTCCAAGTCACCGGCAAACACGTCGACGTCGGCGAGGCCCTGCGTTCGCGGGTCTCCACCGAAATCTCCTCCAGCATCGGCAAGTACTTCGACCGCGAAGGCGGCGGCGCCGATGTGGTGGTCAGCCGCGAAGGCCATGCGTTCCGCGTGGACTGCGCGGTCACGCTCGCCTCGGGCCAGCAGCTCACCACCCAGGGTCTGGGCGGCGACGCCCACCTGGCCTTCGACGCGGCGATCCTGAAGATGCAAAAGCGCATCCGCCGCTACAAGAACCGGCTGAAGGACCACCATCCCCAGGCGCTCGCCCGCCAGGCGGAAACCACCGCCTACTACATCCTGCAGGCCCCTGACGACGCGCCGGACTGGACGTCCGACGACGACCTCGACGCCGGCCCTGTGGCCTTCCCCGAGCCGATGATCATCGCCGAGACCGAGACCTCGATCGGCGTCATGACCGTTTCCATGGCGGTTCACGAACTGGACCTGACCGAATCTCAAACAATCGTGTTCAGGAACGCCGCGCACGGCGGATTGTCCGTGGTATATCGCCGGCCCGATGGGAACATCGGCTGGATTGACCCCGAACGGACCAAAGTGAACGGGGTCCACTCTGACGGTGTCGGTCGCGCCTAGGCGCCTCCGGGAATATCGTCGTCCTTCGGCTCGTCTGTGGGGGGCGGGGCGTGGTTAGTTGCGAGCTGTTTGAGACCTATGCAAATCGGCGACCTTCTCGATCGCGGCGCGATCGCTTTGCGCGTGAGCGCGTCATCCAAGCGTCAGGTTCTGGCCGTGATCGCCGAGATCGCGGCGCGCAGCTTCGGCCTCGACGTGGGCCACGTTCTGGATGCCCTCACCGAGCGTGAGCAGGCGGGCTCCACGGGCGTCGGCCACGGCGTCGCCGCGCCGCATGCCCGGCTGGAGGGCCTGAGCCGCCTGCGCGGCGTCTTCGTGCGGCTGGAACAGCCGGTGGATTTCGATTCCGTGGACGACCAGCCGGTGGACCTGATCTTCGCACTGTTCGCGCCCAAGGGCGCCGCCGGCGTCGAGCACCTGCGCGCTCTGGCCCGCGTCTCGCGTGTCCTGCGCCAGGCCGACATGCGCGAGCAGCTGCGCCAGGCGCGCACCGCCGACGCGGTCCTGGCCCTGCTGGTGCAGGACCAGGCCCCGAACCGCTCCTCAGCGGCCTAGATTTTCACAGCTAGTGGACGGAGACCGGCGCCAGTTCGTGCGCCAGGGCGGCGGCGACGGCTGAGTCGCGGTCGGTCATCACGGCCAGGCGCTCGCCGTCGGCGCGGTGCACCGCATAGAGCGTCTGCCCCGGATCGAGCTCGAAGCCCTGCATCTGGGAGGACGGCACGCTGGCCAGGATCTCGGCGCCGCTCACCGGGCGCACATAGACCAGATTGGGGCCACCCAGGGCGGCAAAGGCTTCAGTCGTAAGAATAGGTGTCATTTCGACCACCTCCATAATACTCAACGTCTCGAACGGCTCCTGGTTCAGCTTGCCGTCCATATTGCTTTGACGCCGGACATCCGGCCGCCAAGGTTCTCAACTCTTAGGCGTTTTCACCTGAACTCAGCCTGAACCCTAGGTTTGGCTTCCTGTTCGGATCGGCACCTTCACCACCCGCTTCTGCGGCTCGGGCCGGGCGAGATCGATGTGCAGGAGGCCGTGCTCCAGGAGCGCGTCCTCCACCTCCATGCCGTCGGCCAGGACAAAGCTGCGGATGAACCCGCGCGCGGCGATGCCGCGGTGCAGGAAGGCGTCCTCAGGCCGCGCGCCCGCCCCATCGCGCTTGCCGGCGATCACCAGGTGGCGATCCTCGACGGACACCTCCAGCTGGTCGGGCGAGAACCCGGCCACAGCCAGCGTGATCCGCAGACCCCCATCGCCGCGATCTTCCACATTGTAGGGCGGATAGCTCTCGGCGGCGGCCTTGGCGGCGCGCTCGATGAGGGTTCGGGTGTGCTCGAAGCCCAGAAGGAAGGGGCTGTCGAAAAGTACGGGCCTGTTCATACGCAAAGAGTCCTTGTCGAAAGCGACTCTCCGGCTGGGCCGCCCACGCGTGGCGCGGCTCGACCGGACAATGCGTTATCTGGGAATTGGCCCGCGAACTTTCAATGAACCCGGCCTTCGACCGGATCGCCTACTTGACCGCGAAGGCGATGGGCGGGGACTCGTAATAGCCCTTGCCGTCGGCGGTGATCACCCGGACCACGGCGGTGTGCGGCCCGCTCGCCAGCGCCGCGGCCGGCAGGGTCACGGTGAAGCCCACGGCGGCCAGGGCCGGGTCGTTGAAGTGGTCGGCCACGTCCTTGCGTTTGCCGCCATAGGTCGCGCCATAGGGCTTGGCGTCGATCACCACGTCGACGCCCTTGGCCGGCGCCTTGGCCAGGCCGTCGAAGCCGAAGCCGTCGAACACGGTGGGCTTGCCCGCCGGCGTCTCCGCCGGTTGCCGGTTCAGCGGGTCGGGCGCGGCGCCGGCGTGGTCCAGCGTGAAGGCGGGGATCTCCGGCCGCTTGCTCAGGCCGGGCGATAGGGCCTGGCCCGGCGCCGTCGGGGCGGGACCGTCCACCAGCGCCGGCGGCGGCGCCGCGAACGGGTCCGGCGGCAGATGCCGCGGCTTGGCCTTATCGCAGGCGGCCAGGGCGAACGCCGCCAGAGCACAGGCGCAGAGGGCGCGGGCGGTGAGACGGCGGTGGGTCACGTGGCGGCGGTTCCCCAAGAACGGCGGAAGCCCGCAGCTTAGCGGCTGCGGGCTTCCGTTTGGAACCTATTGTAAGGGTCGGCTCAGGCGGTCGCGGCCTTACGACGGCGCAGCGCCGTGCCGGCCAGGCCGAAGCCGCCGATCATCAGCGCCCAGGTGGCGGGCTCGGGAACCCCGGCGCTGAAGCCGATGGTGTCGACCGCGATGTCGTCGTTGCCGGTGATCACCGCCGAGTGGATGCCCGTCTCGGCGAAGGCCAGGTGGCCCACCGAGCCGGGCCCGCCGAAGGAGTTCAGGTCGATGTTGTGCGACGCGATCAGCGTCGCGCTCGCATCAAACAGGTTGATCGTGAACGTCGTCGCGTCGGTGCCGTTGATCAGGTCGAAGTTCAGGCCGGAGACGCCCGTCGAGAAGTTGAAATTCACCGAACCGGACCTGCTGCCGAACAGGTTGGCGCCCGACGTCTGCATGTTGTCCCAGCCATCGCCGTTCATCACGAACCCGCTGCCGACCGCGTCCTCGATGGTCACGTGGGCATAGGTCAGCGGGCCGGAAACCCCGGTGTCGCTGTAGCAGCAGGTCACCGGCGGCGATGTGAACTCGTCGAAGTTGACCACATCGGCGCGGGCGGCGCCGGCGCCGAGCGCCAGGACCAGAGCGCCGGCTGCGGCGGACGCGAGGTTGATAAGCTTCATGACTACAAATCCTTGGAGGGCGAGACGAAAATCACGTTCGCCGACTGGCGCACGCCTGCTCGGCCGGGTCCAACGGCTTCTCTTCAGAGGGGAACCGCACGTCCTTAGAGGGGAATCCGGTGCGCGAGTGGCCAGCGCCGGACCTCCCGCACCAACCCGAACAAATAACGCTCTCGCCCAGCCGCAATCTCGCCATCGGGGGCGAAGACGCTACCCTGGATGCGGCGGATCAGCCGCGGCGCGGGGGCGCACCCATGACACTCGGAAAACCCACGGCGATGCTTCTGGCGGCCGTGCTCGCTGCGGCGGGCCCGACCCGCCAGGCCCTGGCCCAACCGGCCCCGCCCGCTTCCGCCGGCGCCGTCGCCGAAACCCCGGCGAGCGAACTGGCGCGGGGCTACCTCAAGGCCGCGACCCGCGACGACGCGGCCTTCCTCGCCTTCGTCCATGCGAACAACCAGCGGACTCGTCCCGACGAACAGTGGCTTCAGGTGCGCCAGCAGCTGAAGGGCATGCAGCTGCACGCCCTGGAGCAGGCGAGCGCCACCCACGCCGAGTTCTCGGTGTTCGACGCCGGCCTCGAGACCTGGCTGCGGCTGGCGCTCGACGTCACCGCCGAGGCCCCGCCCAAGATCACCGGCCTCAGCCTGCGCCCGGCGCCGCGCCCGGCCGATGTGGCCGCGACGCGCCGCCTCGCCCCCGCCGCCCTGGCCGCGGCGACCCGCGCGCGAATGGAGGCCGCCGCCAAGGCCGACGCCTTCTCCGGCGCGGTGCTGATCGCTGAGGGCGGCAAGCCGATCCTGGAAGCGGCCTATGGCCTGGCCGACCGCGCGGCCAAAACGCCCGCCACGCCGCAAACCCAGTTCCGCTTCGGCTCCATGGGCAAGATGTTCACGGCGGTCTCGATCATGCAGCTCGCTCAGGCCGGCAAGCTGGACCTGACGGCGCCCATCGGCCGCTACCTCACCGACTATCCCAACGCCGACATCGCCACGAAGGTGACGATCGACAACCTGCTCACCCACACCGGCGGCACGGGCGACATCTTCACCCCCGCCTACTTCGCCAAACGCCTCGAGGTGAAGGATCCCAAGGACTACGTCGCCCTGTTCGGCGCCCGCGCGCCGAGCTTCGCGCCGGGCGCGCGGACGGAGTATTCCAACTACGGCTTCATGCTGCTGGGCCGCATCGTCGAGGTGGTCTCCGGCCAGAGCTACGACGACTACATCGCCACCCACATCTTCGCCCCGGCCCACATGACCGCCACCGGCAATCAGCCGGAAACCGTGGTCCTGCCGCATCGCGCGACCGGCTACATGACCCGCGGGGGCCAGCTGGTCTCGGCGGCCGACACCCAGCCCTGGCGCGGCACGCCGGCTGGCGGCGGCTATTCGACGGTGGGCGACCTGGCCAGGTTCGCCGACGCCCTGATGGCCAACCGCCTGCTCGACGCGGCGCACACCAAGCTCCTGACCACCGGCGGCGTCACCGGCCCGGACGGTAAGCTCACGCGCTACGACTTCGGCGCCCCGGCCGGCGACGGGCGGCGCTACTTCGGCCATAGCGGCGGCGCGCCCGGCATGAACGGCGAACTGCGCATCTTCCCCGCCGACCCCGGCCACCAAGCGGCCACCATCGTCGTCCTCGCCAACCGCGACCCCCAGGTCGCCAGCGCCGCCGCCAACTTCATCTCAGATCGCCTGCCCTAGGCGCCGTCTCCTCTCCCCGCGCAGCGAGAGGGAGAGGGCGGCTCAGTCTGCCTCGGGATCTAGGCGTCTCAGGGACCGGCTACGCGCGTCATCCCGCCGCCGCCACCCGCCGCCGCGTCGAGGCCTCCGCCTCGTGCAGATAGGTCGTGAAACCATCCTTCGCCGGCGGAACGGAGTTGAGCAGCATCACCGCGCTGACCTGTCCGCGATGGCCTATGCCGTGGGTGATCACATGCATGAGCATCTCTTCGCGGGACATGCGGCCCGGCGCGCCGTCCGTGAACGTAAAGTCGATCGGCTCGGCCAGCTGATCCTCATCGAGCGTCGCCACGTAATCGAGATACGCTCGATCGCTTCTCCGGATGTCCGCGGACAGGTCTTCGAGCGATGGCATGTCGCTCAGGTTGGCCGACGCATAGCCGTGCGCCTGTCGCCTGACGTGCGCGGCGAAGATCTGGTCGACCACATAGCTGTGGCTCAAGGCTTGGATGGCCAACCCGACAACGGGGGACCCGCCGCCAAGCCCGGCCAGGGCGGTCAACAGCTCGTCGTTCGCCCAGGCCTTTTGCCGAAACAGGCGCTGCAGGGTGTCGTCCATCTCGTGGTCTCCTTAAGCGACATGGGCTCTGCGCCGTCCGCGGCGCATTGCCTGTCATGTCCATCTCCAGCAGAATACGAGCAATCACTCGTGTTTCTTACTCGCATTGGCGGCGTCGGGGAGGCGCCCGAGGAAATGGTGCGCGGACCGCTCACAAACCCCAGGAAGACCGCCGCTCAGGCGCGATCGCGCGCGACGGTCGACGCGCTGGTTGCGGCGACCGCTCGCATTCTGGTCAAGGAGGCTTCGACAAGGCCAGCACCAACCGCATCGCCCACGTGGCGGGGGTGAGCGTCGGCTCGCTCTACCAATATTTCCCCGGCAAGGAAGCGCTCGTGGCCGCCGTCATCGAGCGCCACCAGCGCGAGATCATGCAGACCGTTCGGGGCGAATTGGCGCTGGTCCTGGCCCTACCGCTGGACCAGGCGATCCGCCGGCTCGTCGCCGTCGCGGTCAAGGCGCACCGTGTCGACCCGAAGCTGCACCGCGTGCTCGCCGAGCAGATTCCGCGCGTCGGCAAGCTCGAGAAGCTGGCGACCTTCGATCGCGAGAACTACGCCCTGTTCAGGACCTACCTCGAGAGCCATCGCGATGACCTGCGCATCGATGACCTGGAGCTCGCCGCGTTCGTCTGCGTGACCTCGATCGAAGCCCTGACGCACAACGCGGTGCTGCACCATCCCGAGGCGCTGTCGGACAAGGCGATGGACGCGCTCATCGACGAGGCCGCGCGCCTCGTGACCGGCTACCTGAAACGCTAGCCCATCCGCCGCCGCTCAGCCGTCGATCGGCCGGATCTCGATCTCGCTGTGGCCCGGCATCGGATTGGGGCAGCGCTTCACCCACGCGACCGCGTCGTCCATGTCCTTCACGTTCCACTGCCAATAGCCCGCGACCAGGTCGCCGGGATCGTCAAAGGGCCCGTCGATGACCTCGCGGTCGGCCCCGTCGAGCGCCACGCGCTTGCCGTACGAGGACGACTTCAGGCCGTCGCACTCGATCATCACGCCGGCCTCGCGCAGCTCGTCGTTATAGCGCTCCATCTGCTGCATCATCTCGGCCATCTGAGCCTTGGGGATCGCGTTCTCCTCGCTGTCCCGGGTGGCTTTCACGAACACCATCACGCGCATCGGGCGTCTCCTCTCTGTCCCAGCCCGCGCCGAACGCACCGTCCCCGCCGGCCGTTCCCGGGCCCGGCGCAGGCGTTGCCGCCACACCCGTCGCCTCCTCTCCCCCGCGCAGCGAGAGGGAGAGGCCGGGAGAGGGCGGCTCAGCGGAGGACGCCCGAGCCACCCTTGGACCAAGGCCCCGCCGCCCCGCTCGATGCGCGCGGGCACGAACCGACGGACAATGCGTTTTTCCTCCGGCGACAGCTCCGGAGACCTTCCCATGAAGGCGATCGTGGTGACGGACCAGGCCGCGGGTACGGCCGGCATGAAGCTGGCGGAACGGCCGCAGCCCCAGGCGGCGATCAATGACGTGGTCGTCCAGGTCCATGCGGCCGGCTTCGTCGGGACCGAGCTCGCCTGGCCCTCCACCTGGACCGATCGCCTCGACCGCGACCGGACGCCGACGATCCCCGGACACGAGCTGGCCGGCGTGGTCACCGCCCTGGGCTACGGGACGACGGGCCTGTCGGTGGGGCAGCGGGTATTCGGCCTCACCGACTGGTATCGCGAGGGTGCTCTGGCCGAGTCCGCGGCCGTAGAGGCGCGCAACCTCGCGCCGCTACCGGGCGACGTCGATTTCACGGCGGGCGCGAGCCTGCCGATCTCCGGCCTCACCGCGTGGCAGGGCCTGATCGTCCATGGCCGCCTCCAGGCGGGGCAGCGCGTGATCGCCCACGGCGCGGGCGGCGCGGTCGGGTCGATGGTGACGCAGCTCGCCCGTGAGTTCGGCGCCTACATCATCGGCACGGGACGCGCCGCCGACCGCAAGGCGGCCCTCGACTTCGGCGCCAACGAATTCGTCGACCTCGACAACCAGGCCCTGGAAGACGTGGGCGATGTCGATCTGGTGTTCGATCTCATCGGCGGCGAGATCGGCAGGCGCTCCGCGCGCCTCATCCGGCCCGGCGGGACCCTGGTCTCCATCGTCGGACCGCCCGAGGCGCCGCCCGCCGACGGCCGGGCGATCGACTTCGTCGTCGAATCCGACCGCGCCCAACTGACCGAGATCGTCCAGCGGCTGCGCGACGGCCGCCTGCGCACCCACATCGGCGCCGTCGCGTCCCTCGACGACGCCGTCGCCGCCTTCAACCCGACCAAGCGCCGCCCGGGAAAAACGATCATCCGCGTCCGGCCCTAGGGCGGCCCCGGTGGAGGGGCGCTGCCACACGGAGCCTTCTCCTCTCCCAGGCGCACCGCGCCGTGGGAGAGGCCGGGAGAGGACGGCGCGGCGAAAAGGCTCAGCTCCGCCCTTGGAGCAAGGCCCCGCCCCAACGCCCCCGGCACGCCTCGGCTTAAATCTCATGCCGGCCAGTCTGCCTTGGGGTCTCGGCTTCTCAAGGACGCGCGTCCCGCGCGCCGCCGCGCGGCCGGCCAAGGGCCGGTCCTTGACAAGCCGAGACCCCAAGGCTCGCATCATCCATGAGATCTAAGGCTGGGAGGGCATCTGGGAGACGCCCGCTCTTAGGCCAAATGCGGTGATTGGCTTGGGGGTGAAGGCGGACCCGACCATGCGCCTGGGGGCTCACCTGTTGTGATGCGACAGTTCCATTTCAGCGACCAAGGTGACATCCACAACTTCGAGCCTCGGCCCGTTACCGTTCCTTCCCAGCGACCCGCCGGCCGGGAATGGCTGAATGGACCGCTCGTGTGGGCGATCGATCAGGCCCATCAGGCGATGTACCTCTTCCCCCGCGACTGCCCGCGCATTCTGCTGTGGCAGACGCCGACCACCACCGCCGAGGATCGGGATCTCTGGTGGGGCGGCGCAGAGAACCGGATCATCGCCTACATCGAGGACGAGTGGCTGGAGCGGGTCCGAAGCGGACGTCTCTACCGCTACGACCTGCCGCCGGCCTCTTTCGAGGACCTGCAAGATGCTGGGATGTGGGTGTCTCGCGTTGGTGTGGAGCCTCTCGGCGTCGCATTGATCGACGACCTCGTGAGTGAGCTGACGTCCTGCGATATCGACCTGCGGCCGATACCGCGGCTCACGCACCTCCGGGACATTTGGGCGAGTTCCATCCACGCCAGCGGCCTTCGCCTGCGGAATGCAAGGGAGTGGGTTTGAGCTGCGTTCAAGACGGACGCCGAATGCCCCAAGAGTCGGGACGGGCGCTGGCGTCCAGCGCGAAAAGCCAACCCCGCCCCCAAAAGGCGAAGGCCCGCCGCTTTCGCGACGGGCCTTCATGGTGGAGCTTAGCGGAGTCGAACCGCTGACCTCTTGCATGCCATGCAAGCGCTCTACCAGCTGAGCTAAAGCCCCAAGGCGTTCCCCCTTGGGCGGGGTGGTCGTCTTCCCAGGGACCGGGGTCCCCAGGAAGGCGCGGAACCTATTCAAACAGCCTCACGCGATCAAGCCCGGCTTTTGGCTATTTTGCCGGGCCCGTTGTCGCGGCCCAAAAACGCGACGGCCTAGCGGTCGTCCACATCCCCTTCGTCGGGCAGGCCTTCGATCTCGGTTTCGTCGAATTCGTCGTCCTCGTCCTCTTCCAGGAACGGCACGTCGGCGTCGTCCTCGACTTCCTCTTCCTCGGTGAACTCGCCCAGGTCCTCGGAGACGGCGGGGGGCTCGGCGGCCTCGTCGTCGTCATCGGCGGCCAGGACGGGATCGTCGATCACCTCGTCCAGCTCCGGGGTGACGACTTCGTCTTCTTCCTCGTCCTCCTCGGCCTCGGCGCCGTCCTTCACCTGGTCGTCGCGTTCTTCCTCGGCTTCCGGCTCCGGCACGATGGTGCGGGCGCGGGTGCGGCGGTTGCGCACGGCCTCGTCAGGATCGAACTCGTTGTCGCACTTGGGGCAGTGCGCCGGCCGCTTGGTGAGGTCGTAGAACTTCGCTTGGCAGTTGGGGCAGACCTGCTTGGAACCCAGCTCGGGATTGGCCAAAGGCGATATTCCTTAGAAATGTGGGGGCGCTTCGAGAAGCGGGCTCCCTTGCCACGCTGGGGTGCGGCTGTCAAAAGCAAACCCCCTCGGAAACCCGCTGCGCGCGGAGGCTCGTTCTTATCCAATGACGGCGGCGTCGATGACCGCCAGGCGCTCAGGCCCGCTGAAAGGCTCCCTGCGCGCCCCGGGGGACAAATCCATTTCGCACCGCGCGCTCATCCTGGGCGCGCTGGCGCGTGGCGTAACGCAAGTCGAGGGCCTGCTCGAGGGCGAGGACGTCAAGCGCTCGGCGCAAGCCATGATCGCCTTCGGCGCGACCGTCGAACGGCTGGGCGAAGGCCGCTGGCGGGTCGAGGGCCGGGGCGCCTTCCAGGAGCCGACGGACGTCATCGACTGCGGCAACGCCGGCACCGGCGTGCGCCTGATCATGGGGGCGGCGGCCGGCTTCCACCTGTCGGCCACCTTCACCGGCGACGCCTCGCTGCGCGGCCGGCCGATGAACCGGGTGCTGAAGCCGCTCGGCGAAATGGGCGCGACCTGGCTCTGCCGCGAAGGCGGGCGCCTGCCGCTCACCCTGCACGGCGGCAACCTCAAGCGGATCTCCTATGAGCTGCCGGAGCCCTCGGCCCAGGTGAAGTCGGCCGTCCTGCTGGCCGGCCTGCACGCCGAGGGCGGCGCCGAGGTGATCGAGCCCGAGGCCACCCGCGACCACACCGAACGCATGCTGCGGGCCTTCGGCGCCCAGGTGGACGTCTTTGAAGAGGGGTCCGGACGCCGCATCGTGCTCCCGGGCGGCCAGAAGCTGACCGGAACCAGCGTGCGGGTGCCCGGCGATCCGTCCTCGGCCGCCTTCCCGCTGGTCGCCGCCCTGATCACCCCGGGTTCGGAAGTCACCGTCGAGGGGATGCTGCTCAACCCCCTGCGCATCGGCCTGCTTGAGACCCTGGGCGACATGGGCGCGGACCTGTCGGTGACCAACGTCCGCGACGAGGGCGGCGAGACCGTCGCCGACGTCACCGCCCGCTATTCCAGCCTGGTGGGCGTCGAGGTGCCGCCGGAGCGGGCGCCCTCGATGATCGACGAATATCCGATCCTGGCCGTGGCCGCCGCCTTCGCCGAGGGCCCCACGGTGATGCGCGGGATCGGCGAGCTGCGCGTGAAAGAGAGCGACCGCATCGCGCTCATGGCCGCGGGCCTCGCCGCCTGCGGCGTCGCCGTGGAGGAGGAGTCCGAGGGCCTCACCGTCTTCGGCGGATCCGGCGCCAACCATGGCGTGAAGGGCGCCGCCCGCGTCACCACCCACGGCGACCACCGCATCGCCATGAGCCACCTAATCCTCGGCCTCGCCGCCGCCGAGCCCGTCGTCGTCGACGAACCCGCCATGATCGCCACCAGCTTCCCGGGGTTCGTGGCGTTGATGCGTTCGCTCGGCGCGGAGATCGACGCCGCATGAGCGACCCCGACCCTACCGCCGACTTCGAGCCCCTGCGGTTCTTCGTGATCGCCGTCGACGGGCCGGCCGCCTCGGGCAAGGGGACGGTGGCGGCCGGGCTCGCCAAGGCGCTGGGTCTGCCCTACCTCGACACCGGCCTGCTCTATCGCGCCGTGGGCGTCCTGATGCAGCGCGCGGGGCAGGGGCTGGACGACGAGGCCGCCGCCTCGGCCCAGGCGCACCTGCTGACCGCCGACCTGCTGGATGACCCTGGGTTCCGCACGCGCGGCGCCGGCGAGGCCGCCAGCCGGGTGGCGGTCTATCCGCGGGTCCGCCAGGCGCTGCTGGAGTTCCAGCGCACCTTCGCCGCCCAGGAGGGCGGCGCGGTGCTGGACGGGCGCGACATCGGCACCGTCATCGCCCCGGACGCCGGGGCCAAGCTCTACGTCACCGCCACGCCGGAGGTCCGCGCCGAGCGCCGCTGGAAGCAGCTGAAGGCTGGGGGCGAGGCCGTCGAGTTCGCCGACGTGCTGGCCGACATCCGCAAGCGCGACGCGCGCGACGGGGGGCGCGACGCCGCGCCCATGAAGCCCGCCGCCGACGCCGTCTTGCTCGACACCTCTGAAATGACTATAGAAGCGGCCGCCGATGCGGCCCGCCGCATTGTCGAGGCCGCGCGAGCCCGGTGGAAACCTTCCGCCTAGCAATCCCAACGCGCCTTCGCCTCAGACGTCCGCGGGCAGTTCAACCTTTAACCGACGCGATGACTCCGACTGCGCAGCAGCGGGGCGCTTCCGTCATTCGAAAGACGAAAAAACACTATGGCTGACGATATGAGCCTCAATCCCTCGCAAGCCGATTTCGCGGCTCTGCTCGACGAATCCATGGGCGGCCGTGACTTCATGGAAGGTCAGGTTGTCCAGGGCAAGGTCGTGGCGATCGAGAAGGACATCGCGATCATCGATGTCGGTCTGAAGACCGAGGGCCGCGTCTCGCTGAAGGAATTCGGCGACGAGGAAGGCAAGGATCCGATCAAGGTCGGCGACACCGTCGAGGTGTTCCTGGAACGCGTCGAAAACGCCATGGGCGAAGCCGTCCTGTCGCGCGACAAGGCCCGCCGCGAGGAAGCCTGGACGCGCCTGGAAGCCGTCTACGAGAAGAACGAGCCCGTCATGGGCGCCATCGTCGGCCGCGTGAAGGGCGGCTTCACCGTCGACCTCGGCGGCGCCTCGGCCTTCCTGCCGGGCTCCCAGGTCGACATCCGCCCCGTCCGCGACGTCGGCCCGCTGATGGGCCGCGAGCAGCCGTTCGCGATCCTCAAGATGGACCGCCCGCGCGGCAACATCGTCGTCTCCCGCCGTGCGATCCTCGAGGAAGCCCGCGCCGAACAGCGCACCGAGCTGGTCTCCCAGCTGCAGGAAGGCGAAGTCCGCGAAGGCGTGGTCAAGAACATCACCGACTACGGTGCGTTCGTGGACCTGGGCGGCATCGACGGCCTGCTGCACGTCACCGACATGAGCTGGAAGCGCGTCAACCACCCGAGCCAGGT
>Ga0105248_10000167_pt1 | contig 76591 bp, 78 predicted proteins | sample KBSS34metaG_FD_81524 | JGI IMG/M metagenome (GOLD analysis project Ga0105248, IMG submission 81524) | Switchgrass rhizosphere microbial communities from Kellogg Biological Station, Michigan, USA - KBS S3-4 metaG | ecosystem: Host-associated > Plants > Roots > Rhizosphere > Soil | place... | reverse complement strand
CTGCCGGACCCTGTGCCCGGTCGACTAACCTCGCGCCGTCCGTCACCTCGTTTAGTCGCGGGGTGTGCGGACTCCTCAACGCACAGGAGTCAACCATGCCCAAGCAGTCCCCCGCCGTACCCGCAGCCTCATCTCTCGCTTCCAATCCCACCATCGATCCCGATCGCCTCGACGCAATCGGCCGTTATGTCGCGCTTCGCGACTGGTCGTTCGCGGTCGTCGATCTGATGGAACTGGCCGGCCAATCGCTGACCAGTCGGGAGCCGTTGGATATGTCCAACCCCACGCTGAAGGGGATCTCTGGCTTGCTGCGCGATCTGCTGCAGCAGATGGACGAGCATGTCGAGGTGATCCGCGGGCCATAGCGCCGGCGAAGTCGGAAGCACCTTCGGCCATTGGAGCGGCAAGGGCTCTGATGGCCGTGGCTGCCGATGGCGCTACGCCCGTCCGCAGGCGTCGAACAGCGACCTCGAGAGGCGTGCTCTCTTTGTGAGCGCATGCGTGCACAATTGCACTGTAAATAAATGTGGCCTATATGAGACATTTGCGCCGCAGCCCGTATAGGATCGAGTCGTCGGCTCTTTGATCACACGTCGCTGCGCAGTGCCTGGCATTTCGCGGCCTCTTTGAAACTCAGTGACCAGAGGGCCCAGGGAAGGCGCCCCAGCAATTGGTGCGCCTACGTTGCATCGGAAGTGACGGCTAGGGAGACACTGAAATGAAATCCATCACATCAAGCGTTCTGCTCTGCTCGGCGTTGTCGTTCACGGCGATACCTCTCTCTCACGCATCGGGCTTGGTCACCGACGCGGCGACCGAGCCGATGTTTTGGGAGTGCAACGCGTGCACGATCGAAGGCGTCGAGGCGACCGCTGCGCTTCATGGAAGCGGTACCCACTTCGTCTACGACCTGCCAGGAAACAAGTTGTACCGGGCGCTCTGCGAGCCCGGCGGTGGCGCCACCATCAACTGCATGGCCAACCGGCTGACATCGGGAACGGCCTACACCAGCTTCCTCAACTACCACGCGCTCTGGATCAACAATTTCCAGTCCGAGGCGTTCCACGAAGCGCTCCAGGCAAACCTCACCTCGTTCGCGGGCCAGAATCCGGGCAATCAACCGACGGACGATCACTACATCAATGCATTCGATACGCTGGCGAGTTCCAACTCCGGCTACTACGTCAACCAGTATCTGCAGCAGACGCTCGGAACGAAGGTGGGCCTGATCGAGCCGAAGATCGATGGTGTCGACTACGACTACGAGAACGGCACTTTGACGGTGACCGTCACCTTCCACGATCGCAGTTCGAGGCAGTACAAGCTGACAAAGCACAGCGGCGGCAACTACCTCCCAGTTCCGAATACGGCGAGGGACTCCTCGCACAACCTGCTGCCGGAAACTCCGCCCGCGGGCTATCAGAACTACAGCTTCTACGACAACCCGCACGGCTACAACCCGACCAACATGATCCTGCTCCTGCAGCCGCCGGCACTGCCGGGGGCTCAAGGCGGCTGCGAGACAGTTCATTGGGACGGCGTCGGCGTTACTTGCGTGCATCCGTATTGAGGATGCGTACCCGTCAATCGCTTGTACTGCTCCTGGTCGCTGCGATGGGCGCGACGAGCGCCCTCGCGGCGAGCCCTGCCTTCTTGAAGACCGTCGGCCCGACACCCGACGGAAAGGGTGCGCGTGTCGTGCTCGCCGGGAGCCAGCGCGATGTGCAGACAATCGCGAGGCTCGATCGTGAAGTCAGCGAAGCCTACGACCAGCTGCATCCGCAGCACGGCAGTTACATGGTGACGTTCGGTATCAATGCGGAGGGGAACGCCGAGGCGACCGCATTGCCTTACGCCGTGGAAGGAGAAAGGCCGTCAACGCAAGTAACCAGCCCTGAGTAGCCGAAACCTTCACCGCTGCCGGTTGCATGTCCTACCACTTTGATCGCATGGACCTGCACACAACGACATCGAGGTGGAATCGCGATACGACGAACGGTGCGCTCTTTGGATCCTTCACAGATCCACAGGCGTCTTTCGCTTCTAGGAGAAGATGACCGTGCGGCTTGGAAATCAATCTTGGATCATCGGAGCGCTCTGTGCCGCGGCGGCTCTGGTTGTCGTGCTGGCGCAGCAGAACGCGAGGTTGCGGGAAACCTTGCACGACCAAGCTCCGCAACCTCGCGTCGGGGACTGGGTGCCCTCGTATTCGACGACGCGATCGGATGGCTCGCCGCTCACGCTCGGCGAATCGACGGCGCCGCAGCTTTTGTACTTCTTCCAACCGAAATGTCCGCACTGCATCGCGTCCGAGGCAGCGATCTCCCGCGTGGCGGCACGACTGCGCGACTCGCCATCCGTCCAATTTCTCGGGGTCTCCGCTGCGCCCGATGCCGAACTCGCCGCCTATCAGCAGGGCAGATCGGAACCCTTCCCGATAGCGCACCTGGATACGAAGAAGATGTTTTCGCTGTTTCGCGTTTCTGCCGTGCCGACGCTTTTGCTCGTCGATCGCGAAGGCACCGTGCGGTATTCCCACGCCGGTGAAGTGGTGGGAGAGGAGGGCGCTTCGCAACTTTTGAAGGCTATCGACGGAGCGCTGGTCGTTCATTGAAGCATCGACTGTTTCCATCAGGAGGAAAAATGAAGAGCTGGAAAAAAGTAGTACTGGGGCTTGGAATTTTCTGTTCCATGGGCTTCGGCCTGGCGCAGGCGGGTGTAACGGCTTTCGATCCGGGAACCGCTGGTGCGAGCCTGCAATGTCCGTCCTGCGGCAGCTGCCCATGGGGCGGTTTCAATGGCGCCGGGTACGGGTGCATCTGCTGCGCCCCGCAATAGCCAATCGAAAGGACGCTCGCCACGAACGTTCAGGGATGCGGCCCAGGCCGCGTCCCTCTTTCGGAATATCAGTATGGAAAAGAAGCCGTCCGTCAAACGATTGCATGGCGTGCACCGGTCGCGCTATCAGGACTCTGCCGCACCATGTGCGAGCGGCGGGCGAATCGCCGCGGTTGTCATCTCGGCCGCGCTCGCGCTGGGCTATCCACCCGCACATTCTGCACAAGGCCTGTTCCTCGACCTGATGCACGGCGGCTGGCTGCACGAGCAGGAGTCGCGCTTCCTGCCGGGCAGCTACTACTTCACGAAGGGCAACGAGTACTTCCGTCGTGACGACCCCCGAAGTGCACTGCGCTGCTGGGAAATCGCCGCCGGCTGGGCCATGAAGGACGCCCAGTACAACCTAGGCATCGCCTACTTCAAAGGTCTCGGCGTGCCGGTGGATCGCCCGCGCGGCTTGGCTTGGCTCGCGCTCGCTGCGGAACGCAAAGACGCGCAGTTCACCGAGTCGGCCGCCGCCGCCTGGGACCAGGTCGGGCCCGTCGAGCACGATCAGGCGAACGCCATCTGGCGCGAGTTGCGCAAGCGCTACGCCGACGCCGTCGCACTGCCGCTGGCCGAGCAACGATTCAACAACGAAATGGCGCAAATCACTGGCTCCCGCGTCGGCATGCCCGGACACGTGAACGTATGGACATCGAAAGGAATGATCGACGTCGCAACCTACAAGAAAGAACTGCAGGACGCCGCCGACGTCGCGCTAGGCCACCTGCCGCGTGCGCGTGTCGACGTCGGACCGCTGCAGGCCCTCGATGATGCGCCTTCACCGCAGGCCCATGACTAGCAAAACCGGGGTCAGGTTCGACTTTCCGATGTCGGGCGAGACGTGTCGGAGGAATTGCCCGCTCAAGTCATCTGTTAATGGCATCCCTTGGCGATTTCAGAAATAGGGGCCGGAGGAATTACCTGTTTGAACCAACTCTCTCCGTATGAATCCGAGTCCGCCGATTGACTCGCGTGGATGTCGTACTGGCTTCGCAAGCCGCTGTTCAATCGAATAATTCCTCTATCCCCTTTGTTGGTCCCCTTTGTTGCAAACTGCGGATACTCAGGCGGCATCGACTTCACGGTAAGTACTGTCAGGGGGCGTGCGTGGATTCCAGATCGATCGTTCTCACGGCCGCTTCACTGGTCGTCACCGCTTCGTGCAGCGGTGGCGAGCCGGTATGCGCCTACGCAGGGCTCTACGACGACACGCATGCCTACGTCTCTACCTTCGAGTCCAACGCGCCGGTGCCCGTGCCGATCGAGCCCATTAGCCACCAAGCCTACGCTCCTGTTTCGCTATCTCCGGATGGCTCGAAGCTCGCCTACTTCGTGGACGGGGATCGAAGCGTTCTCCACGTGTCGGATATCTCCGGCAACCATCGACGGTTCCCGCTGGCGGCGGACGATCCCAACAGCGGCGGGTCCCGGTGGGAAAACGCACACGTCGTTCGAGTGGAACGGGGGTGGAGGTTGATGTCCGAATTCAACTTCTACCGGCTTTCGGACAAGGACGAGTCGGCGCAGAGGCTGCGCGATTCGGACGCCGGCGACGATTGCAGTCTGTCGAGCGATTCGAGGCATGTGGCTTGCGTCCAAGGCACCACGGCGTTCGTCGATGAAGTCGAGATATTCAAAATTCCGGTATCGACGTACAGCAGCTACGTGGGGAGCTTCACGCTTCGGCTCGGTCGATCGGTGTCCAGCCAACTCGTTCCTGGGGCAACCATAAAGCTCGAGGGCTACGGGTCAGGCACGGCGCACTTGAGTTACGAGACCGACGGCGTGGAGCCTTCTCCTGAAACGTGGGAACGCTCGGGAAGCTTCTTTCCCTTGAATACGAATGCGGGAGACTACCTCTTGTCACCCGAGTTCAAGCCAGGCGATCGACAAATCCGCATGCGCGTGAGAAAGCCTGACGATGCCCTCGGACACGTCAGTTCGGCGATCGCATGGTCCGACGACGGCACGCGCCTGACGATGCTATGGGGCACGTACGCCGCAACGTTGAAGCGCGAGGAAAAAAACCGCTGGACTCTCGAGAGCAAGGGCTTCTTGGCTTTTGATATCAAAGCAAAATCGATGCGGTATGCCAACCCGAACCTGCTCGTCATCGACAATGGCTCGAGTCACTTTGTATTGGATACGCGGTCGTACACCGTCCTGCCGTCAACGGTGACGCCCGTTGAGCTGCCGAAAACGATGGACGCGACAACGCTGCCTCGCCCTATAGCCGTCGCTGACGTCGTTTGCCATCAGTAGGCAGCCCAAAAAGTGGGGTCAGGTTCGACTTTCCGGCGGCCGAGTCGGATGTTCCGCCTGAGAGAGCAAAGCCAGCCCGCGCGCTCGACGGCAGCAGGCCGACCTAGGGTTCGGCGCGTGCACCCAGACTGCGACTCCGCAGCAAACGCGAGGGCCACATGACCCTCGCTGTTTCTCTCCAACGCCACGCGCATCACGCCAAACGTGACGCGCGCCCGATCACCGCCCCGCAGGCAACTCGAACCCATCCGCAAAAATCGTGTCGGTATCGACCGGCGGCGTCACAGTCAGCGTAGCGCTGGCGTCGTCGGCATTCACACCGGCATCCGTCTGCAGCGCACCCGCCGCAATCGTGTCGACGTAGCTGCCCGCCGCCGGAACCGTCACGGCGACCGTCACTTCGCACGTGGTGAACGCAGGAATGCTCGCGCCGGCCGCCAGCACGACCGATGACGCGCCGGCGACGGCGGTCACGCTGCCGTTGCCGCAGTCGGTGGATGTGGCCGGCGGGTCGGTCACGACCATTGAACTCGGCAGCGCGTCGGTGAGCGCGGCTGTCAGCGTGGCGTCGTTGCCGTTCGGGTTGCCCATGATGATCGTCAACGTGCTCACGCCGCCGGCGACGATCGTGTCGGGCGTGAACGTTGCGGCGAGCGTCGGCGGTACGGGTTTGTTCTGCACTTCGAAGGCGCCGATGTCGGCGGCGGGGCCGACCACGCGCGCGTAGCCGGCGCCGCGCTGGTCAGTGTCGAGCGCGGCGATGTTGTTGCCGGCGTCGATGGCCGGACTGCCGGCCAGCAGTGCATGCGTGAACGTCGGGCCGCCGTTGTCGGCGAGCGGCGCGAGCAGCGGATCGCCGCTGAGCGTATCGGCCGGTAGCGGCAGTGCGGAGGCCATAACGAGGTTGTTGGCGCCGCTCATCGTGGCCGTGCCGCAGACGTCGGCCGCGATGCCGCTGGGGCCGGTGTTGTCGGCGACGATCGTGCTTTCCAGGTCGACGCCGATCGGCGCGTTGCCGTTCGAGACGATGCCGCCGCAGCCGTTGCCGGTCGCGCTGTTGAACGCGATGGTGCTGCTCTGGATCGTCAGGAAGACGGCCGCGTTCGCGAAATAGCTCGTGGCGTAGACGCCGGTGGACGTGGCCGAGGTGTTGCCGGAGATCGTGCTGTCGCTGACGGTGGGGGTGACGGTCACGGTATAGCCGAGCGGTGCATTGAAGAACAGGCCGCCGCCGGCCGTCGCGTAGTTGTTGCTGATCGTCGAGCGGACGATGGTCGACGAGCGCGGTTCGAAGTACGAGTTCGGCGGCACGCCGCCCATGCCGCCGATGCCGCCGACGAGCGAGGAACCGCCGGCATCGGCGACTTCCGCGCGGTTGCCGGTCACCGTCGAATCCTCGACCGTGATCGTGTAGACCGCGCCGGCGCCGCCGAAGCCGGACTGGCTGCCGCCCGGGCCGATCGTCGCGACGTTGTTGGACACCGTGCTCGAATACAGCGCCAACGAGCCGCGCGTGTAGACGCCGCCGCCGTCGGCCAGGCGCGAAGTCTCGTCGCCGATCGTGCAGCCGGTGACCGTGCTGCGCGTGAGCGCGATGATCGCGTTCGGGTTGAGCGACAGCCCGTAGACGCAACCACCGAAACTAATGCCGCCCTTGAAGCCGTTGGTCAGCGTGAGATCGTTGAGCGCGAACAGCGCCGGCTGCACGTAGGCGCCGTAGCCGCCCCAGAAGTCGAACAGGCGGCTGCTGTGCCCGCCGTCGATCGTGAGTGCGTCGCGGCCCGGTCCCTGCAGCGTGAGGTGATCCATCTCGACGACGATCTCGCCGGTGGTCAACGTGATCGTGCCGCAGCTGAGCTGCGTCAGGTCGATCGTGTCGCCGTCGACGGCGTTCTGCACGGCGTCGCGCAGCGTGCCGGGGCCGGCGTCGTCGCAACTCGTCACCACCGTGGTGCCGGCCGGTCGCGACGCGGCCGGACGATGACCGGCCGCCCACCAGGCCGCTGCCGCGGCGCGCTCGGGCGTTTCCACGGCGGCGCCGAAGCGTGGCAGCAGTTGCGCGCCGTGTTGCGCCGCCAACGCGTTGCCGGCGCCGAGCGCGAGCGCCGCAGCCAGGCACGCGGCGAGCGGCTTGAGGCGCCGCTGCGGCGCCGAGGGATGAAGCGAGCGGAAGCGGGATGCGGAACGGTGATCGATCGAAGACACGAGCGCGGGCATGGGCGAATCCTGTATGCGATGGCCGAGGGCGGGAAGCTTGCTGGCGCGCGCGTCCGTCCACGGGATGCGGCGCCATCGGTTCTCCATTGCGGAAAAGCGCCGCAAAACCCTGACACGAAGGTTGGCGAAGCCGCCGGCTCCTTGCGGACGCGCCTCAGAAGCCGTTGAGGCCGACGAACGCCGGCGGTTGCGTCACGCCGGTGAACGCGGCAATGCCCGCTTCGCCGCGCGCGCGCCGCCCGGCATCGATGCCCGGGCGGCCGAGTGCCTTCGCCGCGGCGTCGACCAGCAGGTCGAACTGCCACACCTGCGGTCGCGCTTCGCCACCCATCGCCTCGACCAGCGCTGCGCGCTGCGCGGACAGCTGCTGCAGCTTCGCGCCGTCGCGGGTCATCAGCGTGTCCAGCCATATCCGGTGGATCTGGCTGCGCAGCTCGGTCGAGGGCGAGATGGCGTCGCGATCGGCGCGGAAATGGCGCAGCGCTTCGTCGAGATGGCGGATCGCTTCCGGCAGATCGCCCTTGGCGAACCAGGCACGGCCGAGGCTGTCTTCGATCGCTCCGATCTGCGCGCCGGTCTGTCGTCCGATGCGCGCGGCCGAGGCGAGCGCTTCGCTGCGCGCGCGTTCGAGCGTGGCAAGCGCGTCGTCGACGGCGCCCTGCTGCAGCTGCGTTTCGCCGATCAGCCAGTCCCAATTCGGCCGGTGCGCGGGAGTCAGCCTCGGCAGCAGCGACGCGCTGTCCGGATCGGTGCGCAGGATCGCCAGCGCCGCGTCGAGGTGATGCGTGTACAGCGCGAGCTTCGCGCGCCCGCGCCAGAGCTGCCACTGCGTAGTCGGCTCGACCGACGCGAGCGCTTCGCTGCTTGCGGGCGCGGCATCGAACGTGGCCGCGGCAGCGGTGTAGTCGCCGAGCGCCAGCTCGCACAAACCCAGCAGGCTGCGCGCTTCGACGGTCGCGCCGTGGGCCGGGCCGTCCCAACGATCGTATTGCGCGACGACGGGACCGAGCATCGCGGCCGCAGTCTCGGCGTCGCCGAGGGCGTAGAGGTTGCTGGCGACATCGGTGCGCGTCGCGAGCAGGTCCGTGTCCGTCGCCGGCGACAGGGTTGAATCGAGCGCGGCGACGCGGCGGTACAGTTCCAGCGCCTTGCGCTTGTTGCCGCGGCCCGACTCGACCACGGCCAGCGAGGTCAGCACGGTCACGCGATCCGGGCCATTGCTCTGTTCCGATTCGTCGAGTGCGCTCAAGGCTGCCTGCAGGTCGGCGCTGGCGTCGTCATTGCGATCCAGCCGCGACAAGGCGTAGCCGCGATAGGCCAGCAGGTACGGCGTCCAGACGTGTTCGCCGGCCGGCGTGCGCGCGGCGAGTGCGAGTGCGGGCGTAATCCGTTCGGTGGCCGGCAGGTAGTCGCCGAGGTCGATCAGCACGCTGGCGAGCGTGCCGACGCTTTGCAAATACGCTTGCGGCTGCGCGTCCTGCAGCGGCGCGAGCAGCGCGACGGCACGCTGCGCGATCGGGCGTGCCGCTGCGGTCTGTCCGAGCTTGTGCAGCGCGTCGGCGATCTCGATCGACAGCAGGCCGCGTGTCGGATCGTCCAAGTCGCTGCGCCGCTCCAGGCGGTCGCTCGCGCGCGCGAGCAGGTCCGCGGCGCCGAGTTTTTCGCCGTGCGTATGTTCCGGATCGCCCTCGCGGAAGGCCGCGCGCAGGAAGCCGAGCAGGGTTTCCGCGCGCGCGTGCTGCCGCTCCGCCGCCACGCGCTGCAGGCGCTCGCTGCGCGCGCGGCCGAGCGCGATCGCGGCGGTCGCGACGAGTCCGACGCTGAGCACGGTGATCGCCGCGGTGGCGAGCGCATGCCGCTGGATCAACTTGCCGGCGCGATACGCGAGCGTTCCGCGCTGCGCCATCACCGGCTGGCCGGTCGACCAGCGGTCGAGGTCGTCGGCGAACGCCTGCGCCGTCTCGTAGCGCTCGCGCGGATCGGCCGCGAGCGCACGCGAGACGATGCGCGACAGATCGCCCTTCAGCGCGCGCAACAGTTTGTCCGGCGTGAGGCCGCGCTGGCGCGCGATGCGCGCCGCGCCTTCGCCATCGCGCTGAATCGCGGCGGCGAAAGCCTGGTCCATGCGCGGTGCCGTCGTGCTGTCGCCCGCAGGTTTCTTGCGCGGCGCGGCGCCGCTTTGCAGTTCGTACAGCAGCAGGCCGAGCTGGTACACGTCGCTCGCCGTCGTGGCCGGCTCGCCGCGCAACTGCTCCGGCGATGCGTAGGCCGGCGTCAGTGCGAGCGTCTGCGTCTGCTCGGTGTCGCCGGCATCGAGCAGCTTGGCGATGCCGAAATCGAGCAGCTTGGGCGCACCTTCGGCGTCGACGAGGATGTTCGACGGCTTGAGATCGCGATGCAGCACGAGGCTGCGATGCGCGAACTGCACCGCGCGCGCGACCTGCGCGAGCAGACGCGCGCGCGCGGGCAGGGAGCGCGCGTGGCGGTCGCACCAATGGGTGATCCGTTCGCCGTCGACGTATTCCATCGCGAACCACGGCTGTCCGCCCGCTTCGACGCCGGCGTCGATCAAGGTGGCGATGTTCGGATGCGACAGCCGCGCGAGAATCTGCCGCTCGCGCCGCGCGCGCGCGAGCGGCGTCGGCAAGTCGCTGCGCACGAGCTTGATCGCGACCTGCTGTTCGACATGGTCGGAGCGCTCGGCCAGATACACCTCGCCCATGCCGCCGACGCCGAGCCGGCGGATCAGGCGGAAGCGGCCGTCGATGAGCGTGCCGATGGGTGACGGTGCACCGTCGCGCGAGTGTTCGGCGTCGAGGTCGGCTTCGCGCAGCAGGGCGCCTACTTCGACGGCGAGCAGCCGGTCGTCTCGGCCGATCTCGGCGAGCTTCGCCGCGCGCTGCTCGGGAGCCAGATCGAGCAGCTCGTGAAACGCCGCGCGCTCGCGGCGACGGCGGTCGAGCGCCTCGTCGTCGGTCACCGCACCACCTCGCGCCGCAACCACACCTTGGCCAAGGCCCAGTCGCGATAGACCGTGCGTTCGTCGACCTCGAGCACGGCGGCGATCGCGGCCACGCTGAGGCCGACGAAATAGCGCAGCTCGACGATGCGGGCGAGGCGCGGGTCGATGCGTTCGAGTTCGGCGATGGCGGCGTCGAGCACGCCGAGGTCGGTCTGCTCGGGGATCGGCAGCTGCATGGCTTCGATCATGTCGACGCGCCGATAGCGGCCGCCGCGCTTTTCGGCGGCGACCTCGCGCGCGCGGTCGACCAGGATGTGCCGCATCATGCGGCCGGCGATGTTGAACAGGTGCGCCGCGCTTTCGACTTTCAGTCCCTTCGCGTCGACGAGGCGCAGGAACACGTCGTGCACGAGCGCGGTCGGCTGCAAGGTCGCCTGCGCCGGTTCAGCCGCCAGCTTGAGCGCCGCCATGCCGCGCAGATCCGCGTAGACCAAGGGCAGCAGGCGATCGAGCGCGTCGGCGTCGCCGGAGCGCCAGCGATCGATCAGTTCGGTGAGATTGGCTTGGGCGGACACGGCGGGCGACCGATGATCGGAACGGGAACGCTTCCGGTCGAGCACACCACTTCCCAACGCCCCGCGCAAGAAGCCGTCCAAAACCGGGGTCAAAAACCGGGGTCAGGTTCGACTTTCCGAAACCAGGATCGGATGCCCCACATGAAAGGGAGCAGAGCTGCCCCGACCCATGGGCTGCAGGAGATCGACGAGCGCGTCGATGTGATCACCAACGAGATGCGCTGAAAGGGGAGCGATACGTACACTCGCTTCCGAAGTGTCGCTGCCAAACCAACAGGGATGCCCCAATGCCCGACTCCCCATTGAGCTTCGCGTCGCTCGAAGAGCGCCTTCGCGACTACGTCAAGAGCACCACCAGCCCGAAAGAAGGGCGCCTGCTGTGGTGGATCACCGTCATCGGTTTCGCCGGAGGCGGCGCCGGTGTGGCCGCGGCGAACGTGGTGGGCGGATGGCTGGGCATGATAGTGGCGCTCAGCGGTCTGCTGCTGGAGTTGCTGGGATTGGCCGCGGTTCTGACCATTGCTTTCCTCGATGCGCGGCGGACGTTCGTGCGGCACCGTCAGCAGTATTCGCGCGAGTTGGATGCCGCCTACGTGGGCTATCGGCAACTCGTGGACTGGCTGTGCAGTTTTCCACCGCAGGAGGTTGCGCGGCGGCAGCGCTATCTGAGGGATCGCAAGGCGACCCTCGGCTATCGCCTGGGATTGTTCACCGGTGGCATGGAGCGACTCGGCGTGCTGCCGGTACTCGTCGTGCTCTACCTGCAATTCAAGGATTGGGGCTTCGGCGACTGGCATGCGCTCGGTCAGATTCACCTGATCGGCGCATTGCTGCTGTGGGCGTTGTTGTTGGCGTATCTGATTGCATGGCTCCTGGTTGGCGTGAAGAGCCGCATCGACTTCTACGATGCCTTGTTGACCGAAGCGATCGCATCGGCCGATGCCGGTGTGCGGAAACAGACTCCGGTCTGAACGCCTTCTGGTATTTGCCGACGCGGACCGCAGCGAGCGCCCGCCCGGCGCAGATCCGTTGTGGCTCACCGGGTCCCGCGCGTCCGGCTGCTGATCGCGGCTCTCCGGTGGCACACCTTCCCCCCAACTTCCGTTTCTTCATCTAGGACAGCCCACACGCTGTCACTGGGGAAACGGACACGGCGCCGCGGCAGCAGCGACGCACGACCGCGCCTGTGCCCCTGCTCGGCCACACACTGGGGAATTACCATGAAACGACTTTGGATCGCCGCCGCGACCTTGCTCTTCGCGACCACCACCGCGTTCGCCGCACAAAAGTGCCCGCTGATCGAAACCTCGCTCGTCGACAAGGGCTTCTCCGACGTCGCGCCGTGGCGCGTCCTGTCCGGCGGGCAGGGCGAGTGCAGCTTCATGACGGCGAACACGAGCATCAGTTTCGGGTTCAACCACATGGTCACGCCGTCGAACGAGGCGGCGACGGCTGCGGCCGTCGGCATGCGCGAGGCGGTCGCCGCGACCAGCGTGGTCGAGCCGATGCTGGCGCTCGGCGAGGAAGGCTTCAGCTACCAGATGAAGAAGGACGACGGCGAGGTCGATCCCGCGCAGATGTTCTTCTATGGGCATCGCGGCAGCGTGAACGTGTCGGGCTATCTGAATCTGGCCAAGCCGATCACGCCGGCGCAGCGCGACTTCGCGGGGCACCTGGTCGCCTCCACGCTGGGCGTGGCGACGAGCTCCAAGGCGCTCGCGAAAGAGACGAACTGCCCCTACCTCGACCCGGGCATGGTGCAGCGCCTGCTGGCGTCGGACGAGGTCTCGGCGATCGTGCCCGACAAGACCAGCTGCGTGCTGTCTGCGGACCGCCGTGTCGTGACGGTGGCGGTGACGAAGACGACGCAGAACCGGGCGATGGCGCAGGCGCTGCTGGGGGCCGGCGGCTGCACGGTCGATGCGCTGCCGAAGCTCGGCAAGCCGAGCGGCTTGATGCATCACTGCAGCGAGGGCAATCCGCGCGCGGAGGCGGTGTTCCTGGCGGGCGGGCGCATGTTCCGACTCGTCTTCGCCGCGGCGGCGGAGCCGAGCGACGGCGAGCGCGCTGCACTGGTGGAGCTGGCGGAGTTTGCTTCGCGCAAGTAGCGGCGTGGCTGCGATGGCGCGGACGCTCTGTCCAGGGCTTCGCACTCGCCCTGCCGTCCCTTTCCCCGCCTGAGGGGGAAGGTGGCCGAAGGCCGGAAGGGAGTAGCGTTGCGTTCGAAGAGCGCCCCCTTCCGCCTGCCGGCACCTTCCCCCGCTGCGCAGGGGAAGGATTCGATGCGAAACGCGATCGCGGGGCGGAAGGTCGGAGTGACTTCAGTCGCGATCACGCCATCGCTTTCCCTTCCCCGCCTGCGGGGGGAAGGGGGCCGAAGGCCGGAAGGGGGCCGACGCTGTATTCGAAGAGCGCCCCCTTCCGCCTGCCGGCACCTTCCCCCTGCTGCACAGGGGAAGAATTCGGTAACGGGGAGCGCCCTTGCGAGGTGGAGCGGGGTATGTGCGGGGGGGGGGCTTCAGTCGCGATGCGCTCCCTTCGGTCTTCGCGCCACTTTTCACGAAACCCATGACGGCCCAGGCCGCTCCCACGGCCTCCATTCGGGCCGCTTCGGAGAATGCGGCGACGCCCCCCGCTGGCTGGCGGTCGAAGGGAATCGAACCAGGGCGAACGCCGCCGCAAAGGTGCGCGATGGGGCCGCACGCGGCAGCCGATCGCGAATTTTCGCGATGCACTCGATCGCGCGTGCGGCGTCCCCATTTCTTCAATACGCCGCAACGCCCGCAGATCGGACACGATTCGTCCGGTTCGCGTCGCCGCGCCAAGGAGCCGAGCCGGCAGCCCCGATCGAGGGAGGCGCGCAGCCCTTGTGCGCGCGAAAATCGGCCAAATTTAAGGCGGCCTAGACGCCACGACGATCTGTCCGTGGCGCCGCGGCCGGGTTCCCTGCCGCGACCGTTCTACCGACCACTGGAGAACACCATGTCCAAGTACGAAAAGAGCCCTGCGGCGATCGCGAAGCTGTCGCCGGAGCAGTACGCCGTGACGCAGCAAGGCGCGACCGAGCGCCCGGGCACCGGCGCGCTGCTGCACAATCACGACGCCGGCATCTACGTCGACATCGTCTCGGGCGAGCCGTTGTTCGCCTCGTCCGACAAGTTCGAATCGGGCTGCGGCTGGCCGAGCTTCACCAAGCCGATCGAGCCGTTGAACGTGGCGGAACTGCGCGACACCACGCACGGCATGATCCGCACCGAAGTGCGTTCCAAGCACGGCGACAGCCACCTCGGCCACGTCTTCGACGACGGCCCGCGCGATCGCGGCGGCCTGCGTTACTGCATCAACTCGGCTTCGCTGCGCTTCGTGCCGCGCGAGAAGATGCAGGCGGAAGGCTACGGCGACTATCTCGATCAAGTGGAGGATGTGCGATGAGCCAGGAACGTGCAGTACTCGCCGGCGGTTGCTTCTGGGGCATGCAGGATCTGATCCGCCGCCACGAGGGCGTGATTTCGACGCGCGTCGGCTATACCGGCGGCGACGTGCGCAACGCGACGTATCGCAACCACGGCAGCCACGCGGAGGCGATCGAGATCGCCTTCGATCCGGCCAAGACGAGCTACCGGGACATCCTGGAGCTGTTCTTCCAGATCCACGATCCGACCACGCGCAACCGCCAGGGCAACGACATCGGCGAGAGCTATCGCTCGGCGATTTTCTACACGAGCGACGCGCAGAAGCAGGTGGCACTGGACACGATCGCCGACGTCGACGCCTCGGGCCTGTGGCCCGGCAAGGTCGTGACCGAGCTGCAGCCGGTCGGCGATTTCTGGGAAGCCGAACCGGAGCACCAGGATTATCTGCAGCGTATTCCCAATGGCTACACCTGCCATTTTCCACGGCCGGATTGGAAGCTGCCGCGCAGGGCGTAGGCGCTTCGAAGAAGCGGTTGGGTTGGAGCAACTTCAATGGTGAATCCTTCCCCTGCGCAGCGGGGGAAGGTGCCGGTAGGCGGAAGGGGGCGCTCTGCGCGAACCGCATCCGTTCCATCTTTCGCGTATTCAGCCGCTGCGGTCGCAGCGCAGCCGCTTCGCTCAGTCGAACCCATCCGCGAAGATCAGATCGACGCTCGATGTCACCAGCACGCACGGCGAAAGCTCCGATACCTCGATCGCCGGCGGAACCGCGATGCTGGAGAACCTGCGCGATTGCGCGCTGACGTATTTTCCGACCGGCAGGAACGGCGCCACGGCGCTGAAGGTCGCGTTGCCCATCGCATCGCCCGTGGCCGTGGCCGACACCGGAATCTGCCCGTTGCTGACGACGTGCTCGGCTTCGCCGTTGCCGCCCGGCCCGCAGCCGTCGCTGAAGTAGAAATGGATTTCCGTCGGCACGCCCGGTGTCGAGTTGAGCGTGCCGGCGATCGTGCCGTTGAGTGAGGCATCGACGCTCGCGCTGGTGATGATGGGCGCGTTGAGCAGCTCGTTCGGCCCGGTGTCGGCGTCGAGATCGTCGTTCGGCGTGATGCCGGCCGGCGCCAGGTCGAACGCGATGCCGCCGTTGCCGGCAATGGACAAGGCGACGCCATCGAGCGTCGAGGTGTCGTCCACGTAGACGCCGGCGCCGCCGTTGTTGGCGATGCTGGCGCTTTCGAACGGACTGAACGCGTAGCGGAAACCCATGGTGATCTGCGTGCTCGCGCCGCCGACATGCAGACCGTCCCCGCCGTTGCCGAAGGGCGCGCCGTTCTCGCCGATGCCGATGCCGTTGCGCTCGATGTTCGACGGCGACACGTTGCCGAGGATGCGCACGCCATCGCCGACGTTGCCGGCGATCAGGTTGTCTTGCACTTTCGTCGCGTCGCTGAGCGTCGTCGCATAGATGCCGTGGCGGCCGTTCGGCAACGCAGCCGTGCCGGCGGCATTGAGACCGATCGTGTTGTTGCGGATGCGCTGGTCGAACGAGAGCGTGGCCGGCGGCGTCGAGTCGAGCAGGATGCCGTCCAGTGCGTTCGCCGAGATTACGTTGTGGTCGGCGGCGATCGGCGTGTTCGGACCGCCTTCCTCCAGTACCTGGTCGCCGACGATCGTGCGCGAGCTGTTCGATCCGAGCGCAATGCCGGGCTGCAAGGTCGCGCCGAAGCCGTTGCCCATCGCGACGGAGCCGGTCACGTCGGTGCCGATGAAATTGCCCTGGATCAGCACGTTGCCGACGGCGCAGATCATCGGCGGCGTGCAGAAGGTTTCGAGCCGGACGCCCGCGCCTTCGAAGCGGTTGATGGCGAGGCCGCGAAGGGTCGAGCCGCCGGCCGAGCACGGCGAGGCGGAGGAGAGCAGCAAACCATCCGCAGCGCCGGCAAGACTGCCGTCGAGCTCGATCTTGATCACGCTGTTGTTGCCTTGCGAAGCGCTGTTCGGCACCGAGCCCGGCTGGGTGAATCCGTCCAGGTCGATCGTGATCAGCAGCGCCGGCAGCGCCGACAGCGGTTGGATCGTATGCACGCCGTCGCCGGGAATGGCGAACGCGATCTGATGGCCGTTGCAGGCGAAGCCGCCGGTCTGCGCGTTCGCATCGAGGATGGCCTGGCGCAGCGAACCGGGCCCGGTGTCGGCCGTAGTCGTCACCGTGAACGTGTCCGCCTCGGCACGCGTCGGCGCCAACGATGCGATCGCCATGCCGGCGACGACGAACCACGACAGCATCCCAAACCGCGCCGACGCGCTGCGCATCCACCTACGCTCCATGAAATTCTCCCTTCGCAAGGCGATCGGCGCCGGCCGGCGCACCCAGGGCACGCGATTTCAACTTACGAGAAGGGGCGGGCAAAGCCGACACGAGGGGTGCGCGAGTCCGACGGTCCGGCACGCATGCACTCGAGACGTCATTCCTGCGAAGACGAGAGTCGACTGTGATTCGCAACGTCACGAGCAGCCGGTCATGGGGCGATCGTTGCGACCATGGCTCGCTGGTCGCGACGTCATTCCCGCTAACGCGGGAATCCATTTTGATTTGCGATGCCGCAGGCCGATGGATGAATGTCTACTTCCGCAACGGCGGAAGGAACAGCATCGGCGCTTCCCGGCGTTGGCGTCCCCTATCGAATCCTTCCCCTGCGCAGCGGGGGAAGGTGCCGGCAGGCGGAAGGGGGCGCTCTTCGACTGCAGCGCTGCCCCCTTCCGGCCTTCGGCCACCTTCCCCTGCAAGCGGGGGAAGGGACAGCGTCCGCGCTTTCCGGCGTCGGCGTCTCCTATCGAATCCTTCCCCTGCGCAGCGGGGGAAGGGACAGCGTCCACGCTTTCCGGCGTCGACGTCTCCTATCGAATCCTGCCCCCGCGCAGCGGGGGAAGGTGCCGGCAGGCGGAAGGGGGCGCTCTTCGACTGCAGCGCAGCCCCCTTCCGGCCTTCGGCCACCTTCCCCCGCAGGCAGGAGAAGGAACAGCGTCAGCGTCTCCTATCGAACCCTTTCTCCGTGCAAGGGGAAAGGAACAGCCGGGCCAGCCACCGCAGTCGATGCGCGTCGTCCCGCGCGGCCTCACTGCCCCGGCTGGTACACGCGCTCGACATGTCCCTCGCGCTGCTCCGGCCAGAAATACACGGTGCGGAAATTTCCCGTCGTATACCTTTCCGCTTCGTCGTTGAAATGCGGCGAATCCGGATGGCCGCTCTCGCCGCCGGCGGTGATCGCGCGAGCGCGCACCTTGTCGCCGAACTCGACCACGGCGACGAAGCTGTTGCCGCCGGTGCCGTAGTAGCGCTTGGTGCCGGGCCAGCGGTGCGCGCCGAACGAGGCGAGCGAGCCCCAGCGCGAGGACGTGAACGGTACCGGGATGCTCGGCTTGGCGTCGTCGAACGGCTGCACCAGCGAACCGTCGATGCGCTGGTAGCGGTTGACCTCGCCCCACGGCACGCCCCAGTGGCCGAAGTCCTTTTCGAGGCGGTCGGACGCTTCCACGAGCGCGCCGAGCCGCGCCTTCGCGCCGGCCTCGCCGGCCATGGCGTCGTACACCGGCATGCCCGCTGCCGCGGCGGAGGCGGCCACTTCGTCCCACAACGTGTCGCCCCAGAACACCGCGAGCGAGGTCGGCATCGAGGCGATGCCCCAGCGATAGTCCCAGTCGCGCAGCAGCGCGATCGGGCCGGCCAGTTTGCGCTTCATCGGATCGTCGCTGCCGAGCGCGTCGTAGTCGGCGACCAGGACCGGCACCAGCCGCGCGAACGCCGGCAGGTACGAATCGAACGCGGCGGTGATCAGCGACGACACGGTGAAATCGCGCCGCCCCGTCAGCACGCGCGTCGCGTGCACGCCGCGCGGGTTCTCGCCGAACGTGTCCATGTAGCGCGGATAGTCCGCGCGCTTCGGGCTGTCGGGGCCGGCTGCAGAGTACGGCCAGTTGTTCGTGTTCATGATCCAGCCGTTCGACGGATTCAGGAGATGCGGCGCTTCGTCGAGCGCATGCAGTCCCTTCCAGTCGGTCGCTGGATCGCTGCCGTCGACCGGCTTGGTGTAGTCGAAGCGGTCGTCGCGCTTGGGAATGAACTGCGGGTGCAGGTAGGCGATCTCGCCCTTGTCGTCGGCGAAGATCGTGTTGTTGGACGAGTTGGCTTTCAGCGCGGCCACTTTCAGATAGCTCGCGTAGTCGGTCGCCTTCGTGCGCAGCCAGCTTTGTTGCAGCGCTTCGAGTGGCTTGTTCATCAGCGCGATCGCGATCCACTTTTCGCCGTCGGCGCGCACGATCGGACCGTGATGCGTCGCATACACGGTGAAGCTGCGCTGTGCAGGGGAGCCGTCCTTCGCGCGATACGGCACGCGGACCGTGCGTGTGGATACCGCGCGCAGCGTCTTGCCGTAGCGATAAAGCGCGCGGCCGTCCTTGTGCACGATCGTTTCGGCGAACTCGTCGACGGCGTCGACGCCGGTGGACGTGTGCATCCAGCCGGCGTGGCGGTTGAAGCCCTGGTAGACGAAGAACTGGCCCCAGGTGACGGCGCCGTAGACGTCGAGCCCGGCGTCGCTGGTCATCTGCAGTTCGGAGCGGAAGAAGAACGAGGTGTGCGGATTGATCAGCAGCAGCGCATGGCCGTCGGCGGTCAGCTTCGGCGCGATCGCGATGCCGTTCGATCCGGTTGGTTCGATCCAGCTCGGATGCGCCGTCGCGTCCGGCGAAGCGAATGCGACGGGCGGCGCGTCGTGGCCGTAGAAATCTTCGAGCGGCTTCAGCGCGACGCGTTCGATATCGCCGCCGATGCTGCCCTCGGTGAAGCTGAGCGCCATCCACGGTTCGAAATGCGCGATCACGCGCGGGTGCACGTCCGCATGCGTGGCGAGGTAGTAGTTGAGGCCGTCGGCCCAGGCGTCCATGAGTTCGCGCAGCCACGCGGGGCTCTTCGCGTACAGCGCCTTCAGCTCGACCGGGTCGATGAAGAGCTTCATGCGCAGGTCCTGCCAGATCGCCGATTCGCCCTCGGCTTCGGCGCGGCGGCCCATCGCGTCGAGATAGTTGGTCTCGACGCGGTTGAAGTCGTCTTCGGCTTGCGCGTAGGCCATGCCGAACACCGCATCGGCGTCGGTCTTGCCGTGCACGTGCGCGATGCCCCAGTCGTCGCGCGTGATCGTGACGGCCTGCGCATGGCGCTGCGAGGGACTCGCCAGCGGTGTGCGCGCGTGTGCCGTCGCGGCGAAGCCGAGCGCGAGCGCGGCGCAGAGCAGGATTCTCGAGGGGCATGCGGGCATCGTCGTTCCACTCCGTGATCGTCGCCCTGCGCGGGCCGGCCGGAATAGTAACCGCGTCGGGCGCGCGAGTTTTCCATGCGCCGGCGCATGTCCGCTGGCGCGATGGAACTGCGTATCCGGTTCGAACGCGCCGTGCGCGCGCCCCCTTTCGACCGGAGCTTGCCGCGATGAACCCCTCTTCCCAGCCGATGCGCTCGGCGCTCGCCCTCGCCGTCGGGATGGCGCTGGCGCCCGTCGCGCTCGCTTCGACCGTCACGGTGACGCAGGACACCGACCAGCACATCTCGGGCTTGTGCTCGCTGCGCGAGGCTATCGAGAGCGTCAACACCGGAACCGCGGTCGCCGATACGAATTGCGGACCGGTCGCGCTGAAGCCGGGTGGCGTCGTCGTGCCCTTCGCGTCGATCACGCTGACGCAGGGCAGTCTCGTGCCGCGCGGCGGCGTATGGATCAGCGGCACGGCGCCGGGCCGCACGCGCATCACGCGTGACGACGCTGCGCCGGAATTTCCGATCTTCGTGACCGGCACGGCGACGTTCGGCAACGCCGTGCGCCTGAACCATCTGGAGATCACCCACGGCTCGCCGGGCATCGTCTTGCAGGACAGCAGCGTGGAACTCAACGACAGCGTCGTCAGCGGCAACCGTTCGAGCGGCAACGGCGGCGGCATCAGCGCCGAGCAGAAATATGGGGTGTCGCTGGCCAACAGCACGGTCAGCGGGAATACGGCCGGCGGCGCCGGCGGCGGCATCTTCGCCAAGTACGTGCAGCTGGTCGACAGCACGGTGTCGGGCAACAGTTCGCAGGGGCCGGGTGGCGGCATCGCGATCTACGGCTACGCCGCCGGCATCAATGCCAGCAACAGCACGATCGCGGGCAACGCCAGCCATGGCACGACCGGGCGCGGCGGCGGCGTCTATGTCAGCGAGTACGCGCAGGCCAGCTTCTCCAACTGCACGATCGCCGGCAACAGTGGGCCGGCGAGCCTGACCGGCGCGGGGATCTTCGTGCATGGAACCGCCGAGCATCCGCCGGCTTCGCGGCTGGCCCTGAGCAGCACGATCGTCGCCGGCAACATCGCCGGCAAGTACTACCAGAACATCGGCGCAGATCTTGCGATGGTCGTCATCGGCAGCAACGACATCATCGGACCGGTCGCCGCCGAAGTCAGCCCGCCGGCCGATACGCAGGACTGCAACCCGCGCTTGGGCGTGCTCGGCTTCGGCGGCGGTCCGACGCCGACGATGCCGTTGCGCGCAGGATCGTGCGCGATCGACCACGGCCTCGCCAACAGCTTGGCCAACGACCAGCGCGGCGACGGCTATCCGCGCGTCGTCGGCGCCGCTGCCGACATCGGCGCGTTCGAGTACTCGGAGTTCATCTTCCGCGACGGATTCGGTACGAACGATTGAAGCCCCGCGCATGCGGACCGTCGGGCGTCTAGAATCGGCGCGTGCGTGCGGACGCTCCGTCCTTGCGCGCCGTGGAATCGAGATGAGCCCGAACGACCTTCCGATCCAAGCCTTCGCCGACCTCGCCGAATGGGAACGCTGGCTGCGCCGGCACGGCGAAACCGCGCCCGGCCTATGGCTGAAGTTCTCCAAGGCCGGCGCGCCGACACCGACGCTGGCCAAGCGCGAAGCGATCGAAGGCGCACTCTGCCACGGCTGGATCGATGGTCAGCTCAAGGCGTTCGACGAGCATTATTTCCTGACGCGCTTCACGCCGCGTCGTGCCGGCAGCGCTTGGTCGCGCATCAATCGCGAGACTGCGCAGCGGCTGCTCGACGAAGGCCGCGTGTCGCCGATCGGCCTGCGCGAGATCGAAACGGCAAAAGCGAACGGCTGCTGGGAACGCGCTTACGCCTCGCAGGCCAACGCCGCGGTGCCCGTCGATCTGCTGGCCGCGTTGAAGGTCGTGCCGAAGGCGAGGGCCTTCTTCGACGCGCTCGACGGCGCCAACCGCTACGCCGTCATCTATCGCGTGGTGCAGCCGAAAACGCCGCAAGCGCGTGCGCGGCGCATCGAGCAGTTCGTCGCGATGCTGCTGCGCGGCGAGACGGTGCACCCGGTCGGTCCGCGCAAGCGAAAGTGAGCGCTTCGCGTCACTCCTTCGCGACCGACACCGCAGGTTCGGAGCGCCGCAGATACTGCCCCGTGTGATAGCTGCGCACCTTGCACACGTTGAAGTTCTTCTGCATCAGCACGCGGCCGTCGGCGAATTCGAGGCGGAAGTCGCGCAGGCAGCCGTCGCCGGAGACGCCGATCGTGGTCGAGTCGCCGCCGCCTTGCAGGCGCGTCGAGCCGAGCGGAATTTCGTGGAAATCGCCGCTGCCGGCCGCGGCGACGGCGAACGAGGACAGGCTCGTGCGGGCCGTGTTGACCAGTTCGATGTAGTGCACGGAATCGGCCGCGACGGCCTGCGAGGCGGCGACGATCCCAGCGATCCAGAGCATGCGCATTGAATTCCTCCGCGGTGATGGGCCGCTCCAGTAAGGCGCGGCACGGCGGCGAAGGAAACCGATTCGGGACGAATCGTCGTGGCAGGCGGATCAATCGTAGCCGGGCGCGACGAATCTTCTCAGGCCGCCGCCACGCGCCTACGATAGCCTCGGACGAATCCAGCGGCCCTCCGATGAACAAGATCCGCCTGAGCGACATCGGCATGAGCTGGACGCGCTACATGGCGCTGTGGTCGGCCGTGGTCGTGCTGTTCGCGCTGCAGTGGTACGTGCACGACGCGATGCAGGGCCGGACCTGGTCGATGGTCGACTACCTGCGCTGGTCGATGGTCGAATGGTACACCTGGGCCGCGCTCGCGCCGATCGTGTTCCGCGTGACCGAACGCTATCCGATCGAATCCCTGATGCGCTGGAGCTCGCTGCGAGCGCATGCGATCGCAGGCTCCGCGATCACGCTGCTCGCGATCGTGATCGGCGCGATGGTGTCGCATCTGCTGGAGCCGGGATCGCTCGGCGAACAGTTCGGCCAGTTCTTCGGCAAGCACGTCGCGATGGGGGTGCTCACCTATTGCGCGCTCGTCGCGATCTGGCAGGCGATCCATTTCCAGCGCGAGAAGACGCGCCGCGAGGTCGAGGCGAGCCGCCTGGCGGCCGAGCTGGCGCAGTCGCGCCTGCTGGTGCTGAAGACGCAATTGCAGCCGCATTTCCTGTTCAACACGCTGCACGCGATCGTGACCCTGCTCGACGAAGACCCGGCTTCGGCCGAGGACATGCTGCTGCGCCTGAGCGAACTGCTGCGCGCATTCCTCGAAGACTACGAGGGCCAGGAGATTCCGCTGCAGCGCGAGCTGGAATTGCTGGAACTGTACCTCGGTATCCAGCGCACGCGCTTCAAGGACCGCCTGACCACGCAGGTGTACGTGTCGCCCGAGGCCCTCGACTGCGCGGTGCCGAGCCTGATCCTGCAGCCGCTGGTCGAGAACGCGATCCGCCACGGCATCGGCAAGCATGTCGGCGCCGACACGATCGAGGTCGAATGCCGGTGTGAAGGCGAGATGCTGTTCCTCGAAGTGCGCAACCGCAACAGCCTGCTCGAGTTCGCGCCCTCGTTTCATCAGCGTCGCGGCATCGGCCTTGCGAACACGCAGCTGCGCCTGTGCGAACTCTACGGCCAGCGCGCCGAGATCCGTCTCGACGCGATGTGGCCCAAGGGCGTCTCCTGCCGTGTGCGCCTGCCGTTCCGCCGGCTCGACACGCCGGCGACGCCGCCGGCGCGCGACGCCGCATGAGCATCACCGCGCTGGTCGTCGACGACGAGCCGATCGCGCGCCACGCGATCGTGCGCCTGCTGCGCGACGATCCCGAGATCGAGCTGCTCGGCGAATGCGGCGACGGCGCCAGCGCGATCGCGGCGATCCGCAGCCAGTCGCCGGACCTGGTCTTCCTCGACATCCAGATGCCGGCGATGAACGGCATCGACGTGGTCGCCGCGATCGGCGCCGAGCGCATGCCGGCGACCGTGTTCGTGACCGCCTACGAGCAGTACGCCGTGCGCGCGTTCGAGGCGAACGCGGTCGACTACCTGGTGAAGCCGTTCAGTCGCGAGCGCTTCGTGCACACCTTGCACCGCGCCAAGGCGCGCCTCGCCGCCGCGCTCGCCGGAGCGACGCAGGCGTCGTCGTCGATGCTGCGCACGCTCGACGAGCTGCGCCATCGCGGCGACTACCTCGAACGCATTCCGGTGCGCGTCGACGAGCACGTCGTGCTCGTGCCCGTCGAGGACATCGTCTGGATCAAGGCGAACCGCAACACCGCGCAGCTGCACGTCGCGCAGCACGTCTACGAAGTGCGCGAGACGATGGCCGCGCTCGAAGCGCGCCTCGACCCGCGCCACTTCGCCCGCGTCCACCGCTCGGCCATCGTCAACGTGCGCCGCGTGAAGGCGATCCATCCCTGGTTCAACGGCTACCACGTCGTCGTGATGGACACCGGGCAGGAGCTGCGCATGAGCCGCTACCAGCACCAGACCTTCCTGAAGCTGGTGACCACGCGCGGCCATCCCGGCTTCGCGCCATCGTAAGCGCGGTTCTTCTCCAGCGTCATTCTCTCTCCCTCGTCATCCCGGCGAACGCCGGGACCCAGCGCCTCCCCCGGAACGGAACTCCCCACATTCACCCTCGTCGCGACGACACGCTACGCTCGCGCCATGAGCCGTCCCATTCTCCACTTTGCCGATTTCCGCCTCGACGTCGCCACGCGCGAGCTGCATCGCGACGCGACGCGCGTCAGCGTCTCGCCGCGCAGTTTCGACACGATCGCCTACCTCGTGCGTCATCGCGACCGCGCCGTCGGCCGCGACGAACTGGTCTCGGCCGTGTGGGGCAAGACCAGCGTCACCGACACCGTGCTCGGCAAGACCATTCTCGGCGCGCGGCGTGCGCTCGAAGACAGCGTCGAGTCGCCGCGCTTCATCCGCACGGTGTCGCGCTTCGGCTATCACTGGATCGCAGCGGTCAGCGAGACCGTCGAGGAAGGCGGCGACGACGCTCCCGCGTCGCCCGCGCTGCAGGCACCGACGGTTGCAACACCGCTGTCCTCGCCGGCCATGCCGTCGCGGCCGCGCCATCGCTGGCCGCTGCTGGCGCTGTTCGCCGTCGCGTTGCTGCTCGTCATCGGGCTGGCCGTCCGCGCTTTCGTGGCGGCGCCGCCGCGCGAGGATGCCGGCAATCCATCCGCCGCAAGCGGACTGTCGCCGTCTCCGACGCCAGCCGAGGGCTGGATCGCCGCGGTGATTCCGGCGACGGTTTCCGCACGCGAGGAAGACGCCTGGCTGCGCCTCGGCCTGATGGACTTGATTGCCGTGCGCCTGCGCGGCGCCGGCATCGCGACGATGCCGAGCGATGCGGTGCTGCGCCTGGTGCGTCCCGGTGCCGATCCGGCCGACACCGCCCGCGTGCTGCGCGAGAAGGCGCCGGTACAGCAGGTGATCGTGCCGAACGTGCGCCGCGACGGCGCCCACTGGGCGGTCAAGCTGGCGCTGCTGCGTCCGGAAGGCGTCACGTTGGAGGTCGAAGAGTCGGCGGTCGATGCGATCCGCGCGACGCATGCCGCGGTCGACCGCCTGCTGCAGCGGCTCGGCCACGTACCGGCCGAGCGCAACGCCGAAGCCGAGCAGTTGTCGCTGGAGGAACTGCTGCAGCGGCTGGAAGCGGCACGCCTCAGCGACGATTTCGCCGGCGCGCGGCGCTTGATCGAGCAAGCGCCGCCGGCGACCGCGATGCGGCCCGAGGTGCGCCTGCGCATGGCCCAGTTCGACCTGCGTGCCGGACGGCTCGACGAAGCGCTGCATACGCTCGACGACCTGCTCGCGAGCGTTTCGGCCGAAGCCGCGCCGACCTTGCGCGCGCAGGTGCTCTACGCGCGCGGTACCGCGCTCTTGCTCGGCACGCACTACGACCAGGCGCGCGCCGCGTACGACGAAGGTGTCGCCTTGCTCGAGCGTCACGTCGAGCCGGACATCGCCGCGCGCCTCTACATGGGCCGCGGCAATCTCGCCGCGCTGCAGGGCCAATACGAAGCGGCGCAAGCCGATCACGCGCGCGCGCGCATCGCGTTCCAGCTGGCCGGCGACGGTTTCACGACGTACTGGCTCGACGGCAACGAAGGCGCGCTGCAGAACCATCTGGGTCATCCCGCCGCGGCGTTGCCGCTGCTGCGCCGCGCCGAGCAGCACTTCGAGCGCTACAACGTGTTCAACGAACTCGCCACGACGCGAGCCAACGAAGTGGTCGCCTATCTCGCGTTGGTGCAGCCGGCCGATGCGTTGGCGGCGAGCGAGCGTGCGCTGCAGGCGCTGGAGCGCGTCGCCGACGCGTCGCTGCACCGGCTCGTGCTGCTGCGCCGGGCAATGGCGCTCGCCGCGGTCGGCCGCAACGGCGAGGCGCGCACGCTGCTGACCGACCTGCTCGCTGCCGCCAACCCGAGCGACGAAGCCTCGGTACGCGCCTCCGCGCACGCGGTGCTCGCCGATATCGAATGGAGCGGCGTGCACGCGCAAGCGGCCGCCGACCAGGCGCGCATCGCGGTCGATGCGTTGACCGGGCCGCAGGACGTGCGCCTGCGCGCGAGCACATGGCTGCTCGAACTGCGTGCGCTGCGCGCGCTCGGTCGCATGGATGAAGCGCGTGCGCGGACACAAGCCTTGCACGATTGGTCGGCGCAGGCGCAGCGCGCCGTCGTCACTCGCTGCGCGACCCTCGCCGCGGCCGAGCAGGCGGCGGCGACGGAGCAGGGCGACGATGCGCTGCGCGGATTCGAGCAGGCGCTGCAGCAGGCGACCGCGCTCGACCTGCCGAGCGCCCTGGTCGACACGGCGGTCGCCTACGCCCGCTACCTGATTGCGCAGGGGCGACTGGAAGCCGCCATTCCGGTCGCCGGCCTCGTCACGCGCTATGCCGATCAGGACTATGCGAGCGCCGCGCTGCAGGCCCGGTTGTACCAGGCACTCGGTCGCAAGGACGCGCAGGCGCTGGCCGACGAACGCGTGGCGCATCTTGCTGGCGAGCGCGCGCCCGTCGAGCGTTGAAGGCAGGCCTTCGAGTCGACGCGCCCAACGGCGATGCCCTCGGACGCACTGCGAGCGCGATTGCGCTGCACAGGCGCGTCGTGCCCGATCGAGCGAGCAGCACACACTTGTGAACATGCGTGCCGCAGCGGTCGCCGCCGGCGTTGCCAACCGGAGTCTGATCGGGCCGCTTTTCATCAAGAGCGAAAGCGGCGACAGCCGCGTGTTTTCCGCGTTTTTCGCGCCGTTCGAAGCGAGCGCCGGGTGTCGCGCTTCGCCGTTGCGTACCCGCTTTTCATCGATCGGAAATACGATAGTTATAAAATACTATTTTATAAAATGTAGCTAAGACACAGGGCCCGCTTTTAGGGTGCGGGTATGAGTCCAGAAGCCCTCCTGCTCCGACTTGGCTACGTGATCAGGCGCCATCGCGAGCGCCTGCAGTTCAGCCAGGAAAGTTTCGCCGACGCGATCGGCGTGCATCGCACGTACTACGGCAACATCGAACGCAGCAAGCAGAATCCGACGCTGTGGAACCTGCAGCGCATCTCCAGCGGCCTCAACGTGGCGCTGTCGGTGCTGCTGTCGGAAGCCGAGGCGCTCGATCTCGAACGCGCGGTGCGCGAACCGCCGATGCCGCCGCGGCGCGGCCGTCCGCCGGGCAAGAAGTCGCACTGAGCGCAGCCGGTCGGCTGCGCGGTGCCGCACGACGCAGAATCCGTGGCCCTGGTCCGCCCAGAAGAGCAACCACAAGGTTGCTCTTTGCGCGAATGCCGTGTAGAAATGCGCAACCGGGAGGTTGCCCATGTCCACCGATCGCATCGAGAAGAAAGTCCTGCTGCAATCGACGCGCGAGCGCGTCTGGAACGCGGTCAGCGATGCAGCGCAGTTCGGCCGCTGGTTCGGCGTCGCCTTCGACGGGCCCTTCGTCGAACGCACGCGCGTGACCGGACGCATCGTGCCGACGACCGTCGACGCCGAAGTCGCCGCGCAGCAGAAGGCATTCGAAGGAATCCCATTCGAATTCTGGATCGAGCGCATCGAGCCGATGCGGCGGATCTCGTTCCGCTGGCATCCGTTCGCGATCGAGCCGGGCGTGGACTATTCGAGCGAGCCGACGACGCTGATCGAGTTCGAACTCGCCGATGCCGGCGGCGGCATCCTGCTCACGATCACCGAATCGGGTTTCGACGCGATTCCGCTTGCGCGCCGCGCACGCGCGTTCGCCGCGAACGACGGCGGCTGGACCGCGCAGACGCGGCTGATCGCGAAATACCTCGCCTTGGCGCCGGCATGACGGCGCGCGCGCTCGCGGCGGCGCGCCTGACCGACGCGGCGCCGGTATTCGCCGCGCTCGGCGACGCGACGCGCCTGCGTATCGTCGCGCGGCTGTGCGACGGCGGTCCGCAGTCGATCGTGCGGCTCGGCACCGGCGAAGACGTCTCGCGCCAGGCGGTCACCAAGCATCTGCGCGCGCTCGAAGAAGCCGGCCTCGTGCAGAGCGCGCGCGAAGGGCGCGAGCGCGTATGGGCATTGCGCACGCAGCGGCTGACCGAAGTGCGCCATCACCTCGACCTGATATCCGAGCAATGGAATGCGGCGATCGGGCGCTTGCGCGAGCTGGTCGAAGACATCGAAGAATCGCGCGACTGAATTCGAGATGAGGGCGACTTCGATCGCGATGCGTTCTCTTCCGGATGTCGCGATCGATTGGGCCTGAAGCCGCTTCGGCAAAGCGGCTTCGCGACGCTCAGTCCGGGCGCAATCCGAAACGTTCGAGCAGGAAATCGATCGCGCTGCGCAGTTTCGCTGTCGGCCGCCGGTCCGGCGCGTAGAGCAGGAACATCGGCGAAGTCCTCGGCGCCCACTCGGGCAAGACGCGCACCAACGCACCGCTTTTGAGATCGTCGGCGAGCACGACCTCCGGCTGCTGCACGATGCCGGCGCCGTGCAAGGCCGCCATGCGCAGGGCGTCGCCGTTGTCGGCCGACAAGCGTCCGCCGACGGCGATGTCGCATTCGCCGTCCGGCCCGTGCAACTGCCAGCGGTCGCGATGGCGCCAGTACGAAAGCCCCAAGCAGGCATGTGCGGACAAATCGTCCGGATGCGCCGGCGTGCCGTGGCGCTGCAGGTAGGCCGGCGAAGCGGCCAGCAAGCGGCGGTACGGCTGCAGCGGGCGCGCGACCCAGTTCCCCTCGGCGACGGCGCCGATGCGGATCGCGAGCTCCTGGCCTTCCTCGGCGAAGTCGACTTCGGCATTGTCGAGCGAGACGTCGATGCTGACCGCCGGGTTCGCGGCGAGATAATCGGCCAGGGCCGGCATCAGGCGCCGGCTGCCGAACGTCACCGGAGCGACGATGCGCAGCAGGCCGCGCGGTTCGGCCTGGAGTTCGCTGGCGCTCGCCTCGGCCAGCTCGACATCGGCCAGTACCTGCTTGCAGCGTTCGTAGTAGAGGCGGCCGACTTCGGTCAGCTGCTGGCGCCGCGTCGTCCGGTGCAGCAGGCGGGCGCCGAGGCGCTGCTCCGCGGCACGTACGAGCTTGCCGACCATCGTCGGCGAGACGCCCGCGGCCTCGGCGGCCGCGCTGAAGCTGCCGCCTTCGACCACCCGCACGAACATCGCCATGCCGGACAACGTGCTCATATTCGAAACCGCTGGTTCCAAGTGAATGAACGCCGCACACGTTTATCAGAACTGCGTTCGCGGCAACACTGCCGTCCGCCAGGCGCCTCGACCCGAGGCGCCGCACACCCGGAGAACTTCGATGCCCACTTTGCACCTGGAAATGCACCCCGGCCGCACGCTGGAACAGAAACGCGATTTCGTGCGCGAAGTGACGCGCGTGGCCAGCGAGACACTCGCCTGTCCGCCGGCCAGCGTCGACGTGCTGATCAACGAGATTCCGCGCGAGCACTGGGCGAAGGGCGGCAAGCTGATGTCCGACGCCTGATTGGCGCGCGCGCGAGGCGCCGTTGCGTAAAGCGGTCGAAGCTTGAAACACGAAGAACACGAAGGAGCGAAGAAGAGCCCGAGGCAAGTCGAAGAACAGGTCGTATCTTCTTCGTGCTCCTCGTGTCCTTCGTGGTTCAATCTTTGGCCTTCGGTCTCTCGCAGGAATCTCGCGTGGCCCGGCGAATCAGGTGCGAGGCGAAGCGCCGAGCACGACGCGCGCAGTTTCAGGCCGCTGTCGTTCGCAATGCGCGCTGGCGCTCACTCGCTACTGACGTCATTCCCGCTTGACCAGCTTCGCTGTTGAGAAGCGCCTCGCGGGAATGACGTCTATGAAGTCGTGTACCTGAAGTAGGGCCCGGCCGATGACTAGGCATCTCAGTCCGGCTTCCGCACGTCTGACATGCGTCGGTCCGCAGGCATTTCACCCGCTGACGTACGGCCCACGTCCCGGCAGCGCCCACAGCAGCCCGCGGCTGATCGCTGCCGGAAACACGGTGAGATGGTCCTCGTCTTCGATGACCTTGCTGTCGATCGAAAGATGCGGATACGCGCGCGCCCTCAGCCTGCGCTCGAACGCGCGCATGTCGCCGATCATGTCGTTCTGCTTGAAGTAGCGCGGTCCCGGCCGGACCGTTTCGTACATGCCCGAGGTCATCATCACGCGTGCGGACAAATCGGAATGCCCGGCCGCGTACGCAGATTCGGACTCGAGGATCGCGTGCTTGTCGAACCACAGCGACGGGCTGCTCAGGATGTAGCTCTGGAACATCTCGGGCCGCGTCAGCAGCACGTAGCTACCGAACAGGCCGCCGAGCGAATGGCCGGCGTAGACCTTGCGGCTCATGTCGGCGCGGTAGCGTGCGGCGATCAGCGGAAACACCTGCTGCTCGATGTAGTCGCGGTACGCGGCTGCTTCGCCGTAGGTTTCGGCGCCGTAGTCGTCCTTCGCGCGCGCCGCGTCGAGCAGCGGATTGGACGGCGTGTAGTCGCGGCTGCGGCTTTGCTTCGACGTGAGCCCCGTCTGCGGCGGCAGCCCGACGAGGATGAAGTCCTCGATGTTGCGTCCGTGCTGTCCGAGCAGATTGCGGATGCTGCGCACGAGCGGAAACGCGTAGAGCGCGTCGTTGACGAAGACCACGGGGTACGGCCCGTCGTTGTCGGCGTAGGAATCGGGGACGTCGACCCAGACCTGGTAACGGCGGTCCGAACCGTTCGCCGTCAGTTCGTAGACGGCGGTGTTGGCAAGTTCGAGCGCAGGCGGCTTCTGCTCCGGGGGGTTCGCCGGCACTTGCAGAGCGGGCTGTTCGGTCTTAGGCGTGACAGCGGTGGTGTCCGCCTTGCTGCACGCCGTGCAGGCGAGCGCGAGCAGCAAGGCCGCGTGCGCGAACGCCGCGAGGCGCGATGAAGAAGATTCAGGCAAGCAGGATTCTCCGGACAAACGAACCCTCTCTCCCGACGTGGCGTGGGAGAAAGGGATCGGACGATCGAGGGTTTCGAGAGGACGGCGCGGCCGTCAGCGGATCACATGCGGCACGAAGCGCGAGGTGTCCTGCGTGATCAGCGAGGCATCTTCGCGCACGCCGAGACCGCAGGGGCGGTCGCCGACGACCCAGCTGCCGATCAACGGATAGCCGCCGTCGAACTTCGGCAGCGGATGGAACGCCTGCCGGATGTAGGGCGCATCGGTGTAGGGGCCGTCCGAGCGATGCGCGTCGCCGTCGTTCGTGCGCAGCTCGATGTTGGCGCCTTCGCGCGAGAACAGCGGCTTGCGTACCCAGCCGGCGGGGAGCGCTTCCTCCGGCTTGTCGTCGAAGAACGCCGGCAGCAGGTTCGGATGGCCTTCGTGGCGCTGCCACAGGAGCGGCAGGATGCCTTTGTTGCTGAGGATCGCCTTCCACGGCGGCTCGATCAGCACGAGGCGCGATGCCGGCAGGGCGGCGCCGAACTCTTCGGCGAACATGAACTCGAGCGGGTACAGCTTGAACAGCGCTTCGATCACGTAGTCGTCGGTGTCGGTGTAGCGGCCGTCTTCGCTGAGGCCGATGTCCTCGATCGCGATCTTGCGTGTCGCAAGCCCGGCTTGCTCGGCGCAGTCGGCCAGATACGCGATCGTGCCCTGGTCCTCGAGCGATTCGCGCACGGCCGAAAAATACAGCGGGCGCGGCAGGCGCTTGGCGATCGTCGCGAACGCTTCGATCAAGGTTTCCTGGATCAGGTTGTACTGGTCGCTGCCTTGCGCGAGCGCGCCGCGACCGACTTGTTCTTCGAGCCACAGCCACTGGAAGAACGCGGCTTCGTACAGCGACGTCGGCGTGTCGTAGTTGAGTTCGTAGAGTTTCGCCGGGCCGCTGCCGTCGCCGGCGTAGGCGAAATCCATGCGGCCGTACAAATGCGGCGAGGCGTCGCGCCAGGACTCGGCGATCCACTGCCAGTACGGCTCGGGAATCGCCAGGCGCCGCAGCAGCGATTCGTCGCGCACGACTTCGCCGACCAGGTCCATCGCCAGCTCGTGCAGCTCGCCGGTCGGCGTCTCGATGTCGCGCTCGATCTCTTCGAGCGAGAACGCGTAGTAGGCGCTTTCGTCCCAGTACGGGTCGCCGTCGATCGTGTGGAACTGGAAGCCCAGGCGTTCGGCGCTGGCGCGCCAGTCGGGGCGTTCGGCAATCGCGATGCGCTGCATGGTCTTCTCCTCAGCCGCCGCGCGAACTGCCGCCCCAGCCGCTGCGGGCCGCAGCGCTGGAACCGAAACCCGAACGCGAGACGGTGATCGCGCGGTTCGGCGCGATGTCGACCGGTCGCGTGCTCACGCCCCCGCCCGACGTGCCCCAGCCGCCGCCGGGCGCGCCGACGCCGCGATCGCGATAGACCTCGGTGTATTGTCCGGCGCGCGTGCGATAGATCGGGTTCGAATCGAGATAGACCGGCGCGCGTCCCGGCGACAGCAGCTGCGAGATCATGAAGCCGGTCATCAGCGGCATCCAGAAGCCGCCGCTTTCGTGCTCGCGCTCGGTGCACAGGTCGCCGTACTCGGCGATGCACTCGGCCTTGGTCTTGTAGCGCGGCGCGGCGTTGGTGCTGGCCGTGTTCGCGGCCGTCGATGCCTTCTGGCAGACCTCGGCGCTGTTGCCGTCGCGCTCGCAGGCCTCGATGCTCGTGTAGAAGCCCTGCTTGGTCAGTTCCTGCGGCGCGCTCGATCCGTCGCAGCCGACCAGCAGCCACGGCGTCTGCGCGATGGCGAGCAAGGCAAGTTGGCGGGAACGTTTCATCGTTGGATTCTCCTGTGCGTTCGTCCCTGATCGCGAAGTGAGGAGCGGCCACCCCAGGCCGCGCCTTCGAACATCAGTAGGTCATGCACGCGGCGTTGAGCACGCCGACGCCGATCGAAAGCGCCGCGACGAGGATGCCGGCGGCGCGCTCGTCGCGCTCGATGCGGGCCGGAAGATCGGGCAGCAGCAGGCGCACGGCGAAGAACGTCAGCGCCTGCACGACCAGCGCGACCAGGCCCCACACCGCGCAATCCATCAGGCCGACCGAATGCGAGATCGCCGAGGCGAGCGGAATCACGAAGCCTAAGAACGCGCCGCCGAACGAGATCGCCGCCGCGGGTTTGTCGGCGCGGATCAGCTGCAGTTCGCGGTGCGGCGTGATCCACACGTAGATCACCAGGAACAGCACGGCCAGCACGATCGCCAGCGCGAAGTAGGCGAGGAAGTCGGGCAGGGTGGAGAGCGAAGGTGCGACGGTGGGCATGGAAGATCCTCTCTCGGCTGGCCTTCCTTGGATGGGCTTGCAGTCGGCATCCGGCCTTCTGCGCACGCGGCAAACGATCGGCGTGCGGGCTTCAGGTGATTTCGAAATCGGCCAGCGTCAGCGGCACGCCGAGCGCGAGGCTCACGCAGAACTCGTTCGGTCCGGAATCCTCGGCGGCGACCAGCAGCAGTTCGTTGCGGTCGGCCGTCTCGACCGTGCGCTCGTACAGCATCGAGTACAGCGACAGGTCGTATTCCTTGGTGCTCGCCGACGACTTGTAGACGTTCTCGTCGAACGGCACCGGTGGCGTCCAACGCTGGTCCGGGCCTTCGCCCCAGATGCGGCGGTACTCGCGATTGGCCAGCGTGTAGGTCGCCGCGCCGAGGAGCGAACCCGGTTCGACCCAGCGCCGGAACGCACTCTGGTTGGCCGGGTTGATCGTGTCGACGTAGACGAACAGCGAGACGTCGCCGACGTTGCGGTCGGTGTCGGTCGGACCCGTCGTCGGAATCTGCAGGAACGCGTCGTCGGTGAGATAGAGGCGATGCAGCCGCGAGCCGTCGCCGAGATCGATCACGCCGATCGCCTCGATGATCTGCGGGCCTTCCGGGCACGTGAACGCGAACGCGTCGCCGGCCAGCTTGAACGGCATCGAATCGATCAGCACGGCGCCCTTGAGGCGCGCGCCGAGCGGAAAGGCCGTCGTGGCCTTGGGCTTGTTGTTGCGGTCGAACCAGCTCACTGCACGTGTCCTTGGTTTGGCTTGCATCGTGTGGGAGCGCCGTCGTTTCCGCGAACGGGCGAGCGAATCGGCGACAGCAAACGCGCGGCGTCCGTCGACGTTTGTGCGAACGGCCACAGGCCCTGGGTCCCCGCGTTCGCGGGGATGACGAGGGGGACGGCGGCGGTCGACGGCTGCCTCAAACCTTGCTCCGCTCGGCCGCCTCCGGCACGGGCGATGCTTCGGTCTTTGGTGCGTCGAGCTGTTCGGGCGGGACCTGGGTGACGGTCGTCTTCTGGTAGCGCGCGAGCACCATGTCGGCGCTGACTTGGCCGGGCACCACGCCGGCGGCGGCGAGGCGCTGTTCGAGGTCGCCGTCGCCATCGGTCAGCGCGAGCGCGTCGGCCGCCTCGATCTGCGCAGCCTGTTCGGCCTGGCGCGTCTTCACGCGGTCGAGCGAATCGAGCGCCGTGCGCAGCTTCGCGTTCTGGCCGCTGTGGCGCGCCGAGATCGCCGATTGCGCGCGCAGCACGCTTTCGTTCGCCTTCACCTGGTCGACCTGCTGCTGCAGGCTCTCGATGCGGCGGTCGGCGGTCTTGATCGAGCCATGCAGCTTCTGCACGGCGGCAACGACGCCGCCCTGGGATTTCTCCTCGGCAGCGATCTCGCCTTCGAGCTGGGCCACCTTGCCGGCGACATCGTGCGCGAGCGTCTGGTCGCCCTGCGTCAGCAGGCGGCCGATGTGGCTTTCGTACTCCGCCTTCTTCGCGCGCTTGGCGTCGAGCTTGTCGGCGGCGAGCTTCTGCTGCGCCATCATCTTGGTGAGGTCTTCCTTCGCACGCAGGCTGTCGGCCTGCGCATCGCGGATTTCCTGGTCGAGGATGCGCGTCGCATTGCGGTCGACGATCGCCTGGCCGGCCTCGGTCGCCGTACCGCGGAACAGGGTGAGGATCTTTTCGAGGATGCTCATGGGATGGGCCTCAATGCATGAAATTGGATGGGGTCGACGATGCCGGTAGCTCAGCTCATGTACGAGCGCAGCGCTTCCGCGGCCTGCAGCGTATTTCGCGCGAGCACGTCGACTTCCTCGACGATATTGGCCAGCGGCGAGCGCGTCGACAGCTCGCCGAAGACGACGTAGACGTCCTCGCCGTTGAAATGCTGCAGGCCGATGTTCGAGAGCGGATTCAAGGGATTCAGGCGCAGGCACGCGTCGTTGAACGCGGCGCGATCCTTCACTTGCGAGCCGAGGCACAGCGGGGTCGACGCGAACAGCTGCTCTCCGGACGCCATCAAATGAATGACCAGGTCGCCGTGCTCGGGCAGTGCGATCGCGATCGTCGGGTCCGCGCCGCGTTCGAGCGTCAGCACGAACGGCAGCTTCTCGCGTTCGACGTGTTCGGCGAACGCTTCATGCAAGGCAAGGGTGGTCCAGGGCTGGGTCATGGCGGAATACGCCTCCAAGGCGCGGTAACGGTCGGGAAGCACGGACTCGCGCAGGGCGAGTTCGAGGGTCGCGAGGATCTCGCGGTGGTGTGGCCGGATGAAGACTTGCCGGGCGACCAGGCCCTTCTCGCGCATGCGCTCGCGAAACGCGCGCTGGCTGCGGGCGGTAGCGGACGGAGGCTTGGCGGGAGAGCGGCTCATCGGTGTTACTAGTAACATTACGTGTAACGATTCTGCGCGTCAAGCACGCCGATGATGGAGCGAAACGGTAAGCTCGCCTCGTCGACTGACGGGCGCTTTGGGTGGCGCCGGTCTGTCTGAGGGACGTATGGGGCGATGATCTGGGGGATTCACTGGACATGCGCGTGCCGAAAGGAAGTGCGCGGACTGCGTTCGCGAGCTATCCCACGCGAAGCGTTTCGATGCGAGCCCTAGCGGCGATTGCTTTCGCGACGCTCACGGGACGCGCGCTGGCGATCGTGCCGGATTCGACGTTTGCGCCTGAGACATGCATCGGAACGGCATCCGATGCCGCCCTGGTCGAATCCCGATCCCGCGCCGTCGCGCTGCGACTGCCCGCAGGCGCAGCCGGCCCCTTCGTCGGCGTGGACAACGACGACTATCGCTGGGATCTGCCAGGTCCCTCGATCTGGCTGCAGTTCGACAAGCATCCCTCCGATTGGAAGGCGACGAGTTTCGGTACGATCTCTGTCGGAGATGCCGTCGTCATCCTCTACCGATGGCGCGACTATTCCGGCGTCGACCGTATCCTCGGCGAGTGGCCGACGGCACCCTCTCTTGCCCGTGCCGTCATGCTGAGCATCCCTTTGGACAGCGAGAGCTGCGCGGCTGTCGCCAAGGCCATCGCGATGATCGTGTCGGTTCGCTTCATCAACGACGAACAGGCCATACGCGTCGAGCCGCCGATCAAGCTGCAGGGCCAGTGGCAAGTCGTCGTCGTCAACGAACTTGGCGAGCGCAGGACGCTCCGGGTCGGCGACATCGTCACCTCGAACAACGGGGAGATCGCCCGCATCGACGCCGCGGGCATCGTGGTCCGGCGATACGACTGGTCGAGCGGCGTCTGGGTCAAGAAGCGGATCGCGGCTACGGCGATCCCATGATGTTTCTCATCGACGCGGAGACTCTTTTCCCATGAAACCCGGCAGCTTCATCGTTCTTGCCTGCTTCTGGCCATTGGCCGCCATTGCCTCCGAGATCGGCTGTCTCAAGGTCAGCGCGAGTGCCGTGCGGATCGAGGGGAGGCCGAAACTTCACCTCGAATTCGCCAACGCGTGCGGCATGGATGTTCGCCTGCTGCACGGCCTATTGCCCTGGAAGATGCTCGGCGTGCGGCTCGCGGCCACGACGGCCGGCTCCGAAGCCGCCCTCGAGCGTCTCGGCGGCGTGCGTGGAGGCAACGGGCCCACCATCGAAATAAAGAGCGATCAGGTCCTTTCGGGCGATCTCTCCATGAGCAGCGAGTTCGACGGCTTCGACGATGCGAATTCGAAAGACGACATCGTCGTCGTGTGGAGCTATGAAATGCCCGAGCCGATGGGGGGCGATACGCGAAGCGGAACGGTGGTGTTTCCGAAAAGTCCGTGACGTTGCCGGTCGCGAACTCGTGCGAGCCGTTCGTCGTGCATCAAGCGCGGCTCTGCGAAGCGGGCTCCATCGTCGTCACCGCTTCGAAGAACACTTCGAGCACGCGATTGGCCACCCCGTCATCGACCTCCTGCGGATCGACCATGTGCGCGAACTTGATCGACTCGGCCAGCGCCATCAGGCCGATCGCCATTTCGCGCGGCGGCAGCACGCACAGCTTGCCGGTGAGATCGCGATAGCGTTCGATGAAGTTGGTGATGTGCTGGCGGTTTTCGTCGATCAGCTGATTGAGGCGCGCGCGGAAGTTCGCATGCCGCACGGCATGCAGGCGCGCTTCCATCCATAACAGGCAGTGGTCGTTGTTGCGGAAGATCTGGCCGTACAGGCCGCGCAGGCGCTCGCCCAGCTCGTCGAGGTTGCCGGCATCGACGAACAGCTCGTAGAACGTCTTCATCATCTCGACGTGGTCGTCGCGCAGCAGCTCGATGAACAGGTCGTCCTTGCCTTTGAAGTTCGAATAGAACGCGCCGCGCGTGTAGCCGGCTTCCGCCGCCACGTGCTCGACGCTGGTGCCGCCGAAGCCGCGCTTGGCAATGACCTTCGCCGCCGCAGCCAGCAGCGCCTGCCGTGTCTGGGCGCGACTTTCCTCTCGATTCAATCGTTTACGTGCCATCGGTGCAGCATAACATGTGGCTTTCTTCAAATGGATACAAGATCGCATTGAAATACAAATATGTATCCTAATATGATCTCGTATCGACACTCGGTAGCGGGCCGCGGTGTCGTTTCACGGAGTGATTGGCATGAAAAGCAAGACGTTCGGCTCAGGCCGCCTGATCCTCGCGCTCGGCACTGCGACGCTGGCGCTCACGTTGGCAGGCTGCGGCCATTCGGCTCCGCAGGCTGCCGAAGCCCCGCCGGCGCGGCCGGTCATTGCCGAGGTCGTCGCGCGCGGCGACAGCGCGGTCGCCGAGCACTACAGCGGCGAAGTGCATGCGCGCTACGAAGCGCCGGTCTCGTTCCGCATCGACGGCAAGATCACCAAGCGCTACGTCGGCATCGGCGAGCGCGTGAAGGCGGGCCAGCTGCTGGCGACGCTCGATCCGAGCGACGCGGCGATGAACGCCGACGGCGCGCGCGCGGCCGTCGCCGCTGCCGAAAGCCAGCGCAAGCTCGCGCAGCTGCAGCGCGACCGCAACGCGAACCTGCGCGAGCGCGGCCTGGTCAGCCAGGCCCAGCTCGACCAGGCCGACGACACGCTCAAGGGCGCGCAAGCGTCGCTGCAGGCGGCGCGACAGACGCTCGGCGTGCGCGAGAACCAGGTCAAGTACGCCTCGCTGTATGCCGAACACGACGGCATCGTGACGACGCAGGACGCCGAGGCGGGCCAGGTCGTCGCCGCCGGCCAGCGCGTGTTCGGTCTCGCCTGGTCCGACGAGCGCGAGGTCTACATCGCCGTGCCGGAAAGCCGCGTCGCCGCGCTGCGCGAAAATCCCGAGCTGAAAGTCACGCTGTGGGCGCTGCAGGGGCGCGCATACGCCGGCACCTTGCGCGAACTCTCCGCCGCCGCCGATCCGCAGAGCCGCACCTTCCTCGCCAAGATCACGATCGTCGACGCCGGCACCGACGTGCAGCTTCAGATGAGCGCCGACGTCGCGATCGCGTCGGCCTCCGCGGCGCAGGCAGTCGTGCTGCCGGCCAGCGCGCTTTTCCACAAGGAGGCAAAGGCGGCAGTCTGGGTCATCGACGAGCGCTCGCATCTGCAGCTGCGCGAAGTCGAGGTCGCACGCTACGTCGACGGCGGCGTCGCCATCGGCGCCGGCCTGCAGCCGGGCGAGCGCGTCGTCACGCGCGGCGTGCACACGCTGCATGCCGACGATCTGGTGCGCGTGGTCGAGCTGCCCAACGCGCCGGCCGCGGTCGCCGTGCGATGAGCGGCTTCAATCTCTCGGCGTGGGTGCTGCGCCAGCGCACGCTGGTCGTCTACCTGATGATCGTGACGGCGGCGCTCGGCCTGTACGGCTACCTCAAGCTCGGCCGCTCGGAAGACCCGCCCTTCACGTTCAAGGTGATGGTCATCCAGACCTACTGGCCCGGCGCGACCGCGCGCCAGATGCAGGAGCAGATCAGCGACCGCATCGCGCGCAAGCTGCAGGAAACGCCGCACGTCGATTTCCTGTCGAGCTATTCGCGACCCGGCGAGTCGGTCGTGCAGTTCAGCATCAAGGACTCGGCGCCGCCGAGCGCCGTGCCCGACACATGGTACCAGGTGCGCAAGAAGGTCGGCGACATCGCGTCCGAACTGCCGCAAGGCATCCAGGGGCCGTTCTTCAACGACGAGTTCGGCGATGTCTACACCAACATCTACGCGCTCGAAGGCGACGGCTTCGGCTATGCGGAGCTGCGCGACTACGCCGACGCGATCCGCGCCGAACTGCTGCGCGTGCCCGGCGTCGGCAAGGTCGACTACTTCGGCGACCAGGAGCAACGCATCACGGTCGAGATCGACAACGCGCGCCTGGCCACGCTCGGCATCACGCCCGCGCAGCTCGCGCAGGCGATCGGCGCGCAGAACGCGATCGCGCCGGGCGGCGTGCTGACCACCGACGAGGACCGCATCTTCGTGCGCCCGAGCGGCCAGTTCGCCGATGTCGAATCGCTGCGCGCGACGAGCCTGCGCATCAACGGCAAGCTGTTCCGTCTCGGCGACCTCGCCACGGTAAGCCGCGGCTACGTCGATCCGCCGGTCGAACAGGTGCGCTACATGGGCCGCCCCGCGCTCGGCATCGGCGTCAGCATGCAGGCCGGTGGCGACGTGGTCGAGCTCGGCAAGGTGCTCGAACAGACGATCGCGCGCGTGCACGGCAGCCTGCCCGCCGGACTCGCGCTGACCGAATACAGCAGCATGCCCGCTGCCGTCACGCATTCGCTCGACGACTTCCTCGAAGCCGTCGCGGAAGCCGTGCTGATCGTGCTCGCGGTGAGCCTGGTCAGTCTCGGCTTTCGCACCGGCATGGTTGTCGCCATCACGATTCCGTTCGTGCTGGCGGCGACCGCGCTCGGCATGTGGTGGCTCGGCATCGGCCTGCACAAGGTGTCGCTCGGCACGCTGATTCTCGCGCTCGGCCTGCTCGTGGACGACGCGATCATCGCGGTCGAGATGATGGCGGTGAAGCTGGAGGAAGGCTGGGACCGCGTGCGCGCGGCGAGCTTCGCCTACACGAGCACGGCGTTCCCGATGCTGACCGGCACCTTGATCACCGTTGCAGGCTTCCTGCCGATCGCGTTGGCCAAGTCCGACACCGGCGAGTACACGCGCTCGATCTTCCAGGTCTCTGCGATCGCGCTGGTTGCTTCGTGGATCGCCGCGGTCGTGGTGATCCCGGTGCTCGGCTACGCGCTGCTGCCGGAGGCGCATCAGGTGCGACCGAATCCGTTGATGACGTGGCTGCGCCGCCGCCTCGGGCGTCCGGCCGCACCGGTGCCGGCCGCGCATGGCGGCGATGCCTACGACAGTCCGTTCCATCGCCGCTTCCGCAGCGTCGTCGCGTGGTGCGTCGATCATCGCTGGCGCGTGCTGCTGGCGACGCTGGCATTGTGGATCGTTTCGCTCGCGGCCTTCGGCCTCGTGCCGCAGCAGTTCTTCCCGAGTTCGGACCGCACCGAGCTGCTGGTCGACCTGCGCCTCGGCGAAGGCGCTTCGATCACGGCGACGCGCGCGGTGGCCGAGCGCATGGAGCGCGAGATCGCGACGCGACCGGAAGTCGATCACTACGTCAGCTACGTCGGCGCCGGCGCGCCGCGCTTCTACCTGCCGCTCGACCAGCAGCTGCCGCGACCGAACTTCGCGCAGATCGTGGTGACGGCGCGCGACGTCGAAGCGCGCAAGCGCCTGGACGTCTTCCTCGAAGACACGCTGCGCGAGCGCTTCCCCGACATCAGCGGCCGCGTCAGCGCGCTCGAGAACGGACCGCCGGTCGGCTTCCCGGTGCAGTTCCGTGTCTCCGGCGACGACATCGGCAAGGTGCGCGCGATCGCCGAGCAGGTCGAGAAGGTCATGCGCGCCGATCCGGGCACGGCGAACGTGCAGTTCGACTGGGACGAACCGTCCACGCGCTCGATCCATCTGGAGATCGACCAGGACAAGGCGCGCGTGCTGGGCCTCAGTTCCCAGGACGTCGCCAACGCGGTCAACCTGGCGCTGAGCGGCACGCCGGTCACTCAGTTTCGCGAACGCGACAAGCTGATCGAAGTCGATCTGCGTTGGCCGCAGGCCCAGCGCGTCGACACTGAGCGCCTGGCCGATCTGGCGATCCCGACCGCCGCCGGCGTCACCGTGCCGCTGACGCAGCTGGCCAAGATCGACTACCGCATGGACTACGGCGTGATCTGGGAGCGTGACCGCCAGCCGACGATCACCGTGCGCTCGGACACCGCGCGCGGCAAGCTCGGCATCGACGTGACGAATGCGATCGACGCCCACCTCGGCGACCTTCGCGCAAGCCTGCCGATCGGCTATCGCATCGAGATCGGCGGCGCCGTCGAGAACAGCATGAAGGCGCAAGGTTCGATCAACGCGCAGATGCCGGTCATGCTGCTCGCGGTGGTGACCTTGCTGATGCTGCAACTGCGCAGTTTCTCGCGCAGCCTGATGGTGCTGTTGACGGCACCGCTCGGGCTGATCGGTGTGGTCGGTGCGTTGCTGCTGTTCCACCAGCCCTTCGGCTTCGTCGCGATGCTCGGCACGATCGCGATGTTCGGCATCATCATGCGCAACTCGGTGATCCTGATCGACCAGATCGAACAGGACATCGCGGCGGGACACACGCAGCGCGAGGCGATCCTCGGTGCGGTGATCCGGCGCTTCCGTCCGATCACGCTGACGGCCGCTGCCGCCGTGCTCGCGCTGATTCCGCTCCTGCGCAGCAACTTCTTCGGGCCGATGGCGACCGCGCTGATGGGCGGCATCACGGTGGCGACGGTGCTGACGCTGTTCTATCTGCCGGCGCTGTATGCGGCGTGGTTTCGCGTGCGCGGCGAGAAGCCGGCGACATCGCCGCAGCTCGCTCCGGCATCCCGGTTGCAGCCGCAGTGACGCATCGCGACTGAAGGGGAGGCCACCGATGTTCCTTCCTCCCGCTGCGCCTGGGAAGGATTTGATAGGAAACGCCGACGCTGGAGCGCGCGGACGCTGTTCCTTCCCCCGCTTGCGGGGGAAGGTGGCCGAAGGCCGGAAGGGGGCTGGCGTTGCGTTCGGAGAAGCGCCCCCTTCCGCCTGCCGGCACCTTCCCCCGCTGTGCAGGGGAAGGATCCACTAGGAAACGCTATCGCAAACAGGGGGTTGGCCTGTGGAGCCGCTTCAGCCGCGATCCCACCCGCCGGCATCAACGCTTCGGCGGCGTCCACTGATACAGCCACGTCTCCGTCAGTGCGTGTCCTTTCGCATCGCGCAGGAACAGGCGCAGGTCGATCGGCTCGGGGCTCGCGTCGGGCACGACGTCGAACATCGCGCGCCAGCCATGGATCGAATCGAGCGGGCGCGCCGAGACGATCTCCGTCTTGCCGCGTGAAATCGAGATGACCGGTTCGATCTTCGCGTCGCGCGGCAGCGTGGCGAGTTCGCCGCCGGCGAAGTCGATGACGAAACGCCACGAGAAGTGATCGCGCGTCACGCCGGGCGGACCGCCGATGCCGGTCCAGGTCATGTGCGCGGTCGCGAGCGGCGGTGTCGCCGGCATCTTCTCGCCCCAGTAGAGACGATACGAGAACAGCAATTCCTCGCCCGGCTGCGGCGGTGCGGCCGGTTTCCAGTAGGCGACGATGTTGTCGCGCGTCTCGTCCGGCGCAGGTAGCTCGGCCAGCTGCACGGCGCCCTTGCCGAAACCCGACAGCGGTTCGACCCACAGGCTCGGGCGCTTGTCGTAGAACACGCCGTCGTCCTGGTAGTGGTCGAAGTTGCGGTCGCGCTGCAAGAGGCCGAAGCCGCGCGGATTCTCGTCCTGGAACGAATTGACGTGCACGTCGGCCGGATTGACGAGCGGGCGCCAGATCCATTCGCCGGCGCCGGTCCACAGCGCAAGGCCGTCGTTGTCGTGGATCTGCGGACGCCAATCGTCGCCGATGCGGCGATCGCTCGCGCTGCACAGGAACATGCTGGTCAGCGGCGCGATACCGAGGCGCTCGACGGTCTTGCGTGGATACAGCGCAGCGTCGACATGCATGACCAGCGGCTCGCCCGGCGTGATGTCGAAGCGATAGGCGCCGGCGATGCTCGGCGAATCGAGCAGCGCGTACACGGTCAAGGTGTCGGAGTCGGACTTCGGTCGCTCCAGCCAGAACGTGGTGAAGTCGGGGAACTCCTCCGGGCGCGGCAGGCCCGTGTCGATCGCCAGGCCGCGCGCAGAGAGTCCGTATTGCAGGCTGCCGCCGACCGCGCGGAAGTAGCTCGCGCCGAGGAAGACGGCGACGTCGCGCGCGAAGTCCGTGTGGAAATGCGCGCGAAATCCCGCGTAGCCCAGATCGTGCGAGAGCTTGCCGCCGTCGACGCCGCTCTTGCTCATGTCGAAGCGGGCTGGGTCGTACTCGATCTCGCGCGCGTTGCCGTCGACCAGTTCGAAGATGTGCACGGGACGGCGGAACTGCATGCCGAGATGGAAGAACTGCACGCGCAGGTGCGTATCGAGATCGGCCCACAGCGCGTGCTCGGGCCGCGGCCGGATCGCCTGGTAGTGGTCCCAGTCCAGATGCGTCAGCGCCGCCGGGATCTGCACGTCCGGCGCGACATACGCTTGCGCGGCGAGTTCGCGTGCATGGCCCTTCAGCGCCGCGTAGTCGAAGCGCTTCGGTGCGAAGCGCGGCGTGTGCGCCGCCGATGCCGCGCGGCCGAGCAGGGGCAGGGCGGTGAAGGCGAGAGCGGTGGCGGTGAGCAGGTCGCGTCGTCTCATCATGCAGCGGGCTTGCGGTCGGTCGATGGAAAGGAGGGCGAGATCGTCGCCGAAGCGGAGCGCGTCACTTGCAGGCCGCGCGCGCGGCGTCGCCGTGGCGGCGGCGCGAGTGCGGCGTCGAGCCAGCCCCAGTGTGCCGCCTTCGATGCCCACACGGCGAAGTGCAGACGCGAAAGCGCGGGTGCGTCGCGCAGCAGCGCGTTGCGATCGGCTTCGGACAAGGCATCGGGACCGTCCTTGAGCGCGCGTTCGACGACTTCGGCGTTGGCGCGCTGCACGGCATCGGAATGCTCGGTGCGGGCGACGTCGGCGGCGCAGGCGACCGCGTTGCGCAGCGGGTCGACCACCGCATCGACGAAGCCCGGCGTCGGCGGCGTACGCTGGAAGTATCGGCGCATGCGGCGCAGCGCGCGCGGCGGATTGGATTCTTCCGGAATCAGGAACAGGCGGTCGGCGCGCGCGCGCCGGCCGAGCGTGACGCGACTGGAGAACACCGAGATCGGAATCGACAGCGCCATCGCGCCGGCCACCGGCAGCAGCCACCACAGATATGCGGGATTGAGCCAGTAGACGAGGCCGAGCCAGCCGAGGCCGAGCACCGTCTGGCTGCCGTGCAGGCGCAGCGCTTCGGCCCAGGTCGTCTCCGCATCTTCGCGCGGCGGCGATTTCCAGCCGACCGCCCAGCCGACCAGCGCCGCGGCGATGAACTTGGTGTGGAACAGCATGCGGATCGGCGCAAGCCAGGCCGAGAACACGATTTCGATCAGCATGCTCAGCGTCAGTCGCGGCACGCCGCCGAACGCCTTGGCGTCCTTGATCGCGATCAGCGCGATGCTGAGGATCTTCGGCAGGAACAGCAGCGTCGCAGTCGCTCCGAACAGGCCGATCGCGCGCGACGGATGCCACTCCGGCCACAGCGGGAAAAGCTGATTGGGCGCCGTGAAATACGTCGGCTCGGACAAGGTATGCACGGCGAGCAGCACGGTCGACAGGACCAGGAACAGGAACCACAGCGGCGCCGACAGGTAGGCCATCACACCGGTCACGAACACCGCGCGATGCGCCGGATGCAGGCCTTGCGCGAAGAACAGGCGCGAGTTGATCAGGTTGCCCTGGCACCAGCGCCGATCGCGCTTCAGTTCGTCGAGCAGGTTCGGCGGCATTTCCTCGTAGCTGCCGGAAAGGTCGTAGGCGATCCACACCGCCCAGCCCGCCCGTCGCATCAGCGCCGCCTCGACGAAATCGTGCGAGAGGATTTCGCCGCCGAGGCTGCCGCCGCCGGGCAGGCGGCCGAGCGCGCAATGCTGCATGAACGGCGCGATGCGGATGATCGCGTTGTGGCCCCAGTAGTGCGATTCGCCGAGCTGCCAGAAATGCAGGCCCGTGACGAACAGCGGGCCGTACACGCGCGTGGCGAACTGCTGGATGCGCGAGTACAAGGTCTCGCGGCCTGCCGCGCGCGGCGCGGTCTGGATGATGCCGGCGTTCGGATTGGCCTGCATCAGGCGCACCAGCTCGACCAGGCAGCGTCCGCCCATCACGCTGTCGGCGTCGAGCACGACCATGTACTCATAGTCGCGACCCCAGCGCCGGCAGAAGTCGGCGATATTGCCGCTCTTGCGCTTGATGCGATGCTGGCGGCGCCGGTAGAACACGCGGCCGAAACCGATCGACTGGCACAGGTCCAACCACGCTTCGCGCTCGGCGACGCGGATGTCGGCATCGCTGCTGTCGCTCAGCACGAAGAAATCGAAGCGCTCGATCTCGCCGGTCTGCGCGAGCGAAGCGTAGGTCGCGCGCAGGCCCGCGAACACGCGCGCGACGTTCTCGTTGCAGATCGGCATCACGATCGCGGTGCGCGCTTCCGGCGGGATCGGCGTACCGGCCAGACCCTTGGCCGAGATCGCATAGCGATCGTGCCCGCGCACGAGCAGGATGAAGCCGGCCAGCGCCGTCCAGAATCCGGCGGAGACCCAGCAGATCAGGATCGCGAACAGCACCAATACCGCGATCTCGGTCGGCTTGGTGCCGTGGTACGGCAGCACGCCGACCATCGCGCTGGTCGCGAAATACGATTGCAGCAGCACCATGCCGAGCAGAAGGATGCGGCGGATCGCGGCAGCGCGATGCCAGTCGCCCGGCACCGGCGCCGTCGCTGCGGTCGTGTTCTTCGCATCCCTGCGCCGGCGCAGCCACGAAACGACCGGGAACATGCCCGGCGGCGGCCAGATGCCCGGCGTCATCGAGGCACGATGCAGCGGCGGCGCCGACAGGAGGCGCAGGCCGCGGCGCGGATCGTCGGCAACCACTTCGTCGACGCCGGCCAGTTCCAGGCGCGCCGTCAGCGATCCGGCGGCGGGATCGCCGTCGTCGACCAGCGCGTGGCCGGCGAGCGCCGCGTGCAGCCGTGCCATCGCATCGGCCGGATCGCCGTCGGCGCACGCGCGCGCCACCGCCTCGCGCCGTTCGGGCGGCAACCCGAGGCGGTCCAGGTAGCGGTCGCAGACATCCGCGCCGGCGGATGCGCGCCGCATCAGCCCGGCGGGAGCGCGTAGCTCCATGTTTCCGAGACCGCGTCGCCACGGCGCAGGAACGCGCGCAGCTCGACCGGTTTGGCGTCGTCGTTGCGGCGCAGGCGCACTGTCAGCCGCCAGCCGTCGCCGCCGGCATTGGCATGCACGCTTTTCTCCAGGATCTGCGCGTTGGCGTCGCCGCTGACGACGGCGTCGACGGCCGCATCGGCATCGAGCGGCCCGGCGTAGTCGACGACGAAGCCGAGCGAGTTGTCGGGATTGCGCGTGTAGCCCTTGCCCTGCCGCGTCTGCACGATGCGTGCGAACGGCGGCTGCGTCGGCGCGTCCTTCTGCCAGTGCACGCGATAGGCGATCTCGAGCGGCTGCTGCGGCGGCGGCAACTGCGCCGGCACCCAGTACGCGACGATGTTGTCGTTGGTTTCGTCCGGCGCCGGGATCATCACCAGTTCGACGCGGCCGGCGCCCCAGTTGCCGATCGTCTCGACCCAGGCGCTCGGGTGCAGGTCGTAGCGCGTCTGCAGGTCCTCGTAGCGGCCGAAGTCGCGCGCGCGCTGCATCAGGCCGAAGCCTTTCGGATCGGTCGCCGCAAACGACGTCACCAAGAGGCGCTTGGGATTGAGCAGCGGACGCCAGATCCACTCGCCCGAGTTCAGCTGCACCGACAAGCCGTCGGAGTCGTGTACTTCCGGCCGATAGTCGTCGCCGCCCGTGCGCTGGTTCGCGCCGTAGAAGAACATGCTGGTCAGCGGTGCGAGGCCGAGCTTGTCGACCTTGTCGCGCAGGTATACGCGCGCCGTGACGTCGACCACGGTATCGATGCCCGGCGTGATCGCGAAGCGATAGGCGCCGGTCGCGCGCGGCGAATCGAGCAGCCCGTAGACGATCAGCTGCGTCGCATTCGGCTTGGGCCGTTCGATCCAGAATTCGACGAAGCGCGGAAACTCCTCGCCCGACGCCTGCGCGGTGTCGATCGCCAGGCCGCGCGCGGACATGCCGTACAGCTGGCCCTTGCCGAGCGCGCGGAAATAGCTCGCGCCGAGGAACGAGATGAACTCGTCGCGATACAGCGGCAGGTTCAAGGCGCCGGTCGCACGAAAGCCGGCGTAGCCGAGCCCGTCGGCGGCCGGCGGTTCGATCTTGGCGGCGCCGTAGTCGAACTGCTGCGGGTTGAAGGCGAGATCGCGCACGCCGCCCGGCCCGATCTCGTGCAGCGCGACGGGACGGTCGAACGCCCAGCCTTCGTGGAAAAGTTCCAGGGTATACGGCGACTTGATCTTGCTCCACGGGCCGGTTTCGGGCTTGTAGCGCAGCGCGTGGTAGCGATCGTGGTCGAGATTCTTCAATGCGGCCGGCAGGTTCGAGCCGGCATCGCTGAACGCGGCGGCCGCGCGCTGCTTCGCCAGCGCGTCCACGTCCTTCAGGCCGAACGGTGCCGCGGCACCCGTGCACGGGGTGGCGGCCGCGCACACGGCGAGCAGGCAAGCGGACAGGCGAAAGGCGTTTGGCAGTAAGGGCATTGGCTGAGAAGTTTACGAAAAGGGGCGAATGCTACGATGACGCGCGTTCATATCGCGCAAAGTCGCCGGCCTGTCGCGCCGGCGGACGCAGGGTGCACGCCGACGGCGTGCTGTCATGTCCATTATCGGGGATCGGCATGCCAAGACACCACGGTGAAGTCCATCGATCCGGGCGCGCGGGCTGGTTGCGCGCGGCCGTACTCGGTGCGAATGACGGCATCGTGTCGACCGCGAGTCTGATCGTCGGCGTCGCCGCTTCCGGCTCGGACCGCCACGCGATCCTGCTGGCCGGGGTCGCCGGCCTCGTCGGCGGCGCCTTGTCGATGGCGGCGGGCGAATTCGTGTCGGTGAGTTCGCAGGCCGATGCGGAAAAGGCAGACCTCGCGATCGAGCGGAGCGAACTGGCGCAATATCCCGAAGGCGAATTGCGCGAGCTGGCCGGGATCTACGTCAAGCGCGGGCTGGAGCCCAAGCTCGCGGCGCAGGTCGCCGAGCAGCTGAGTGCGCACGACGCGTTGGCCGCGCACGCGCGCGACGAGCTCGGCATCACGCACCAGCTGCGCGCGCGTCCGCTGCAGGCGGCCCTGGCGTCGGCAGCGGCATTCGCCAGCGGCGCGGCGCTGCCGCTGGCGATCACGCTGTTCGCGCCGATGCACGGTCTTGCCTGGAGCGTGATGCTGGCGTCGCTGGTCGCCCTCGCCCTGCTCGGCGCCGCGGCCGCGCGTGCCGGCGGCGCGCCCATGCTGCGCGGCGCGTTGCGCGTGGTCGTCTGGAGCGCGCTGGCAATGGCCGCGACGGCGGCAATCGGTTCGTTGTTCGACGTGTGAAGCGCGGCAAATCTACAGTGCGCAGCCGTACAAGGCCGTGTCGGATCCGTCGTCCTTCATTTTCAGGGCGGTCTCGAAGCGCAACCCGAGCTTCTCCAGCAGCTTGATCGACGCGGCATTGTCGGGCGAGACGATCGCGACCAGGCGCGGCAGCCGCAGCGTTTCGCGCGCATGCCGCCACGTCGCTTCGGCCGCCTCGAACGCATAGCCTTTCCCGACGAAGCGCGGCAGGAAGGCATAGCCGATGTCGACGTCGTCGAGCGTGTCGCGCTTGATCAGACCGCACAGGCCGATCGGCGTGCCGGTGTCCTTGAGGTCGACACGCCACAGGCCGAAGCCGAAGCGTGCGTAGCTCGCCTGCGGCCCGTTCGCGATGTAGGCGCGAGCACCGTCGAGGTCGCGCACGCCCTTGTCGCCGATGTAGCGCAGCCAGGATGGATCGTTGACCAACTCGAGGATGAATGCGGCGTCGTCATCGACCAGTTCGCGCAGGGCGAGGCGAGGGGTTTGGATCGGTTGCATGGGGTCCTTCATCGAAGTCCGAGTGCGCTCACGCGGGAAGGTTGAACTGCCACGACACGCCGAAGCGGTCACCGACCCAACCGAATCGCCGGCTGAACCCGTAGTTGTCGAGCGGCATGAATATCTTGCCGCCATCCGAAAGCTCGGCGAAGCAGCGCTCCTGTTCCGCTTCGTTTTCGCAGTCGACGAACATCGAGATCGACGGCGTGAACGTGAACGCGTGCTTCACCGGGCTGTCCGAGCAGAGCATCTCGCGTCCGCACAATCGGAACCGCGCGAGCTTGACCGAACCTTCGCGGCCCGGCCCGGCGGCCCCGTAGCGCTCGATCTCGAGGATTGTCGCGTCGCCGAATACGGAGGCGTACAGCGTCATTGCCGCTTCGGCGTCTCCTTCGAACATCAAGAACGGGGAAATCGACCGGGCCATCGTCGCTCCGTCATGCCGTCAAAGAAGTCCGAGCCTGTCGGCGCGGCATGCGCGAGTCAAGCCCGCCGGCCCGGGGAGCGGCTCACACGTGCCCGATCCACTGGCGAACGAGCGCGACGAAGGCCGCGCGCTTGGCCTCGATATCGGCCATGTCGCGGAACTTCACCGTCGCACGGTCCTTGCCGAGCCATTCGAGCAGCGACGACGGATCGTCGATGGCCCCGCCCGCGATCGAAACATCGCGCGCCTTCGCGCCCAGGTGCAGGATCACCTGCACGCCCTCTTTCGCGCGCAGGTGGAACGTGGCGAAGTATTCCGACGTGCGGAAGCTCGGCGCGTTCCACTTGATGCCTTCGGCGATCGTCGGGTCGGCGCCGAGGATGGCTTCGCGTACGGCGAGGATCTCGGGTTTGTGGGGGTTGTCGAGCGCATCGAGAAACGCGTCGACGTTCTCGGGCGCGGTGGCGCGCTTCGTGGCCATACTGCCTCGACGTCATTCCCGCGAAAGCGGGAATCCATTTTGATCGGGCTGGCAGAACACCATGAATGACCGCCTGCCCCGTTGCAAAGCGCTTCCCGCTTGACCAGCTTCGCTGTTGAGAAGCGCCTCGCGAGAACGCGCGGCGCCACGATACCGCCGAACACGCTACGCCGCACGCGCAGCCTCGATCTTCCCCAGCAGCCATTGCAGACCGGCCAGATGCTGCTGGTCGTGGCTGCAAAGATAGTGCACCAGGCTGCGCAGCGTCAGCGCGCCGTAGCCTTCGAAGACCGCCGTGCGGTCGAGCTGCGCCGGCGTCAGCTGCGCGATCAAGGCGACCGTTTGCGCGCGGGCCGCGCGAAAGGCGGCCAGGGTGAGATCGGCATCGGCGCTGCCGTAGGCGCGTTCCTTCGCCAGCGCGTCGGTGTCGATCGAGACGAGCGTCGGATTCGCCTCGGACAGGGTCCGTTCGAATCGAACGTGGTAGCCGTCGATTTCGATGTCGCGCACGTGGCAGACCTGCTCGATCGCGGTCAGCGGTTCGCTCGGAACGCCGTCCCAGGAGTCCGGCGCCCAGTGCTTGAAGGCAGCCGGAATGGCCGCGTAATGCGCTTCCAGTTGCTGGGGAAAGGCGGCGAGTGCTTCGAGCGTGATCGGGTGCATGGGTCCAAGGTCTCGATGAATCGGCAGGCACTTGCTGTCGATGCCGCGGCGAGCCGCCGGAAGCGGCGGCATGGCGTGTCACTTGCGCGTTGCGCGTCTGCCGGAAGACGTTCGCGCTGGATCGGTAGACGCCGGTCTTCGCGGCCGAGGATTCGGGACGGCCATCTTGATCGGCGTGGTCAGCGGCGGTGCGGCGAGGAGCGCCAAAGCAGGGGCTCGCGTCGCCTCGTCGATCAACGCCGCAACGTCCGACGTATGGATGTCCGACGCCGCTTTCAAGCGGATGCTGCGCACGTGTTTGCCGTCGCCTTGCAGCAGCTCGTCCGGATCGTACAGCTCGACGCCGTGCAGGAAGAATAGTGTGGTCCACTTCGGGTAGCCGGCGATCGACAGGAACGCATCGCCGGTCCGCTCCGATGGGCTGAAGCCGAACACGAGCGCGTTGTAGTTGTCGAAGACCCGCTCGAACCCACGCGGAAACAGCGCACGCAGAAGGAAGCGCGCGTCGCGCAACTGCGCTTCGATCTCGGGCGTGTACTTGCCGAGGAAGCCGTCGATGCGCGATTCGATCGAAGCCGAGCCCATCGCAGGCGCCTCAGGCGCCTGGCTTGCGGTCCGCGGGCGGTACCTCGGCCAGCGAATGGTAGACGGCCTTGCCGAGGCTCCTGCTCAAGGCGACCATTTCGTCCGCGCCGGCCGATGCGCCGCCGATGCGCAGGCACGCGTCGCATTTCTCGACCAGCCGGCGCGAGATCGGATGGAAGATTTCGTCGAACACGGCGTCGCCGACGGCGCGCGAACCTGCGTGTTCGATCAGCGGCAGCGCGAACCATTCGCCCATCACCGGCAGATGGCCGGCGCGAAACAGCGCGAGCGACGTCGCGGTCATCGCCTCGACGTTCCTTGCGATCAAGGCCGGATCGTCGTTCGTTCCCGAGCGATAGGGACCGGCCACGAGAATGAGCTGGGCGTTCAAGCGCGTTGCTCGATCTTTGCAGCATGCGAGTGCAGCGCGGCGCTGCCGCCTTCGATGAACTCGACGTCGGCGATCCAGTTGCGCTGCCTGCGCGCGAGACGGAAGTCCCTGTCCTCGCCCTCGACGTTCGACGGCGCGCGATCGAACAGGGACGGATCGATGCCTTCGAGCGCATTCACGCTGACGACGGCGTAGAGGCGACCGTCGATGCGGCTGGTGACGAGCGGCACGACGCCGCAGCGGCTGCAGGTGTGGAACTGTGCCGTCTCGGTGCCGAACTCGTACTGCGACACGAGCGCGGGGTTTTCGACGGCAATTCGGAGGGCACCGTGCGGATTGGACGTCCACACGCCGCCGTGCTTGCTGCAGAACGAGCACGTGCAGGCGCGCGCCGGAATCCGTTCGGGGTCGGGGTTCCACGTCAGCGAGAAAGCGATGTTGCCGCAATGGCACCGGCCGTGGATCAGCATGGCGAGAAACTCCGCAAAGGCAGCACGTTCCGCCGGCCGTCGGCAGCACCAGCGGCCATTATCAGGGTGAACGCGGATTCACGCACTTTCATGGCAGCGCCGCTCCGCGCCCTTGATCAGTCGCTCGGACAAAACGACGGCACGCTGGTGCGTACCGCGCCCGATTTCGCCGCCCGGATCGCGCGCGACGACCTCGAACGCATAGAGCTTTCCCTGCATGCCGGTGAACGTCGCCTCGGCGGTCACCTGCGCGCCGATCGGCGTCGCCGCGCCGTGCGTGACGGCGATGTTCACGCCGACCGACAGTTCGCCTTCGCCGAGGATCGGCCGCATCGCGCGCGACGCGGCCAGTTCCATCAGGCCGATCATCCGTGCCGTGGCGAGCACCGGCGGAAAGGCGTCGTCGGAGGTCTGGTTGAGCACGGTCGCGAGATCGGACCCTCCGACCGTCAGCGTCGCCGTTGCCTTGCTGCCGATTGCGAGTGCCATGGTGCGCTCCCCGGGTAGGCGGGGCCATTGTAGCGGCTGCAGCGCGCGCAGGCGCGTCAGGCATCGTGCGTGTAGACGATGAAGCCATGGTGCGCGGCCACCTTGTCGTAGAGCTGCCTGCCCGCGGCGTTGGTCGATTGCGTCTGCCAGTACACGCGCTCGATCCCCGCGGAGCGCGAACGGTCGTAGACGCCCTGGATCAGCGCGCGCCCGATTCCGCGTCCACGTTCGGACGGCAGCGTGAAAAGGTCTTGCAGGTAGCACACCGGCTCGATGCGAGTCGTGCTGCGGTGATGCAGGAAATGGACGAGCCCGACGAGCCGGTCGTCGTGTGTGGCGACGAGCGCGAAGACGGACTCGTCGGCCTCGAAAAAGCGGCGCCAGGTCGATCGCGTGATGTCGGTTGCGAGCGCCGTTTCGTCCTTGCGACCGTAGAACGCGTTGTAGCCTTGCCAGAGCGGCAGCCACGCGTCGAAGTCGGCGGGCTCGATCGAACGCACGAGAATCGGATCGGACATGCGGGGCGCATCCTTCCGCCGTGATGGCGGCAGCGCAGGTTGCGACGCGAGGGAGCGCCTCGCAAGAGCCGCGTGGCGCGTATGCGCGCAGGCCAATCCGTGCTTGCAGCGCTCGTTGGGCCCGCGCGAGCGCGTCAGCTGCGGTTCGCCGTGACGTGTTCTTCGTAGCGAGGCAAGTCGTCGGCGATCGTGTACCAGGGCGCCTTGGAGCCGACGAAGATGTGCGCGCTCGGCCGGATGCGCGGTGCGTCGAGCAGCGTGCCCATGACGACGTGGACGAAGGCGCCGTCGCGGACCACCGAATAGAGGAACGAGCCGCAGGCCTTGCAGCGCACGTCGCAGGCGTTCTCGTCGCCGAAGATCAGCAGCGCATCCTCGCCTTGCGTGATGCTCAGCCGCTCGCGCTCGATGCCCGCAAAAGGCTTGAATGCTGCGCCGGTCGCGCGGCGGCAGTTCGAGCAGTGGCAGTTCAGCGCGTAGACGAACGCATCGTCCACGACATAGCGGACCGCGCCGCAGAGGCAGCTGCCGGCGAGCGGATGCGGAGTTGTATTGTCCGGCGTATTCATCGGCGCATCGGGAGTTCCGCGCGATTCCATTCCCTTGTCGTCACTCCATTCCCTCGACGTCGGGTGGGCATGACGTGGAGTTGGCATGAGGTGGAGTGGGCATGATGTGGAGCAGGCAAGACGTCGATCGCAACCCGGTGGGCGAACCTAGAACGCAGCGCAGACGACGCCGCGCTCGCGCAGCACCGACTCCTGCCGGAACATCATCTTGTAGCGCGCGACGACGTCGCGAACCGCCTTCGCGCTCTCGAGGTCGTCGCCGTGTACGAGCACGATGACACGGCTGGCTTCGCCGATCGTCGCGCCGCTGGCGTCCCGCCAGCGTCCGTGCGCATCGAGCACGGTGTAGCCGCGCGCGAAGGCCGGCGACAGCACATCGTGTTCGAAGCGCTGCCAGGCGGCCTCGTCGACTTCGCCACCGCCAGGGATCGAGCGGCCGAAATACAGCACGTCGCGCGTCAGGGCCTGCTCGTCGGCGCGACAGCCGAGCGGATGGTCGCGCACCCAGTCCAATTGGCAGCCCGCGAGCAGCGTGGCGGCACCGGCCAACGCGAGGGAGGCGAATCGTCGATTCACTTCAGGCCGCTCCTTCGTCGTGCGCCTTCGAGGCCGGAAAGGGAAGCTCTGGTGCCATCATGCGGGTCCCAGCTTCGTCGGATCGCCAAGGCTCGCGTTCAACGCGGCTGCCTGCCGGACGAGCTCGGTCATGCCAGGCCGCTCCAGCGGGGTCCCTTCGACCAGCTCCATCGTCGCCATCTCGTACTTGCCGCCCGGCTTCAGTCGCGGTTCGAGGTGCCGCAAGCGCTGCCCGCGCCAGAACCCGAAAAGAACGCGGTTCGCCTCGGCGCGGATCAGCAGCACCGGCCCGTTCGAGAAATACACCAGATGTCCCCACTTGATGACTTCGTCGAACTCGGCGGCGCTGAGCACCGCGACCCTCAGCGTCTCCACGAGGCGCCGCTGCCAGCCGCCCAGCGAATCAATGTAGGCCTGCGGACTCGCGGCAGGGATGGACTTGTTCATCGGCATGGACGGGCGCTCCGATGCTTTGCCGCGTAATGTACAAGTTCACAGCCGTGTGCGCAGGGCTGCATTACGCGGCAGCCGCCGTGCTCCGTCTGGATGACGGCAGGTGCCGCGTCACGACCCTCCATCGGTCGTGATCACGCCGTCGCGCGGGCAACGCAATCCTTGCGTTGCGAGCTCGACGAACTTCGCCTTTTTCTCATCGATTTTCCACGCGGCGGCCGCGGCGAGGTCGGTGGCGCCTGCTTGGTTCTTCAGAACCGCCACGACCGTATCCGATGCCTCGTGGCCGTCGATTCGGCACGAGCCGATGAACTGTGGCGATTCCTTCGAGTGTTGGGGGAATTTGAGGACGTCCCGGACGACATCCTTTTGTTGCAGCAACGCGTACTCGTCTCCGCAAATCTGCCACGAGATGAGGGAGAGGTCGTCGGAGATTTCGGAGGCGCCCAAATCCTTGAGGCCGAGGTCCTTGTGCCTCCCCTCGATGGCGACGACTCGATCGTTGGACAGAGTCCGGCCGAGCAGCGCATGGCGCACGTCGGATCCGCAATGGACGGAGTCGAAGCCGTCGGCGGCGTACGAAGCGCTGCTGAAAAAGAGCAGGGCAGCCGGCAGGATGCCGAAAGCGATCTTCATCATGTTCAACTCCCGGGTCTGAAGTTCGATGGGCGCGAGTCGGCGCAGCCCGCCACTTGAAGGATAGTTCAACAGGCTCCCACCGTTCGACGACACGAGTTTGCCTGATGGCGCAAATTGTCCTGCACGTCATGTGGTTTGATGTTCGACCTGAGCTGCCCGGCTGGGTAGCCCCTCAATGGTCGCGCCGAATGCCGACCTTTCGCTAACCTCGAACTCCCGAAAGCCACTTATCTATCACCTGGCTCACGCACGCATCTGCAGCTTTTGCGAAGGACTCGCTGGCAGGACCGTCAAGTGCGCCCGTGCGATATTTCGCACTCGCCCGTGCTTGGAAAGACTTGCCGTCGAGTTTGGCGGCTAGCTCGCAGCTGATTACGTTGTCGCCCGGCTTCCTATCGCCTTCCGCCACGATGGCGCCCGAGTATGAAGCGGTAGCCAGCGCGCAGCCTTGGCAGGCGGAGCCCGATGTGTCATTGAGGATGTCGAAGCGCGAGACTTCGATCGTGTTGGTCGCGGCAAGACCAGATACGGCTGCTCGTGATGTCAGAGCCTCGACTCTCTTGGGCGTGGTATTGGAGTCTCCTAGGTATGTTTGATTGCTGACTTTCGCGAAATCGACAAATCGGAACCTCTTCGATTCCTCGGGCCGGGAATCGACGACATGCGGAGCATTACTCGGCAAAGCGCCAAAAGAGTCCATTCTGAGTGACCACGGTGGCGTGCAGCCAGAAAGAACAACGAGGCAAAGGGGTGCCAGGAGATCAAGAGTACGTTTCACGACGGGGCCGTCAGCTGCGGATTGGGAATAGGGTTCGAGGCAGGTGGCCACTGCCGAAATGGGTGGCCGATGGACGTCTCGCCTCGCAACGGTATCCAGAGCCATCGGAACATGGCTGCGATCTGTGCGCGATCCAGGAAGTGCCGCGCCGCACGACATTACGAGCGTGCAGTGCTGGCGGCACTTCGTGAACCGTGGCGACGGCGCACGCAGTACGCCGGAAGCAAGGATCACACGCCACGAGACAGACGCCGGCGTTCCATCGCCAGCGATGATTGCTCGAAACCCAGCTTGGCGAAGAACTCCGCTGCCCCTTCGCGACCGGCGCGCAGTACCCATGTGACGTGGGGGTTCGTACCGATGGCATGCTCCACGAGGCGGCGGCCGACGCCCCTGCGGCGGTGCGCAGCGGCCACGACGATCATGGAGAGATAGCCATTGGAGCGGCCATCGGAGATGCCGCGCGCGAAGCCGACGATGCGGTTGTCGACGACCGCGACCTCGGCGACCTGAGACGCCTCGATCAGTTCGGCGAACTGCGGCAGGCTTCCGATGCGGGCAGTCCAGCCATTGGCCGACAGCAGCGCATGGACCTCGGCCAGCTCAGCAGCCCGGACTCGTCTGAAATGCATGGCGCCTGGCGTCAGGGTGTGGTTCTGAGGGTGTGAGGAACGCTGCGGCATCGGCGGTGGCTCGGCGCGAATCGGGTACTCGCGGCATTCCCGGCAAACCGCTCATTCGAACCCATCTGCAAACAACGAATCGAGGTTCGAATTTCGGAGCAGCAGCGTGTCGCCGGTGTCGCACTCGATGGCGATTTCGTTTTCGTAAGTAGGATTCATCGCCGCATCGAAATAGCGGCTGGTGATCGAGAACACGGTGCCGGCGGCGTACGTGCTGTCGGGCAGTACCGCGCGCGGCAGCGGGAACGGCGCCGTCTGCACGCCGGGGGCGTAGGAGAACAACGCTACGGAGCCGGCGTAGACGATTTCGCCATCGACCCTGAACGTTCCTTGCGCGTAGTAGAAGTCGCCGGCCCGCGTATTCACGTCGAACAAGGCTTGGGCGCCGCTCGCGTTGCAGTAGTTTCCCGGTGGCGGTCCTTCGAGTACCTGCACGGCGGGCATCGGCAAGCTTGTCGTGCCGGTTCCGAGAAGCGCGGTGCCGGCCAGAACGACTGTTATCCAAGACATCATTGGCGCATCCCCTTGCGTGCGGTGTTCGCAATCTATGGTGGAATCGAACGTGTCGGCGTTGGCCAGGACGACAGCCTAAGCGTTGCCTGTGACCGGCCCTGTTTCGGAATGATATCGATGCTGGCCTCGAATATCTTCTTGTCGGACTCGGTGTTCGGCTCTGCGAACTGCCGATGACGAGTGCGGCACGCGCGCAATCGTTTTTTGGCTGTCCATGGAAACCCGTGCTCGAATGGACCCAGGCAGCGACGAGGATGGGAGTCCAGAGAAGGTTGGAAGGTACTACCTCGCTTTCCGCTATCGCTTCTTCTCGGCCGGAATCGGCGCCCCGGATCGCCCTCTATCCGTGCGAAGAGTCAGGCCATGGAACGCGGTGCCTCGAAGACCTCTGTCGGAATTTGAACGCTGGCGATGGGAGGCGTACCGATTTGGAATTTCGTGAAGTCGCGCCACAGGATTTTTTGCGGCTGCGCATCGTGGATGGCGCTCCAGGGCACGAGCAGCGGCTTGTGCCCGACACGAAATGGCCACGCCACCGAGATGAAGAGGCCTTCCTGAGCGGCACGGATGTTGAGGCAATTGCGGTAGCGCACGAGTCCGACGGAACCGCTTTGCCAGCGGAAGGATGTGCCGCGAGGAGGCCGATCGGTGCCGTGCACGAGAGCCAGACGTCGCCAGCCGCTGAAACGCGACAGCAGGAAACTCACGGCGCACCAGAACAGCGGAAACACCAACGGCATCAGGAACGGCAAGGATTCGGGAAACGGTTGGGGCTGCATGGCGGGTACCTGGCGCTGGAGGTCGGGGTTCGTCGCAGAGGCTGCCGGGGCATCGCAGGCAGCGGTAACGGTCCGCGCGAACGATTAGCGGATTTTCATGGCCGCGAAGCCCGCAGGCGCGCCTTCTGAAGGCCGAGCAGATGAAGACAGAGCACCCATGGCGCCGTTGCCAATGCCACGCCGGCATACAACTCGGCCAGCGATGCCTGGCGATGAAGAAGACGCTCGGCAAGCGCCGAAAGAGGGTTTTCGGGATCTCCGAGGGACAGGGCGAAGCACGAAAGCAGAGCAATCCACGAAAATGCGGCGGCAGCCGAAATGCCCCAGGTTTTCCGTCGCAAGGTGCCCGCGAAGGCCACGGCCAGAAGGCTCGTGGCGATCGCGCAGGCCAGCGGCGACGCAAATACGGCGACCGCCGCCGTCACGAGCAGGAGCCAGAGTAGTACGAACCACATCGTTGCGTCGTTTCTCATGCTGGAACGAATCATCGATCCCCGACATACCGGGCCTGCAAGAGAGGGAAAGCGGTCTCGCGCCAGAAGGCGAGGCTGACGCGCCCGGACGACATGCCTCCATGGCTGTAGCGCTCCACGAATACGGTCGGTGCCGATGACTTGGTTGGCACACCGACCAGGCGCGCGAAAGTTTCCTCGAGCAAATCGTCGAGCTTCGCTTGAGTTGCAGGGAGCGGCGCATTTGCCAGCGCCGATGCCATCTCCCCCCACAGATACGGATCGCCTCGCAGCCCCCACTGTAGAGGCTTCGGTTCGAAGAGCTCCGCCATGTGCCGGACTGCAGTCATGGCTGGCCAGTGCCGGAATGGGACCGAGCCGCAAGGCGGCGTCGGCTCGCACGAATCGTCAGGCATCGTTCTCGCTGCATGGCGTGTAGCCAAGTTGTCCTCGCGCTTCGTGCGGACAGTCCGGCCATCGTGGCCGGCGCCGCGCTCCCCAGGCCTTCGAGCACCGGACCGATCGGCCAGATGTTCCCCGGCAGGAGGTCTTTGCAAACCCAAAAATGGAATCGCATTGATAGCCAGTCCTATTCGTGCGATCAAGATGCCCGAAACGATATCTGACAAATGAAAACGACGATCGGCGACGAATTCTTGCGACGTTCGCGGTGGCAAGGACTTGGTCGATGCTCCCTACCCGCCGATGGATTGTCGCCGCGATCGATCGCGGCCGGCGTCGATGCATGATCAGGGCCTATCGCGTTGACGGTTTTCAATGCATCCGAGCGCGACTCGATTTTCGCGAACCAACCGCCTCTGCGACCTCCGGTCATGGGGCGTTCCTCTCGGGTAAGTGACTCGATGCATATGGCATGCGGTCATGTTTCATGCGCCGGAAACAGCCCGGGCCAGCCTCTCGCGGGGTGTGCTATCTGCACGAACTTGGCGTCGGCGCGCGGAAAGCAACGTCCCGCAAGATTGCTGAAGTCGCCCGAGCCGCGCGGGTAGTCGACATGGGCCGTCACGGATCGGCCCCGCGCAAAGACCAGCAGTGAAATACCATCGTCGGAGGCTATGTCGCTCGACGTTTCGGCAGGCCACTCGAACCCCAATGCGCGTGAGGCTGCGGCGTTGCGGGAGTAGGGGCCGAGGATGCACACGCGATCCCAATCGCCGGGAACGGCGGCCGCGAGATCGACGTCTCGGCGGCCCGAAGCAGCAAACTGACCCGCGATCGAAGCCGCCGTGGGGTCGTGGCAGCCGGCGAGCGCGGCGAAGGCGATTGCCAAAACGCTGCGATGGAAATGCCGGTGAGCCACGGCGCCCGCATCGGCCGGCGACCGGTCGGCATCGGTTGATGCAGCCGGCGCAACCGCGGCGGCCGCGTCGAACGCAGAGTCGGGTGTCATGGTCATCGAGCTGATTCGCAAAGGGGCTGGATTTGCAGGGGCGGCCGTCTCAGTCGCAGTCCTGATAGCCGCCGAGTGCGCCGCACGCGATGCAGCGGAACAGATACGCGGTGGGCGAGCCGTCTCGATCGAGCGCTGCGAAGAAATCGTTCCAGTCCTTGTCGTTCGAGAGGCCGGTGGACTCGCGAATGGCCGTGATCGCTTCCGGGCCATGGGCTTCCAGTTCGCGCTTGCCCGCACGGCCGATGAAGGCCGCGGCGTCGCCGCAATGCGTCCACCACTGCTCCTGTTGCCAGCCCGAAAAGCCGGGCGTGCGCTGTGCGACATGCGCCACGACATGATCCGGTACGGACTCCGAGGCACCGCAACCACCGATGCCATCCTCATCCGTGAACGTGGCATCGAACTTTCGATGAGCGGCGCCGTCGTCGATGCACCAGGGACACAGCGCTTCGGTCAGTTCCTCTTTCGAATAGACGGGGCCGGTGTAGATCCAGCCCCTCGCTCGACCGCAGCACTCGCACTCCGCATCCGATGGGGCGACGCTTCTGGTTGCGACAGGATCGGGGTGGTATTTGAATACTGGAAGTTTCATGGAGGTTCCGTCGCGGATAATGGGTGATAGGTCGCCGACTGCGAAGGCTCGGTATGAAGCGGGGCCGACGACCGGCGATTCGGTCACGGTGCTTCTTTTCGATGGATCGACTGGGCCACCATGGCGACACGGTGCTTTACCGTCGGTCTTGCTCGGCGCCGCGAGCCCTAGCGATGCTCGCGAAGCAGGCGAACGCGAGCCCGAACGGCAAGCCGATGTACAGGAAGCCCTGAACGGAAAGGGCGAGCGCCACGCCCTGAAAGACGAGAAGACGCTCGCGTGTCTGCCGGGTCCGCCAAGCGAGCCACACGGCAGCCGAGACTACGGCCCAGACCTGCAGGAAGAGACCGTACTTGTCGCCTTCCGCGAGCTTGCGAAGTCCGGGAAGCGGGAACGGCTCGCTCGAGAAATGCGGCCAGGCGCCCGCCGCAGCGAAAGCGACGGCCCAGGCCCAGACAACGATGGGCAGAGGCTCGCTTATCCGTTTCAGCGACGCTCCCGTAGCCGATGCTCGTGTGATCCGGCCGCCGCCGATCATGGATGCTTTCCCGCCGCCGTCACTTCGAGTCGTCCCATTCTGCGCCGAACGCGTAGTCTCGCTCGCCATGGAACGGCCGCAGGGCGAAGGCGCTTCGGTATACGCGATCCAGAAAGAGGGCGAGTTCGCCCGGCGTGCCGGATTCGATCGAGGCCTTCAATCCGCCATCGAGAACGATGATGCGGGATCGAGCAAGGCCGACCGAACCAGCCAGTGCGACCAAATCCGCAACCGGTGTTTCGAAGGTGAAGATCCCGTCGCGGAAGCCGACTTCCATGAAGCGGTAGTGCTCGCCCGAGCCTTCCTGGCCTTGTCCGGAGAGGATGGCGCTGCGGCCGGCATATTGAGGGGACCGAAGTCTGACGAAAGCGGCCTCGATCGCTTCCAGCGATGTAGCAAACTCTCCCGATGGATATTCGACAACGATGGATGAGGAATTCATGGGAATTTCTTGCGCCATTGTGCCAGCGAGAGCGATCGGTGCGGCGAAGGCGATTGCGCTGGCAACGATGAGGCGCTTCGCCGCGGCGGGGAGGAATGGGCGAATGTCACGCGCCTCTTCACGCAGGATTGTCGGCCGGCTTGAATCTTCCAAGCAGGTCATCGTAGGGCGTTCCATCGGGTGCCAGAACTTCGAGGTTCGCCCGTCCTGACTTCGCGGTTCCAAGCAGTTTTTGCGCGCAGGTTGCGCGAATGCTTCCGAGGCCGACCGGCGAGCGGAATTCCTCCGCCGCGCGTTCGGACCAATCGTCCTGGTTTCGCGGGCCCGATTGGAGCCACGTCTCGGCCTGCCGCATGACATCCAAGTCGCCGCCGCGTGAAGTCCGCAGCATTGTCGCCAATCCCTGCGTCGAACAGCATCCGTGCTGACGGAACAGGATTCTTTTTTACCGATGTTGACAAAAATTGGCCGTGTCGATGCCGTCGCGGTCAAACTGTGCAGGCAATCGCGCATGGGCCGCTTTGCGCATCGCGCGGTAGCCTAACGTTCGACGTGAGCTGCGGCCAGCGGGCGTAGCCCGTTGAACGTCAGCTCGATGGCATGACCAGGTGGGTCGTTCACGCTTCCTTGCCCTTCAGACGAGCAAGCATTTCCTCGTGTGATTGACGCGCTGCTGAAGCGTCAAGCGCCCATTGCTCGTGGTCATTGATTCTTCGCCATTCGTGGACGGCCTCGACGCCGAGGGATGAAGTAAATTTTCCACAGGATGGCCAGCATCCATCCTGGCCATCGCCAATCTCAAACCGAATGGGCTCGGTGTGTAGATTGCCCGACTCAACCGACCCCAATACCGAAACGCCTTCGTACAATCGTGCCGCGTAGATGTAAAGGCAGGGCACTTCAATCCGCGATCGATTGACCCGGCGCTGCAACCGCAGACTGCCGACATCGAGATCGGTGAGCCTGAACTCGTGCCTGAACACGGCGGTTGTTACGCCGACGACGCAAAGCTCATTGAACTGCGCCGTCTTGCTTTGCGTGGCGAGAACGATCGACGCCACCCAATATCCACCGAGCGGGTTCGTTCGCAGAACATTGCCAGAGCGAACGCATTTGACAGAGGTTTTCTTCGAACCGGCGGGCATAGGCACTTGACATCTGAGTTAACCGACGCGCCGTAGGCTCGTTCGGGTTGAATGCAATGTTATGAATTACGTTTATCTGAGGATGAAAGCCTCGATCGCGCGACAGTCACCTTGACACCTCTACAGGAACAGGCGGTTCGTCAGTGTCGTGCTGCCAGCGATATGCGATGGAGCAAAGCTGAGACTGACTCTCTGGCAGTAGGATCAGGTAGTCACCGCCGCCATTGCACGCAATGGCAACCGCCAGTTGAGGGAAGCCAACCCACTCCCGTGCAGAATGAGTCTCACGTAAAATGTTGGTTGTGGAACGCGCGATGTGCTTTCGGTCTGTTGTGTCGAAGACAGAGAAGAGCTCCCAATGCTCGCCTGCCGCTTCGATTGTGCCGCCGTTCGTACGGAGCAGGCGCTCCCTGAGCCAATTGGGCAGATTGAATCCAAGTTCGGCCTCAGTAGCTTTGACGAATCTTTCAGTGGTCGGAAGCGCCATTAGCGGTCTAATGCCTGAATTGAGTCGAACCGCGAAGCGGTTTCGGCTCGATCGAATTGTCAGGAGGCCAGCCCAACAGCCACCCAGGTACCGGCCTTACGGGTGAACACTTGTTTGGAGAGTGCGTACCTTTTGTCCTCCAATTCTTTGTCGGCAAGCTCCGACAAGAATTGATGGGCGCCTTCCCAGCCGGAACCTGTTACGAACAGCAAGTCGCGAGCAGGAACGACTGCCATGGGTTGGCCCGGAAGATTTTCGCCCATGGCATCCCAAAGGCCATCATGAAGAAGCAGCGTAGCCTCAAAATTGCCGCCGCAAGTGATCATGTGGCATGGCGAATCACCATGTAGTTGAATCTCGGGGAGACGATTGGGGAGGTTGCGGAGAGCCAGGCGGTGCAATTCATCAGGCGTCAACTCGAGTTGCTCCATCCGATGCTTGGAAATGAACTCGAATCGGTCGGGAAAGTCCTCGGCGTACAACACGATCAGGTCCGCGGCGAGCGGCCGGGAAATGGGCGAGTGTTCGGCTGGAAGGTCAATGGGGATTGCGTCCGAAGACTCGTGCTCCACGGCTTTCACGACCGGGATGATTCTGTCCAAGGCTTCTTGCCGAGGATCGGCAGTGCGTGGTGCGCCAGCCTGCGCTTTCTTCTTTCCGAACAAGCCAAACATCCATGGCCTCCTACGCCTGAATCAAGCCGACCTGTGAAGTTGCGGCGAACGCGTGCCAGCGTAGCGCGGGCACGCACGAGTTGCTACGAAGCAGGTTTGGCTTGAACGAATTGTCAGGCCCTCATGCGCGATCGCACTTGATGGACCAGCGCCGCCGGGCCGCTTATGGACAGTCCCACGAAAGTCTCTGCCTCTGCCACGAGACGGCCATCAGGCAGATCGAGTTGATAGGTGATGATCTCTTGCGACCCAGCGACGAAATGCGATGGCTGAGTCATCGTTCCGCCGAGTGCATGAACGGCTCGACGCAAAACGGAAACCACGTCGCTACTCCATTCCGGCCCAAGTATGCAGGTCGCTTCATCGGTATCGATCATATGGGCCTGAGGCCGCAATTCAGAGGCGGCGCGCTGCGGCCTGCTGCGCGCCGCGAGCGCATGGTGAAATGGCGCGCTCGTGGCGCGCAGGTGATGCCCTGCCACTGTTGGCTGTAGCTGCTGTCAGGCGACACCGCGACGCGCCCTCCTTCTCCAGAGCGATACGGCAAGCGTGAGAGCCGTCAATGGGGCTTGGACCAAGGGCGTCACCACGAACGTCAGCGAATACTCGCCGTCATTGGCCCCGAAGCCGTCCACGCGGGCGCGGAATCGAGTCCCGAAAACAAAGCGGGCGCCACGGCCAGACGGCGAGCGCAACGTGCGGCGAAGCGTAGCGCCATCGAAGCGACGAAGACTGTAAAAGTAGGCAAACTGCGCGCGGGCCAAGGCCGACATGCGCGTTGCGACCGTGCCGACGCGTGAACGCCGTGCCGCTGGTCGAGATGAGTCGTAGCGCCAGTCGGATCGCGCGCCTGCGCGCGCGATCGGCCAACCGGTTTCGGCTGGGCGCTCCCGCCCAACCCTCCCCTCGAACGGGGAGGGCTGCGAGCGGATTACTTCAGATTCGTCTCGAACAACTTGTAGATGCGCTTGTACTCGTCCAGCCACGAATCGGCATGCACGAACCCGTGGCGTTCCATCGGATACGTCGACATCTGGAAGTTGTCCTTGTGCAGCTCGATCAGCTTTTGATACAGCCGCACCGAATCTTCGAACAACACGTTGTTGTCGATCATGCCGTGGCAGATCAGCAGGGCGCCCTTGAGGCCATCGGCGAACTCGATCGGCGAGGACGCCTCGTAGGCGATCGGATCGAGCTGCGGGTCGTTGAGGATGTTCGAGGTGTATTCGTGGTTGTACTGCGTCCAGTCGGTGACCGGGCGCAGCGCGGCGCCCGCCTTGAACACGTCGGGCGCGCGGAACAGCGCCATCAGCGTCATGAAGCCGCCGTAGGAACCGCCGTACAAGCCCACGCGCTGCGGGTCGGCCGAGGCGTTCTTCTCCAGCCAATGCACGCCGTCGATCAAGTCTTCTAGTTCCGGATGGCCCATCTGGCGATAGATCGCGGTGCGCCAGTCGCGGCCGTAGCCTTCGCTGGCGCGGTAGTCCATGTCGAGCACGACGTAGCCGTGCTCGGTCAGCATGTTGTTGAACATCTGCTCGCGGAAATACGGCGAGTAGCCGAGCGTCACGTTCTGCAGATAGCCGGCGCCGTGCACGAACAGGACGGCCGGATACTTCTTCGACGCATCGAAGTCCTTCGGCTTGTACACCTTCGCGTAGATCGGCTGCTTGGTGTGCGACGACGGCACCTCGACGATCTGCAGGTCCGGCCAGGCGATCGCCTTGTACTCGCTGGTGCGCGTGTCGGTGAGTTCGCGCGGCGCGGCGCCGCCTTCGGCGGCCGTCACGGCAAGCTGAGCCGGCACATACGGACTGGAATGCAGCACCGTGAGCTGCTTGCCGTCGGGCGACAGCGCGAAGCCGCTCATGCCCTTGTAGTTCGTCAGGCGCTCGAGCTTGCCGCCGCCGGTGGCGACGCGATACGCGTCATACGCGTACGGCGCTTCCGCGTTCGCGCGCAGGTAGAACCAGCGGCCGTCCGGCGACAGCGTCGGGCTGGACACTTCGAACTTGCCGCTGGTCAGCGCGCTCGCCTTTCCGCCAGGCTTTTTCGCGTAGAGCTGCGAGTAGCCGGTTTCCTCGGAGAGGTACCACAGCGTCTGGTTGTCGTCTTCCCAGCCGAAATCGTTGAAGTTCCAGTTGATCCAGCCGGCATCGCTCAGGCGGTGCTGCAGCACCAGCGCGTGCTTGTCGAAGTCGACCGTGGTGATCCAGCGGTCCTTGTTGTCGATCGCGCGCAGCTGGATCGCGAGCGAGCGGCCGTCCTTGCTCCAGACGATGCCGCCGCCACCGCCGTCCTCGGCGTCGGCGACGATGCGCACGGGGCGCGATTTCGGCTTGTCGTCGCTCTTGTCGTCCTTCTTCTTGTCCGCCTTGGCGACCTTGTCGTCGCCGTGCTTGCCGTCGGCGTTCTTGTCGGTCTTCGACTCGATGCCGCGCTCGCGCTCGAGCTTTTCGTTCTCCTCGCGCACGGCCTTCAGCGGATCGTCGCGCATGCCGGCAAGGTCGTCGAACGCGAGCTTGTGCTGCTCGTGCCGGACCAGATCGAGCAGCAGCAGCGATTGCGGCGCCGGATCGTTGCGGCCGACGCGCGTGCGCTCGTCTTCCTGCTCTTCGTAGCCCGATTCGGTGACGAAGCGCTGCAGCTTGCCGTGCCTGCCGCGGTCGTAGCCCTTCGGCGTCGTCACGATCAGCAGATGGCGGCCGTCCGGCGCGAGCGCGGTCTCTTCGATCTTGACGTCGTCGCCGATGAAGAACGGCAGCGGCGCGCGTGTCGGATCGCCCTTGGCGAAATCCTCGCCGTGCTGCTTCTGCGCTTCGCGATCGGCCTTGATCTTGCGCAGCGTCGAAAAGTAGCGCAGCTGCATCTCGCCAAGATCGTCGGGCTTCTTCGCTTCCGGGTCCTTCTCGGTGCGCACGACCACTGCCGGGCCGCTGACGCCACCGGCGATGTCGTAGCTGTACCAGTCGTTGCCGCTGCGATACTGCAGGCTGCGGCCGTCGCCGGAGAACTGCGGCGCCGATTCCTGCTCGGGCGTGCGCGTCACCTGGATCAGGCGGCGGCTGGCGACCTCGCGGATGAACACGTCGCCGTTGCGCACGAAGGCTGCGTGCGCATGCGCCGGGTCGAACACCGCGTCGGCGCCGTCCGCGTTCGCCATCGACTGCGGATCGACGAGTGTGTCCTTGCCGTCGGCCAGATCGACGCGATGCAGATCGCGCACCGACGTGCCCTTCTGCTTGAGCTGGTAGTACAGGCTGCGCCCGTCCACGCTCCAGTACGGCCGCTCGACCGGCGAGCCGATCCAGTCCGGGTCGGCCATGGCCTGTTCGATCGTGATCGCATGCGCCGGTGCGGCGGCGAGCGTGAGCAGGGTGACGAGGCTGGCGACGAGCGCGCGCTGCATGCGGAATCTCCGGACAGTCGAGGCAAAGCGGCGAGCTTAACGCCAAGGCGGCGCGGCGAAACGGGCCAGAAGTCAGCGGCCGCTGGGTCTTTGCAATCCTTTGTAACGCGGCCTCGACGCCTCGGGCGGTGGGCTTCGCGAGAACAAGGCGCGGGAGCAAGAACCGACGTCATCCCGCGGAAGCGGGGATCCATGGGGCTCTGGCAGTCGGCGACTTACGTTTTTCCCATCCTGGAGAGCAAAGCCCCAATGGATCCCCGCCTTCGCGGGGATGACGTCGGCATGGGTCTTGGGGTCCGGCTTTCGTGGTGCGACGGGGCGGTCATGCGAGCGCTCTTCAGTCGCGGCAGCTGCGGCATCAAAGCCCACGCGTTGCGACCACGCGTGGGGCGCCCGACGAACACGCACCCTCGGCCCCCTCGGGCCGAGGCAATGTGATCGCCGCCGCGTCAGGGCAGCTCGAACCCGTCCGCGAAGATCGATTCCCCGCCACCGCGGATCACGCGCAGCGCGTCGATGCGCGCACTGCCGGCGCTGCCGTTGCTGAATACGACGTCGAGCACGCCGTCTTCGACGTCGACGTCGAAGCGGCGCACGGTGGCGACGTTCGTGCCGACGCTGGCGATGATGTCGAAATCCTGCAGCACGGTCGTACCCTCGATCGCGACGTCGAAGATGCGCTGTCCGGGGGCGCTGTTGTAGGTGTCGGCGAACTGCAGTTCGACGGTATACGGGCCGTTGACCAGCGGCAGGTGGTAGGCGAAGTTGCCGTAGCGCCAGTTGTTGTAGAGCGTATCGTCGTCGGTGTCGCTGACCGCGTTGCTCGACACCTGCGTGCTGCCGCCTTCGAAAGCGGTGTCGGCCGCGTAGGGGGTGCCGTCGGCGGCGGTGTAGGCGTCGCCGCCCGCATTGATCGCGGCAACGATGCTGCCGGGCTCGGGAGGCGGCCCGGCGCGACTGACGCGCAGGCTGTCGTTGAACGTCGTGTGGCCGCCGTAGGCGTCATGCTCGCTCGGCGACGTCGCCGTCACGCGGATCAGGTTCACGCCGTCGTTCAGCGCGATGCCGCCGGCGCTCCAGTCGGTGAGCCCCGTGACCGCGCCGCTGGCGCCCGCGAGGATGTCCCAGGCGAGCGAGTCGATCGGGTTGCCGTCGTTGTCGGCGCTGCCGGCGAGGTCGATCGTGGCGTCCTCGGTCTGCCAGGCCGGGTCCGCGGTCGGTGCAGTGATGCGCAACAGTGGCGGCGCGGTCGTGCTCGGCGCGCCGCGCGTCTGCGAAACCAGCCATTGGAACAGCAGAGGATGCGTGTAAGCGACCGGCCAGATGGCGTGGCCGCCGGTGTCGTAGCGCGTGTAGATCGTGCTGGCACCGGCATTGCGCAGCGCCGTCACGAGGTTGTCCGAGCCGGACACGCCTACGGTGCCGTCGTCGGCCGCATGGAAGAACCAGAACGGGATCCCGGCCACGACGCTGGCCGGTACCGGGCTGCCGTTGTCGTTGCCGGACATCGGAATCGCCGCGGCGAAGCGTTCGGGCTGCGACGTCACCGCGCTCCACGTGCCCATGCCACCCATCGACAGGCCGGTGACGTACACGCGGTCCGGATCGATGTGATAGTCGACCGAGATCTGGTCGATGATCGCGATCGCGGTGTCCAGCGGTGCGCCACCCCACCAGCCATTCGTAAAACATTGTGGCGCAATCATGAAAACCGGCTGCACGGCGAGGTTGGCGTCGTCGAGCAGGCGCATCGCGCCATTGGCGTTGTTATTGAGCTGCGCCTCGTTGTCGCTGCCGCGTTCGCCCGCGCCATGCAGGAACAGGATCAGCGGATAGGCCTGCGACGGGTCGTAGTTGGGCGGCACGAAATAACGGAAAGGCAGCACGGTACCGCCGGTATTGCTGGTGCCGTAAAGGAACTGGTCGCGCGTCGCCGCCGTCGCGGTCGCGGCGCAGAACAGGCACGTCGTCAGCAGCGCAAGGCGCTTGGAAGAGGACATCGCTTTCCCCCAGGGAGTGTCCGAGGCGGCGAACCTAGCACGCGCCGATGACGCTTTTCGCCAAGCAGTCCACGCTCGGGGTTGGCAAATCGTGTCGCATCCGTCAGCCTTTCCCGAATCCCGAATCCCGAATCCCGAATCCCGAATCCCGAATCCCGAATCCCGAATCCCATGCCCCTCCCCTGCGTAGAAATCGAAACGGCCGCCAACCCCCGCCACGCCGTGATCTGGCTGCACGGCCTCGGCGCCGACGGCAACGACTTCGCGCCGATCGTGCCGGAACTGGTCGATCGCGCCTGGCCGCCGCTGCGCTTCGTGTTCCCGCATGCGCCGGTGCGGCCCGTGACGATCAACGGCGGCATGTCCATGCGCGCGTGGTACGACATCCTCGGCGCGCAGATCGCCGACCGGCAGGACGAGGCCGGCATGCGCGCGTCGATCGGCCAGCTCGACGAGCTGATCGCGCGCGAGGCCGCCCGCGGCATCGCGGCGGAGCGCGTGATCGTCGCCGGGTTCTCGCAGGGCGGCGCGATCGCGCTCGCCGGCGGCGTGCGCCATGCAGCGAAACTGGCCGGCGTGGTCGCGTTGTCGACCTACCTGCCGATGGCCGCGAAGACCGCCGCGGAGCGCAGCACCGCCAATGCGGACCTGCCGATCTTCATGGCCCACGGCAGCTACGATCCGGTCGTGCCGCAGCCGCTCGGCGCCGCCAGCCGCGACAAGCTCACTGAGCTTGGCTATGCCGTCGACTGGCACAGTTATCCGATGGCGCACCAGGTGTGCGCGGAGGAGATTGCGGATTTGCGGGCGTGGATCGGGATGAGGCTGGGCGCCGAAGATCCATCGCGATCGCGATGACCCGTTCGCAGCGAAATACGCTGCTCGCACTCGCCGCAGCGGCGTTCGCCTCGATGGGCGCCTTCCTGTCGGCGGTGGCCTTATGGAATCTTGCTGCGCTGGCCTTAGGGATACCCGAGGGGGACTGGAGGGTGGTGTTTCTGATGGTCCCGCCGGCGCTCTATTTCTTCAAGTCTTCGCGAGATGCCTGGACGTCGCGGCGCACGGCGGGCCCACCCGTTTGAACAATTTGTCACGTGCGGCGATGGTTCTCGGTTCTCGCTGTCAGACGCGGCATACTGGAATGGCGCTCCCGGGGGAACGATCCGCGTCATGAGCCGCCAAACCGCACCCACCTGGCTGCCGCAATTCTGCAGCGCGCCGACCTTGTTCGCGGTCATGGTCGTCGCCGAGCTCGTCGCGCTGGTCATCGTGCTGGCACCGGAAGGGGAGCCGCGGCCGTGGCTGCCGCGCCTCGGCATCGCGAGCCTCTATGTGCAATGGATCGCCTTGCTCGATGCGGTCACGCTCTGTTCGCTGCGCCGCCCGCTGGAACGGCTCAGCGCGCGCTCCGGTTTCATCCTCGCCTGGGTGCTCTGCGTGCTGATCACGGCAGCTGCCAGCGCGGTGGTCTGCCGGATGGACCAGGCGCTCGGCCTCGGGCTCAGCGTGCCGCCGGCGCAAAACCTGCGCTTCGCGCTCGGCAACGCGGCCATCTGCGCGCTGATCGCCGCCGCGCTGCTGCGCTACCTGTTCGTGATCGAGCAATGGCGCGAGCGCGTCAACGCCATCGCCAAGGCCCAAGTCGATGCGCTGCAGGCGCGCATCCGGCCGCATTTCCTGTTCAACAGCATGAATACGATCGCCAGCCTCATCCGCACGCGCCCGGTCGAAGCCGAGCGCACGGTCGAGGACCTGGCCGACCTGTTCCGCGCCGCGCTCGGGGCCGACGACGCGCACGGCACGCTGGGCGAGGAACTCGACCTGATCGAGCACTACCTGCGCATCGAGCGCCTGCGCCTCGGCGACCGGCTGCGCACCGAGATCGACGTGGCGGACCTCGCGCGCGACTTCCCGATGCCGCGCCTGCTGCTGCAGCCGCTGATCGAAAACGCCGTCTATCACGGCATCCAGCCTTGTGCCGAAGGCGGCACGATCGAGCTGCGCGGGCGCCAGCTCGCCGACGGCATCGAGATCGTCGTGCGCAACCCGTTGCCGCAGGATGCGCCGAGGCGGCGCAACGGCATCGCGCTGGCGAACATCCGCGCTCGCATCGAGTACCATTTCGGCGCCCGCGCCGTGCTGCAGATCGAGCCGGGGCCGGATACCTACACCGCCACAGTGCGCCTGCCAGGGATGCTGACGAAATGAAGGTGCTGGTCGTCGACGACGAACCGCTCGCACGCGAACGCATGGCCGCGCTGTTGGCCGAAATCGGCGACGTCGACGTCGTCGGCGAAGCCGGCAATGGGCGCGAGATGCTCGAGGCGGTCGCCCGCCTGCGGCCGGAACTGGTCCTGCTCGACATCAACATGCCGGTCATGGACGGGCTCGAAGCGGCGCGCCACCTCGCCGCGCTGGAGACACCGCCGGGCGTGATCTTCTGCACCGCGTACGAAGCGCACGCGCTCGCCGCGTTCGAGGCGAATGCGGTCGACTACCTGGTCAAGCCGGTGCGTGGCGAACGCCTTCGCACGGCGCTGGCGAAGGCGCGGCGCTGGACCGGCACGCAGGCGCGCACGCTGGAGAAGGCCCTGGAACCCGGGCGCAAGCGTACCCATCTGTGTGCGCGTGTGCGCGGCAGTCTCGTGCTGGTGCCGATCGGCGAGATCAACTACCTGCTGGCCGAAGACAAGTACGTCGTCGTGCACCACGTCAAAGGCGAAGTACTGATCGAGGAACCCTTGAAGTCGCTCGAAGACGAATTCGATGGACGCTTCGTGCGCATCCATCGCAACTGCCTGGTCGCGCTCGACAAGCTCGCCGGCCTCACGCGCACGCCGGACGGCCGCCTGTTCGCCAACGTCGACGGCGTCGGCGCGACGCTGGAAGTCAGCCGGCGCAATCTGCCGGTCGTGCGCAAGCTGGTGCGCACGCTGTGAGCGCGGTCTTGCGCATCGCCACGCGCCAGAGCGCGCTCGCGCTGTGGCAGGCCGAGCATGTCGCCGCGCGTTTGCGCGCGTTGCACGCCGGCCTCGAGGTCGAGCTCGTGCCGATGACAACGCGCGGCGACCAGATCCTCGATCGCCCGCTGGCCGAGATCGGCGGCAAGGGCCTGTTCCTGAAAGAGCTCGAAGTCGCGATGCAGGAGATGCGTGCCGACATCGCCGTGCATTCGTTCAAGGACGTGCCGATGGAGCTGGAGCCCGGCTTCGCGATCGGCGCCGTGCTCGAACGCGCCGACGCGGCCGATGCGTTCATCAGCAGCCGCTACACGCGCTTCGACGAGTTGCCGCAAGGCGCGCGCGTCGGTACCTCGTCGCTGCGCCGGCAGGCGCAGCTGCGCGCGCTGCGGCCGGACCTGCAGCTGATCGACCTGCGCGGCAACGTGAACACGCGCATCGCCAAGCTCGACGCCGGCGACTACGACGCGATCATCCTCGCCTGCGCCGGCATCGAACGCCTCGGCCTCGGCAAGCGCATCTCGGCACGCCTGGCTCCGCCGCAGTGGTTGCCGGCCGTCGCGCAAGGCGCGATCGCGGTCGAATGCCGCGCCGGCGATCGGGCGGTACTCAATATCGTGCGCGGCCTCGACGACGAGGACACGCATCGCTGCGTCGCCGCCGAACGCGCGATGAACCTCAGCCTGCACGGCAGCTGCGACGTGCCGATCGCCGGCTACTGCGTCGAGATCGAAAGCGGACTGGCGCTGTGGGGCATGGTCGGCGACCCGCACGACGGCCGCCTCGTGCGCGCGCAGGCGCAGGGCGCGCTCGACGATCCGCTAGGGCTCGGCGAACGCGTCGCCTCGCTGCTGCGCGAACAGGGCGCCGACGACATCCTGCGTCGGACCTGACGCACCGCGGAAAACGTGTGGGAGCGACTTCAGTCGCGATGCTCTCGCTCTTCGGCAAGTTCCACATCGCGGCTGAAGCCGCTCCCACCCGCTCGATGCTCCGCTCAGTGAGCGCCGCCGAAGTTGTAGACGAGATTGGTCGTCATCAATTGGTCGGTCTGCTTGATGCCGGGCGTCACGTCGGAGTTGTGGCGCACCTGGTAGCCGATCTTCAGCGCGAGCTTCTTGCTCATGTCGACCTGCACGCCGGCGTCGTTCTGCATGAACGTGTTGTCGCTGCCGGCTTCGGTCAGCAGCGTGTCGACGAACGACGTCGTGCCGGTGAAGCGGTGCTTGTAGGCGATCAGGCCGCGGCCGACGAATTCGCCCTGCGAATCGAAGGTGTGGCGGATCGGCGTGTTGTTGGCATCGACATCCGGTCCGATCACGTCGATCGGCTGATAGCGCTTGTAGCCGGGGCCGATCTCGAAGGAGAGATCGTCGCTCTGCGTCTTCAGCGCGGTGTAGCCGTAGCCGATCGACGCGACGGCCTGGTAGTTGAACGGCGAGAAATCGTCGTTTTCGTAGCGCAGCGCGCCGACGATGTAGCTGCGTTCGTCGAGCTTGTAGCCGGCGGATGCGCCCGCTTCGTAGCGGTTTGCGTTGAGTTCGTACTTGGACGTGTTGACGGCAACGCCGTTCTCCACGGTCGTCGTGTTGACCTCGCCCTTCGCGCGCAGCGCGGTCAGGTAGAAGTCGTCCTTCCAGGTTTCGTCTTCCTTCTTGAACTGGAACTTCGCGTTCAGGTTCTCGGACTTGGCGTTGCCGCGCGCGGCCGCGAAGCCGGCTTCGCCGGAACCGGACCAGTCTCCGTTGTTGTCGGCGTCGGCCTTGGTGTCGCCGTCGGCGGCCAGGGCGCCGAGCGGAAGAGCGGCGAGCAATGCGATCGGTAGCAGGTGTTTTCTCATGATTGTGGTTTCCTCGGGACTGCAAAAAAAACAAAGGTGCAGAAAGCAAAAAACCGCAAAGCGGAGCCTTGCGGTTGATGGGCATGGTATGCACGCGCACTAAACCTCAGGTGAACATTCAGGTTCTCGCGACAGATCCGCGCACGATCATCGAATCGCCGTATCAGCGCCCGTAATAAGCCATGACGGCGTGCCTGGCTTCGGCGAAGAACAGCCAGCGCTCGACGAAGACGCCGAGTAGGCCGAGCGCGAGGGCGGGCCAGGCAAAGAAGAACCCGCCACCAAGCCATGCAAGCAGCAGCGACGACATCGGGGCGAGCAGGATCGACCAGAACGCGAACGCGCGCAGCGTGCGCGAGTGCTTGCGCGCCAGCACGAAACCCATCTCGTGGGTCAGGTAGTTCTCTTCGGTGTGCGGCTGCTCGAAGCTGCGTACGCTGCCGAGTCGGTCGAGGCCGGTTGCGGCGCCTGCGCGCGGCGGGCCGTGCGCGTCGATCGAACGCCAGTAGCGCCACTTCGAGACCGCCGCGTAGGGAGCCACGATCAGCGCGTTGCCGAGCCACAGCGCGACGACGGTCGTCTGCGTCGGAATGCCGAGCGTTGCCAGCGCTGTCAGCAACAGCGCGCCGGAATACAGAGACAGATACAGATACCCGGGCACTACGTGACGATCGTGCCACGCGCGGATCGGCTTCAGGCTCGAATAGATGTGCGCCGTGCAGACGACCGTCGCAACGCAACCGAGGCAGAGCAGCACGCCGCAGGCGCGCAGCGCCATCGACGGCGACGAGAGCGTGGGGCGGGCGATCAGGTCGACGATCATTCCGAGCAGCGGCACGAAGGACAGCAGGCTGAAGAGGCCTTCGCGCGAGAGCCACGACGAACGCCATTGCGACAATGCCCGCCACGCGCGCGCGGGCTTGCCGAGATGGCCGAGCGAGCAGAGCAGGCCCGTGGCGACGAGGATCGCGCCGACCGCGAGCGCCGTCGCGAGGGCCAGAGAGGGGTTCGGGATCAGCGGATTTGCCAGAGCGAAACGAGCGAGTTCGAGCGGCGACTGCGAGCGAAGGGTCGGCATCGCACCGAAAGCGGTCGCGAGTCCGAGCAGGAACAGTAACCCGTAGCCTGCGCCGGACAGCACCGTGAAGCAGATGATCGAAAACGTCGGCCGCATCGTCGAAGGCCCCGTCAGCGCGACAGCACGCGATCGAGCCAGCGCAGGACGCCCGGCAGCCGCTCGCGGTCCAGCGTTTCTTCACGTGGCGGCGGTTTGACGTCGGCGCCGTCGCGCCGCGGCCGCGGCGGCAGATAGCGATTGACCGGCTGATAGCCGAACTCTGGCATCAGCGCGTAGCCGTCGCGTTCGGCGACCAGCTTCGACACCGCCGATTCGACGTCGCCGAGATCGCCGAAATGGCGCGCGCGGGTCGGGCAGGCCATCACGCAGGCCGGCTGGCGATCGGCTTCGTCGAGCGTCTCGTTGTAGATGCGATCGACGCACAGCGTGCACTTCTGCATCGTGCCGCGCTGCGGACTGATTTCGCGCGCGCCGTACGGGCACGCCCACGCGCACAGCTGGCAGCCGATGCACTTGTCGTCGTCGACCAGCACGATGCCGTCCTCGGCACGTTTGTAGCTAGCCCCGGTCGGGCACACGGTCACGCAGGCGGGTGTTTCGCAATGCAGGCACGAGCGCGGGAAATGCACGGTCAACTCGCGACTGCCCTGCGGCGTCGCCTGTTCGACCGCGTAGCTGTGCACGCGGTTGAACCAGACGCCGTTCGGCGCCTTGCCGTACGGATCGCTGTCCGGCAACGGTCCGAAGTCGCCGCCGTCGTTCCATTCCTTGCACGCGACCGCGCAGGCGTGACAGCCGACGCAGGTGTCGAGATCGATGACGAGGCCGAGCTTCTTCGCGCTGGGTGGCGGCAACGTCGTCATTCGGATTCCTCGCGCGCTTCGTCCCGCGCCGGCAGCGTATCGACGCGATGTCCCGGTTGCGATGGTTCGAGATCGCGCTCGATTCGCACGCGCAGGTCGAACCAGGCCGCTTGGCCCGTCACGGGATCCGCGTTTGCGTATTTCGTCTCGCCGGCGACCGTGTCGAGCGATTCGCCGATCAGGTGATTGAGCAGAAAGCCGTCGTGGTT